>JACCDQ011630326.1_pt1 | contig 13267 bp, 9 predicted proteins | sample 7446031 | NCBI WGS metagenome assembly JACCDQ01 (sample SAMN15323442, study PRJNA562643) | freshwater metagenome | isolation source: river surface water | place: USA:Blue River Watershed | collected 2017-08-17 | reverse complement strand
TGATGAAGTCGTCAAGAGCTTGAAGCGACTTTGTGGTCGCACTCATCGGCGACGTGCATGCTGGACGCCCTTGACCTGCCCCAGCTGGCTCATCACGTGAGCCAGTCGGGAAGCGTCGGAGACCTCGACCGTGAAGGTCATCGCCGCCGTGCCGCGGATGGACTGCGTGTGCACGCCAGTGACGTTCATCTTCTCCTTGGCGAAGACCTCGGAGATGTCGCGCAGCAGCCCCTGCCGGTCATGGGCCGTGATGGCGATGTCGACCGGGTAGACGGCGCTGTCGCCCTTGGCCGTGCGCGACTCGCCCCACGCCACGGGGATCACCCGCTCGGGACTGCGCTGCGCCATCTCTCGGTAGTTGATGCAGTCGGCGCGATGGATCGACACGCCGCGTCCGCGCGTGACGTAGCCGCCGATGCGATCGGGCGGTGCCGGACGGCAGCAGTGCGCGAGCTGGGTCAGCAGCGAGTCGATGCCCACCACCAGCACGCCGCGACCGCCACTGCCCTGGCTGCGCGAGCGCTTGAGGATGGGCGCGTCATCGGCCACGACCGGCTCGGGCGGACGCAGCAGCTGCTCGATGTTGCGCAGCGAGAACTCGTCCTTGCCGACCACCTCGAACAACGCCTCCGCCGTGCGAAAGCCGAGCTGGGTGGCCAGGTCATCAAGCTTGAAGGCCGTGCGGCCCTCGCGCTGCAACAGCTTCTCGACCGCCTCGCGACCGCGCGCGATCGTCTCCTGCTGGGCCCGGGCATTGAACCAGGCGCGGACCTTGGCCCTCGAACGCTGGCTCTGCAGGAAACCGAGCTGCGGGTTGAGCCAGTCGAGCGACGGCCCGCCCTCCTTGACCGTCACGACCTCGACCGTCTGGCCATTGCGCAGCGGCGTGTTGAGCGGCTGCAAGGCACCGTCGATCTTGGCGCCTCGGCAGCGGTGACCCAGCTCCGTGTGCAGGTGGTAGGCGAAGTCGATCGCGGTGGCGCCCGCAGGCAGCTCGATGATGGTGGCCTGGGGGGTCAGGACGTAGATGCGGTCCTCGAACAGGCCCTTGCCCGCACTGCCGTCGGCGGCCACGACGGCCTTGCCCTGCCCGCCCGGCCCACCCGCCTCATCGGCCCCGGCAACTTCGCGTTCCCAGGCCAGCAGTTGCTGCAGCACCGCCCGGCGTGCCTGTGCGACGCGGCTCTCGAAGTCGCCCGCCGCGCTGACGCCGGCGTAGCCCTTCGTGCCGGCTTCCTTGTAGGCCCAGTGCGCCGCCACGCCGCTCTCGGCGTGTTCGTGCATCGCACGCGTGCGGATCTGGATCTCGATCGGGCGCTGGTCGACATCGAGCACGACGGTGTGCAGCGACTGGTAGCCGTTCGGCTTGGGACGGGCGATGTAGTCGTCGAACTCTTCGGGCATCGCCTGCCAGAGTTCATGCACGCGGCTGAGCGCCGCATAACAGGCCGGCACGTCGGCGACCAGCACACGCAGCGCGCGCACGTCCAGCACCTGCGAGAAGTCCAGCCCCTTGCCACGCATCTTCTTCCAGATGCTGTAGATGTGCTTGGGCCGGCCCTGCACCTGGGCGGTCAGCCCCTGGGCGGCCAGGGCATCGGCGAGCTCGCGACGGACCCGCTCGATGCCGGCCTCGCGCTCGATGCGCTTCTCGTCGAGCCAGCGGGCGATCTGCTTGTAGGGCTCGGGCTGCAGGAAGCGGAAGGACAGGTCCTCCAGCTCCCACTTGATCTGCCAGATGCCCAGACGATTGGCCAGCGGCGCGAAGATCTGCTGCGTCTCGCGGGCCAGCGCGCGTGGACAAGGCTTGCGACTGGCCGCGTAGTGCCGCAGCGTCTGCAGCCGCGAGGCCAGCCGCAACAGCACCACGCGCAGGTCGTGCGAGAACGCCAGCAGCATCTTGCGCACGCGTTCGAGCTGCTCGGCGAGGACCTCGGCATTGGTCTCGTCGGCCAGTGCGTCGCGGGCATTGCGCTGCAGCTTGACCAGCTTGCGGGTGTAGGTGACGAGCCGCGCATACGACGGCCCGAAAGCCTGCTCGACCACGGTCTCCGGGTCGGTCAGGAAGTCGCCCGCATAGACCAGGTAGACGGCGGCCTGCATCGACGGCGCGGCTCCGATGTCGGCGAGGATGCGCGCCACGCCGTCGGCATGGGTCATCGCGTCCTCGCCGGTGTCGAAGGTGCGACCGGTCAGCAGCGGCACGGCGAAGGCACGTGCGCGGTCCAGGCGATCCTGCTCGGCGGCGGCGTCCTGCGGCTGGCCGCTGGCGGCGACCTCATCGGCCAGCGCCAGGATCGGCGACAGCGTCGTGCGGGCCTCGGCGTCGCGCTCGAGGCCGGTGGTCTTCATGGGGACTTCCTCAGCGACCGGCCTCGAGAAACGCCTGCACGGCGTCGACCTGGTCCTGCGCGACCAGCGTGGGCGCGTGGCCGACGCCGCCGAACTCGACCAGCGTGGCCTTCGGTCCCCGCTCGGTCATGGCCCGCGCGGTGGAAGCCGACAGCAGATCGGACTCGGCGCCGCGCAGCAGCAGCGTGGGCGCCTGGATGCGGTCGTACGAGGCCCACAGGATCTTTTCGCCCGCTGCGGCGATCTCCGGGGTGACCGACTTGAAGGCCGCTGCGATGGCCGGGTCGTAGTGCGGGATCAGGTCGCCCTGCTCGCTGCGCTTGAACTGCGGACGCGACAGCGCGGCCCACTGCGCGTCGGTGTGCGGACCGAAGCTGGCCGAGATGCTGCGCAGGAAGGCCGCGCCCTGGGCCTCATCGGCAAAGCGCACGGGTGCGCCGAGGTAAGTGCCGATGCGCACGAGCGACGAATACTCGATCACCGGCCCGACATCGTTGAGCACCAGGCGCTGCACCGGCGAGCCACGCAGGCTGGCCAGTCCGATGCCGATCAGGCCGCCCATCGAGGTGCCGACCCACGAGACCTTGGGCACATCCAGACGGGCGATCAGCGTGACCATGTCGGCCACGTAGGCCGGCACCTGGTAGCCCATCGGATCGGCGAGCCAGTCGGACTGGCCACGCCCCACCACATCGGGGCAGATCACGCGCCAGCGCGGTGCCAGTGCCCGCGCCAGGGTGTCGAAGTCACGGCCCTGACGGGACAGGCCGTGCACGCAGACCACCACCTCGGGGTTGTCGCGGTCGCCCCATTCCCAGTAGCCCATCCGGTGCAGGCCGGTGGAATCGAGGCAATCGACGTGGTGCAGGCGCGGTTCTGGCATGTGCTGGCTTGTCATGGTGGGCAAAGGACCCCCCTTCATAATCGTCATCGTACCCAACTGCTCAAGGAATCTCTCATGCTCAAGGGCAAGACAGCGCTGGTCACCGGATCGACCAGCGGCATCGGACTCGGCGTGGCGCTGGCGCTCGCGCGACAGGGCGCAAACATCGTGCTGAACGGCTTCGGTGACGTCGAAGGGCCGCGCGCCCAGGTCGCCGCGCTCGGCGTGCAGGTCGGCTACCACGGGGCCGACATGAGCAAGCCCGCCGAGATCGAGGCCATGATGGCCTACGCGGGCGAGACCTTCGGCGGCGTCGACATCCTGGTCAACAACGCCGGCATCCAGCATGTCGCAGCGGTCCAGTCGTTCCCGGTCGAACGCTGGGACGCGATCATCGCGATCAACCTCAGTTCAGCCTTCCACACCACCCGTCTGGCGCTGCCCGGCATGCAGGCGCGCAACTGGGGTCGCATCATCAACATCGCGTCGGTGCATGGCCTCGTGGCATCGGCCCAGAAGTCGGCCTACGTGGCCGCCAAGCACGGCGTGATCGGCCTGACCAAGGCGACCGCGCTCGAGAACGCCACCACCGGCGTGACCTGCAACGCGATCTGCCCGGGCTGGGTGCTGACGCCGCTGGTCCAGAAGCAGGTCGATGCCCGCGCCGCCGCCGACGGTGTCGACAACGCCGAGGCGACGCGTCGACTGCTGGGCGAGAAGCAGCCGTCGATGCAGTTCACGACGCCCGACGAACTCGGCGAGCTCGCCGTGTTCCTGTGCTCGGCCGCCGCCAACAACGTGCGTGGCGTGGCCTGGAGCGTCGACGGCGGCTGGACCGCCCAGTGAGGGTCAGGGCGTCATGCGGATGGTGCCCTGCACCGTCACGCCCAGGCGCCCCTTGCCACCTTCGACCGGCAGCGGTCTCGCATCGGCCATGGGTGCGGCGGTGGCCTTCATGAACATGATCGGGGGGCGACCGCCCTCCTCGTTCTCGACCCGGGTGACCTGCGCCTCCACCAGCGTGTAGCCGCGATAGCCGAACTGCTCGGCGATGTCGCCGGCACGCTGGCGGAACTGCCGGATCGCCTGTGCCGTCAGCGCGCTTTCCTGCTGGTCACGCGCGGCCGGCGACAGGCTGTGCTGCACCGACTGCACCGTCAGCCCATCGAGCTTGCCCGCCAGCGCCGCGATGCGCGCGGTGTCGCGCCCCTTGAGCTGCAGCTCGGCCACGCCGATCCAGCCGTTGACGCGGCCGTCGCGCCCGTAGCGCGGCGACAGGTTGAAGGTGCCGGTGGTGACCTCCATCGACTCGCTGCGCTCACGCCGTGCGCTGGCCAGCGCGTTGTCGAGCACCTGCTTGAGCTGGGTCTGGACAATTGCGGCATCGGCTCCCTCGCGCTGCGCCCTCAGCACCACGCCCAAGGTGTCGAGCACGACCTCGGTCGAGGCTTCCGCCGACAGGCTGACCTGGTGCGCACGCTGCGCCTCGGCGCCCTCTGCCGCCCTTGCCGCCGGCATCGCGGCGAGCCCGATCGACAGGGCGGCGATCACCGCCTGCAGGGCCGACAGGGTGCGGTGATCCGGGCCGATGGGGCGCTTGAGTCGAACTTGCATGACGTCCTTTCGTGGGGTCGGGAACACGCCGGAAAGCGGCGCCCAGACTCAACGCGGCAAGGCTTCACAGGGTGCGCAACACGAGCCGAAAGAAATGTAACAGGGGGTCAAACCGCCGGAAAACTCGCTTGGGCCATGCGCACAATCGCGTCTGTTACAAATTTCGGAGCCGCCGATGACGACGCCCAACCCCCAGCGCACCGACCGCATCGTCGTGGTCGATGACGACGCCCGCATCCGCGACCTGCTGCGCCGCTACCTCACGCAGGAAGGCTTCGAGGTCCTGCTCGCCGAAGACTCGAAGGCCCTCAACCGCATCCTGACCCGCGAGACGGTCGACCTGATCGTGCTGGACCTGATGCTGCCCGGCGAGGACGGCCTGTCGATCTGCCGCCGGCTGCGTGCGGGCAACGACATCACGCCCATCATCATGCTGACGGCCAAGGTCGACGACGTCGACCGCATCGTCGGCCTGGAAGTCGGCGCCGACGACTACCTGCCCAAGCCCTTCAACCCGCGCGAGCTGCTGGCCCGCATCAACGCCGTGCTGCGTCGCCGCCCGGTGATGGAAGCGCCGGGCGCGCCCTCGCGTGAGGCGCAGACCGTCACCTTCGGCCCGTTCGAGTTCGACCTCGCGCTGCGTCGCCTGACCCGCGAGGGCGAGGTGATCTCGCTGACCACGGGCGAGTTCTCGATGCTCAAGGCCCTGGTGCGTCACCCGCGCCAGCCGCTGTCGCGCGACAAGCTGGCGCAGCTGGCCCGTGGCCGCGAGTTCGAACCCTTCGACCGCAGCCTGGACGTGCAGGTCTCGCGCCTGCGCAAGATGATCGAGCCCGATCCGTCGCAGCCGCGCTACATCCAGACGGTCTGGGGCGTCGGTTATGTGTTCGTGCCGGACGGCGCGGCCTGAGACTCGCTTCCCCGGTATCCCAGCTGACCCGGCAGCATCGATCAGCGAGCGTTCATGGTCGCCACCACCACCGCCAATTCCGTGCAGGGCTCGCCCTCGGTCTCTCCCGCCACGACGAACCGCCGCAGCGCCACCCCGGCACAGCGGCGGCCGATGCAGCGCGTGCTCGGCATGTTCCGCCGGACCTTCATCCTGAGCCTGTTCTGGCGCACCTTCCTGCTGCTCTCGCTGATGCTCGGCGTGGGCATCCTGGGCTGGACCTATGTGCTGCGCTACTTCGAGCTGGAGCCGCGCGCGGTGCAGGCGGCCCAGCAGATCGCCAGCCTGGTGAACCTGTCGCGGGCGGCCCTGCGCTACACCGACCAGGTCAACCGGGTCGCGCTGGTCAAGAACATCGCCGAGCAGGAGGCCGTCAAGCTCCAGCCGCGTGAACCGGGCGACAAGTGGGAGCCCTTCGAGGTCGACCGCTTCACCCGCACCATCGGTGCGCAGCTGCGCAGCCGGCTCGGCCCGCAGACGGTGGTGGCCAGCAGCGTCAACGGCAGCAGCGGGCTGTGGGTCGGCTTCCTGATCGAGACCGACCAGTACTGGCTGCAGGCCGACCCGAACCGGGTCCAGACCGCCATCACCGGCATGACCTACTTCCTGGTCATGGGCCTGACCTTCGTGGCCACGCTGATCGTCTCGGCCTACATCGCCGCCAAGATCAACCTGCCGCTGCGCGAGCTGAGTTCGGCGGCCAGCCGCATCCGCGAGGGCGAGTACACCTCGCGCCTGGACGAGGACACCGCGACGATGGAGATCCGCGAGGTCAACCGCGGCTTCAACCGCATGGCCCGCGAGCTCGCCAAGATCGAGGACGACCGCGCCGTGATGCTCGCGGGCATCTCGCACGACCTGCGCACGCCGCTGGCGCGCATCCGGCTGGAGACCGAGATGAGCGTGGTTGACGAGGAAGCGCGCCGCAACATGGCCATGGACATCGACCAGCTCGACGCGATCATCGACAAGTTCATGGACTACGCCCGGCCCACCGAGGTCAAGCTCGTGCCGATCGTGCTGGCCGTGCTGCTCGACACCGTCTCGCGGCGCGTCTCCAACGACCACCTGAAGATCACCGCCCGGGTGACGACCGATGTGCGGGTGATGGGCGACGAGACCGATCTGGACCGCGTCTTCGCCAACCTGTTCGAGAACGCCCGCCGCTACGCCCAGTCCGAGGACGGCATCGCCCGCGTCACCGTCACCTACGCCCGCGCCGGCCAGTGGGTGGTGGTCAGCGTGCGCGACGAGGGCCCCGGCGTCAGTCCCGAGACCCTGGCTCGCCTGACCACGCCGTTCTACCGCGGCGACAAGGCGCGCACCCACACCAGCACCACCGGTGCCGGTCTGGGTCTGGCGATCGTCGAGAAGACCGTCACCCGCATGGGCGGCATGCTCGAACTGGCCAACGCGCCGCAAGGCGGCTTCGTGGCCTACGTCAAGCTGCGCCGGGCGGCCTGAACCGCCGCCTGTCGGGGCATGCCCGTTAGCTGCGAGTAGGCCTGCGGCTGCAGAATTCCGCGATGACCTCCGATCTCACCTTGTCATCGCGCCTGCAGGCGCAGATCGCGGCGCTGGAGTCCGGGCTGCTCGAACGTGGCACGGCCACGCGCCTGATGCTGCTGGCCGCGCTGGCCGGCGAGCACGTGCTGCTGATCGGCCCGCCGGGCACCGCCAAGAGCGAGCTGGCGCGTCGGCTGCACGGCGTCATGGCGGTCGGGCGCTACTTCGAGCGCCTGCTGACCCGCTTCTCGACGCCCGAGGAGCTGTTCGGCCCGCTCTCGCTCAAGGCACTGGAGGACGACCGCTACGAGCGCCTGATCGAGGGTTACCTGCCGACCGCCGGCGTGGCCTTTCTCGATGAGGTGTTCAAGGCCAACTCGGCCATCCTGAACGCGCTGCTGACGCTGCTCAACGAGCGCGAGTTCGACAACGGCCAGCAGCGCCTGCGCGTGCCGCTGGTGAGCGTCGTGGGTGCCACCAACGAGGTGCCCACCGAAGAGGCGCTGCTCGCCTTCCACGACCGTTTCCTGCTGCGCGTGCCGGTCGAGCCGGTCAGCGACGCCAGCTTCGCCGCGCTGCTGCGGCTCGAAGCGGGCGATCGGGCGTCTGACGCCAGCCTGCAGCCATGGCAGCCCGATGAGCTCGATGCCCTGCGCGCCGCGCGCGAACGCATCGCCCTGGGCGACGACGCCCTGGCTCATCTGGCCGCCCTGCGCCCGCGCCTGCGTGAATGGGACATCGCCGTGTCGGACCGGCGCTGGCGCCAGGTCGCCGGCCTGCTGCGCAGCGCCGCGCTGACCGAAGGCCGTGACCGCGTCGACGCGCTCGACCTGTGGCTGCTGCCCCATGTGCTGGCGCACCAGCCCGACCAGGTCGGACCGCTGGCGCAGTGGTTCCTCCACGAGGTGGTGGAGGCCGCGCCGCAGCCGCCCGTCTGGCTGGACCGGGCGGTCGAGGCCTTCGACCAGCAGCTCGGACTCGAACGCAGCGCCGAGGCCGAGGACGTGCTCGACGCCGGCTCGGGCAAGCTCGCGCTGGCCAAGGCGATCGGCGGCCAGACCAGCCACGACGGCATGCTGCGCATCGTCAACGCGGCGCTGGAAGCCCACCAGCGCCGCCGCTACAGCAGCGTGCACATCGCGGCACGCGTGGCCCAGGTCGACGAGCTGATCGAGCGGGTCGACGGCCATCTGGCGTCGCTGCGGGCCGCGCTGGACGATCTGCAGGCCCGGCTGGCCGGGCGGATCTGGTGGCCGCCCGAACTGCTCGACGCCGTGCTGGGCGAACGTGGCCGCACCCTTGCGGCGCTGGCGATGCTGCATGACCGCCTGCACGGCCTGCGCGCCGGGTACGCCGAACTGCCGGTCGATGCGCAGCTGGAGCAGCCCGCGCCGAGCCCCGTCAGCTGGGACGGGTCCGGGCGCGAAGCCCGCCAGGCCTGAGCCGCCCGCCGGACCGGTCCGACGTGCGCGCGCTCGACGCCCCGTACAGCCCGCTGGAGGCGCAGTCGCGCGAACTCTGGCTGCCCGCCATCATCAACTCGGCGGGCCAGACCGCGCAGCGCATCGACGACCTCGCGCCGTGGGTCGATGCGCTGGACGCCGGCCGGCTGCCCGCGCCGGCTCACGACTTCGGCGATGCGCAGGCCATCGTGCCGCTGCGCGCGGTGATCGAGTCGCTGGAGCTGCCCTCGCTGTGCCAGGGCGTGCCCTCGCTGGCTCTGCAGGTGCTGCGCACGCTGTTCTGGTCGATCGACCGGATCGTCGACCTGCAGCCCGCCTTGTCCCGCGAGGCCGCCATCGCGCGCGTCACCGCCGATTTCGAGTCCGAATGGACCCGCCAGACCTATGGCCTGCGCGACGAGCTGGCCCTGCTGCAGGGCCTGGGTGACCTGTCGAACCTGCGCTGGGACGAGATCCAGGGCCTGCTGCGCTCGCGCGAATGGCAGGAGGCGCAGCGCCTGAGCGCCCTGCTCGCCCACCTGCAGCCGCTGGTCGATCTGATCCGGGCGCTGGGCCGCAGCCAGCACGACCCGAGCGCGCCGCCGGCTGACACCACCGACGCCCAGCCCACCACGCTGCGACGCGCGATGCGCACCCGCGAGACGCTGTTGCCCGGCGCACCGGGCGAGCTGACCGGCATCCACCGATCGGGCCGGCTGGACCGGCTGCTGGGCAGCGAGGCGGCGCAGATTCGTCACCCCGTTCTGCACCGGCTCTGGCGCGCCCGGCTGGCCGAGGCCAGCCTGCTGACCTACGACAGCCAGGGGGTGCTGGTCGAGCGGGTGGTCGACCCCACCGCGCGCCAGCCCGAGGCCGCCCGATCGCTGCGGGCGCCGCGCCAGCGCGGACCGCTGATCCTGTGCGTGGACACCTCCGGCTCGATGCAGGGCGCGCCCGAGAAGATCGCCAAGGCCGTCGTGCTCGAAGCCCTGCGCACGGCGCAGCGCGAGCAGCGCGGCTGCGTGCTGATCGCCTTCGGCGGCCAGGGCGAGATGGTCACGCGCGAGCTGCAGGCCGGTCGCGCCGGGCTGGACGCGATGCTCGAACTGATCGGCATGGGCTTTGACGGCGGCACCGACGTGCAGATGCCCATCGAGCACGCGATCGACCTGGTGCACCAGGCCCGCTGGCGCAGCGCCGACCTGCTGATCGTCAGCGACGGCGAGTTCGGCTGCGTGCCCGTGACGCTCGAACGGCTCGACCAGGCGCGCGCCGAACTCGGCCTGCGGGTGCAGGGCATCCTGATCGGCGACCGCGAGACCATGGGCCTGCTGGAGACCTGCGACGCGATCCACTGGCTGCGCGACTGGCGCCGCTTCGAGTCCGGCCAGCCGCTGCGCGAGGCGACCGTGCCGGTGCACACCGCCAGCCTGACCGCGCTGTACTTCCCGAACGCGCTGAGCGCCCGGGCGGCACGGCACAAGCGCTGAGCGGTTCAGCCCCTCAGCCTTTCAGCCTTTCAGCTCTTCGGCGGCGTCGCGTTCGCCGCCAGCGCCACCGTGTGCGGCAGCGGCAGGACCACCGGCCGGGTGCGCCAGATCTGGTCGGCGTATTCGGCGATGGTCCGGTCCGACGAGAACGCGCCCATGCCCGCGACGTTGAGCACCGCCTGGCGCGCCCAGGCCTGCGGGTCGCGGTAGAGCGCGTCGACGGCCTCCTGCGTCTGCACGTAGCTGGCGTAGTCGGCCAGCAGCAGGTAGTGGTCGCCCCAGTTCACCAGCGTGTCGTGGATCGGCTGGAAGCGGCCGGGCTCCTCCGGGCTGAAGACGCCGTCGCGGATCGCGTCGAGGGCGGCCTTCAGGCGCGCATCGGACTCGTAGATCGCGCGGGGCTGGTAGCCGCGCGCACGGATCTGCGCGACCTCCTCGGTCGTGTTGCCGAAGATGAAGAAGTTCTCCGGCCCGACCTGCTCGCGCATCTCCACGTTGGCACCGTCGAGCGTGCCGATGGTCAGTGCGCCGTTGAGCGCGAACTTCATGTTGCCGGTGCCCGACGCCTCGGTGCCCGCCGTCGAGATCTGCTCGGACAGGTCGGCCGCCGGGATGATCACCTCGGCCAGGCTGACGCTGTAGTTCGGGATGAACACGACCTTGAGCCGGTCGCCCACGCGCGGATCGGCATTGACCGTGCGGGCCACGTCGTTGATCAGCTTGATGATGAGCTTGGCCATGTGATAGGCCGACGCCGCCTTGCCGGCGAACACGACCACGCGCGGCACCCAGTCGGCCTGCGGGTTGGCCAGGATCGCCTGGTAGCGCGTCACCACGTGCAGCAGGTTGAGCAGCTGGCGCTTGTACTCGTGGATGCGCTTGACCTGCACGTCGAACAGCGCGTCCGGGTTGAGCGTCACGCCCAGCGTCTTCTGGACGTGGCGGGCCAGCCGTTCCTTGTTCTGCCGCTTGATGCGGCGAAAGGCGCCAAGGAAGCCGGGGATGTCCAGCGAATGGCGCAGCCCTTCGAGCTCGTCGAGGTGACGCCGCCAGCCGCGTCCGATGCGGTGGTCGATCAGCTCGGCCAGTCCCGGATTGGCCTGGGCCAGCCAGCGGCGCGGGGTCACGCCGTTGGTCTTGTTGTTGAAGCGCTCGGGCCACTGCGCGGCGAAGTCCGAGAAGATCGACGCCTTCATCAGCTCCGAGTGCAGCGCCGAGACGCCGTTGACCGAATGGCTGCTGACCACCGCGAGGTAGGCCATGCGCACGCGGCGCTCGCCGGCCTCGTCGATCAGTGAGAGCTTGCGCATCAGCTCGGGCTGGTAGCCGTGGCGGTCGGTCAGCGCGGCCAGGAAGTCGGCGTTGATGTCGAAGATGATGCGCAGATGGCGCGGCAGCACGCGGCCGAACAGCTCGATCGGCCAGGTCTCCAGCGCCTCGTGCATCAGCGTGTGGTTGGTGTACGAGAAGACCCGCTGGCACAGCGACCAGGCCTTGGCCCACGGCACGTCGTGCTCGTCGACCAGCAGCCGCATCAGCTCGGGAATGGCCAGCACCGGGTGCGTGTCGTTCAGGTGGATGCTGACCTTGTCGGGCAGCGCGTCGAAGGTGGTGTGGGTGCGCAGGTAGCGGCGCACCAGGTCCTGCACGCTGGCCGAGCAGAAGAAGTACTCCTGACGCAGCCGCAGCTCGCGGCCCGACAGCGTCGAGTCGTCCGGGTAGAGCACCCGCGAGACGTTCTCCGACAGGTTCTTGCTGGCCACCGCGCCGAAGTAATTGCCCTGGTTGAAGGCGCGCAGGTCCATCTCCTCGGTCGCCTTGGCCGACCACAGGCGCAGCGTGTTGGTCGCCTGGGTGCCATAGCCCGGGATGATGGTGTCGTAGGCCATCGCCAGCACGTCGTCGGTGTCGACCCAGCGGACCTGGCGGGGGCCGGCGCCGCTGTCCTCGATGCGCCCGCCGAAGCGCACCCGGTAGACGACCTCGGGGCGCGGGAACTCCCACGGGTTGCCGGCCTTGAGCCAGTAGTCGGGCGCCTCGACCTGCCGGCCGTCGACCACCATCTGGCGGAACATGCCGTAGTCGTAGCGGATGCCATAGCCGAAGCCGGGCACGCCCAGCGTCGCCATCGAGTCCAGGAAGCAGGCGGCCAGACGGCCCAGGCCGCCGTTGCCCAGGGCCGCATCGGGCTCGTGGTCGAACAGGCCTTCGACATCGACGTCCAGCTCGCGCAGCGCCTGTTCGATGGTGGGCTTGATCTCCAGGGCCAGCAGCGCGTTGCTGAAGGTCCGGCCGATCAGGAACTCCATCGAGAGGTAGTAGACCCGCTTGACGTCCTGCTCGTACTGCGCGCGCGTGGTGTTCATCCAGCGCTCGACCAGGTGGTCGCGCACGGCATAGGACACCGCATTCAGCCAGTCTTCCGGACGGGCCGAGACGGGGTCCTTGCCGACGCTGTACATCAGCTTGTTGGAGATGGCGCGCTTGAAGGCGGCCACGTCGCGGGCGAGGTGGTCGTACTGGTGCTCGAACTGTTGGAGGTCCATCCCGGTCTTCCTGTGGTCAGCGGGTGTCTGGTTTCAATCGATTCCGGCGCCGGGCGCATGCGGGTCCGCCCGGGCCGGCGGGTGGCTCAGCCCATGAGCCCGCGGTAGAGCGCCATGTAGCGCTGCGCCGCCTCGGCCCAGCCGAAACGCTGGGCCATGGCGCGCTGCTGGACACGGCGCCAATCGGCCGAGCGGCGGTGCAGTGCCTGGGCGCGATCGGTCGCGGCGGTCAGGCCGCCGACGCTGAAGTCGTCGAAGACGAAGCCGGTGGCATCGACATCGAGCGTCTCCAGCCGCGCATCGGTCACCGTGTCGGCCAGACCGCCCACCCGGCGCACGACCGGCAAGGTGCCGTAGCGCAGGCCGTAGAGCTGGGTCAGGCCGCAGGGCTCGTAGCGCGAGGGCACGAGGATCAGGTCCGAGCCGGCGATCAGCCGGTGGGCGAAGGACTCGTCGTAGCCGATGCGCACGGCCACCGACTGCGG
>JACCDQ012051244.1_pt1 | contig 13274 bp, 15 predicted proteins | sample 7446031 | NCBI WGS metagenome assembly JACCDQ01 (sample SAMN15323442, study PRJNA562643) | freshwater metagenome | isolation source: river surface water | place: USA:Blue River Watershed | collected 2017-08-17 | reverse complement strand
GGTGAAAACCGTTAAATGCTCCCGACCTTTAGGTGGATAAGCATAAAGATTAATCAAATTTGTAGGAAAAATGGTGGCATTGCCATTGGCGACCACACTATCTGCATCGATATAAAAATGAACCACCTCGCGAGGAACATACTCAAAGTAGTTGACCAGTTTTATCAAATCTTTTTCTTGGATTTCTTTAACTCGTAAAGCCAAATTCAAATATTTTTCAGAGAAATGCACTTCGGATTTTAAGACTCCAAATGCCGTAGTCGTTTCGATTTTTAAAGTTGAGATTTTATCTTCAGCAAAGCTTAGAGAAAACGAACAAAAAAGTAACATAAGATATAATATTTTTCGATACATTTTTCTCTTCCATTAACAGTTTAATCAAGTCATAATTGTAACGGAAAAATATAATTTTAATAGACATATTTTATAGTTCTAAGGAGTAAACATGAAATTGAAATTCCCTTTATTAAAAATCGCTCTTTCTTTAGTTGTCGTATTAACTCTAGCATCATGCGGTTCAACGGCTAAAAAACCTTCTAACACAACTGAACCAGTGGTTAATAACACTGTTGATGTAAATAACGGTAAAAATAATGGAATCAATTTAGAATTAAATGGAGATTCTGATTCAAATAAAGCTGGTGGCCTTGTCACTGTTTACTTTGATTTCAATTCAGCAGCACTACGCTCTGATACTAAAGAAGCTCTAGATAAAAACGTGACATTTTTAAAAGCTAACACAACTGTAAAAGTTCAAGTAGAAGGTCATTGTGATGAGCGCGGATCAGTGCAGTTTAACTTAGCACTGGGTGAAAAAAGAGCAAAGTCAGTGCGTGAATATTTAACAGCTCAAGGAATTGAAGCATCTAGAGTGACAACTATTTCTTTTGGTAAAGAACGTCCAGTAACTTTTGGTCACGACGAAGAGGCTTGGTCTAAAAATCGTCGCGCTAATTTTGTTATTGTAGGAAAATAATTGAGAAAAAATTTTTTTGTTTTATTTTTATTAGTTTTTTTGAGCGCGTGTGGATTAACCACCACACGCCCCAAACTTGAGATGTCCTTAGCTCAAGTTGCCTTTTTGGCCGCCAAAGAAGCCCAAGCTGATATCAAAGCACCGGGCCTTTATCGAAAAGCAGAATATTATTACCTCAAAGCAAAATCATCATACAAAAGAAAATATTTTAACAAAGCTGAACAATACGCTCTTTTATCCAAGAAATATTCTGAAAGAGCTGAATATGTAGCGATTAGAAAAAAAGCATTAGAAAATATTTAAGTACGAAGGAGTCTGAAATGAAGTTAAGTCTATTTATTACTTTAATCATGGTTTTAATCTCTGGTTGTAAAACTCAAGAAGATATCAGAAGAGAAAAAAACTTAGAAGTTTTAAATGAGCAGGTCACTCAAACTCAAAAATCTTCTGCCAACAATCAATCGCGTTTTGATAACCTAGAAAGAGAAGTGGCAAAACTATCAGGTAACATCGAAGAATTTGCCCATAACCGCGGTAATGAACAAAAAGACGTGCTCTTATTAAAAGATCGCATTAAAACGCTTGAAGAGACGATTGAAAAACAAAATTCAACCTTAGTAGAACTAACCACCAAATTTAACGAGCAAACTAAATACATTGAAGAAGTTCATGCGGCCTTAAAAGATCTATCTGGCCCAGATAAGAAAAAAGTTAGTGGTGGCAAAGAAAAAGAAAAGCTTAGTCAAAATGAAGATGAAGTCGATGCCAAAAATGAAAGTATTCAAACGGTAATCGCACTTATTAGAGCTAAAAATTATGAAGAAGGCAGAAACATGCTGCAAAACATGTTAGAAAATAAAAAATTAAAAAAGAAAGAAAAGCAACAGGCCATCTTTTATCTAGGACAAATTGAATTTAGAACTAAAAACTATGATGAAGCCAAAGTTTACTTTTCAAAACTTTATACCGAATACCCAGATTCAACTTTAAACTCAATGGCTCTTTTAAATTTAGCTAAATCTTTTTTACAATTAAAATCAAAAGAAGAAGCTAAACAAACTTTAGAAGAATTGATGGAAAAATACCCTAGCTCAAAAGAAGCGAGCGAAGCGAAAACTTTAAAAGCGAAAATCTAAATGAAGTTTACTTATCTTTTGATCTTTTTATTTACAGCTTGCAGTCAGATGGTTGAAACCATCGATCAAAATAGCAAAAATACTTTTCAAACTTTGAATAAAACGCAATTAGTATTTTCTCACAATATCAGTGGTGAAACACATCCTTGTGGTTGCCGACAATTTCCTCTCGGCGGGCTTCCTCAAGTCTATGGACTTTTTAGTCGTTTGCAAAAAAATCAAGATCTCTTTTATGTTGATACCGGTGACACTTTCTTCCCTTCAAGTGTCATTCCAGATACCGTCAAATCTTCTTTGACTTTTGCTGCGACTAATTTAGCTCGCGGACTTGATCAATTAAATTTAAAGTATCTCACCTTAGGTGATCAAGACTTTGCGATGGGAATTGATTTTTTAAATGAATTGGCCTCTAAACATAAGTTTAAATTTTTACTGTCAAATTTATCTAATTCAAAATCCCTGCTTCATGAAAAAATAGGTTTTTATCAAAATAAAAATTTAAAAATTTATTTTTTAGGTTTTTCTCACCCTGAAACTATGGGGAAATACTCTTATCTCTTTTTAGAACCTGAAATTGTAATGGATTCTCTGTTAAAAGAATTAACTGCGATGGGATACAGTCCTTCTAATTCTAATCATCGCTTGGTAGTCTTAAGTCACTCTGGAATTGATTTTGATGAGAAGTTTGCAGAAAAATACCCGATGATCGATTGGATTATCGGGGCCCACTCACAAAGTTTTTTAAGATTTTCTCGCGATGTAGGAAATACCAAAATAGTTCAAACTCTTTCTAAAAATCACTACATTGGAAACATCACCCTTGATCAATTAGCGACGAAAGATACCGATAGTTATTTTCTACATGAAATTCGCGATGAACTTGAAAAGGAAGTGAATCCCAATCCGATGCGCGAATTTTTAAATGAACATAAAGCGATGATGTCAAACTATCAGGCCAAAGAACAAGAATCGATGGAAACTTTTAAACCCAAAAAAAGCAAGATAGCTCAGCCAACACTTAGAACTTTTAACAATTGTATTTCCTGCCATACTGCTCAAGGTGAATTTTGGAAATCAACTCCCCATTCACTGGCCTATATCACTTTAATGAACGCGAAAGAAGAAAACAATTTGACCTGTGTTGCCTGCCACTCGGTGGGATTAAATCAAAGCGGTGGATTTAAAAAAGCAAAAGAAATCATCGGCGGTAAAAAGTTTAATTTAAAAGAATACTATAGTGATTTAAAATCCGAGACTCAAAAAATTACTTCAGTTCGAAAATTGAGTTCAACCGAAATTCGAGCAGTTCATGAAAAAATTGATCCTTTAGAAAAAAAGCATTCGGTCGATCATAACTTTGCCCATGTCCAATGTTTAAATTGTCACTCGCAAAGTGAGACTCATCCCTATGGAAATCGACCGATCGTTTCGCGTGAAGAAAGGTTAAACAGCATCAAAGCGAAATGTCTGACTTGTCATACCAGTGATCAATCGGTGGAATGGTACAATGGCACCATGGTGAAAGAAGACATGCTCAATGCCGCACTATTAAAAATGAGCTGCCCTAGTTTGCGTTAATTTTAGTTAAAAACTTTTGTTTATACTCATCACCGAGATAAAAAACATCTCCATGATTTCCTTTTTCTAAGGCCCAAAACTCTTTTTTATCATGCTTGATGTCCTTAAAGATTTTTTCACCAAATTGAAATGGAATCACTTGATCTTGTTTTGAATGAATCACTAAGACCGGCATCGAAAGATGATCGGCATTTTTAGCAGTATAATCATTGCTGACAATAAATCCAAGCATCCCAAAAGTTCTATAGCTTGCAATATCTTGTGGACTATAAAAGGCCGAATCTAATACCACTAAAAAAATTTCATCTTTAAAGGGAAACTCTTCTAGGGCCCGCATTAAAATACTTCCCCCTAAACTTTGAGCGTAAAAAATAAGTCTTTTGTATTTAAAAGCTTTGTATTTATCATAAGCCGTAAACAAGGCCTTCAAGGCATCTTCCACTGTTCCTTTTGGATAAGGCGAGCCTTCACTTAATCCATAGCCGCGATAATCAAATGTCATTAAATCGGTTTTGTGGTCTAGCGCCCAAGTTAAATTAAAAATATGAGAAGACATGTTCTGAGCATTTCCATGCAACATCAAAATCAAATTTTCAGAGGGCGAGGTACTATTTTTAGTTGATTTTAAATCCCAAAATAAAAGTTTGGTTCCATCAAATGATTTTACAAAATACTCTTTTAAATCTAATTGAAAAGCTCGTGGATCGCCATGCAGATAGCGATCAGGGTGATAAATTAAATTAGTACAGCCACTAAAAATAATGACCGTAATTAAGCTGAAAACTTTCAAATTCATTTTTTAATTTCCCTTTTTTAGATTGGGTAAAATACTCAAAACCGAGTTCATTTTCACGATCTAAAAAATAAGTTGCCTTAATATTTTTACTTTCAATAAATTGATTTTGCATCGATGAATTAAAATCAGCTTTCACATCTTCAAAAAATCCTAATTTCATTTGATCGTTTATATTGACTAAAAAAATAAAAGAAACCAAGGGGCCTAAAAGATAATTATCACGATAGTGTTTAGAGACTTCCCCATTTAATCCCAGTAAAAAGTTAGCGGAAAAAAATCGATCGAATCTAGTACTTAAGCCCATCTGCCCTTTTCCTTTGAAGGAATGGCAAAAGTCACAGCCAATTGAAAATAAGCGGTCATATAAAACTTCTGCTTTCCAAGAAAACTGTGGGTCATAAAAATTGAAAGGATGCAGACTCACTAAATCGACAATGGTGGCGCGATCAATGAATAATTTTTTAGCATCAAAGTTATACAAGAAACTAGCAGTTAAAAAATCAAACTGTGAAAAAGGATCAAAGCCTAAATCACGACTCATTAAATTGTGATAACCCGACTTGTATAAAAATCCGATTAATTTTTGCTGATTTTCTAAGCGAAAGCTAAATTCATTTTTAAATGAATGATGCCCCCACTCCGGTCGATTATCTTCTAAAAATGTCAATTCCTGATCTTCTGCTTTTGGCAGTTTGCTTCGATGAAGGAGTGTTTCTCGCATTAATTTTTTATCTTGATCTAAAATGGCTAATTTTTTTCGGTAACGATAATAATCTTGATACTGAATGAAAGAATCTAAGACTTTAGTATTTTGCACATCTTTAACCGCCAGGTCTTGATCGATTAAAGATTTTAATTGTCCATAATCTTCTTTTGAAAGCAAATCTAAATTTTTGGCAAACTTCTTTTTAAGACTAGGCCGGTATTTTATACTCTCCACTAGTTTTTTATTTTCCACCATTCTCACGAGTTCCGCTGGTAAATAATACCAACGGCTTTGATAATTGATTTCTTCTTCTAGCGTTTTGGTATCGCCTTTAAAGTAGGCGACATCTAAAAGATCCGACAAAACGCTCGAGCAATTTTCCTGAAAGAATAGATAATCGGCATAGGCGGTTTGATACAATTCCCACACATGATTGACAAATCTCTCCATCTCTTCGGGAGTGGTTTTTAAATTGTATTCAATTAAATCTCGCGATTCTCCATTACTATATTCATTAACTTTGGTGTAATATTTTGTGACTTCAAAAAATCCTTTATAGCCACCAAAAATTCCTTTTAAGGCATAAACAATCCCGATATCGGTTTCATCGGGAGTGGCCGAAAAAGCGATGGCATAATCTAAAAGATCATTGACTTTATTTTTTTGATTAACTCTGATCATCGTATGACCAAATAAAGATGAAGGATTGTTGGGATAAGATGAAGAAAAAATTAAACTTAAACTTTCTCCATTGATACCATTTTTCCATTCTTCAAACATCAAGCAAGGAGTTTCTTTTACTCCTTCTAAATAACCAATACTTTTTAAAAATCTAAATCGCTCGCGAAATACACATTGAACCGGATAATCAAACCATCCCGCTTTTTTAGTTTCATCTTTAAAAGCTTCAATGGTGGCAGTAAGTTCTAAGGAAGGTGAATCTAATCCATTGGGCGAGAGAAAAAATTTGTCTGAATCGATGCGACTTTTTCCAGAGAAAAAAGGGGCATGCAAAAGTTTATACCAATACTCTTGTTGCTCATCAGTTAAATTGCGGTAGTTATATTCTTCTAGATTTGAATGAATAGTATTGAGGCCTGCAAAAGACTTTGCAGGCCATATAATTAAACTAGATAAGAGTACAAGATTGAGATAAAGCTGCATTTTTTTGGATTTCTTTCTTTACGTTATTGTAAAGTTCAACACCAGATACGTTATTTGTCATAACTGAATCATAGTTTGATTGAACCATTGAACCAAATGCATTAACATTTTGACAACCAAAAACTGCCGCGAAACCATTAACGAACTCACCGTTTCCACGAGAGAAATCAATTGCTAATTGGTTTAAATTTGCTTCTGCAAAGTGAATACCCTTAGCGTCATTTTGAACGATTGAGTGTTTTGCACATCCAGATGTACCTAAAGTCATCGCGATTGTACTAGAAGCTGTAGCGTTAACTAAATTTCTAGTGAAAGAAGATACTAGAGATTGCTTTGGAGCAACTTCCCATCCTAATCCACACCCTGAAGAAGAGTCAGCAGCTAAAGCACCAAAAGAAACTAAAAAAGCTAGAGAAATAATCATGTTCTTCATTAAAATCCTCCTTGAATTCATGAATGTTTTCATACTGTTTAGGTTCATGTATTATGTTGAAAATTACAAGAAAAAATACACTATGAATGAAAAATTAATATTAGGAATTGAGACCAGTTGTGACGACACGTCTATTGCACTGATTCAAGGCAATGTTGAAGATTTTAATCAACTTCCAAAAATTTTAGCATTCGAATCTTTCTCTCAAGAACTGCTCCTAAAAAAGTGGGGCGGTGTGGTTCCAGAAATCGCCGCCAGAAATCATATGGAAAAAATTCCACCTCTTTTAGAATCTGTTTTTAAATCGGCCAATAAAAAATTTTCACAAATTGATTTAATTTCAGTGACCACGACTCCAGGCTTATTAGGCCCTTTGTTAACTGGCCTTACAACTGCCAAAACATTAAGTCTTATTCATCACACTCCGATCGCTCCCATCAATCATTTGATGGCGCATCTTGAAGCCATTCATATCGAAAATTTGGTGAGCTATCCCTATCTTGGTTTATTAGTGAGTGGAGGCCATTCCATGTTTGTCAAAGTCGATGGCCCCAATCAATTTGAAATTTTAGGAAATACGATTGACGATGCTGCCGGTGAAGCTTTTGATAAAGGGGGAAAACTTTTAGGTCTTCCTTATCCGGCGGGAAAAATTATTGATGATTTAGCAAAAAATGGTGATCCTTTAAAAATAGCTTTTCCAGTTTCTCTTTTAGATAAAAATGAAGCTCACATGAGTTTCTCCGGATTAAAAAGCGCGCTTCGTTTATTTATTGAACAAAATAAACATCAGACAGAAAAAATGGAAGATATCTGCGCGAGTTATCAACATGCCATTGTTGAAGCTTTAGTGAAAAAATTTATGGTCGCTAAAAAAATATTTCAAGAAAAATCTGGCCTTCAAAATTTTCCAGTCGTGGTTGGTGGCGGAGTCGCTTGCAATAGTTATCTTCGAAGCCAAATGAAAAAAGCTGATTCAAATGTTTTGTTTGTGGCCCCTAAATATTGCACAGATAATGGGGCGATGGTGGCCAATCTCGGGCTTCGCACTTATAAATTTAAAATTAATTTTCCCGAGTGCTTAGATTTAGATGCAAAAAACTTACTGGTCTCAAAAGAACAAAAATTAGTCGATATGAAAAATAAAAAAGCAAAAGGAAAATCTTCATGAACTCACTTCCTTCTGCCAATAAAAATTTAGGCCAACATTTTTTAAAAGATCAAAATGTCATTTCTAAAATCACCTCGGATTTTAAAGATTTTAATGGCGGCATTTTAGAAATTGGTCCGGGCCCTGCCATTTTAACGGCAGAACTCTCTAAGCATCAAAAAGAATTTCACGTCATCGAAATGGATTTGCGTTTTAAAGAATATCTAGAAAAATTTGTTAAAGAGAAAAACATTCATTTCACTGATGCAGTTAAAGTCGATTTAAATCAATTTATCAAAGAAAATTATCATGATCAAAACGTATGGCTGGTTTCGAATCTTCCCTACAATGTCGGATCAGTTTTACTGGTAAACTTTTTAACCGTTGAAAAAATTGAGTGCATGACTTTGATGTTTCAAAAAGAAGTGGCCGATAAGGTTTTTCCTTTTGCCACTACCAAAAATAGCATGAATTCACTTTTAGTTTTATGTCAAAACTATTTTGAGTGCAGCCTGCTTTTAAAAGTTCCTCCCGGAGCCTTTCTCCCTCCCCCGAAAGTTGATTCTGCCGTGATCAGCTTTAAGCGAATTAAAAATCCGCGAGTTTCAATCGCAGAGTTTAAAACGCTTGAAACTTTTGTTCGCTTGGTCTTTTCGCAAAAAAGAAAACAACTCTTAGGTATTTTAAAACAGCGTTTTTCTGAAGAAAAAATTAAAGCTGCACTAAGTGAATTAAATATCGCCCCAACTATTCGCGCTGAGGCTTTAAACTTTAATCAAATGATCGACCTCTATAGGAAATTTTACCCATGAAATACACATTACTTTTTTTCATTTTAATTCAAACTTCATTGGCTTCTTATCCAGAATACTTTGGTTCAAGTTATTCAACTGGAATGATAGGAAATCAAAATAATGCTGATGAAAATGATCCCAGTAACAATTATTATATTCCGGCTTTGCTAGCTTTTAGTAAGTCGGTTAATTTTTTGGCCAATGCCAGTTCCACTGCAACTCACTTTGATGAAATCACCAATGTGGTGGTGACGAACTCCACCAATTCTTCATCGACGACCTATGGAAATGTTAAAACTGATTACCCTAAATTTATCGGTGGGGCCCTGCATTTTGGTCTTCCAGTTGGTTATTCAGATAAAGGATTTTTAGGAACTCTAGGTTTATCAGTCTTTCTTCCAATCGGCAGTTTAATTGAAACTCATTCAGGAGATCCCTTTCTTCCTGAATATGTCATGTATCGATCGCGCTTTCAAAGAACTTCCATTTATTTAAATTTTGCTAAAAGCTTAAGTGAAGAATGGGCCTTCTCACTTGGAACGATTGTCGGTTTTCAAGCTTCGGCCGATGTAAAAGCTAATTTGAGTTTGAATGGTGCGAGTTATGGTTCTTGGGCCAGAGCTCAATCAAAAGTTTCACCTAGCCTTGGAGCCATTGTTTCAGTCATCAATAAAACGCCAGTGCAAACTTGGTATTTTACTTTTCAACAAGAAATGAAATCTAATCTTTCAGCACATGCCAATGGTGAAATCAACAATCCAAGTTTAGCACTTTTTGATTCTAATATTGATTCAGTTATTTTTTATGATCCTTACACTTTTAGATTGGGCGGTAACACAACTTTAAATGATTTTAAACTTCACTACGGTGTTGAATATATGTTGTGGTCAGGTTACCAACCGCCAACGATTAAAGTGGGAAAAGTTGGTGGAGTTATTGTTCCGAGTTCAAACTACGAACAAATTGTCACCAGAGATACAATTAATCCAAGAATTGGTTTAAGTTATGATTTTACAAATCGCGTGACCGGAGGAATTGGAGCCGCTTATCGCATGAGTCCGCTTGATTCAGACTTTTCAAAAAGTGGAAATTCCATCGACACCGACTCAATTATTTTCTCAACCGGATTTCAATATCGAATCGTGATTTGGTCAAAAGATGTTTCAGTTGGTTCAAGTTTACAATACCATCACTTACAAGATAAAACGGTGGTAAAAACCGCTAATCAAGAAAATGGAAATTCAGGTACCAAATTAGGTGGACCTGGATATAATATTGGTGGGCATATTTTAAATGCGAATGTAGGGATAAAATTTAATTTTTAATTATGGGAATAAAAATAATCGCCAAAAATAAACGCGCCGGATTTGATTTTCAATTACTAGAGAAAATCGAAGCGGGTATTGTGCTTCAAGGAACTGAAGTTAAAGTTCTTCGCGAAAATAAAGTTAATTTAAACGAGTCTTATGTTCTCATCAATGAAAACACTGAGGCCTTTGCCTATAATGTCCTTATCCCCCACTACGCTTTTGGAAATATTCACAATCACGAAGAACATCGAATTAAAAAACTACTTTTGCATAAAAAAGAAATCGCCAGACTTTATCATGAAATGAAATCCAAAAATTTAACTTTAGTAGTAACCATGATTTACTTTAAAGATTCAAAAGTAAAAATTGAAATTGCTTTAGCTCGTGGTAAAAAAATGCATGATAAACGCGAAAGCGAAGCTAAAAGAGATGTCGAAAGAAAGCTTCGCCAAAATAAATGGGAAGATTAAGCCTTCTTTTCAACCATAAAAATCATCAAGAGTCCAAAAACCAATCCGCCGAGAGTGAATTGACCTACCCAAAAAAATGATTCATCGATCATTCCTTGAGTGAAAATTTTAGAAAAACTCGAAACGAAATAGCCTTTGGTCAGTACATCAATCCAATTAAGCTTCCCTATCATTAAAAATGACGGTCGCGTGTAAAGTCCGATTGAAGTAAAAGTCACTAGCGATAACATAAGAATTAAAAATTTCTTCATACATTTATTATTCTACAGAATGAAAATAATTCTATACAAAAATAACTAAATTTACTTAAAATCAAACTATGAAAGTATTAAAGTTTATTGATTTAAATCATCGCGGCCACAAATTGCTCACCATATTCGGACTTCTTTTGTCGGATTTCATTTTAAGCATCTATACTTTTTATTTATTAAAAGACTATGATCAATTTAGAATTCAACTTGAAAAATATTCGCAAAATCCTGATTTCAATTTAGAAATCTATAAATTGTTCTTACAAACCCTAATTTTTATTTTTTTAGTACTGATTAGCATTCACGCGATTATCGGAATCTTTTTTTATAAACAGAAAAAAATAGCTGTTGGCTACTTTCAATATTACAGCCTGATGGCAGCGATTTCGGTTTTGATTTCTTTTGTTTTTATGTTGAACCCGATTTTTCTAATTACCGGTCTCATTTATTTTCTAATTTACTTTAATATCAAGAATGCTAAAGCGGTTAAAACTGCGGGATAATAAATCGCGTCTCGTTTGGCTTGGTCCAATCAGGAAGAGCGACATTTTTATTCTGCAAAATATTTTGACCAGATAAAGCCAGTAAGAAGGAATCGAAGGCCCGCGGATTTCTGACTAAAATATCTAGATCGTGATTATAAATAAAAATATTCAAATGAGTTTCAATTTTTTTAATCGTATCGATTCTAGCTTCAATACCTAAATCGATATCTGAAATCAGTTCCACGTCTTTTTTTAGAATTATTTTTGAACGTAGTAACTCGATCGTAATAATGTGTGCATTGGCCTCAAAAAGCTCTAAATCCTTAGGAAAATGTCTTTTAATATAATTAAATCTTGAAAGGGTCATCAGCGAGGTATTGCCAAATGAATCAAAGGAAGTGTTGAACATTTCTAGAATTTGATCGTAGTAGTACTTCCAAATAAAAAAATCAAGTGAACGATTCCAATAAGGAATAAAACCTTTTTTTAATCGGCGCTTAAAAGATCGCGACAATAAATGGTGATGAGTTTCTTTTTCAAAAATATTGCGATTAAAGACCACTTCATCCGACTTATTTCTTTCTTGCTCATATTTTTTAGGATTCTTCTTTATCATTTCTAAATCTTCATTTAAAAGATGATTGATTTTTTCACGCGTGGTTTTAACTGATTCAACTGGGCAGGAAGTGGCACCTGGACAGGCCAAATCACAGTGATAACACTCCGGACGCGACAAAGGAAAATCCACCACGAGTTGCTTAACTTGAAAGTTTTCAATCCAAACGCGCAAGGCCTCGTCGTCATTCTCAGCTTCTTCTTCTTTGACCGGCAATAATGATTTTAAAAACCATCTTTCACTATCGGGATAATATTCAATAAGACAGAAGAAAAAATTATCATTTCTTCCTCCCTTCATACTCAAAGATCCAATGTTTTTTATCGTTGGTCCCAAAAAAATCTCAATTCATCAAAGGCTTTTCAATTAAAAATTCTAATTGTTGCATTTGATGTTTTTTTACTAAGTCTAATATTTTAGTTCGCTCGGTTTTAGCGTGAGTCACCAGAAAGCATCCGCCTCCGCCTGCTCCACAAATTTTTAAGCCAATACTTTCATCAATCTTTTTTAAATCCTGTCTCAAGGATTCCATCGATGGAGTTAAAATATTGGGAAATAACTTTCTTCTTTCTTCACCTTCAAAACCGATCAGCTCACTTAATGAATCTAATTTATTTGATCTGATATTTTGATAAGCGGTTTGAGATAATTCAGCAATTTTTGAAAGCCCCATGCGCACTTCTTTATCTTTATTAAAAAAGGCTTTATAAACTTCCCAGTTATTAATTCCAGAAAGTCGCGTTTCTCCACTGTAAACTAGAGTTAAATTTTTCTCTAAATAATTTTTTAAACTTTCATTATAGAGTTGATCAACTTCCACCACGCCCGGAGTTGGCACTAGACCTAAAATTCCACCGAATAAAGCTGGGTAATAATCTTGATATCCCGCTGGTCCAAAATCTAAAATTTTGGCTTCTAGTGAATTAACCTTAGCAATTGCCTCTAAGGGGTCAAATTTCTTATTGAGGTATTTGGCGACAGCTTTATAGGTTGTCACCCCCATCGCACTCGAGCCACCGAGTCCTGCCCCTGGAGGCGAACCTGATTCTAAAGTGAGACGGACATTTTTATGCAATTGAAACATATCAAGAATTGATAAGACAAAAGTGAGTCCACCAAAAAAATGATTTTGAAAATTTGATTTAGTAAAATCGGTTCTTTGAAATTTATTGGTCGTTTTATAATCAAGTGAAATAATTTCCACTCCATCAAAATCGATTTCCATAATTTCTACTTTGGCCTTTAAAGATGTCGCTAAATTTAAAGTCACGACATTTGGTAAAATCACATTGATAGGATTTAAATCGAGAGTTCCCCCTAAAAGATCACCTCTGACACTGCCTGAAACATTAGTGACCACCGTAAACTCCAATGTAAGGAAGTTCGCGATAAGCTCCATCAAAGTCTAG
>JACCDQ011854347.1_pt1 | contig 13274 bp, 12 predicted proteins | sample 7446031 | NCBI WGS metagenome assembly JACCDQ01 (sample SAMN15323442, study PRJNA562643) | freshwater metagenome | isolation source: river surface water | place: USA:Blue River Watershed | collected 2017-08-17 | reverse complement strand
TTATAATTTGCGCAAAGGTAGGGGGAAAGGGGCAGCCGCGGCGTTAAAGAGTAGCAAAAAGATGCAGCTATGGTCACTTGTACGCATCTCGCCTATCAACGATCTCAAATATGTAAACATGAAGCACCTTATCCTCGATCGTATATAGAATACGGAGGTTACCGGCGCGGTACCGGTATTCATTTTGGCTATCCGTAAGTTTGATCGAATTGTGGCCGCGCGGGTTTTGCGCTATCTTTTCTATTGCGTTGCTGACCCTTTGGAAATCTGCCTTGGTCAGATCCCTAAGCTGTTTTTCGGCTTTGCGTTCCAGTATTACGCGATAAGTCCTTTGTACGGATGCCATGCTTTTTGTTCAGTTCAGCTTTTACAACATCCCATTCCACATAGTCGGCATTTTTTTTTGCCGCCTCGATCTTCAACCGATCGAGATAATCCTCAACGAACCGGGCATGATGTTTCATGTCAAGCGTTACCTTTTTTACCTTGCCATTTTCGTCCTTTTCCAGCTTAACGCCTGCTAACCTGCCCATGTTACCAAAGATAAAGAATTTTTCGCTAACTGATCTTGCCCCAATGCGACTGCCTTCCCTGCTGCGACAGCATGTAACGCAGTGGCTGATTCTGCGGCATGGTAAGACGTGGGTCGCTGTTCAGCAATTGCTGGGCTGCTATCCGGGTCTCCTCCAGTATGGCACTGTCTTGCACAATGTCTGCGAGCTTGAATTTGAGCACGCCGCTCTGGCGGGTACCATACATATCGCCCGGCCCACGCATGGCCAGGTCCTCTTCCGCTATCTTGAAACCATCTGTGGTCGAAACAAGTATCTGCAACCGCTTGTGCCCTTCTTCCGACAATTTGCTGCCGGCCAGCAGGATACAATAAGACTGCTCTGTGCCGCGGCCTACCCTGCCCCGCAACTGGTGCAGCTGCGACAGCCCGAAACGTTCTGCACTCTCCACAAGCATCACCGATGCGTTAGGTACGTTCACACCTACTTCTATCACGGTAGTGGCCACCAGCACGTTTGCCTCGCCCCTCACAAAGCGCTGCATGTTGCGTTCGCGCTCCTCCGGATCCTGGCGGCCGTGCACCATAGCTATGCGGTAGCGGTTCTCATCGAACCATATCTTCACCTGTTCATAACCCGCCATCAGGCTTTCATAGTCCAGCTTCTCAGATTCTTCTATCAGTGGGTAAACGATATATGCCTGCCGGCCCTTGTCCACCTCCTTGCGCATGAACTCCATCACCTTGGCGCGCTGCTGGTCGCGTGCGAAGATGGTCTTGATGGCCTGCCTGCCTGGTGGCAGCTCATCTATCACAGATACGTCCAGGTCGCCATAGAGGGTCATGGCCAGCGTGCGCGGTATAGGCGTAGCGGTCATTACCAGCACATGCGGTGGCATCTCGTTCTTCTTCCATAGCCGGGCCCGCTGCCCCACTCCGAAACGGTGCTGCTCGTCGATGACCGCAAGGCCCAGGTTGTGGAACTGAACATTATCCTCCAGCAGGGCATGCGTGCCTACCACTATGCGCAGCGTACCATCGGCCAGCTCCTGTAGTATCTCTTTGCGCACTTTTCCCTTTACACTACCTGTGAGCAGCTTCACATCCAGCCCCATTTGCTGCAGCAGGCCGGATATGCTGAAGAAGTGCTGCTGCGCCAGTATCTCGGTGGGCGCCATGATGCATGCCTGGAAGCCATTGTCCAGCGCCAGCAACATAGACATCAGGGCCACTATGGTCTTGCCGCTGCCCACATCGCCCTGCAGCAACCGGTTCATTTGCTTGCCGCTGCCGGTATCCTGTCGTATCTCTTTCAGCACCCGCTTTTGCGCATTGGTAAGTGCGAAAGGGAGATGGTGTTTGAAAAAATCATTAAAGTATTCGCCCACCCGCTCAAAGTGCCAGCCCTGCTGCGCTGTGTGCTGCAGCCGCAAGCGTCCTATCAGCAGTTGCGAGATGAATAGCTCTTCCCACTTCATGCGCCTGCGGGCCACGCGTTCGTGTTCCTCCGAATCGGGGAAGTGCAGCCAGCGCAATGCCTGGTAGCGGCCGCAAAGCCTGTACTGGCGCATAATATCCTCTGGTAGCACTTCTATTACATCCCGCGGGCCTATCTTTTCAAAGAGCACCTGAGTCAGCTTAGCGAAGGAACGATTAGTGATCCCTTTCAGGCGCAGCTTTTCTGTAGTAGGATACATGGGCTGCATGCCGGGTGTAGATGTCTCGGCATTGATGAGCTCTACCTCCGGGTGCACGATGTTGACCACGCCGTTGAAGTAGTTGAGCTTACCATATACGAGATAACGCTCATTGCTCTTCAGCGACTTCTTTATCCACTGTGCTCCCTGGAACCACACCAGCTCTATCCGGCCTGTGTCATCAAACAAAGTAGCCACCAACCTCTTTTTTCGGCCATCCCCTTCCTCTACTATGTTCACTAGTGTGCCCACCAGTTGCACATACTCTGTCTTCGGATCTATGAACCCGATACGGGTGATCTGCGAGCGGTCGGAATATCGGTAGGGATAATGATGCAGCAGGTCTTCGAAAGTGGCTATCTCCAGCTCCTGCCGCAGCAGCTCGCCCCGCTGGGGACCAACGCCTTTCAGGAATTCAATGGGCGACTCTAATATGGATGCGAGGTTGCTGATGCGCAAAAATACATGGCAGCGGGTGTAAAAAGAACGCCCCCGGAGGTCCGGGGGCGCTAATATATTCACATTAGATGCTGTTATGGGAATTTGACACCCGGATACTTGTTCGCATCCGTCATCGGCACTGTAGAATGGTAGTAGGTGTTGATGGTGTTCAGAATGTAGTTAGCCATCAGTGCGTTGCCACGCTGGTTCAGGTGGATACCGTCCAGTGAGAACGCGCCGCCCGATACATAGGCAGTAGAGTAGTTGATGCCATTGTAAGCCATGCCCGAAGACAGTGTCTTGAAGAATGCATAAGCGTCTACATAAGCCAGCTGGTGCAGCTCGGCTTCGTGCTTGATAAATGCATTGTAGCTGGTCACAGCCGCCCTGATGCTCTGCAGTTCGTCTGTTGTCAGCACATACTGCCTTGGTATAGGCTTCCTGCTACCCCAGCCTGCGCAGGTCACGGAGTCGCGTGGTATGGTCATCAGTATCAGCTCACCTGGTACTGACTGGCGGATACCGCCTACATTATCTTCAACAATGAACTGGTTGCGACCTATCTGGAACGCCTTGTCAAATACGTAGGTCGAGTACAGCGCCTGCATGCTGTCTACCTGCTCCTGGCGGGTCAGCACCAGGCCATCAGATGGGACAGTTGTAAAGAACGGGAGCGCAGTGATATCGGGAACATTGATGAGCGCACCCTGTGCAGATGTGCTGCCGGCTGCCTTCACGATCTCGTGGTAGATATCGTTGAAAACAGCGTGGGGAGTGATATCATTAGCGTTGTAGTAGTTAGTGTTGATCGGCAGCGCCACACCAGTGCCATCGCCCTGGCCGCCAGCTACGGCATAACCCAGCACGTCCGATGCACCCAGCCACATTGTGTAGAAGGTAGGGTGTACATTGGCTACGCGAGAGTAAAGCTCTTCGAGCGGTGTCTTGTTCGCATCATAATAAAAGCGGGTCGCATATTTATTATGGTTAGCAGCATAAGCAATAACGGGATAATCTGCAACGCGGATGAATGGTACCGATATATTGTTCACCTGGTTGTTGTTCACACCGCTGCTGTAGTGGTAGCTGCCTGTAGAGTCCAGTGGCAGGGTGATGTTCATCGGGCCCAGTACATCAAGGGTATCACAGTAATGATAATGCACCGTGCCCAGCACCAGCTTAGGGTTGGGGTAACCATTGTCACCGGTCACCAGTGGCTGGAAGAACGGACCAGTAGCACCTTCGCCATCTTTTACAGTAGCGAACTGCTCGAACAACCTTTGGGGTGTCGAATTGATCTGTCCTGATACGGTAAGGCTGTTGTCGGCATAACCGGCAGAGAGCGCATCGCCGATGGCCAGGTAGTTTGTGAACACCACATCGCCCGACTTAGGCGGCGTGGTCACAGTAGCATTGGGTTTGCATGATCCTAAGGCCAGGGCCAGCGCGCCAACGGTATATATCTTCTTCATTGTTCCCGTTTTATTCAATTCGTTGTTTTTTAGAAATTATAGTACACGCCTACTGCAGGTGTCACCGCAGCTGTTTTGTACACCCCGCTGAAACCAGCGAAGTCATAAGAACCATTACGCTTCACCGCATTCACAGACTCCAGTGCCACCAGGATGTGGAAGCCGGGAGCAGGCCTTACAGAAGCGCCGCAAGACAATACCACGCGGTCAGCATCAGGAAGATCAGGAGAAACGAAACCGTTCGTCACAGGAGTTGGGTCATATGCTGCACCACCCATCAGCGCCACCACGTCACCCAGCTTGTAGCTTACGCCCAGGCGGGGCGTGAAGGTGTTGCGGTAATGCCTTGGCGCGCGGATGTTCTTCAGCGTAGAGGTCGTCTGGCTGAAGTCGAAGCGCAGGGAATCGTAAGAATTCCAGCCGGTATAGTTGAAGTCGAGCTGGAGGGTCACGCGCTCAATGCGCCAGCCCATGCCCAGCGAAGCTGTGCCTGGCATTGGCAGACGGGATGAGAACCTGGTATTGGGGAAAGAATCCCTGAGCGATGCGGGCACCTTGAAGGTAGCCGAACCGCCGTCCACATCCATGTTCACCTGTGAGCGGTAGCTGGCGCCGAACTGCAGGTTCTCAGTAGCACGCCAGATAGCGCCTGCGTTAAAACCTACACCGGTCGCATTGCCATGCAGGTGTACCTGGCCATCATCAACAGCCGGACCGCCTACGCCATGCACAGGCAGCGCCTGCCTGTAGTCCACAGTGCCTGTACCGAATACGAAACCAGCGCCGAACGACCACCTTTCAGTGGCGCGGAAACTCAGCGTAGGCTGGAAGAACACGGTCTGCATGTCCACCGATTGCACGATGTACTTGCCCAACCAGTTGTCGTCCCACTTCATGCCGGTGCCGAACGGAGTGTAAACACCGAGGCCTACGGCAAAACGGGCATCCTGGTGAATAGGACCACCTAGGTAAACGTTGAAAGGAGTGAACACTTGCCTTGCAGTCAACTCGTTGGCAGGTGCAGTGCCCGACGTGAGGCGATTGCCATATGCTGTTGTAGGCATCACGAAGTTAGCGCTACCGTATATCTGTATCCTGCTGAGCCTTGCCAATCCCGCCGGGTTGTAATAAATGGTAGAAGCGTCCCATGGCCAGGCCACACCAGTGCCGCCCATAGCCAATTGCCTCACCCCTTGCAGGTTGAGCTGATAACCGCCACCAAATGATGTCATTGCTGATAATACCAATGATGCCGTTATTAAGTGTTTCTTCATATTCATTCTTGTTAGTAAAGACAGAAGATCGGTAAGATCCGTTTGTATTGATCGGTTAAGGTATAGTAAATAACTATAAAAACAAATAGCTATCCTTAAAAAACCCTGCAAATATAAGTGCTAAGAAATGGCAATCCCAATCGTGGCGAAGCTTATTTTCACATTTTTTACCGCCGAAACCGCTACCGCGCAGGCCTCCAGGGTGCTGCCCGTGGTCAACACATCATCTACTATCAATATGTGTTTGCCCTCCAGTTCTTCGGCATTCTTTATGGCAAAGGCGCCCTCCATATTGGCAGCCCGCTCGGCCCGGCTCTTGCGGGTCTGGCTCTCGGTATCCCGGTTGCGCAGCACATTATTGCCGGTGGCCGTTATACCCAGCACCGTCCCCATGGCGCCGGCTATGGCCATACTCTGGTTATAGCCCCGTGAGGCGTCCTTCGACCGGTGCAGGGGCACCGGTATGATGAGGTCCACTGTTCTTATCCATTCGGTATCGGTCAGGCTTTCCGCGAACCGGCGGCCAAGGTACCGGCCCACATCCTTCCGGCCGCGGTATTTGAGCGCATGCAGCAGGTGCTGCAGCAGTCCGTCTTCGGTAAAGTAGGCGTAAGATGTGGCGTGCTGGAACGGTATCCTGCCCGAAAAACGCAGAACGGTCTCATTATCAGCCTCAGAATGGTAATTGGTCTCGGGCAGTTCAGCCGCACAACTGATGCACAGTACTTCCTCTGTGGCTACCAATGGCTTATCGCACCCGCCGCACAAGCGCGGGTAAAAGAGGTGCGAGATACCTTGTTTGAGCTCGGTGAGGGAGATAAGGGCCATTGCCATTCAGGAAATGGCAACAAATATATACATAAAATTTGTTGAAAATGACGCTCTCCGTTTTATTATAATGCGTCATGCTGTCAAAATTTCGGTCGGCAGGTCACTTATACAATTTCAGATAATATTTTATCTGTTCTTCTTCCAGAATCAGTTCCCCTTTCTGGCAGCGGAGCACTTTGAGCGTGCGGGGGTTCTTGCCGGCACATGCCAGCGACTGGTCGGAAGTGTATTCCTTTATATACCACGAAGGATTGTTGTCGGCATCAGCGCCGCTATACACATAACCCAGCTTGCCATCGGTCGACGCGCCCGTGATGTATACCGAGCGGATATTCTCTGATGCGTCTATGGTACCCGGGCCGGGTGTAGCGCGCTTGTACACTGTCCATCTGCCTATCATCACATCTATGTCGGTCACCGGCAGAGATGAATCTTCCTTTTCCAGCACTATGGTCTTTATAACAGGTGTGGAATCGACCGCGAAGTGGAAGATGCCACGGGAGTTGGTAAGCACCATGCGCGAGGGCTTGCGCTCCAGCACCCGGTACCTATCAGTGCCAAGGTCCAGCAGGCTATCCTCGCTTATATGGTATATCCCCTCATAAATGAAGCCGTTCCTGAAATGGTAAGAAAAGGAATCCTTCGCCTCGAATGACATGTACAGTGTATCGCGGAAGACGGTCACTGTGCTGTCGGGCAGCATGCGCACCACCTCACGCCAGCGTCCCGGCACTATCAGCTTTGCCTTTTTCTTGTACTGGCCAAACCCGGCAAATGGGAGCAACAGCAGGAGGAAAAATATATACCTTTTCATTTTACGTTAGCCACTCAGCCCTCCTTTCGGAACATTTGCTGCACAGCGTGTTACTTACAAATGTAAATTGATCGTAGCTTTATAGCAAAATATGCCTTCGCCACAGCTACATATAACGCTCATTCAGCCCGATATAGTATGGGAGGACAAAGCCGCCAACCTGCGGAAGTATGAGACCATGATAGCGGGCATCAGTGGCCCGAAGCATGTGGTGGTGCTGCCCGAGATGTTCAGCACCGGATTCTCTATGGAGTCCGACAAGCTGGCTGAGCCTATGGATGGGTACACTGTGCGCTGGATGGCGGACATGGCAGTAAAGCACCGGTGCATCGTCACCGGCAGTCTCATCATCAGCGATGGCGGCAAGTACTACAACCGGCTGGTGTGGGTGCAGCCCGACCGTAAGCTATGGCATTACGATAAGCATCACCTCTTTGGCTATGCCGGAGAGGACCAGCACTACACCCCCGGCAAGAACCGCCTGATAGCACAGGTGAACGGCTGGCGCATCAACCTGCAGATATGCTACGACCTGCGGTTTCCCGTCTGGGCACGCAATAAGGAAAATGAGTACGATGCGCTGCTGTATGTGGCCAACTGGCCCGAAGTGCGCAGCGTGGCATGGAAAACACTGCTGCAGGCACGCGCTATTGAGAACCAATGCTACGTGGTGGGCGTGAACCGAGTGGGGCAGGATGGAAAAGGCTTCAACTATTCAGGCGACAGCAGCGTCTTCGGCCCGCTGGGCGAGGTGGTTTGGCAGCACGCCCACACCGAAGCTGTGCAGACCGTAACACTGGACAAGGACCTGCTGCTGCAGACGCGGGAGAAACTCCCGTTCCTGAAGGATGCGGATAAGTTCGTTCTATTGTAGCACCACGAAAAATGCTGATTCCACACATCAACTTTGACGAGATCTTCCGGGAGAAATTTCCGTATCCTGCCACCCGGTACCAGCATTCGCCCATGGAATATGAGCGGCTATCTATATTGGGCAGACGGTGGCACATCTTGCATATCGTTCTTGGCATCCTGCTCTTCTTTGCCATAGCTGCGGGTCTTATGTTCGTCTTTCAGTGGATAAATGCTTCTTTGTATACACATTTGGATCCATCTGTAAAGTGGTATCCGCAAACGATCCCACCGTTCAGCATTCCTGCACTTATTGTTTCGCTGCCAATTGGTGTTCTTCTCGCGATCAGCACCATCCGCTTATTTCATTATGCCGACCACAAAGAGATACTAGACATGGTGAATGTACGCTTGCGTTATGACAGCGTCGCAGCATTCTTATGGTTCCTTAAACTCTTAGCCGTCGGATGCCTTATTGCTTTTGTTATCGTTGGCTGGTGTTATGTGTCTGTTTCAGAAAAGGGGATCGACATTAAGAACGCCCGCGCAATCTCTGTGAAACACTATAGCTACGACGATATAAGCACTATCACACACTATGACAGCGCCATATACAAAGGAGAGGTAATACCGTATGATCATTTTAAGCTGCAGTTCAACAACGGTCAGCAACTGAGAGCAATAGCTCCAGAGATCGATCTGAATGCATGCATTGCAGAGATCGCCAAACACGCCAAGGTGCCGGTAACAAAAGAAAAGGTAGACAGATGACCTTAAGAGACTACTTCACCTTCCCCAGCCCCTCCTTATACACCCTCAAACACCTATCCCGTGCAGCATCATGCGCCACCACGGGCTTGGCATAGGTAAGCGAATCATATTCCGGTACCCACTTACGGATGTACCTCATATCAGGGTCGAATTTTTGTGTTTGCAGCGCTGGGTTGAAAACGCGGAAGTAGGGTGCCGCATCGCAGCCGCACCCTGCGGCCCACTGCCAGTTGCCGTTATTGGCAGCCAGGTCATAGTCCAGCAGCTTCTGTGCAAAGTAAGCCTCGCCCCAACGCCAGTCTACCAGCAGGTCTTTAGTAAGGAAACTGGCCACTATCATGCGCACCCGGTTGTGCATGTAGCCGGTAGCGTTCAGCTCGCGCATGCCAGCATCCACTATCGGGTAGCCGGTCTGCCCGCTGCACCACAGGCGGAACTCCTGCTCGTTGTTGTGCCATTGTATGTTGTCATATTCTTTCCTGAAGGCGCCATTCACCACATGCGGAAAATGCCAGAGTATAGACATGAAGAACTCTCGCCAGATCAGCTCTCCCAGGTACGTCTGGTTGAGTTGAAGCGCGTCGGCTGCCAGCCTGCGCACACTGATGGTGCCAAAGCGGAGATGTACGCCCATGCGGGTAGTTCCGCCATTTATCGCCGGATAGTCGCGGGTCTTATCATAGGTCCGTGCCGCTCCTTCATCCAGCACCGGCGGCAACTGCACGCCATGCGGCGCCGTTTCAAAGCCTATGTCCAGCAATGATGGCAGGGTCATAGGCTTGCATTGACAGAAGTTGTGGAAGTATTTTTCTGTCGGGTAAGGCTTCAGGTAAAAAGCGTTCAGCTGTTCCTTCCATTTTTTGCTGTAAGGTGTATACACTGTATAAGGTTCGCCATTATCCTTCAGCACTTCTCCAGGCTCGAAGATGACCTGGTCTTTGAAAGTATGCAACTCTGCACCCTTTGTGCGCAGGAAAGCCGCGATCTCCTTATCCCGGGCGATGGCATACGGCTCATAGTCGTGGTTGGTATACACAGCAGAGATAGTGTAGGTCTCCGCCAGGTTCTCGTAGCACGCTATGGGCGCGCCCTGCAGCACCTGCAGGCTGCTTCCCAATTCCACCAGTTGCCGTTGCAGCAGTTCCAGTGCGTCGTGTATGAATTGTACACGTTTGTCCTGCTTGTCTGTTAGCTCATTCAGTATATTGGTATCAAAAATAAAAATGGGTAGTACAGGCACGCCCGCCTTCAGTGCATGATACAGCCCTGCATTATCATCGAGCCGCAGATCGCGGCGGAACCAGAATATGGAAACGGCAGAACGGCCCGTATTGTTTGTTGTCAAAGTCTATTGATGGTGAGTCTTAGCGTATTCGTACAAAAATTCAGGGCAGAAGTCATAACCATTTGGCCATGTGATAAAGCCATCTTCCACTTTTACGGAATTGAAAAATTGACGATCGTTCAATGCCTGTGACACGCCCGATCCGATAAACGGCTTGATGTCGACATCAAAAGCAGCACCATCATCAAACAATATATGGAGTAGGCTGTTGTCCTTTGCTTGTGCCTGAACTATGTTTTTCATACCGTATTACGTTAATGGTTGTATCGGAAGTGGCGGCGTATCATTACGCAACAGTTCCCGGTCTTTTTTCAATTCATCTTTATGATCAAGCGCCCATTCTGCAACTAGCTTATACACTCTTTTAGGTAGCTCTCCTGCAATAACATCAATAGCTATCTCTGCTTTGTAGTCGTTATAATATGCATGAAAATGCGGCGGATTATGTTCGTTATAGAACATCCGAATTATTATCCCCAGAAATCTGCTTATCTCAGGCATACAATGCAAATTTAGCGCATATTATCGACTGACCACCAAAATAGACAACGGTACGCACTATTATCTACTTTTGCCCACAAATCTCATCTGTGTTCACACTGAAGCTTAAAAGGGACCTCTACTCGCAATACCTGGCATTGCAGTTCTTCCAGTACAAAACGAAGAAGCAGTATGCCAAGGCGTTCGCTACGGCCGCACAGATAGAATACCTGGAATCGCATATCTCTTACCCGGTGGCGGGCACCCTCTTCGGGCTCATGCGCAATAAATACGAACCTGCTGAATGTGCCCCCGGCGACCCATATGTGCGGGCCATCATCGACCGCTTCCATGGCTCCGGCAGGCAGTTCCTGCAGAACGACCTGCTGTTCATCAAGCCCTATATCTCACCAAAGGAGAAAGGAGTGCTGATGGTGAAATACTCTGAGATAGTGAATGCCATCCCATTCCTCTTCGACCTGCACAAATTGCAGCAACGTTATCACCTGGTGCTGGAACAAAGCTCTGAGAGCCCCTTCCAGCCGTTCAATGCATTCATTCCCAACGATTCGCTGGTGTTCATCCAGTCCGTGAGCGAGCGTGAGCGCGTGCAGCACCGCAGGCATGGCTTCATACCGGTGCCCCTCACTTCGGGCGACTGGGTGAACAAAAAGAACTTCTACCCCGACTACAGCATAGACCGCAAGTACGACTTCTGCGTCATATCTAACTTCATTCCGCTCAAGCGCTATCCCTTCCTTTTCGCCGCGCTCAAAAAGCACTGGCAGGGGCCGCTGAAATTCGCCATCGTTGCATCTAGCCATGTAGGCGAGGGACGGCCGTGGATAGAGAACCTGCTGAAAGAATATGGCCTCTTCGATAAGGCCGAAGTGTACCTGGAGATACCACCGGCCCAGGTGAACCAGATCATGAACGAGTCGCGCTGCCACGTCATGTGCTCACTGCGCGAAGGTTCGCCCAAGGTGAACTTCGAAAGCATGATAACCGGCACACCCGTCGTCATCCACCGCGATCACCTGGGCTTCAGCAACTGGAAGTTCAAGGAGCCGATGGTGGTGAACTATACGGACGAGAACGACATTGTGCCCGCCATAAAAAAGTGCGCCGCCATAGAGAAAAAGACCGTGGCCGACCTGGCAGATAAGATGATAGGCAGCGCCCGTGCCACAGAGGTGCTGAACAAGGAGATAAAAGAAGCCGCTCTCAAAGCCGGCGAGGAATGGACAATGGATATATTTGAAAAAGTGAACAATGTCCACACCTTCTATGCCCGCCCCACTGATACCGAAAAATGCCTGGCCGACTATGAATACCTGCAGTCTTGTGCCACCGGCGGTTTTGGCTACAGCGCGGCCGAGGCTATAGCCCTGTTCCGTGCGGGTAAATAAGGGGCAAAAATGCTCCGGGACGGCCCATTATTTGCTTATGAGTAAAAATGCCCTTATATTGTACCTTCATTTAAACCTCGTGTAATGAAAAGTGTTAAGCGTTTTGCTGCATTGCTTGCTGTAACTGCCGCTCTTGCATCGTGCAAGAAGGCAATTGATTGCGATACTCCGAATATCCGTAGAGTGGTGTTCTATACCAATGTATCTACCTACACCATCCCGGATACTACAGCATTGCTGGTAAAGTGCAACAAAGGCAGCGGCTTCAGCGAGGTATCAGAGATCTATCCCCCCATCTACCTCACCAAGATAGATAATACAAAGCAGCTCGACTTCCCGGACAAGGGCAAGGACACTTATGACTACGACTGGCAGATAACACTGAAGCCATCGAACAGGGTCTACAAACTGACAAAACTGGAGCATGAAAGCGCCACATCCAAGACGCACCACTGCACCAATACCGTCAGCTTCAAAGTGAACGACTCAGCAGTGAGCGTGCCGGGCAACCCTTACTCTTCCACTCCATACTATACGTCGGACATACAGATCGAGTACCTGTAACTAGAAAAATAGCGAACAGACGATTATCGCGGCTATCACACATATGAGGTCTACCAGCAGCATGGTAGATAATGTGTAGCGCGTGTTCTTCACCTTCACACTGCCGAAGTATACGGCTATCACGTAGAATGTGGTCTCGGCCGAGCACTGGAACACGCTGGATAAACGGCCGGTCAGCGAATCTACACCATAGGTCTGCATGGCGTCTATCATAAAGCCGCGTGAGCCGCTGGAACTGAAGGGCCGCAGCATGGCCACCGGCAGGGCGTCCACCACACCCCGGTTCACATTCATGGCCAGGAACACCTTAGCTATCCAACCCGATATGATCTCGAATACGCCACTGTTGCGGAACAGCGAGATGGCCACCATCATACCCAGTATGTAGGGGAAGATAGTGATGCCCGTATTCATGCCCGATGTGATACCCTCTACCAATGATGAGAATACATTCTTCCCCTGCGCGGCAAAGGCCTTCTCATGTACGAAGGCATATACCAGTATCGACAGGATGATGGTAAGCAGGATGACATTGGAGATATTGCTGGTAAAGTGGTTCTTCTCTGCTATATCCAGTCGGGTGATGTAGAACATAAGACCCGCCAGCAGGCCCATGATAGCGCCGATAGACAACAACAGCACCCCACTCCTGAAATTGATGCGCTGGCGGATACCCACAATGACCAGCGCTGCTATGGTGCCCACGAATGAGGTGATGATACAGGGCAGCATCACATCGGCTGGGTTCTGTGCATTCTGCGCGGCGCGGTAGCCGATAATGGAAGTAGGTATGAGGGTGAGCCCGGCAGCATG
>JACCDQ011330523.1_pt1 | contig 13274 bp, 17 predicted proteins | sample 7446031 | NCBI WGS metagenome assembly JACCDQ01 (sample SAMN15323442, study PRJNA562643) | freshwater metagenome | isolation source: river surface water | place: USA:Blue River Watershed | collected 2017-08-17 | reverse complement strand
GTACGAGGTCTCAGGGATCGGGGTGAGGGCACCAACGGGTTGGGCGTCGATGATGCAGCGGACTTCCGACGTCGAACCGTAACCGAGCTCGAGGACCGAGACGGCAGTTTCTTGGGAAGTGGCTTCGGAGGCGGCGCGGACCGAGGAGATGGTCGCGTTGTAATCACGGGCGGCTGCCTTTGCGATGGGACGCATGGAGCCGGAGTGGTCACGGATGAGGGCAATGAGGGAAAGTGACATGATGTGTAAACCTTTCAAAGTGTCAAACAGAAAACAAACAAAGTTGCCGCAGTTGTCTACGTGCGTTCTATTTATACCGGCCCGCCCGCTCTTCTTCAGATTCCATTCTGATCTAATGAGAGCCGAGTGTAATACCCGGCTCTCCGAACTTCAGGTTGACTGATTACTTCTTGGCCTTGGCCGTCGGGTCAGCCTTCGCAACCACCGCGTTCTCGGCGTTGTTCTTGCTGCCGCTCTTGCCCGGGGCGCACTGGTCACCGTTGCCCCAGCCGTTGTTGCACTTCACCTTGGTCTCGATCACCGGTGCCGGGGGCAGAACGACCGGGGTCGGAGCCGGGATCGGGGTAGGTTCGGGGACCGGCGTCGGACTGATCACCTCGATGACCGTGTTGACCACTGCCACCACTGCATCGACCACTGCCGTGACTGCATCGACCACCATGTTCACCACGATCTCAGTGGTGGTCGGCACCGGCGTCGGCTCGATGGTCGCAACCGGCTCGGGTGCCAGCGGCATGGCGATGGCGGTGTCCGTCACCTCGGGAGCCGGTGCGGGGGCCGGCTCAGGCACCGGTTCAGCAACGACCACCGGCTCGGGTGGTGGCGGAGGCGGTGCGATCGGGGTGAAGAAGGCGCTGGAAATCTGGTGCTTCTCGAGGATGCTGCCGTCACCCAGCTTGCCGTTGCCGTTGCCACCCCAGCCCTCAAGCTTGCCGACAGTGCCGCGGTTGACGATCACATAGTCGCCACCGGCAGCGTAGTCGATGACGGTGCCGATGGGCATCTTCACGTAGGTCGTGTTGTAGTTGTACAGCGCGCCTTCGATGTAGTTGTGCCAGCCGGCGGTCCACAGCGTGTCGTCGCTCTTGAGGTAGGACGTCGTGTTGCGGCTGATGGCGATCTTCTTGGCACCCGCCACGCCCGGCAGCTGGTAGGGCGTCAGCTGGTGGGTCGTCGTGCCGGTGCCGAGGAAGCCACGGTCGTTCTTGCCGAAGACGAAGACCTCGCCGAGCGAGTTGCGCAGGGCGGTAACCGACTCACCGGCGGCGATTTCGACGATGCCGGTCAAGCTGAGCTTGACGATGCTCGTGGCTTCCACCGTCGTGCCGTTGCCGAGCTGGCCGAAGGCGTTCTTGCCGAAGCCGCCGACGGTGCCGTCGTTGAACAGCACGATGACATGGTCCATGCCAGCAGCGACGTACTTGACGTTGGTACCGCCTGCCACCGGCGCGGCTTCTTGTCCGTCCACCAAGCGGTACAGCGTGCCGCCGGAGACGTAGTAGGTGTCACGTTGGGTGATGGCGACATCGGTTGCGCTGACGTTCAGCGTACGCTGTGAGGGCTGCTTGAGCACCCACTCGATGCCGTTGATGATGATGCTGCCGTCAGTCTTGAGGACGGCGGTGCGGTACCAGTTGACGGCGACCGACTTGGCGCCCTGGATGCCGGTGAAGTAGGGGGTCCAGAACTCGGCACCAGATGCCGGAGCGACTTCGCCGTACTTGTTGTAGCCCATCGCGAAGACGGCGCCGTTGTCGATGAAGGCGGTGTGGATCGCGTTGGCAGCGATGTTGGAAGGAACGGCGGTGGCGACGGTAGCGCAACTCACCAGCATCGGCCCGAGGATACCTCGGAGCCAATTCGTCTTGTAGATCATCGTGATCTCCAGCAGTCAGTGCAACATTGCACAGATGCATTGTAGCATCTTTTCCTACTGAAGTGTTGATGTAAAGTGTAACAGTCTCTTACTTAATAGAACACGTTACACTTTTCGTCTTCCGTGCGCTCTTAGCGTCAGACTTCCACAGTTCCAGCGGTGCCAGGTTGTAGCCGGCTGGGATGTAGAAGTTGATACCTGTTCTGCGCTGAACCTCAGAGAGGCTAGTTCGGAAGGCACCAGGAGCACCCTGGTCAGCGGTGGCCGGGTAGATGAAGGCCAATACTTCCTTGGCTTGCTGGTCAACCAGAACCTTGTAGAAGGCTCCGGGAATGGTTACGTGGTTCTCGCCGATGGTAGACGGTGCCTTGGTGTCGTAGATCGGGCCGACGTAGACAAGGATACTGGTGTTGCGGGAGATGGCCCAGGCTCTGGTCTGGTCCTCAAGCTGCTTCCACGGGCCGCGGTTGAGGCTAGGCAGCTGCGGGGCGGCGTTGCTCAGAACGTTGCTTTCAGCCTCTGTCTGCTTGCTCCAGCGCATGTCGCTGTTGTTGGCCATGTGTCCGATATCGTAGCCGCTCTTGGCGTAGTCCTTCGGTTCAGCGCGTGCACCCTTCTTAACGGAAGGTTCGGCATCCCAGTCGGCGGTGCGTGGAAAGCAACCAACGGCCCGCTGTGGTGTCAGCGCATACGAAACCCAGACAGGGATCTTGGCCTTGTTGTCATGCTCAAGAGCGTAGCCTTCACGACAGATCTTGGTTGTGTCAAGACGACGAATGTGGGGCTCAGTGAAAGGCAGGTGCTCCTTACATGCCGACATTGGCATGGACGGACGAGGATCAGCCCATGTAGCGGGTGAAACAAGAAGGAGGAGAGCGGTGATTAACGCGCGCATATCAATCTGGAACTTGCTCAGCGAACGAGTTGCTTGTGGGTGTTGACGAGGTCGATGAGCCAATCATCGAGTTCAGTGCCACTGATGCGCTTCTGCTTGATGGTACCGGCTGGCAGACGGATCTGGTAGACTTCTGAGTTCTCGCCCTGGTGACGAGCGCGCAGCTTCATCATGCTGACCATCTGATGTGCATCAGCATCGTATCCATCAACCTTCATTAGCTGCTCGATCTCAAGTGTCTTGCGGAAGTTGCCTGACCCTTCAGGTACCTCCTTGAAGGCGGGCCGGCCGATGAAGACGAAGAGCTCGTTTTCATCATCGTAATCTTCCTCGTCCTTGGTTCGGCTCTGCTTCTTGTTGAAGAGCATGAGCTGTGCTGCCTGCTTGCCGGAAATGTACGGCTTGAGCAGCTCAGGAGTCACCTTCGCAAGGAGCTGCTTGAGCAGGGCATCGTCCTTCATCGCAACATGGACGACAGCACCAACAACGTTCTCCAGTGGATCACTTAGCCACCGAGTATTCCATGAGTTGCCCTTAGCAGCCTGCTGCTTGACAATCTCCTGTACATTGAGGATGATCTGCTTGAGCAGATGGAAGATGTACGTCGGGTTGGTGTCGGCGTGCTTGTGGAAGCCAGCGCGAATGAGCTTTGCCAGCACATCATGCTTGTCTTCGCCTTCCTGCTCGGCGCTGTCTTCTAGCGCCTTGACGAGGGTGGCAAGGTGACTGCTCTTCCACAGCTTGGTGAGGGCAGAGACGTCAATGTTTTCGCGGAGTTGGTGTAGTCGCATTGCCTATTTATGAAGGCGTGAACAAGTTGTGACAACGATGTTTGAGCTGGGGATTCGAACCCTCGCCTCCTAGATTTCCATCTAGGCGTGCTACCACTACACTAAGCCCCCGAAAGTGGAGGGATAACCATTGTCGTTCGGTTCACGGCTTGTACAATCGATCAGAGGTGGCGACAGCACCTGCTGCAGACTTGGCGTCGCGCTGAAGAACCCTGCCGAAGCATCATTCTGTCTTCCAAACTCCAGTTCTCGGTCGGCCGACGTTGAACCAGACTATGAGGTGCCGATCGATTGTACAAAACGTGAGTGACAGCAAAGAGATCGCAGAACGGATTTCGAATGGATGATAACCGTCCTGCTTCGGCTGTCGGTGTATTTACTCCCGCGCTTCTGCCCGGTTGGCGGCAGCAATCAGGTCCTGGGCGGTGCTCGGTTGGGCATGCTGAATGCTGTAGGCGTAGTTGCGCAGCTCCTGGGGCGTCTTGCACTCGTCAGGGCTGGTCGGGGTGCTGCTGAACTTCTCAGCGAGGAACTCGACGGCGCGGCCGACGATGTCAAGGGCGGTTGCGAAGGCGCCTGCTGCCCAGATGGCTCCACGTGGTGCTTCAATCATGGTGCCCTCCGAAAGGGCTTTGTCAGCATGCGCGCCACCCAGAGGTAAACGTTGGCGATGCACTCACCCAGGTAAAGCGAGCGCTCGAGTACCGCCCTGCGATGGGCGTATTCGCAGTGGTTCATGGCTCAGTCCTTCTTGAGGATGAAGGAGTAGAGCTCCCCTGCTTTCTTGGTGACCTCGTCGAGCGTGTAGCTCTTCGGCATCAGCTTCTGCATCTCTTCGACCGTTGCCTTGTTGGCAGCGATGAGAGCAGCGGACATCTGCATTGCGAAGTCGGCCTGCGCCTTGAAGGTGGCGTCGAGGTGGTCCTTGGCCATCTGCAGGAGCTGCAGACGGATTTCGTACGGGGTCATCGACCCCTGGTTTTGCTTGAGTGCCATGTTGGCTCCATGTGTGAGTGTGTGTCAGCGATTAGAGGCTCGCTGTGTGCCTTGAACTATTTACGTGCCGACGTTGACGATGATGACGTCCTCCGTCAACTGACGACGGGCCATCAGCACGCTGAGGAACTCGTAGAGGTCGGCCCTCCTCTCAGGCCCCATGCGAATCCACTCGTCAAGTAGAACCAGTTGGGCTGGATACTGGAGCACCAGCGAGTGGCGGCGGTCAAGGATGTCAGTAGTGTTGAACTCTACTCCATGAACACGGGATTGTGCTCGGGCGCCCTGCGCATTCATGCCGAACAGCAGGCTTGGGTGGCTCTTGGCGAGGTTGACAAGAGCGGTGGTCTTCCCTGTTTGACGAGGAAGACCTAGCGTCACCGTTCGGTGCTCAGCCAACCACGTGCTTGCCGCCCACTGACCCTTGAAGTGTGGGCTTTGCTTTCGCGTCTGCTTGATGAGCGTTGAGATGAGAATGTCTACGTACATATGGATTGGCGGTGACGGCGAGATTCGAACTCGCGACCAGGTTTCCCCAGTTCCGCCTTTCCAGGGCGGTGCAATAAGCCAGGCTCTGCCACGTCACCAGTTGCATAGTTCTATCCTATCACAGTGTCAGCTTCGACCAAGGTGTGATGTAGGTTAGAGCGCTCAAGCAGCTTGGAGATGCTACGGGCTGTCAGCTTCCCCTTGCGCTCAGCGGTTACGGTTTCGATTCCCTGTTTCTGTAGCTCTACAAACAGTTCGCCCATGTCCGCCTTAGAGATCTTGCCGTGCATCCCGAAGATGAACACGGATGTTGGCGTCAGGTGCATGATGCTCGCGACAGCGCGATACGGGGAACGGGATTCAAACGATTCGCCGTCGTCATACCACCTAACGGTGGTCACGGCTGGTTGAAGGTTGACAGACATGGAACTCCTGGCTTTTTGGTTGTGCAGTGTGAACTAGTTCACACGTTCCATTCTATCATACCTGCGGATCCAATTCAACACCTCATAGCCGGGGTTCTGGTTGACTTCCCATCATCCATCTACGTGGTCTTTGCCACGTCCTCGCCGGGTTTCAATCCGGGTCCTAGGTGCCACAACCCGTCCCCTCGGCGAGCAGCGTCAACGAGGACTGTTTGTGTTGCTGCGGTATCGTTGTCGTGCAAACGAGGGACCCAGTCCTCAAGCGTCATTCGTGCAAACTTCACTGGCTTACGATGCACGACACTTCGGCACTTGAGGGCCTCTCCGACAGAGCGATGATTCCTGCTCTGCGCAGCCCCGAACTTCCTCAAGCCTTTCAGCCTGCGATGGGTCGGGTGTTGAATCAGTTTTGATCGATGCCGCGGCCGGTCATGCGGCGGGCAAGAACATCGGCGCGGTCAGATGCTTGACCGGCCTTCTTGTAGGACTTCCACGCCAGGTAGGCACCCACTGGGCTGAAGATGATGCCGAAAAGGCTTGAGGCAATGCTCAGAATTTCTGACAAGGTCATGATTGTTCCTCCAGTTGTCTGGTATATTTAGACTCCCGGTGCTGAAGAATTCTCTTCTTAGTCTTGCCATCTGTGCAGAGCCAGCACCCGCAGTTGTAGTGCTTCTGCTGGCGCTTTCTGCCCACATCTCGGTTCTTACGATCACTCATGGTGAGATGTCAACCATGGTTTGCGTCGTGGACCAAAACGGGTGGCAGTTGGTCTCAACGACCACCTTCACATTGTCACCGCCTGGCTTGATACGAGCAAGACGGACAAAGGGCGCGCCAGCGTTGATACGCTGTTCGTCGTAGCGCAGAACGGTACCGTCCTGTTTGAGCATCGTCACCTGTGACAGAACTGTGTGACCATTGATCTGCGAGTAGCCAACGGCGGACCTCAACAGACAGTCGCGGCGCTTGACTCCAGTCACAATCACGTCAACGAAGTCAGGTCCTACTCCGACCATTGTCGCGCTGACGTGCGAAAAGGGAGGGAAGAGCTTTGCCTCAACCGCTGGCCCTACAGCGTAGACACTCATCAGTGTGATGGTGAGGGCTGAGGCCCATTTGACAAGTGAGGTAATACGGTCGCGCATGAGATTCCCGGTAAGATGGTGCCCAAGGTGGGATTCGAACCCACAACCAACTGCTTTTGAGGCAGTCCGCGCTACCAATTAGCGTACAAGGGCGTTGAAGCCTATTTACCGGACCTGATGCGGTGTCTTAGTCAGATCAAGCTCGTACATGAACGTCGTTGTTTGCCAGAGCGGGTGGCATGCGTGATACAAGTAGACCTGCACTCTGTCGCCTGCCGGAAAGACGAAGATCTCACCGAGAGACTGGGAACCCTTCGGGCGGCTGATCGTGATGGCGGTTCTTGGATCGGTGTGAGTACGTGGATCCGTGAAGTAAACGCTGCCCTGCTGCCATACACCGTTCTTGTACACCATTGCAGTGATGTTCTTCCACTCGCAGCTCCGAACCTTCTTACCAAGAGCTGCAAGGTGCAGAATCTCGTTGTGGTCATCCCTCTGCACCAAGGTCGCCCTGACGTTCGTGATGACAGGCCAAACCGCCGTTTCAACGGCGGGACCAAATGAAAACAGCAGAGCGAAGAACACCGCTGGCACCGAGACCAGGGCGACGGACCAGGCAAGAGCAATCTTCAGATAGTGTTTCACAGTATCTCCAACGATATCGTGTATTTACGGTGGAGATGTGGAGGAGGGTAACAGAATCGAACTGTCCCCGCTTCATCAGCGAGGGGCCGGCTTTCGAGACCAGTTACGCACCATGCGCCCTACCCTCCATCTTCAACTCGTCTCGGATCAGCATCAGAACCTGACCTAGCATGTTCTGTCCCTGTCCGTTGCAGACTCCCCAGTAGATGTCTCCCCACGTGTTGGTCTCCTCGAGGTAGGCATCGCCTGTTTCGAGAAGCCAGGTGCGAAGGGGTTCCTGCCGGAACTTCTGCTTGTTGACTTTGTACATCACCTCGACCTTGATGTCATCCCAATCCGGTCGGGTGGGTCTGGACCTGCCAGCCTTCATCGCGTCGCGAGGATGATCGTAGCGTGCGATCTCGGCTCTGAACTCCGGATCAAGGTGCTTGGCCGCCTGGTAGGCGTGCTCAGTCGTTCGGTACTCCTCTCCGTTCCACCGTACCTTGACGTAGTGGAAGTTAGAGAGCCATCTCGTGGGACCGAAGAAGCCCTTGATTTCTTTCAACGGCTTGGCAGCGAGGGCCTGTGAGACCGCGATTGCTACGTTCCTCACGTCAAACTGATCGCTGCCGTTGACAGCACGTAGAAAGTCGTCCATCTTCTGGGTACGTTCTCTTCGTTCCATGCTGTCCTCGTGTTTGGCTCCACCTCCTGGGCTCGAACCAGGGACCCAGTGATTAACAGTCACTTGCTCTACCAACTGAGCTAAGGCGGAATTGTATTGTGGTGCGGGTGAGAGGAATCGAACCTCCACGGCCTTGCGGCCACCAGAACCTAAATCTAGCGCGTCTACCTACTTCGCCACACCCGCTTGAACCCTTTTCTCAGATGCCAACAAGTGATGGCGTCGGAGATTGCCGCCCTTGACCCCTGCGGCGTGACGGAGTCGAACCGTCTCGGTTGCTTTTTTCCAGAAGTGTAGATAACCAACATCCGTTCGGTTAGCTTCTGAGAAAAGCGTTCAATGTCATTGTACTCTAAAACTTGTCTGACCTTGCTGCTTTTGTAGGATGGTGGCCAGTGTAGGGATCGGACCTACGACCTTTGCCTTATCAAGACACTGCTCTACCACTGAGCTAACCGGCCATCATGTGGTGCCCCAGGAGAGGAATCGAACCCTCGACCTACCGCTTACAAGGCGGTTGCTCTACCACTGAGCTACAGGGGCTATGTTAGGTCAGAACCTCTACGCCACCGTTATCGACAGCGACGTCTTCCTCATCTGGAAGTGGGTCCCGAGGAATCTTGCGAAGCCAGTCCTCTGGCATGTGGGCGCGGCGAAGAGCATCTCCGCCCGTGGTGAGAAGCGGACTTGCTGCCTCCACCAACCACATCCTACCGAACTGGGAATGGATACCGTCCATGGAGAGACAAGTGACAATCTTACCGATCGCCTGGCCTGTTGTGCTTTTGATAACTATGGCGAGATCGCCTGGTTCAAGCTTGTCGTTCTTCATGGTCATTTTTTGGTGGGCCGGGTCGGATTCGAACCGACGATCAACGGATTATGAGTCCGCTGCTTTGAACCTCTAAGCTACCGGCCCTCTATGGTTGGACCGCTAGGAATCGAACCTAGATCAGCCCCTTATAAGGAGGCCGCTCTGCCATTGAGCTACAGTCCCTCAGACTGTAGCTCCATATTCGAGATTCAAAGTGCATTGATTTCCTCATTCGATGTTTAGTGGTTGCAGTACTGAGGAATCGCACCTCACTTCACCCTGGCTTATGAGACCTGGTCCGACAACTAGCCGGCCGCCTGCTATTGATTTCTGGTGCTCAAAGTAAAAATTCGATTTTGGTATGGGCGGTGGGATTCGAACCCACAAAACTCGGACTTTAACACCGATACCTATACCAATTCGGTTACGCCCACATCAATGATCTTGAGCATGTATATGGTGCTGATGGAGGGGATCGAACCCTCGACCTCACCCTTACCAAGGGTGTGCTCTACCACTGAGCCACATCAGCGTGTTTCGTATTTATATGTTGGTGGAGGCCGCGGGAATCGGACCCGTCTAGACACAATCGCTGCCAGCGATTGCCGTGACCCATCACTGCCCCCAATGTTACGTGACTGAAGGATCGTTCTGATCCCAGTTGTTCTTATTGTCTCGGTTCCGGCCTATGTGGTAGCCATCGCAGAAGACGCACTTGTAGTTCGAGTAGTAGAACCCGTGCTTCTTCGCCATCGCGGCTGCCGACTTCTGCGCGGTTGCCTTGGTGTTGTACATCACCTTTGATTTGCCCGAGCCTTGACTGATGTGCGAGTTCTGGTGAATCAATCCCCACAGGTGACCCTTGCGGAGGTTGCGCCAGAACCGGCTTGGAGGTCCTTGATCACGAAGAGCAAGGACGAGATTCCTGAGCTTCATGATCATCTCCTTGATGTTATGGAGCGGGTGGCGGGAATCGAACCCGCAACTTAACCTTGGCAAGGTCATGTGTTACCACTAGCACCACACCCGCGTGGCTGTGAACGATTGCTCGTTCACGTAACTCCTCGTACACATGGTACGTGAGCTTAGTCTCCGAGATAGCAGGTGTAGACGAAGGTGCAGTGAGGGCACCTCAGCGTCATGTACGTTCCGTCCATCTCCTTCGATTCTTCTGTCTCTTCTGCCTCATCGTGAATCCAGAGCTGCTTCAGCTCGACCACCCTGCAGGCGATCTCAATTGGCATCACGTTGTCTGCATTGCAGTGGTGGATGGTGACATCCTTTGGAAGATTGGGATACTGGTCTCTCTCGTCCATCACTGCTCCTTGTTTGGTCAGGGCACTGGGGGTCGAACCCAGACTGCTAGTCTCCCGAACTAACCGGCTCCCACACGCCTCCTACCCTGTTGTCTTATCGCTCATCAGTGCACTTACCGGCGTCTTTTCCGGTTGAGTACCTCTTCCCGCTGACGCACGAATTGCTGTCGTACTTCTTTGAGGGAACGTACGGATCAGCTGGCGCGTTGATCGGCGCGTAGCGGTCATTGATGACGTTCATCGAGTTGTTGATCGCCTCATATGCCGCAGGATCAAGGGCACAACCAGACAGCGCGCACGCTGCCATCACATTCACGAACACCGATTTCATGCTTCTCTCCTGTTGTCTGATCGATAGAGTCTTCCCTCATGTTCGCTTACTCTGTGGAAGTGCGTCGGTCCATGGCAGCCCCGCAGAACAATCCGGACTGCCGACCTTTCCCTCGCTAAAGGCATCGATCGAAACTTGCGTCGTCGGCTGGGACTCGAACCCTCGCTCCGGCATTAGGAGCTCTCACCGCACCCATATTGCCCTAGGGACTGGCTGACGACTTTGATTGGTGGAAACGGATGGACTCGAACCACCGACAAGACGCTTTCGGCCTTTTCGGACCTACTTGCACCTGCTCTCCCGACTGAGCTACGCTTCCATAACTTGGTGCGGACGGTGGGACTCGAACCCACATGACCTTTCGGCCACAACGATCTGAACGTTGCGCGTCTCCCAATTCCGCCACGTCCGCGTGAATACATGAACAACAAGGTTCGGCGACGGGTGCCTTTCGGCGAGGCTAATGCGTCTACCAGTTTCGCCACATCTGCCTTGCGACAGATGACGGGACTCGAACCCGCAGCTTGTCAGCTTGGATAACCATCAACCATTCGGTTGCTCTTGTTTGGTGCGGCTGACAGGATTCGAACCTGCACGCTCTGTGAGCCAAGCGTTCTCAACGCCTGAAGACTACCAATTCCATCACAGCCGCTTTGTCTAAGGCACCGTCTACATGGTCAGCGCAGGGCCCATTGCCTCCATGTCTGACGGTGCCATCATTTGGTGCGCGAGGTGGGATTCGAACCCACACGCCTTGCGGCCCCGAGTTCTGAGCCCGGGAAGACTACCAATTCCATCACACGCGCATTGTTTGGTAGCGGGCGGAGGTAACGCTCCTCCTTTCCTAAACCCGGCTTATGAGGCCGGTGGGGGACTATCCCAACCCGCAATAGATCTCTGCGCCTCCAGTTTCCGGCTAGACACGACTTCCAGGCTTTCACCCTGACAGCAAGATTGTTCTAGTCACGTCAAGAACAAACAAAACGCCGGAGCAATGCACTCTTCGCATTGAGACTGCCTGGTAGGGCAGTCTCGCGGGTCCGCAACTCGCTACCCAGTGGTAGTTCTCGCCATCCACCATACGCCTTGGTTAAGTCACCGAGGAATACTACCACGTGCACACCGTGGCCGAGGGAACCTTATGGCTTGATTAGATCCAGCAGCTCAGCTGGAATCGTGTCAAGCTCAATGTCCAATTCACGAACCGAACAACCAGCAAGCAGGTCATCAGCGTCTCGATGAACTATTCGAGTCTTCTCGTAGCTCTTTTCCGGTTGGGCGCCCGCGTCGTAGAACGTACTGTCAACCCAATCGCGGACACCGTGGCGTGATGCTGCTGCTCGTGTCATGTCGATTCCTGGTATTAGATGGGAGAGTGTTGGCAAACTCCCAGAGGTCGTGCTTCCGCCGCCTCATATATGCATTTTAGCTCAGGGAGCCAAGGTCGTAAACCAGAATGTGGTGTGAACCTGAATTTTGGAGCGGGTACGGGGATTCGAACCCCGTCCGACAGCTTGGAAGGCTGTGTCCTCTCCCAGGAGAATACCCGCGTGCGTGTTTGGAGCGGGAAAGGAGACTCGAACTCCCGACATTCACCTTGGCAAGGTGACGCTCTACCAACTGAGCTATTCCCGCATGTCCTGGAGTATCTTCACCTTCACAGAGGACCAGGCTCCATGTGAGGCTAGAACGACCTCAGACTTTCTATGTCGTTCCTGTCCGGCATTATCACCGCCACGTTCGCGGTAGCCGGCTTGCCGATACAGCAGGTTGCCCCACCATCTCGACTGGCTCATCTTGGTCGGAGTTGCAGGATTCGAACCTGCGACCCTCTGCTCCCAAAGCAGATGCGCTACCAGACTGCGCTAAACTCCGATGTGCAAGCAAAAGCGATTGAAGGAGTTGCTCCCCGACGGAGCATGACGCGATCGAGACCGCGTCTGGAGTCGAACCAGATCATCGTATGATAACCTTCATTCAACGGCTTGCGATTCTATTTACGGTGGTCAGGGCACCTGGAGTTGAACCAGGACTGAAAGGTTCCAAACCTAACTGGCTACCACACGCCTCCTACCCTGATGTTCTTTTTGGCCCGAGGTGCATTACTGACGGGTTAGGTCCTCTTACGAGCCCGGTCTCGAATTAAGCCGTCGAAGCTTAGTGGGTCACGACAGCACCAAAATTGGTCAGGGACCTGGGAGTTGAACCCAGACTACACGGCTCCGGACCGTATCGGCTGCCACACGCCTCCGTCCCTGTTGAAGATGACAACTAAAATCACTGACCGAGTTTCGTCCAAAGATAACGATCAGCAGCGGTTGTCGTATTTGGTGGAGATGAGGAGGATCGAACTCCTGACCTGAAGCTTGCAAAGCTACTGCTCTCCCAGCTGAGCTACATCCCCATGAATTCTAGCTGGTTACGATTCCAGCATCTGTGGCAGAGCGCATTCGACACAAAGTCGTGCGGTACCCAGATCGTCTTTGTGGTGCGACCGAGAGGACTCGAACCTCCACCCCATTACAGGACCAGCACCTCAAGCTGGCGCGGCTACCAATTACGCCACGGTCGCATTGCTACTTCTGCTCGATCGACTCCATGCGTACGTCATCCTCTTCGAAGACCTTCTCATCGTCAATGACGATGGTGACCCACGGAGAGCTGCAGCACCCACAGCCGCCAATCGAAACCCGGATGCCTCGCTTCGCGAGCTCCGCCAGTACTTCGTCTTTCGACATCATCTTCTCCTTCACGAGCAACATTGCTCCAGAACGTTCGTTCGTGCAGGAAACTTGGTGGACAAGAAGGGATTCGAACCCTCGACCTCTGCCGTGCGAAAGCAGCGCTCTCCCAACTGAGCTACATGCCCATGAAACTTGGAGTCGACGGAGGGAATTGAACCCATCACGCATTCCGTTTG
>JACCDQ012182546.1_pt1 | contig 13276 bp, 13 predicted proteins | sample 7446031 | NCBI WGS metagenome assembly JACCDQ01 (sample SAMN15323442, study PRJNA562643) | freshwater metagenome | isolation source: river surface water | place: USA:Blue River Watershed | collected 2017-08-17 | reverse complement strand
CTTGGAAATGAAGCCGCGGTTGACCAGCGCGCTGGCGCGGTTGAGCTCGGCATCGGCCAGCGCGGCGTCGGCGCGCGCGGCGGCGACCTGCGCGCGCAGCTGGGCGACCTGCTGGGCCTGCACCGAGAACTCGATCGTGGCGAGCACCTGCCCGGCGCGGACCCAGTCACCCGGTTCGACGAGCACGCGGGCGATCATCCCGCCCTCGCCGGCGACGCCGACGGGCATTTCGCGCCGAGCAGCGAGCGTGCCGGTGGCGGTGACGATCCGCGTTACCTGCTGCTGGCCGGGGACCATGACGGTGACCCGCGGCGCCGGCTCGGGCGCGGGGGCTTCCTTGCCGCTGCCGCCGAACATCCGGAAGGCGACCAGCCCGAGCGCGATGACGATCGCGGCAAGGGCGAGGCGGCGGCGTTTGCGGCGTGCGGCAAGCGCGGGATCCCAATCTGCCTGATCGGCAATGTCGGCATCTCCCGCGCGGAGCCACGGCAGCATCTTCATGTCTATGATCCTAGATTGGGTTCGACGTTGCGATCGGGCACTGTATTATCTGAATAGGTCACCGGCGACAAGCTGGTCAGCCATTGGCCGTTCAGGTTAAACTCTTATCCTTAGCTTCCTACAGCGTTTCTTACTGAGGGGAATGTTAATGAGGCCTTTCCCGTTCATTTTCACGGCACTGTGTGCCATTTCTCCCACTGTCGCGGTCGCCCAGGCTGCGCCAACCCGGCTTGATATCAGCGCCGAAGGATCGGTCAGCGCGACCCCGGACATGGTCAGCGTCTCGGCGGGCGTGGTCAGCGACGCTGCGACCGCTGCGCGGGCAATGTCCGACAATGCCACGCGCGTCGCGGCGATGCTTGCGGCGCTCAAGGCGAACGGGATCGCCGCACGCGACATCCAGACGGGCAGCCTCTCGCTCAACCCGCAATATCGCTATGCCGAGGGCAAGGCCCCCGAGGTGACCGGCTATCAGGCCATGAGCCAGCTTCTCGTCCGTTTCCGGGACGTGCGGCGGGCGGGGGCGATCCTCGACCTGCTAGTCGCGCGCGGGGCCAACCAGATTGGCGGGCCGACGCTCGGCCTCGAAAGTCCTGATCCGCTGCTGGATGTCGCGCGGCGCAAGGCGATGGCCACCGCGCGGGCGCGGGCCGAGCTTTATGCGACGGCGGCCGGAATGCGGGTCAGGCGGATTGCCGCGATCAGCGAGGGTGGCGCGACGCCACCAATGCCTGTGCCGCTGCCGATGGTCCGTGCCGCCGAGATGAAATCGGCCGACACGACCATCGTTCCGGGCGAGCAGATGTTGAGCGTGACCGTGACGGTCAGCTTCGAGCTCGAATGAGGCGCGTCTAGCGGACGCGGCCCCGGCGGAAAAGGTTGACGATCGCGAGCAGGATCACCGCGCCGAGGAAGGAGACCAGCAGCGACGGCAGGTCGAGCCGTCCCCCGGTGATCGATCCGCCGCCGAACAACCCGCCGAGCAGAAATCCCCCCAGAAGGGCGCCGATGATTCCGACGACGATGTTGAGGATGACACCTTGCTGGGCGTCGGTCCGCATGACGATACTGGCGAGCCAGCCGAGAATGCCGCCCACGATGAGAATGATGATCAGGCCCATGCTGCTATCCTCCAGATTTGGGGTTCGGGAGAGATACGCCCCATCCGGGACATCGTTCCCCGTCCGCGGATCGCCAAGCCGGGTGAAAAGATCGAAAACTCAATATTTTTGCTGCCGCTCATAGAGTGAACGATAATGCTGGATGCGGGTGACGCGCAGCCCCGGCATGCCCGAGCGATCAACTGCGCGCTGCCATGTCGCGAATTCCTCGACAGTCAGGTTGTAGCGGGCGCAGACCTCGTCGATGCTGAGCAGGCCGCCGCTGACCGCTGCGACGACCTCGGCCTTGCGGCGCACGACCCAACGCGTCGTGTTGGGCGGGGGCAGGGATTCGACCGTCAGCGGTTCTCCCAGCGGGCCAATCACTTGCGCGGGGCGGATTTTCTGGTTCTCGATCATCACTCAACTCTCACCTTCGGTCCAACCTGTCCGAGCCCCTGAGCAACGATAGGTGAGAGGTGTTGAAATAAACCTAAAATCCCAAGGTAAAGATGGCGGAGAGGATTTTTTCGGCGACGGCGGGGCGGGTTCCCAACGACGCCGCCCTTGCGTAGAGGGGGCGGATGGACGCCGATTTCCAGATCGCGGGGATTGCCCCCGGCCAGTCGCTTGCCGGGCGGCGGATCGTCGTCGCCATGTCGGGCGGCGTCGACAGTTCGGTGGTGGCCGCGCTCGCGGCCAAAACAGGCGCCGAAACGATCGGCGTGACACTTCAGCTCTACGATCATGGCGCGGCGACCGGGCGGACGGGCAGCTGTTGCGCGGGGCAGGATATTCGTGACGCGCGTGCCGTCGCTGACCGGATCGGCATCGCCCATTATGTCTTTGATTACGAGACGCGCTTTCGCGAGAGCGTGATCGAGCGCTTTGCCGACGACTATGCGGCCGGCCGCACGCCCATCCCTTGCGTGCGGTGCAACCAGGGGGTGAAGTTCACCGACCTGTTCGGGATCGCGCGCGAGCTGGGCGCCGATTGCCTTGCGACCGGCCATTATGTCCGCCGCGTGCCGGGCGCACAGGGCGCCGAGCTGCACCGTGCCGCCGACCCCGCGCGCGACCAGAGCTATTTCCTTTTCGCGACGACGCAAGATCAGCTCGATTATCTTCGCTTTCCGCTCGGCGGCCTGCCCAAGCCCCGCGTGCGCGAGATCGCGGCCGAGCTGGGCCTGTCGGTCGCGGTCAAGCCCGACAGCCAGGACATCTGCTTCGTCCCCGACGGCGATTACGCCAAGGTCGTCGAGAAGGTCCGCCCCGACGCGGTGCAGCCGGGCGAGATCGTCGACCTCGAGGGCAATGTGCTCGGCGCGCATCGCGGGCTGATCCATTTCACCGTCGGCCAGCGCCGCGGGATCGAGATTGGCGGTCAGGCCGAGCCGCTTTACGTGGTGCGGCTCGACCCCGCGACGCAGCGGCTGGTGGTCGGCCCCAAGGCCGCGCTCGCGGTGGCAGGCGCGCGGATCGATGAGGTCAATTGGCTGGGCGCGGGCTTTGACGGCCCGATGCGCGTCAAGGTGCGCTCGATGGCCAAGCCCGAACCCGCGACCTTCGATGGCGAGACGTTGCGTTTCGAGCAGCCCGCTTTTGGCGTGTCGCCGGGGCAGGCGGCGGTCTTTTACGACGGCGATCGCGTGCTGGGCGGCGGCTGGATCGCCGAGACGATCCCGGCCCTGTCCGTTACAGGCTGAAGACGCCCTCGATCACCGTGACGCACTGGCCGCCGAGCACGGTGCGCGCACCTTCGAGCCGGCAGTCGAGATACCCGCCGCGCGCCGACGCCTGATAGGCGGTCAGCGCGGTCTTGCCCAAGCGGTCGGCCCAATAGGGCACCAGCAGCGTGTGCGCGCTGCCGGTGACCGGGTCCTCGTCGATCCCGGCATTGGGCGCGAACATGCGGCTGACGAAATCGACCGCTGTCCCGGGTGCGGTGACGATATGGCCGACATCGCCCGAGAAGATCTCGGCCAGCGCGCGCAGGTCGGGCGTGAGCGCACGCACCTCGGCCTCGCTGTCGAGGATCGACATGGTGAATTGCGGACCGCTGAACATGACGACCGGGGCGATGCCCAGCGCCTCGGCGATACGGGCATTGCTTGTCGGCACGATCGTCGCGGTCGGCAGGTCGAGTTCATAGCCCGTGCCCGCGCGGCGCACCTCGAGGAGGCCTGACTTGCGGGTGCGGAAGCTTATCTTGTCGCGCGCCCCCAGCAGGACATGGCCCGCCGCCAGTGTGGCATGGCCGCACAGCGCGACCTCGATCGCAGGTGTGAACCAGCGCAGCTCATAATCGGCGTCGCCTTCGCCGCAGGCAATGGTGAAGGCGGTCTCGGCAAGGTTGTTCTCGGCCGCGATCGCTTGCAGCGTCGCGTCGGGAAGCCACGCGTCGAGCGGAATCACCGCCGCCGGATTGCCGGTGAAGGGCCGGTCGGCGAAGGCGTCAACCTGCCAGAGATTCAGCTTCATCGATGATCTCGGGATCGACATGGCCCTCGGGGTCGGGGTGGATCAGGATCTCGACGCCGGGGAATTCGCGCGCCAGCTTGGCCTCGACCTCGTCCATCACGCGATGCGCCTCGGCCACCGTCATGCTGGCGGCGACCCAGATGTGGAACTGGACGAAATCATGATTGCCGCTGGTGCGGGTGCGCAGGTCGTGGATGCCGTAAAGCTCGGGGTGCTGCGAGGCGACCTCGAGGAAGTGACGGCGCTTTTCGGGCGGCCATTCCTTGTCCATCAGCTGGTCGATGGCGTGGGACGATGCGCTGTAGGCGCCCCACAAAAGCCACCCGGCGATGCCGATGCCGAACAGCGCGTCGGCGCCGCGAAGGCCCAGATACTGGTCGATCACTAGCGCTGCGATCACCGAGCCGTTGAGCAGCAGGTCGCTCTGGTAATGGACATTGTCGGCATGGATCGCGACCGAGCGCGTGCGTGCGATGACGCGCTTCTGGTAGGTGATCAGCGCCAGCGTCACGGCCAGCGCAACCAGCGACACGCCGATGCCATATTCGGCGTTGGCGGTCTCGGCGCCGTTGACCAGCCGGTCGATGGCGCGCGCGCCGATGCCGATGGCCGACACCGCGATCAGCACCACCTGGAACAAGGCGGCGATCGCCTCGGCCTTGCCATGGCCGAAGCGGTGATGCTCGTCGGCGGGCTCGGCGGCAAGCTTGACGCCGTAAAGCGTGACCAGCGAGGCGATCAGGTCGAGGCCGCTGTCGGCCAACGAGCCGAGCATCGCGACCGACCCGGTCGCCAGCGCGGCATAGGTCTTGAGGCCGATCAGCAGCAGGGCGACCGACACGCTGGCGAGCGCGGCGTTGCGCTTCATCGCGCCGAGAGCGGGATCGGGCGCGGTCATGGGTAAAGCATCCCGACCTGCCAGCTGTCGCCGACGCGGGTGAACAGGGTGCGCTCGTGCAGTCGGTGCGCGCGGTCCTGCCAGAACTCGATCCGCTCGGGGGCGACGCGGAAGCCCGACCAGTGCGGCGGGCGCGGGACGTCCTGTCCCTCGAACCGGTCGCGCATCTGTTCGTAGCGCGCCTCGAAGGTCGCGCGGCTGTCGAGCGGGCGCGACTGGTCCGAGGCCCATGCGCCGAGCTGGCTGTCGCGCGACCGGGTTGCGAAATAGGCATCGCCCTCGGCGTCAGTGACCGGGCTGACGTTGCCTTCGATACGGATCTGCCGGCGCAGGCTCTTCCAGTGGAAGAGCAGCGCGGCGTGGGGGTTGGCGAGCAGGTCGCCCGCCTTGCGGCCCTCGAAATTGGTATAGAAGACGAAGCCCTGCGGATCATGCCCCTTGAGCAGCACCATCCGCACCGAGGGGCGGCCCTGCGCATCGGCGGTGGCGAGCGCCATGGCGTTCGAGTCGTTGATCTCGGACGCGCGGGCTTCAGCGTACCATGCGTCGAACAAGGCGAAGGGTTCGGTCGGTGTCATGTCCCCTCCATAGCGGCAAGCTGCGTCGAAACGAATAGGGGAGGATGCGGAGGCGCGATCGGTTCAGTGGCTGGCCGCGACCAGCCTTTGCGTGGCCGGGTGCTGCGGGGCCGTGATCAGCGTCTCGGTCGGTCCCTGCTCGACGATCCGGCCCGCCTCCATCACCGCGATGCGGTGACACAGGCGGCGTGCGACCGCGAGGTCGTGGCTGATGAACAGCAAAGCGAGGCCGCGCCTGCGCTGCAGATCGGCCAGGAGGTCGAGCACCTTGCCCGCGACCAGAACGTCGAGCGCCGAAGTCGCCTCGTCCAGCAAGAGCAGCTTTGGATTGGCGATCAATGCGCGGGCGATGGCAACGCGCTGGGCTTGTCCGCCCGACAGCTCGGTCGGGCGGCGTTGCGCGAACTCGGCGCCCAGCTCGACTTCGTCGAGCAGTGCAGCGATCCGATTCGCCCAACCCGGGTCGGGGGCAAGATGACGTAACGGTTCGGCGATGATGTCGCCGACGCGCCACAAGGGGTCGAGGCTGGCGACCGGGTCCTGAAAAACCGGCTGGATCAGGCGCCGTTCGTCCGGGCCCATGCGGGCGCGCGGCGGCAGCGGGACGCCCTGCCATGTGACATGGCCGACCTGCATCGGCCCGAGCCGGGCGATCGCGCGGGCGAGCGTCGACTTGCCCGATCCGGACCCGCCGATCAGCGCGAGGCCTTCGCCCTCGGCCAGCGTCAGGTCGGCCTCGATGACGGCCTCGAACGTGCCGCGCCGCCAGCCGGGACGGGAAAAGGAAACGCCCACGCCATCGGCGACCAGCAGCGGCGCGCCGGGCGCCGGCAGGTCGGGGGCGGGGTCGGACAGGCGCGGGGCGGCGGCGATCAGCGCCTTGGTATAGGCGTCGCGGGGCGCGCTCAACAGGGTCGCGGCGGGGCCGATCTCGACGACACGGCCTTCGTTGAGGACGATCAGTTCGTCGGCATGGTCGGCGACCGCGGCCAGGTCGTGGCTGACGAGCAGCAGCGCGAGACCATGGTCGCGGCGCAGTTCGGACAGGAGGTCGAGGATGCCGGCCCGCAGCGGCGCGTCGAGCGCGGTGGTCGGTTCGTCGGCGACGAGCAGTTTCGGCCGGTGCGCGATGGCGGCGGCGATCAGCGCGCGCTGGCGCTGGCCGCCTGACAGGCGGTGCGGATATTGGTCGAGCAGTTCGTGCGGGCGCGGCAGGCCGACCCGGTCGAGCGCGCGCGCCATCTCGTCGCGCGTCGGGCGCGCCGCACCGCCTTGTGTCGAGGCTTCGGCAAGCTGCCGGCCCAGCGTGAGATGCGGGGTGAGCGAGGTCAGCGGTTGCTGGAAGACGAAGCCGACATCGCGGGCGCGCAAGGGGCGCAGGTCGCGCTCGGTCATGCCGACCAGTTGGGCCCCGCCGAGGCGCGCCGATCCTTGCGGCGCGCCGGTCGACAGGCCGAAGGGGGCGAGGCAGCTCTGGCTCTTGCCCGATCCCGACGCGCCGACCAGCGCGAGGCAGCGGCCCGGCGCGAGGTCGAATGACAGGCTGTTGACGACGCGCCGGCCATCGATGTCGACCGAGAGATTCTCGACGCAATAGAGACTCATGCCGTGAACCGGTCGCGCAGCCGCTCGCCGAGCAGCGTGAGGGTGACGAGCAGCGTGACCAGCACGCCGCCGGGCAGCAGCAGCGCATGGGGCGCGATGTCCATTTCGTCGGCGCCGTCCTTGACGAGGATGCCGAGCGAGGTGAGCGGTTCCTGCACGCCCAGCCCGAGGAAGGACAGGAAGCTTTCCACCAGCACCACCTGCGGCACGGTGAGCAGCAGATAGGCGAGCGCGACGCCCGCAAGGTTGGGCAGGACGTGGCGCAGCACGATCGCGGGCGCGGGCGCGCCGGCGGCTTCGGCCGCGAGGATGAAGGGCCGGTGGCGCAGCGTGAGCAGCTGGCCGCGCACGACGCGCGCCATGGTCAGCCATTCGACCGCGCCGATGCCGAGGAAGACGAGCAGGATCGAACGACCGAAGACGACCATCAGGAGGATCACGACGAACATGAAGGGCAGGGCATAGAGCGCGTCGACGACGCGCATCATGGCCTCGTCGAGCCGTCCGCCGACCCAGCCGGCGATTGCGCCCCATGCAACGCCGATGACCAGCGCCACGGTGGCGGCGGCGATGGCGACGGCCAGCGTGACGCGGGTCCCGACCAGCGTGCGGGCGAGCAGGTCGCGGCCGACCCCGTCGGTGCCGAAAACATGCCCCGGCGTGAAGGGCGGGCTGCGCACCGCGTCCCAGTCGATGACGTCGTAGCGCCAGTCGAGCAGCGCCGGGCCGACCAGCGACGCCAGCACGATCGCGCCCAACAAGGCGAGCGGGAGCCGCAGGTCCCTCATCCGCGCACCCGCGGGTCGAGCCAGCCATAGACGAGGTCGGCGAGCAGGTTGAACAGGATGATCAGCGCCGCGTAGATCGTCACCACCGCCAGCACGAGCGGATAGTCGCGGTTGAGCGCGCCCTGCACGAAATAGCGGCCAAGTCCGGGCAGGGCGAAGACCGTCTCGATCACCACCGCCCCGGTAAGCAGTCCCGCTGCGGCCGGGCCGACATAGCTTGCCACCGGCACCAGCGCGGGGCGCAGCGCGTGAACCAGCACGATTTTGAACGGCGACAGGCCACGCGCGCGCGCGGTACGAACATGGTCCTGCGCCAGCACCTCGGCAAGGCCCGCGCGGGCGAGCTTGGCGATGGCGCCGGCGGTGGGCAGCGCCAGCGCGATCACCGGCAGGACGAGGTGGCGTGCGCCTTCGAGGCCCGAGACCGGTAACCAGCCCAGCCCCAGTGCAAAGACGAGAACGAGCAGCGGGCCGGTCACGAAACTCGGTAGCGCGGTCAGCAGCGTCGCGCCGAGCATCAGCGCGCGGTCGCGCCAGCCGCCGGGATGCAGCGCCGCCGCCAGCCCCGCGGACAGGCCAAGCGCCAAGGCCAGTATCAGCGCCAGCGCGCCGAGCGTCAGCGAGATCGGCAGGCCGATCGCGACGAGATCGGTGACGCTGAAATCACGATAGACCAGCGAGGGACCGAAATCGCCGTGGAGGATGCGGCCGACGTAGAGAATGAGCTGTTCGGGCAGCGTGCGGTCGAGCCCGTAGCTGGCGTCAAGCGCGGCGCGGGTGGCGGGGTCGAGCGGGCGTTCGCCATCGAACGGCCCGCCAGGCGCGACCCGCATCAACAGGAAGGACAGGACCAGCACCGCCGCCAGCGTCGGCAGCGCGGTCATCAGCCTGCGAAGCAGCAGCGCGCGCAAGGGCGGCCGCGTCCCGCCTTATTTCTGGACGGTGGCCGAGGCCTCGGGGCTATTGCCCTCGGGCGCCGACAGGATGTCGCGGGTGGTGCCACCCTTGTCGACGACCGTGGTGGCGGGGTCGCCCGCGGTCGAGCGGATACCGGCCTCGGGCGCATTGCCCGCCTGGCTGACGAGATTGGCTTCGCTCGCGCTGCGCTGCGCGGCGCCGCCAAACATCGCCTGCAGCGCCTGCGTGCTCGAATCGGCTTCCTGCGGACGCGGGGCGCCGGGACGCGGCGGGGTGAGGGCGAAATCGGGCGGGATCACCAGCGGCGCGCGGCGCGCGACGGCGAACTCGTCGGGGCCGACATGGCCAGCCATGCTCTTGCCGCCGCCGCAACCGGCGAGCGCGAGGAGGGCCGAAAGAGCCGCAACGGCCGGGATCGTCTTACGCATTCTCATTCTCCGCAGGATTTTTCTCCCGCGTGAACAACGCGCGGAGTACCAGAAGCACGACACCCAGACTAATCGCGGCGTCGGCGACATTGAAGACCAAAAAGGGATGCCAGTCACCGAAATGCAGGTCGAGATAGTCGATGACATAGCCGAAACGCACCCGATCGACGATATTGCCAAGCGCGCCGCCCAGCACCGCGCCCAGCGCCAGCGCCTCGGCGCGGTTGGTTTCACGCGCCATCCAGACGCCCACGCCGGTCGCGATCAGCGCGGTCATCCCGACGAGCAGCCAGCGCTCGGCGTTGCTGCCCGCGACGAGGAACCCCATCGAGACGCCGTAATTCTCGACCCAGCGCAGGTCGAAGATCGGCAGGATCGTGACCAGTCCCTTTTCGCGTAGCGCGACGGGGCCGATGATGGCCCATTTGACCAGCTGGTCGAGGATCAGGATCGCCGCGGCGAGGCCAAGCCCCGCCTTGCGATGCGTGGCCTGCGTCATCAGGCGACCGCGTCGGCGCAGCGGCCGCAGAGCGCGCCGTCCGCCGACACCTCGGGCAGGTGGCGCCAGCAGCGACCGCACTTGGCGGCATCGGTGCGGACTACCGCCACCTCGGCGCCTTGGCTGACCTTGGCGACGATGAACAGCTCTTCCAGCGCGGCGGCGTCGAGCGGCAGCGACGGGACCGTCACCTCGGCCTCGAGGCTCGAACGGATGACCTTTTCACGGCGCAGTGGCTCGATCGCCTCGGTCACCTGCTCGCGCAAGGCGCGCACCTCGGCCCAACGGGCGGCCAGCGCCTCGTCGGCCCAATCGCCGGTCTCGGGCCATTCGAGCAGGTGCACCGAGCCGGCGTCGGGATAGCGCGTGCCCCACGTCTCTTCCGCCGTGAAGCAGAGGATCGGCGCGGCATAGCGCACCAGCGCGTGGAACAGCATGTCGAGCACCGTGCGATAGGCGCGGCGCTTGGGGCTGTCGGGCGCGTCGCAGTAGAGACAGTCCTTGCGGATGTCGAAGAAGAAGGCCGACAGGTCGTTGTTGCAGAAATCGCTGAGCGCGCGGCTGTAGCGATTGAACTCGAAGGCCAGCGCCGCGTCGCGCAGCTCGGCGTCGAGCTTGGCCAGCAGGTGCAGTACATAGCGCTCGAGCTCGGGGAAGTCGGCGGTGCGCTCGGCCTCGCTGAAGCCGTCGAGCGCGCCCAGCAGGTAGCGGAAGCTGTTCCTGAGCTTGCGATAGGCGTCCGACGTGCCCGACAGGATCTCCTTGCCGATGCGGACATCCTCGAAATAGTCGGTCGAGGCGACCCACAGGCGCAGGATGTCGGCCCCGCTCTCGTCGATGATCTTGAGCGGATCGACGACGTTGCCGAGCGACTTCGACATTTTCCGGCCCTGCCCGTCGAGGGCAAAGCCGTGGGTCAGAACCGCGCCATAGGGCGCGCGACCACGCGTGCCGCAGCTCTCGAGCAGCGACGACTGGAACCAGCCGCGATGCTGATCCGAGCCCTCGAGATAGAGGTCGGCGCGGAGGCCCTCGCCGAAGCGCTTCTCGACCACGAAGGCGTGGGTCGAGCCCGAATCGAACCAGACGTCGAGGATGTCGTTGACCGGCTCGTAATCGGCGAGGTTGTAGTCATTACCTAGCAAGGCCTGGTGATCGGCGGCGAACCACGCATCGGCCCCGCCTGCCTTGAACGCCTCGACGATACGGGCGTTGACGGCCGGATCGCGCAGGTAATCACCGGTCTGGCGGTGGACGTAGAGCGCGATCGGCACGCCCCATGCGCGCTGGCGCGATATCACCCAGTCGGGGCGGCCCTCGACCATCGCGGTGATGCGGTTCTCGGCCTTTTCGGGCACCCAGCGGGTGTCGGAAATCGCCTGCAGCGCGGTAGCGCGCAGCGTCTTTTCACCCCGGTCCATCGGGATGAACCATTGCGGGGTGCAGCGGTAGATCACCTTGGCCTTCGAGCGCCAGCTGTGCGGATAGCTGTGCTTGAAGTCGGCCGAGGCCGCGACGAGGCAGCCGGTTTCGGCAAGATCGGTGCAGATCGGGCCGTCGGGCGCGTTGAACTTGGGGTTGATGACGCTGCCCTGCCCGCCGAGCCACGCCCAGTCGGCCCGGTACTTGCCGTCATTCTCGACCGCGAACACGGGGTCGATGCCATTGGCCTTGCACAGGAAGAAATCGTCCTCGCCATGGTCGGGCGCCATGTGGACGAAGCCGGTGCCGGCGTCGGTGGTGACGAAATCGCCCGCCATGAAGGGGCGCGGCGTCGCGAAGAAGCCGCCCTTGGCGTGCATCGGGTGGCGCGCGGTGGCGCCTTCGAACCAGCTCGACGGCACGACGCCAAGGCCCTTTGCGGCTTCGGCCGGAACGCCGATGCGCTTGAGGAAGGCTTCGCCCAGCGGCTCGGCCACGACCAGGCGGACGCCATTGATCTCGTAGCAATAGTAAGAAATCTCGGGGCCATAAGCGAGACCCTGGTTGGTCGGGATCGTCCACGGCGTGGTCGTCCAGATCACCGCGAAGGCGCCGGCAAGATTGGGCTGCGCCGGGCAGTCGATGATCTCGAAGGCGAGGTCGATCTGGGTCGAGACGATGTCCTCATACTCGACCTCGGCCTCGGCCAGCGCGGTCTTCTCGACCGGCGACCACATCACCGGCTTGGCGCCGCGATAGAGCTGGCCGCTTTCCGCGAACTTCAGAAGCTCGCCCGCGATCACCGCCTCGGCCTCGAACTTCATGGTCAGATAGGGATCGTCCCAGTCGCCCATGATGCCCAGCCGCTTGAACTGGTCGCGCTGCACGCCGACCCACTTGTCGGCATAGGCGCGGCACTCGGCGCGGAACGCGATCGGGTCGACCTCGTCCTTGTTGAGTTTCTTGGCGCGATAGGCCTCTTCGACCTTCCACTCGATCGGCAGGCCGTGGCAGTCCCAGCCCGGCACATAGGGCGCGTCCTTGCCCATCAGGCTCTGCGAGCGGATGATGATGTCCTTCAACACCTTGTTCATCGCATGGCCCATGTGCAGGTCGCCATTGGCGTAGGGCGGGCCGTCGTGCAGCAGGAAGCGCTCGCGCCCCGCACGGGCCTTGCGCAACTGGCCATACAGGTCGTCGGCCGCCCACTTGGCGAGGATCGCGGGTTCCTTCTGCGCGAGGCCGGCCTTCATGGGAAAGTCGGTGACAGGCAGGAAGACGGTGTCGCGCCAATCTTGGGCTTTGGTGTCGGATGCGTCGGTCATGGCGGTCAGCCCTAGGCGAGAGGCGGGTTTGCGGCAAGCGCGCGCTTGGCGGCAGCGCAGTCGGCCTCGATGGCGGCGATGAGATCGTCGAGGCCATCGAAGCGCGCCTCGGGGCGAAGATATTCGACCAGCTCGACCTCGAGCGTGCGGCCGTAAAGATCGCTCGCGAAATCGAAGAAATAGGGCTCGAGCAGCTCCTTGGGAGGGTCGAAGGTCGGACGGATGCCGAGATTGGCGACGCCCTCGATCCGGCGTCCGTCGATCTGCGCACGTACGGCATAGATGCCGTAGGCCGGGCGCAGATAGTCGCCCATCAGCAGATTGGCGGTGGGATAGCCGATGGTGCGACCGCGCTTGTCACCGTGGATCACCTCGCCCTCGATTGCGAAGGCATGGCCCATCAGCCGTCGCGCCTCGGCGCAGTCGCCCGTTTGCAGCGCCGCGCGGATGCGGCTCGACGAGATCGGCCGGCCGCCATCGAGAACCTCGTCGACGCCCACCGCGCGCAGCTCGTGGCGCGCGCCATAATCGTTGAGCATCGCAACCGTGCCGCCGCGTCGCGCGCCGAAGGTGAAATCGCTGCCGGTCACCACCACGCCCGCGCCGATCCGGTCGATCAGCCAGTCGTCGATAAAGGCCTCGGCGGTCAGCGAGGCCAGCGCGTGATCGAAGACGAAGACCAGCATCGCGTCGGCCCCGGCGCGCGCGAAGAGCCGTGCGCGCTGGTCAAGCG
>JACCDQ010719989.1_pt1 | contig 13277 bp, 7 predicted proteins | sample 7446031 | NCBI WGS metagenome assembly JACCDQ01 (sample SAMN15323442, study PRJNA562643) | freshwater metagenome | isolation source: river surface water | place: USA:Blue River Watershed | collected 2017-08-17 | reverse complement strand
TTGCGTCGACGAACTTCTGGCGCAGGTCGTCGTTGCTGATGCGCTTGATGCCCCAGCGCATGCCCTGCACGCTGTTTGGGCTGTCCGCATCCGGCGGGCCAAACATCGCCAGGCATTTCCACCACCAGCGGTTGACGGCGTCCTGCACCATCGCCTTTTGTTCATCGGTGCCCTTCATCATCGTCAGCAGCGCTTCATAGCCCTGGCGCTGATGGAAGGACTCTTCTTTGCAGACGCGCACCATCGCACGCGCATACGGGCCGTAAGAGCAGCGGCACAGCGGGATCTGGTTCATGATCGCCGCGCCGTCGACCAGCCAGCCGATCACGCCGACGTCGGCCCAGTTCAGCGTCGGGTAATTGAAAATCGAGCTGTATTTCGCGCGGCCGCTGTGCAGGTCGGCGAGCAGCTTGTCGCGCGAGACGCCGAGCGTTTCGGCGGCGGAGTACAGATACAGCCCGTGGCCGCCTTCGTCCTGCACCTTCGCAATCAGGATCGCCTTGCGCTTCAGGCTGGGCGCGCGCGAAATCCAGTTGCCCTCGGGGAGCATGCCGACGATCTCGCTGTGCGCATGCTGGCTGATCTGCCGCACCAGCGTCTTGCGATACGCATCGGGCATCCAGTCCTGCGGCTCGATACGGCCGTCGGCGTCGATCTTGGCGTCGAAGGCCGCTTGCTTCGCCGGGTCCTCGGTGCTCGCAGCCATCGGCGCAGGTTTGCTCTGTTTGCCGTCGCCGACGGTGAATGATTGTGTATACATGGGTCCTCCTTGCGATGCTTGGTTCAGCCGCCTTCAGTCATTGCCGGGGCGCTGGTCTATCACGCGCTTGGCCTTGCCGACCAGCGTGCGCGGAATCGAATCCACATCGAGCAGCGTGATCCTGGTCGAAATGCCGGCGTTGGTCTTGATGCGGTGCGCGAGCTCTTTCGCAATCACCGCGCGAGCCGCGTTGTCGATGCCGCTGAATTCGCGTTGCAGTTCGCAGCGCACTTCCATATTGTCCAGATGGCCGTCGCGCGTCAGCACCAGCTGGTAGGTGCCGCCGAGCTTAGGGTCGCGCAGGATCTGCTCTTCGATCTGTGTCGGGAAAACGTTGACGCCGCGGATGATCAGCATGTCGTCGGAGCGGCCGGTGATCTTGCCGATGCGACGGAACGAGCGCGCGGTCGGCGGCAGCAGGCGCGTCAGGTCGCGCGTGCGGAAGCGGATCACCGGGAAAGCTTCCTTGGTCAGCGACGTGAACACCAGTTCGCCTTCCTCGCCGTCGGCTTTCACTTCGCCGGTCAGGGGATCGATGATCTCCGGGTAGAAATGGTCCTCCCACACCACCGGGCCGTCCTTGGTCTCGATGCATTCGCTGGCCACGCCCGGGCCCATGACTTCGGTCAGGCCATAGATGTCGATCGCATCGATGCCGAGCTTTTTCTCGATCTCTGCGCGCATGCCCTGGCCCCAGGGCTCGGCGCCGAAGATGCCGACTTTCAGCGGAATTTCCTGCGGGCTCACGCCGAGCCGCTCGAATTCTTCGGCGATCACCAGCGAATAGGATGGCGTGACCATGATCGCGTCGGGCTTGAAATCCAGGATCTGCTGCACCTGCTTCTCGGTCTGCCCGCCCGACATCGGCACCACGCAGCAGCCGGCGCGCTCGATGCCGTAGTGCGCGCCCAGGCCGCCGGTGAACATGCCGTAGCCGTAGGCGTTGTGCACCATGTGGCCGGCGCGCAGTCCGGCCGCGCGCAGCGAACGGGCAACCAGCTGCGCCCAGTGGTCGAGGTCGTTCAGTGTGTAGCCGGCCACCACTGGCTTGCCGGTCGTGCCGGACGATGCATGCAGCCGCGCCAGCTTTTCCCGCGGCACCGCGAACAGGCCGAACGGATAGTTTTCGCGCAGGTCGGCCTTGGTCATGAACGGGAACTTCGACAGATCCGACAGCTGCTTCATGTCGTCCGGATGCACGCTGAGCGCCTCGCACTTCTGCCGGAACGCCGGCACGTTGTCCCAGCTGTGCCGCAGCGTCCATTGCAATCGCTGCAGCTGCAGTGCCGAGATCTCGTCGCGGCTTGCGCTTTCTATCGGTTCCAGTTCCGCCGCTGCGGGCTTCTTCACGAGCATGGGTTGTCTCCTCTGTGGCCCGTCAGGTGGGTTGTCCCGGTCAGGCTTCTTTGAGCCCTTGAATGACTTCGCCGCCGATGCGTGCGCTCTTGCCCCTGAATAGCGCGATCATGCGGCCGTCGTCGGTGTGCACCGTCACGTCGTACACGCCGCTGCGGCCGGACGCCGAGCGCTCAATGGCTTCGGCCTCGAGCACGTCGCCTTCACGGGCCGGCGCCAGGAAATCGATCTGCGCAGCCGACGCAACGGTGTTCTGGTTGTAGCTGTTGCACGCATACGCGAATGCGGTGTCGGCCAGCGTAAAGATCATGCCGCCGTGGCAGATATGGTGGCCGTTCACCATGTCGCTGCGCACCTTCATGCTCAGCTGCGCGTGGCCGGCATCGATTTTCTGCAGCTGCATGCCAAGCGCCTGCGCGGTCTGGTCACGCGCCCACATGGCCTGCGCAGTCGCGGCGGCCAGCGCGGCCGGTGTGTTCTTGTCGAGATCAGTCATGGATGCTCCTGCCCGAGAAATAGGCTTGTTGCAGCAGCGGCGAGATCCGGTAGCGGTCCTCGCCGTACGATTGGCCCAGATGGGTCAGCACCGTGTGCACGGTCGCCGCGCCCAGTGCATCGGCCCACGCGAGCGGGCCTTGCGGATAGTTGACGCCCAGCTTCATCGCCGCATCGGCCGCCGCCGCGCTGCAGACGCCCTGGTTGACCGCGTCGGCCGCTTCGTTGGCCAGCATTGCCACGGTGCGCATCACCGCCAGGCCAGGCACGTCGGCGAAGCGCGCCACTTGCAGGCCGGCCGCCTGCAGCACGGCGGTGGCGTCGCGAAAGGCGGCGGCGCTGCACTGCCGGGCGGCCGAAACGGCGAGCCGGCTGGCCGTCGTGTAGTCGAGCGCGAGATCAATCAGCACCAGGTCGGACACGTCGAATTCGGCCGCGCGCCGCGTCGCGCTGCGGCCATCGGTTACGTACAGGGTCGCTGCGCCTGCGGTGGCGATGCGGCCGTCGTCGCTGCCTGCCAAAGTGAACGCGACGCCGGCTGCGCTGAGGCGCTGTGCCAGCGCGCGTGCCGCCGCCGAGTCGCCGCAAACGCTGATCGCCGCGGGCAAGGGCTGCGGCGATTCGGCCACCGCTTCGGCAACGACCGCGCCTTCGCGGTAGTCATAAAAGCCGCGGCCGCTTTTCTTGCCGTAGAAGCCGCCGTCCACCAGTTCCTGCTGGATCAGCGACGGCAGGAAACGCTGATCGTGATAGAACGCGCTCCACACCGAGCGGGTGACGGCGAAATTCACGTCATGGCCGATCATGTCCATCAGCTGGAACGGCCCCATGCGGAAGCCGCCTGCGTCGCGCATCACGGCGTCGATGGTGGCGTAATCCGCCGCGCCTTCCTGAGCCAGCCGCAGCGCCTCGGCGTAGTAGGGGCGGGCCACGCGGTTGACGATAAAGCCGGGTGTCGATTTTGCGTGCACCGGCACCTTGCCCCAGGCTTGGGCGGTGGCGAACAGCGTGTCCGCGACAGCGCGCTCGGTGGCCAGGCCGCTGACCACTTCGACCAGTGCCATCAGCGGCGCCGGATTGAAGAAATGCAGCCCGGCCAGCCGCTCCGGGTGGCGCAGTCTGGATCCGATGGCGGTGACCGAGATCGACGAGGTATTGGTGCCGAACAGGCAGTCATCGCCGACGACGTCTTCGAGCGCGGCGAACAGCTGCTGCTTGGCGTCGAGGTTCTCGACGATGGCCTCGATCACGAGCGCCGCTTCCGCCAGCGCGGACAACTCGGCCACCGCAATCAGCCGTTCGCCGGCCGCTTTGGCGGCGCCGGCCTCCATGCGGCCCTTGTCGGCAAGTTTGCCGAACTGCGTGCGCAGGCCGTCGATTGCGCGTACGGCAGCGCCCTCGCGTGCATCGAACAGCTTGACGGTATGGCCGGCGGCCGCAGCGACCTGGGCAATGCCGGCACCCATGGCGCCGGTGCCGACCACGGCGATGACGGCATCAGCGGATAGGGAAGAGATCATTCGTGGTGACTTTGGGTGAGCGTGAACGTCGCGGTCTTCAGCGCCTTGGCATCATGCACGCGGCGAAGGGCGAGTAACGATACATTAAAAAATAATTGATATCAACGACGGTATCAAAAGCCGAGGTGATGACTGATATTTTTCGGCCTTTGGGGATGCGCGTGCACGGGCTGGAGAAAAGTTTGCAAGGAGGGGCGCCCCGCCGATGGCTTGCGGCGGACTGCGGAGTGGATGGGAAACAGGGGTTTAGTGCTACAGAATGAATTTACTATTTCAAGATTCTGTATCAAATATGCGGCAGGGGTGCTGCCGCCGGCTGTCGGTTCGTGCGGCGCAGACTGCCGCGCATGGCGCCCGGAGAGGGGCGGGCTCCGATCCCGGCTTGCGCCGGGATCGATCTCAAGCCTGGCCGTCGGCAGGCTCGGAATTCGCGACTGGCTGCGCTTCCTGCGCGAGCCAGCGTTCGAACGCCTCCGCAGGCATCGGTTTCGCATACAGATAGCCCTGCGCTTCATTGCAACCGCGCTGCTGCAGCCAGGCGGCCTGCTCGGCCGTTTCCACGCCCTCGGCGATGGCGATCAGATTGAGGTCGGCGGACATGGAGATGACGGCCTGCACGATCGACGCGCTATCCGAGTCGGTCATCAGGTCACGCACGAAGCTCTGGTCGATTTTCAGCTTGTGAATGTTGAAGCGCTTCAGGTACGACAGCGACGAATAGCCGATGCCGAAATCGTCGATGGACAGGCGCACACCCATCTCATTCAGCGACTGGATCAGTGCGATGGCGCGCTCCGGATCATCGGCCACCGCGCTCTCGGTCAGTTCGATTTCCAGCGCATGCGCAGGCAGGTGGCTGTCGGCCAACACCTGCGCCACCTGTTCGACAAAGCGCTCCTGCCTGAACTGCAGCGCCGACACGTTGACGGCGACGATGAACTGCGGATGCCCCGCTTCATGCCAGGCCTTGCATTGCGCGGCAGCAGTCTTCATGACCCACGCACCGAGCGGCAGGATGAGGCCGCTTTCCTCGGCGACCGGAATGAATTCTGCGGGCGAGCGCAGGCCGACCACCGGGTCACGCCAGCGCAGCAGTGCCTCGCAACCGATCACGCGTCCGCTCCCCATATCGATCTGCGGTTGGTAAAACAGCTCGAATTCGCTGTTGCGCAGCGCGCGGTGCAGCGCATTCTCGGTTTGCAGCGTCTGGCTGACGTTGCGCTGCATTTCGGGCGAATGGAAGCGGAAGATATTGCCACCGTCCTGTTTCGCGCGGTACATCGCGACATCGCTGGCCTTCAGCAGCGTGTCGGTGTCTTCGCCGTCGGTCGGATACGTGGCGATGCCGATCGAGGCCGACATCACCAGCTGCTGGCCGTCGATGCTGACTGGTTGCGACAAGGTGTCCAGCAGCGTCTGCGCCATGTGCGCTGCGGCGTCCGCATCGGCCTCGGGCAGCAGGATCGTGAACTCGTCGCCGCCATGCCGCGACACGGTGCCGTTGTTGCCGACGGCTTGCGCCAGCCGCTGCGCAATCTCGATCAGCATCTGGTCGCCGACCACATGGCCGAGCGACTCATTGACGTTCCTGAAGCGGTCCAGATCCACATACAGGACGGCCAGCAGCGACCGGTGGCGGACGGCGTCGCCCAGCGCGCGCTCCAGGCGGTCGCGCAGGACCAGGCGGTTCGGCAGGTCGGTCAGCGGGTCGTGATGGGTCAGGTGCACCAGCCGCTGCTCGGTCGCGCGGCGCTCGGTAATGTCGCTGAAGATGGCGTAGTAATGCCGGACGCTGCCGTCGTCGGCACGGTCGACGTTGATGGTCAGCCATTCGAGGAACAGGGTGCCGTCCTTGCGCCGGTTCCAGACCTCGCCTTGCCAGCGTCCCTGCGTATTCACCTGCCGCCACATGTCCCGATAGAAGTCTTCGTCATGTCGTCCCGAAGACAGCACCGCCGGGCGCTTTCCCTGCACGTCGGCCTGCGCATAGCCGGTGATTTCCGTGAACGACTGATTGACCGCCAGGATGGTCGAGTCGGCGGCGCAGATCATGATGCCCTCGAGGCTGTGCATGAACAGGTTGGCATGCAGCTGCATTTCGGCGTCGCGCGCCTTCATCGCCGTCAGGTCGGTGTGCGTTCCGATCACGCGTACCGGGTTGCCGGCATCGTCGCGGTCGATGACCTTGCCGCGGTCGAGAATCCATTTGTAGCTGCCGTCCTTGCAGCGCACCCGGTGCTCATTGCTGTAGTACGCGACTTCACCGGTGAGCATGCGGGTGACGTCGGCGACCACCGGCTTCAGGTCGTCCGGATGCACGCGCGTTTCCCATTCGCTGACGTTGGTGCCGACCTCGGACGCCTCGTAGCCGAGCATGGCTTTCCACTGGTTCGAGAAAAACACGGTGCCGGTCGGCACGTGCCAGTCCCACAGCCCGAGTTCGCTGCTGTCGATGGCGTAGCGCCAGCGTTCCTCGGCAGTGCGCAGCCTTTCCTGGTCAAGCTTGAACTGGGTGATGTCTTCGATGAAGATCGCGACCGTTTCGACGTGGCCTTTGGCGACATTGCAGGGCCGGAGTTCCCAGCGCAGCCACAGAACCGAGTTGTCATTGCGGATCAGACGGTCGTCTTCGCAGCGCGTGACTTCGCCCTCCAGCGCGCGACGGTGCGCCTGCTCCCAGCGCAGCATGCTGTCCGGGAAGGCGTCGCGGTGTATCCGGCCGATGACCTCTGCGCCGTTCAGACCGAAATCGCTGAGCCAGCGCTGGCTGGCCACCAGGTAGCGCATATCGCGGTCGACCAGCGCAACGGCTGCCGGAACGTGCTGTACGAAAGTCGACAGCAATTGCTCGTGCTCCGTCAGGTCCGCGCCCAGTTGCTGCTGCCGGCGTGTCTCCCGGCTCACCAGTACGTACAGCATGGCGGCCGTCAGGAAAACGAACACCGTTCCCTTCCACGACTGAATGTTGGCTGGCAGCCCGGCCGACAGCCCGAGCTCGACCAGCCAGTCTGATCCCCAGATCCATGCGGTGGCCAGGATCAGATAAATCGAGGTAATTCTTTGTGCTGCCAGTTTCATCGTTAAACGCAATGCTTGTCGTAAGGGGTGAAGCGTGCCGTCGGTGTCACCGACCTTACACGAAAAAATTTTCCTGGCCCGAGGCCAGCGTCCAGCGCGACTTGCCGGAACGTTTTGCGGCATACATTGCCCTGTCAGCATAACTGATCAGGTCTTCCGGCGTTTTTGCGTCCGATGGATACAGCGCCACGCCCATGCTGATGCCGAAATACAGTTCCTGGTTTTTCAGGCGGCCCGGCTGCCGTGAGGTTGCCATGATGCGCTCGAGGATGGGCTTGGCCTGATCGATGCGACCGATATGGGAAAGCAGGATCACGAACTCATCGCCGCCGAGCCTGAACGCCATGTCGCTCTGGCGCAGGCTGTTTTCAAGTCGCTGCGCGACCTGCACCAGCAATTCGTCGCCGGCGTCATGGCCGAAGCGGTCATTCACGGCCTTGAATTCATCGAGGTCGAGGAAGCACACGGCGAAGCCGCTGCCGTCGGCTTCACTGTCGCGAATCATCTGGTCGAGCTGCTCGCGCAGCAGGTGCCGATTCGGCAAGCCGGTCAGTGCATCGCGGTAAGCTACGGAGGTCAGGTGCCGCTGAATCTGCAGCAGCCCGCTTTCGCGTGCCTCGAACAATCCATAGGTCTGCCTCAACATGAAACCCAGGATCAACATCAGCGCGGCGCTGGTGCCGGTGAGTATCCAGGTCATTTGCGTCTGCAGGCTCAATAGCGCCGAATCGTAGGCCGAAGCGGCCAGCTGCACTCGCAGCGTGCCGTTGTGTACCGGCTTGCCGATCTCGGTCCAGTATTCAATGATTCCCTGCTCAATGCGGATGCGCGAGATATCGTCGGGCACCCGCACCTTCACCGGATCAAACGCGGCGGCCGGCTCCTTCGTATCCGGATCGCGCCGCACATGCGCGACCATCTTGCCGCCGCTGTCCAGCAGCAGCACCGATACCAGGTTCTCGGTTGACATCGCCTGCACCAGGCGCGATTCGAGCGCGCCGTAGTCGCGCGTGATCAGGTCGCTGTAGACGGCGTTGGCAAGACCGGTCGCGACCAGCTTCGCGGCGCGCTCCTGCCCGGCGCGATGAATGCTTTCGGCCTGGTGCGTGAACCAGGCCACCATGACCAGGCTGCTGATGACCAGTGTCAGGCCGGCACCGATCAGCGAAATCCACAGCTGCCGCCGCGACACTTTGGGCAGGCGCTTCGCCGGGCGCGCTTCAGCCATCGGAACCCGCCACGAGTTTGTCGAGCTGCAGACGTTCCAGCGGTGCGTAATCCTGCGTGTAGTCGGCGATCACGGGGCGGGGCATCTGAATGTCGTCGAGCATTTTCTGGCCCGCTGCGCTCGCTGCCAGCTGAATGAAGGCCTGCGCCAGCTTGTCGCGCAGCGCGCGCGGCACACGGGTATGGGCGATGAAGGGATGGGGCGCATAGCTCGCAGTCTCATGAATCACGCGCAGCCTTGAGCGCAGTCCGGCCGACTCGCGATCCATCGTGTTATTTACGGCACCGCCAGCCGGCACGTCGCCGATGGCGATCGCGCGAAACACGTTGGCGTGCGTCTTCACGTAGACCGGCTCGATGCGAATGCCTTTGGCCGCCAGTTCGGCACGGATCAGTAATGACGCCGCAAACGCATTCGGTGCCGGGAAGGCCAGCTTTTTTCCATCCAGCTGCCGCAGCTCGCTGATGTCACTGTCATTGCGCACCAACAGCAAGCCACTGAGCTGAACCTTGCTGTCCCGAACCAGCGGCACATACGATTGCGCGCGCCGCGCCATCATCAGATGATAGGGATTCACAAACGCGAAGTCCGGGCGGCCGGCCAGCAATTCCTGTTCGAACGCCGGGATCGACGGGGCGATGCGAAGTTCCAGGCAAAGGCCGGTGATCTTGCCGATCTCTTCCAGCACCGGGGCCCAGTGGCTGAACAAGGTCGCCGGCGCGACTTGCGGCACCACGTCGACCCGGTAGGACTGCGCGGCCTTTCGGTTGCCGAAACATTCCGTGCCGGTGGCTGCCGCCGACGCCAGTGCGACAGCGACGAACGTCAGCAGCTGGCAAACGGAACCGTATCGGCGGAAAGGTCGCATCGGTAAGAATCTTATAAACTTTATGAGATTGGCAACACGGTTTGCATGGCGTCAGCGTGAACGACCAGCCCTGATTATGCCGCACAGCGCCATCGGTGTTTCATCGATTGCTCTTTCTATATCTCTTTTTGGCATAATCTTCCATTATCAATATAGATATCAATTCTGCGGTCAGCCGGGGTTTGCGGCGGCTGTTCGGACGATGGAGGCGACGTGAATAAAAAGTTAACGGCTATCCTGACCGGCATCCCCGTCCTGAGCGCCGCCGCACTGATCGCGCTGTATTTCCTGTTTGGCTACTTCGCCGTCAATCCGCTCGCGCAGCGGCTGCTCCCCTGGGTCGGCGAACGTGTGCTGGCGAGCCGGATGACGGCCGCCGAGGTGAAGTTCGACCCGCTGAGCCTCGAGCTGACTGTCAGCGAATTTCGGCTCACCCGGCCCGACGGTGCCCCATTGGCCGGCTTCGGGCAACTGTATGTTGACCTGCAGGCCGACAGCCTGTGGCGGTTCGCCTGGCATCTGCGCGCGATACGCATCAGCCGGCCGGATGTAAATGTCGAAGTCGGCAAGGACGGCAAGCTCAACTGGGCCGAGCTGCTCGCCAGCCTCAACAAAGACAGCAAGCCGTCGGGCACCATCCCGCGCGTGGTCATCGACAGCCTGCGCATAGCCGAAGGGCGCGTGCAGTATGCAGAGCTGAATCGCCCGGAGGCGTTCCGCACCGCGCTGTCGCCGCTGTCGCTCGAGCTCGGACAGTTCTCAACGTTGCCCGAGGACCGCGGCGATTATCTGGTTGCGGCCGATCTGGCCGGGCTGGGCGGCAAGCTGCGCTGGAAAGGCAATCTCGGCGTCAACCCGGTCGCATCGGCCGGCGCCGTCGAATTGCAGGGATTGAAACTCGCCAGCTTGTTGCGTCTGGCCCGGCAGACCGACCTGCCGCTGACGCTGGACGAGGGCGAGCTCGGCCTGAATTTCGACTATGACTTTGCGATCGTCGCCGGAAAGAAGGCGCCTTATCCGCAATTGCGTCTGCAGAAGCTCGGCTTGACGCTGTCCGGGCTCGCCGGCCAGCTGAATCCGCGCACCCGTGTCGCGCTGCAAAGCGCCGGTACCCGCATTCCCGCGCTGGATCTGCGAATGGATGGCGGCATGCAGCTGCAGATACGGCCGTTCGACGTCGAATTCGCCGGTCTGCAACTGCAGCACGAACGCAAGCCATTGCTAACGCTCGATCGCGTGGAAGCAAAGGAGATTGCCTTCGATCTGGCCGAGCGGCGGCTCGCGGTCGCGAGCGTGCAGCTGAAGCAAGGCGCGGTACGTGCGACGCGCATGGCGGATGGCAGCCTGGACTGGCAGCAAGCGATGCCGGTAGCGGCAGCTCCTGCGGTAGCGAAGGAGGGCGCTGGCGAAGACAAGGACACTGGCAAGGACGCAGGCAAGACTCCGGCTAAGAGCGCGGACAAGCCGGCCCAAGCCAGGCCGTTTCGCTACGAGATTGCTGATTTCCGCCTCGACGACTGGAAAGTTTCATTTGAGGACCGTTCTTTCGCGCAGGACTTGCGCGCTGCGATCGGTCGTGTCGACATCGGCTTGCGGGTAGCCGATGCCGGCGAGGGACTGCGTGTCGACGGCCTGGCGGCAACGCTGGAGTCGCTGAGCCTGCAAGCGGCCGGCCAGTCGCAGCCGGCCGCGCGGCTGGCGCGTGTGGCACTGTCCGGCGGCACGCTGGATCTGGAGAACCGCACGGTAAACGCCGCCGAGCTGAGCGTGTCGGGCTTGCAGACGGCGCTGGTCGTGAACGCCGACAAATCGCTGAACTGGCTCGCTCTGCTGCAGCCGGCGCGCGGGCGCGCGGCAGCAACGCCGGCGCTGGCGCCGACCGCTACGAAGGCTGGCAAGGCTGGCAAGGCGGCAGGCGGTGCCGACAGTGCCGACTGGCACGTCGCATTGGACCGGCTGCTGCTGGACAAAGCCAACCTGCATTTCGAAGACAAGAGTCTGCTGCAACCGGTGACTGCCGATTTGCAGGATGCGCGCATCGAGCTGCGTGGCGCGTCGCTCGATCCGGCCAGGCCGATCTCTGTGAACGCCAGGTTGCCTGTGCGGCAGGGCGGACAGATGGACGTGCGCGGAAAAGTGTCCGCGGCATCGCGCCGCGGCGACCTGCAGCTGAAGCTCGACGGGCTGCAACTGAAGCCGTATTCGCCGTATCTGTCGCAGTTCGCGATGGTGAACCTGACCAAAGGACAGGCGGCAGTGAACGGCCGCCTGACTTTCAGCGCGGCGAAGGAATTCAGCGCTCGCTTTAACGGCGGCTTCAATGTCAGCGCACTGGAGATCGCCAAGGAAAGCGACGGCACCAGCTTCCTCAGCTGGGATGCGCTGTCCAGCGATTCGCTGACCGTGTCGCTGGCGCCGAACCGCGTGCAGCTGGATGAACTGCGCATCGTGCGTCCGACTGCGCGTTTCATCATTTACGAAGACAGGACGATCAACCTGCAAAAGCTGCTGCGCACGACGCCGGCGGCCGCTGCGGCCCCGGCCCAGACTCCGCCTCCCGCGCCTGCGGCAGCCACTGCCGGCAAGGCGGCCGAGCCGTCCTCCTTCCCATTCGCCCTCGAGCGCCTGCGGGTCAGCGATGCGGACCTCGAATTTGCCGACCTGTCGTTGCGGCCGCAATTCGGCGCGCATATCCACTACCTTGATGGCGTGATCAATGGTTTGTCGAACGACGAAGCCGGCGTTGCGCAGGTCGAGCTCGATGGCAAGGTCGATGACTACGGCTCGGCGCGCGTGCGCGGTTCGGTACAGCCTTTCCGCGTCACCGACTTCACCGACCTGAAGGTCGAGTTCCGCAACCTCGAGATGAATCGCCTGACGCCGTATTCGGGCAAATTCGCCGGCCGCAAGATCGATTCCGGCAAGCTGTCGGTCGACCTCGAATACAAGCTGAAGAAGCGCCAGCTGGTCGGCGAGAACAAGGTGGTCATCAACCAGCTCAAGCTGGGCGAGCGCGTCGACAGTCGCGAGGCGCTGAACCTGCCGCTGGACCTGGCGATCGTGCTGCTCGAGGACAGCAACGGCGTGATCGACATCGACCTGCCGATCACGGGCAGCCTCGACGATCCAAAATTCAGCTACGGGCAAATCATCTGGAAGGCGATTTTCAACGTGATCCAGAAGGTGGTCACGGCGCCGTTCCGCGCGATCGGCAAGCTGCTCGGCATCAGTGCGGAAAAGCTCGAGGCAGTCAGCTTCGACCCGGGCTCGGCTGCGTTGGCGCCACCGGAGCAGGAGAAGCTGAAATCGGTGGCGAGCGCGCTGGCCAGCCGCAAAGCGCTGACCTTGCAGGTGAATCCGGCATTCGATGCCGCCGCCGACAAGGCAGCCTTGCAGGAGCTGGCTACCCGGCGCGATGTGGCGGCCGAACTCGGCATGAAGCTCAGGCCGGGCGATCCGGTCGGGCCGCTCGACCTGTCGAACGTGAAGGTGCAGACCGCGATCGGCAATCTGCTGAAGGACCGCTCCGGCCAGAAGCGCAGCCTGCAGGTGATCGACAGCGTGAAGGACTACTTCCGCAAGACCAGGCCGGAAGACCTGCCGAAGCACGAGGCCCAGCTGACGCAGTTGAAGTCCACCGTCAAGGTCAGCGACGCCGACCTGGCCGGGCTGGCGAGTGCGCGTGCGCAGGCGATCCGTGGGTATCTGTTGGAGGCGGGCGGCATCGATGCGGCGCGCGTCAGCGTCGGCGAGCCGGTGAAGGCCAGTGGCGCTGCCGATGCGGTTGCCGTAAAGATGACGCTCGGCACAGCGGCAGCGCGCTGACGGACTGCCGCGAACCGGGCCGCGCTGGTCAGCGGCCCCGGGAGCGGCGGCTTAGAGCCTGTCTCATTAGGTTGGTGGCAAGGCGGCAGTCCCGCCGACAGTACAGACGTACGACAAGGGGCTGCCAACGCCGCCAGCGGCCTAACG
>JACCDQ011250662.1_pt1 | contig 13278 bp, 9 predicted proteins | sample 7446031 | NCBI WGS metagenome assembly JACCDQ01 (sample SAMN15323442, study PRJNA562643) | freshwater metagenome | isolation source: river surface water | place: USA:Blue River Watershed | collected 2017-08-17 | reverse complement strand
TGGCTTGATGGCGGCCACCGCCATCACTCTCTTGCCGACCATTCTGCTGCTGGTGGCCTTTGGCCGCCGCGTGGTGGAGTCGGTGCAGTTCACCGGCGGCAAGTGAATAGGCCATCGGTAGTTTTGTTCCGTTTTGTTTGAGTTTTCCCACCCATTTTTCAGGAGATAACGATGTTGAAAAAAGCCCTGCCCTTTTTGGCTGTGACCGTGGCGGCTGCCGCCGGTGCCGCCGAAGTCAAATACATGCTGTGGGATTCCAACCAGCTGCCCGCTTACCAGCAGTGCGCGGTGGACTTCCAGAAAGCCAACCCCGGCACCACCATCAAAATCACCCAGGCCGGCTGGGACGATTACTGGACCGCCGTGTCCACCGGCTTCATCTCTGGCACGGCCCCCGACGTGTTCACCAACCACCTGGCCAAATACCCCGAATTTGCCAAGAACAACCAGCTGGTCGATTTGGCCCCCTTGATCGCCCGTGACAAGCTGAAAACCGACATCTACGCCAGCGGCCTGTACGACACCTGGGGCCGCGGTGGCAAGCAATATGGTTTGCCCAAAGACTGGGACACGATTGCCTTCATCGTGAACATGGAGCACGCTAAAAAGCAGGGCGTGACGCTGGCCGATTTGCAAAACATGACCTGGAACCCCAAGGACGGCGGCACCTTCGAACAAGTGGTGAAAAAGCTGACCGTGGACGCCAAAGGCAACAACGCCACCAGCCCCAACTTCGACAAGAAAAACGTGGCCGTTTACGGCTACCAAACCCCTGGCCCCGGCGGCATGATGGGCCAGACCGAGTGGAGCCACTTTGCGGTCTCCAACGGCTTCAAGTTCCAGGACGCCCCTTGGAACGGCAAGTTCTACTACGACAGCCCCAAACTGGCTGAAACCCTGGACTACCTGGCAGGCCTGCCCGCCAAGGGTGTGTCGGCCACGGCCGAAAGCACCAAGAGCCTGGGTTCTGACGCCATGTTCGTCGGCAAAAAAGCCGCCATCGTGCCCCAAGGCTCCTGGATGATCACCTACTTCGCGGGCAATGCCAAGTTCGACCACGCCTGGGTGCCGATGCCCAAGGGCCCCTCGGGCAAGCGCGCCACCATGTTCAACGGCTTGGCCGACTCGATTTGGGTGGGTTCCAAGGTCAAGGAAGAAGCCTGGAAATGGGTGAAGCACCTGGGTTCGGCCGAATGCCAAAACGTGGTGGCCAACTTTGGTGTGGTGTTCCCGGCCGTGAAAGGTGCGGCTGAAAAGGCGGTGGAATCGCAGAAGAAGAAGGGTGTGGATTCGTCCGCATTCCTGGCCATGGCCAAAGAGCAAACCTTCTTGGCCCCGATTGCTGACAACGGTTCGCAAATTGACGAGTTGGTGAAGAGTGCCAACGAGGCGGTGTTCTTCGGCAAGGCCAAGGCCGCCGATGCCCTCAAGGAAGCGAACGCCAAAGTCAACGCATTGAACAAGTAAGAGGTGTCTCCGGCGCGGCCGCCACGCCTCCTCTGGCCGCCGCGTGGTTTTGGGGCCAGTCCCTGAAGGACTGGCCCTTTTTTCAGCGAAGTCCCATGTCCACTTCCGTTCCCAAAATCACCCTCATCGGTGCGGGCAGCACCGTGTTCACCCGCAACCTGTTGGGTGATATCCTGGCCTACCCAGAATTGGCGCAGGCCCACATTGCCTTGCACGACATTGATGCGCACCGGCTTGAGCTGTCGCGCCTGGTGGCGCGGCGCGTGGCCGATGCGGTAGGTGCAAAACCCACCATCAGCGCCACCACCGACCGGCGTTTGGCCCTTGAAGGGGCCCACTTCGTCATCAACACCATTCAGGTGGGGGGCTACAAGCCGGCCACCGTTATCGATTTCGACATCCCCAAAAAATACGGCCTGGAACAGACCATCGGGGACACCTTGGGCATCGGCGGCATCATGCGCAGCCTGCGCACCATACCCGTGATGCTGGACATGCTGCGTGACATGGAGGCGCTGTGCGCGCCCGGCGCCATCCACCTGAACTACGTCAACCCCATGGCCATGATCACCTGGGCGTTGAACGCGGCCTCCACGCGCATTCCCACCGTGGGCTTGTGCCACAGCGTGCAAGGCACGGCTGAAGAACTGGCGCGCGACCTGAAACTGCCGGTGGAGGAGATCGATTTCCATTGCGCTGGCATCAACCACATGTCGTTTTATTTGAAGTTTGAGCACCGGGGCCAAGACCTGTACCCGCGCCTGCGCGAGATCCACCGCAGCGGCCAGGCCCCCGAGTGGAACCGCGTGCGCTACGAAATGCTGCACCAGCTGGGCTACTTCCCCACCGAGTCCAGCGAACACTTTGCCGAATACACGCCCTGGTTCATCAAGCAAGGCCGTGCCGATTTACTCAAGAAGTTCAACATCCCGCTGGACGAATACCCGGGCCGCTGCCAGGTGTACGAAAAAGCCTGGCCCTACATTGAGCGCGAGTTGATGGAGCCCGGATCGCAAGACCCTGCAGCGCTGCAGCAAGAGCTGCGCAGCGCGGGCATTGTCGTCATGCCGCCTTCACTGGAGCACGCTGCACAAATGATAGAAGGCTTGCGCACCATCACGCGCAGCGTGGAGTACGGCAGTGGCATCATCCACTCCATGGTCACCGGTCAGCCCAGGGTCATCAACGGCAATGTGCGCAACCACCACCTGATCGACAACCTGCCCGAAGGTTGTGCGGTGGAAGTGCCTTGCCTGGTGGACCGCAACGGCGTGCAGCCCACACGCGTGGGCAAGTTGCCGGTGCAATTGGCCGCACTGATGCGCACCAACGTGAACGTGCAGGAACTGGTAGTGGAGGCGGTGTTGCAGCAGCAGCGCGACCATGTGTACCACGCTGCTATGCTGGACCCGCACACCAGCGCCGTGCTGGACTTGGAGCAAACCCGCAACATGGTGGACGAACTGCTGGCCGCCCACCGCGCTTGGTTGCCTGATTGGCTGACTGCTTGAACCACACCCGCCGACTTGATTTTTGGGAAGACCCGCCGTGATCCACTTTGACGCACAGCAACGCGTTTTTCACCTGCAAACCGAGCGTTCCAGCTACCTGGTGCAAATTCTGCGCGATGGCTACTTGGTGCACCTGCACTGGGGTGGGCGCGTGCAGCAGTACCACGGTGGCAACGCGCCGGTGCACTTGGACCGTGGGTTCTCACCCTGCCCAGACGAGGCCGACCGCACCTTCTCGCCCGATTCTTTCCCTCAGGAATACCCCACCTTTGGCACCGGAGACTTCCGCACCCCGGCCTGCCAGGTGCTGCGCGAGGATGGTTCCACTGTGGGTGACTTGCGTTACCTGTCGCACCGCATCAAGGCCGGGAAACCCGCCCTGGAGGGCCTGCCCTCGGTGTACACCGAGGACGCCGCCGAGGCACAAACCCTGGAAATCGACCTGCAAGACCCCGCCGACGGCGTGTGCGTGACCCTGTGCTACACCGTGTTGCGCGATTTTGACGTGATCACACGGTCGGTGCGTTTTCACAACGGTGGCAAGGCACCCGTGCGTTTGTTGCGCGCCCTGAGCGCCTCGGTGGATTTTCGTGATGCCGATTTTGAGTGGTTGACGCTCAACGGCGCCCATGTGCGTGAAACCCAGGTGCACCGCGCACCCCTGCACCCCGGCGTGCAGTCGGTGGAGAGCCGGCGCGGCCACAGCAGCCACCAGCACCACCCCTTCCAGGCCCTGTTGCGCCCGGGCACCGACGAGCGCCAAGGCGAGGCCTACGGCTTCAGCCTGGTTTACAGCGGCAACTTTTTGGCCCAGGCCGAGGTGGACCAGTTCGGCACCCTGCGCACCAACCTGGGCATCAACCCATTTGATTTTGGTTGGCTGCTGGAACCCGGTGCCTCGTTCCAAACGCCTGAGGCTGTGCTGGCTTATTCCAACCAAGGCTTGGGTGGTTTGTCGCTCACCTACAACCGCCTCTACCGCACCCGCTTGTGCCGAGGCTTCTGGCGCGACGCCGAGCGGCCCGTGCTGGTCAACAACTGGGAAGCCACCTACTTCAATTTTGATGCCAACAAAATCGAGGCCTTGGCCGTTTCGGCGCAAAAAGTGGGCATTGAGCTGGTGGTGCTGGACGACGGTTGGTTCGGCCAACGCGACAACGACCTCAGTTCGCTGGGCGACTGGGTGGTAGACAAGCGCAAACTGCCCAACGGCCTGGAAGACTTGGCCCAACGCGTGACCGCCCTGGGGTTGAAGTTTGGTTTGTGGTTCGAGCCCGAAATGGTGTCGCCCGACAGCGATTTGTACCGTGCCCACCCCGACTGGTGCTTGCACGTGCCCCACCGGCGCCGCACCGTCAGCCGCAACCAGCTGGTGCTGGATTTGTCGCGCCCCGAGGTGTGCGATTACCTGATCGACGCCGTGAGCCAGGTGCTGGCCAGCGCCCCCATAGGCTATGTGAAATGGGACATGAACCGCCACATGACCGAAGTGGGTTCGGCGGCCTTACCACCCGACCGTCAGCGCGAAACCGCGCACCGCTACATGCTGGGCCTGTACCGCGTGCTCGAAGCCATCACCCAACGTTTCCCCCATGTGCTGTTTGAAAGCTGTTCGGGTGGCGGGGGCCGCTTCGACCCCGGCATGCTGCACTACATGCCGCAAACCTGGACCAGCGACAACACCGATGCGGTCTGCCGTTTGTCCATCCAGTACGGCACCAGTTTGGTCTACCCCGCCAGTGCCATGGGCTCTCACGTGTCTGCGGTGCCCAACCACCAGGTGCACCGCAGCACGCCCTTGCGCATGCGCGGCCACGTGGCCATGTCGGGCAACTTGGGTTACGAGTTGGACCTGACCCGCCTGCCCCAGGCCGAACTGGACGAAATTGCCGCCCAAGTCGGTTTTTACAAAGAGGTGCGAGGTCTGGTGCAGTTTGGCGACTTCATCCGCCTGCAAAGCCCGTTCGACGCATCCAACCGGGGCAATGAGACCAGCTGGATGTTCGTGGATTCACAGCAGCACCGTGCGTTGGTGATGCACGCCGTGGTGCAGTGCCAGCCGCAGCAAGCGGTACGCAGCCTGCGCTTGCGGGGGCTCAATGCCAGCGCCCGCTACCGCGAGTTGGACAGCGGCCGGGTGTATGGGGGAGACGAGTTGATGCAGATAGGGCTGCCGTTGCCGCTGGTACAAGGTGACCACCAAAGCTGGATGTGGCGTTTCGAGCGGGTGTGACGGTCTGGGGGCGTTGCGCTTGGCGATAATCCAGGCTCACCATGCGCAGTTCTTCGATCCCGCCCACCCGTCCGCCCCGCGTCACCCTGCAAGATGTGGCCGACGCCGCTTCGGTGTCCAAAACCGCGGTGTCGTTTGTGCTCAATGGCCGGGCCGGGGCCAACATCCCAGCCGAAACCCGCGAACGCATTCTGGCCGCGGTGGCCCACCTCGGCTACCGTCCCAACGCCATGGCCCGCGCGTTGCGGCAAGGCGACTCTAGCCTGGTCGGCTTTGTTACCGACGAAATCGCTACCACGCCGTTTGCAGGGCAAATTTTTCGGGGGGCCCAAGACACCGCCTGGCAACACCGGCGCATCCTCACGCTGGTGAACACCGACCACCAGAATGCCCTCGAGCAAGAGGCCTTGAACACCCTGTTGCAGCACCAGGTGGGAGCGTTTGTGCTGGCCAGCATGTCGCACAACCATGTGCAAGTGCCCCAGGCGCTGGCCGGTTTGCCGGTGGTGCTGGTCAATGCCTCGTGCCCCCGGGGCAGCGCGCCTTCGGTGGTGCCCGACGAACTGAGAGGCGGGCGTGAAGCCACCGAACATTTGCTGCAATTTGGGCACAAGCGTATCGGGCTCATCAACAACCTGGACGTGGCGCTGGCGGCGCCCTTGCGCATACAGGGTTATCAGGAAGCCCTGCAAAACGCCGGACTGACGCCCGACCCCCGTTGGGTGTTGCACATCAATGGCTGGCAGGCGGCTGGCTTTGCGGGCGCCATGACTTTGCTGCAGCAGAGCGACCGGCCCACCGCCCTGTTTTGTCTGAACGACCAGGCCGCCATGGGGGCCATTGATGCGGCGCGCATGCTCGGCCTGCGCGTGCCCGAGGACCTTTCGGTCATCGGTTTTGACGATTTGCAATTGATCGCGGCCCATTTGCGGCCAGCCTTGTCGACCATGCGCCTGCCCCACTACGAAATGGGGCAGTGGGGCATGCAGACCTTGTTCAGCGAGCGTGGCGAACCGCCGCAACAGGCCCAGTTGCACTGCCCGCTGATCAGCCGGGCCTCGGTCGGGCCCGCCCCGTCTTAAACCGCGCCCAGGCGCTCGCCGCTGGCGTTGAACAAGTGCAGGTGGCCGGCCTTGGGGTGCAAGGTGCACGCCATGCCCGGTTGCCAGTTGCCCGCGTCTTCTGCAGCCAGTTTCACACTCACACTCTGGTCGATGCCATCGAGGCTCAGGTACAGCAGCACCGTGTCGCCCAAGTGCTCGAGCACGTCAATGTGTGCTGCCCAGCCGCTGTCGCCCTCGGTGGGTGACGTTACGGTGATGGATTCGGGCCGCACACCCACCTGGGTGATCTGTGGCAGAGCGCTGCTCAGGCCAGTGTCGTTGATGGGCAATGTGAACGGCGGGCTGTTCAGGCTTTGCACCTGCACGCCCGCGCTCGTCGAGGTGGTGGAGGCTGGCAGCACGTTCATGCGCGGGCTGCCCAGAAACTGGGCCACAAACACATTGGCCGGGCGCTGGTACAACTCCAGCGGGGAACCCACTTGCTCAATCTTGCCGCCGTTGAACACGGCGATGCGGTCCCCCATGGTCATGGCTTCGACCTGGTCGTGGGTCACATAAATCATGGTGCTGCCCAATTCGCGGTGCAGCTTGGTCAATTCCACGCGCATTTGCACGCGCAGGCCCGCGTCCAGGTTGGACAGCGGTTCATCGAACAAAAACACGTCGGGTTTGCGCACAATGGCTCGGCCGATGGCCACCCGCTGGCGCTGGCCACCCGACAGGGCCTTGGGTGTGCGCTCCAACAGGTGGGTGATCTGCAAAATCTCGGCAGCGCGCTGCACCTGCTCTTTGATTTGCGCTTTGGGCACTTTGGCCATTTTCAGGCTGAAGCCCATGTTCTCTGCTACCGTCATGTGCGGGTACAACGCGTAGCTCTGGAACACCATGGCCACGCCTCGCTCCGGGGCTGGCAGGTCGTTGGCGGCTTTGTCGCCGATTTTCAGGTTGCCGCTGCTGATGCTTTCCAGCCCGGCGATCATGCGCATCATGGTGCTTTTGCCGCAGCCCGAAGGCCCCACGAACACCATAAACTCGCCATCGCGAACGTCGAGATCCACCCCTTTAATGACTTCAAGGGTGTTGTCGTAGCTTTTGCGGATGCCCCGCAAGGTCAAACTGGCCATATGGATTCCTGCAAAAAATGGGGGTCAGGCTCGGGGTGCCAGGCGCAGGGTGGCATTCTGCGCGTCAATGGTCACGGCAATGGGGTCGCACAAGGTACCAGCGAAGTCATCGGGGCCTTGCCAGTAGTCGAATGCCATGTACACCCAGCCATCGGCCGTTTGGGCCAACTTGCCGGCATAGCGCTGGCAAGGGTTGGTACCGTCCAGGAAGGGCCCGGACCCAAGTTGCCAGGGCCCCAGCGGGTGGTCTGCCACCAAGTAATGCGTGCCTGTAACGGGCGCACCGTGCCCGGCTTGGGCATAGGCCGCTGCTCGCGCCTGCGACCAATGTTCGCCAGCGTTGCAGAACAGGCAGTACCAGCGCCCTTCGATGAACAGCACCTGGGGCACTTCGAGCTGGCCAAAATCCTGGCCTGCGTACACCGGGGGCTGGAGCGTCCAGGTGTGCAGGTCGGGCGAGGTTGCCAAACCGATAACGCCCCGGCTGTTGAGTTCGTCGCCTGTGGCCGAACGCCCGGTGAAAAACATCAACCAGCCTTCTCCGTCGGGGTGGGGCATGACCCAGGGGTCGCGCATGGCGCGGCCGTCCCACGGCCCGTCCAGATACTCTTCGTACAGCTGGCTGGTGGGGTCGCCCGGCTGCAGGTCAAGCACGGGGGTGTTGCCCACTCGCTGCCAGTCGTGGCCGTTGTTGCTGATGGCATGCCCAATGCGTTGCCGGCGCCCTTGGTTGGCATGGGTGTTGCCGGTGTAAAACAGGTGCCAGGTGCCGTTGTGTTTGATCACCGACCCGGTCCAAACCGTCATGTCGTCCCAGGCCGGCTGCGGTGCCGGCGTGAGCGATGTGCCCAGTACGGTCCAGTCCTTCAAGTTGGTGCTGGTGGCGTGGCCGAAGTTCACATTCCAGTGGCGCAAGGACTCATCGCCCAGCGCCTTAGGAGCTTTCAGGTACCACACGTGCCATTGGGGGTGCTCCAGAGTGCCGTCGTTGAACAGCCAAAAGTCCCACACCCATTCATTTTCCAGACGCAACATACTCAACCCTTGACCCCGCTGCCCATGGCCGACTGGATGAACCAGCGCTGGAACAGCAAGTAAACCAACAACACCGGGGCCGACATGACCACCGAGAAGGCCATCACGTCGCCCCAGATCGGGGGCGGTGTGCCAAAAAATTGTGCAAGCGCCAAGGACACCGGGCGCACATCGGCACCGCGGGTCACCATCAGCGGCCACAGAAAGCTGTTCCAATACTCCAGGCTCTGCAAAATGGCCACTGTGGCAATGGCCGGCAGCGATAAAGGCATGATGATTTGTGAATAAATCTTGAAGTGCGTGGCCCCGTCGAGGTAAGCGGCTTCGTCGTAGTCCTTCGGGATCTTGGCAAAGAACTGATAGAACAAAAAGATCGAGAACGGGTGCGCAATGAAGGGCACGATCTGGGCCTGGTAGGTGTCCACCCAGCCCACTTGATTCATCATCAGCAGCATCGGAACGGCGAGCGCTTCCACCGGAATGATGATCAGCGAAATAACGGCCATGACCACAAAATTGCGGCCCTTGAAGCTGATGCGCGCCAGGGCGTAAGCGGCCATCGAATTCACGAACACGCCAAAAAACACGATCGAGAAAACGATGATGGCCGAGTTGCCCAGGTAGCGCATCACCGGCGAGGTGGTGTCACCCAGCACCTGGCGGAAGTTTTCCAGCGACATGTCGGCGGGGCTGACCCAGAAGGCCCGCCAGTTGCCAAAATCCACCAGAATTTGCTGTTCGTCGGCTTTGAGCGAGGTCGCCACCATCAGCATCAGCGGTGCCAGCACAAAGGCCAGCAAGGCCAAGGCCAGCACCATCAAAAACAGGCGTTCTGCACGGGTGCTCATTCGATGGCCCTTTCTTCTTTGACCAGCCGGCGCTGAACCAAGCTGATGGCCAGCACGATGAGGAAAAACACCACGGCGGCGGCGGCGGCAATACCGACCTTGCCTTGGCGAAAGCCGGTCAGGTAGATGAAGCGAACCAGGGTGTCAGTCACCCCCGAGGGGCCGCCTTTGGTCAGCAACTCCACCTGGGTGAACAGTTTGAACGCCAAGATGGTGGTGGTCATGACCACCAGGATGTGGGTGTTGAGCAGGCCTGGCATGGTCACATGCCAGAACTCGTACCAGCGATTGGCACCGTCCAGACGCGCGGCTTCATACAGCTCTTGGTTGATGCTTTGCAAGCCCGCCAGGTACACCACCATTTGGAACGGAAAGCCTTGCCAGGCTGACATCACCACCAGCGCCGGCATGGCCGTGACGGGGTTGCCCAGCCAGTCCACAGGGTTCACCAGCCCAAAGGTCAGTGAGGTGAGCAGGGTGTTGAAAAAACCACCCATTTGGAACAGTGAAAACCAGATCACCGACACCACCACCATGGAAATGACGGTGGGCAGGAAGTAAATGCCGCGAAACAACTGCCGCATGGGCAGCTTGGTGTTGATCAGCAGGGCCACGGCCAGCCCCAAACCACATTGCAGGGGCACCACCAGCACCGTGAAGTAGGCGGTGTTGCGCAGTGTGGTCAGAAAAGTGTTGTCTTCAAAAATGCGCAGGTAGTTGCGCAGACCCACGCCTTCGGTAGGCAAATTGGGGTTGGGCACCAAGCGCTGGTCGGTGAACGAAAACCCCAGTGTCAGCAGAAACGGAACAATCAAAAACAGCAGAATACCGGCCAAAGCAGGGCTCATGAAGAGCCAGGGCCTCAGGCGGGTGCGCAAAGCATGTGACGACACGGGCTGGTCCTCGGTCTGTGAAAAAAAAGGGGCTGGGTCACCCCAGCCCCCGCTTTTATCAGGCATTTTGGGAGTCAACCGGGGCAATTCCCACCCCGGAAACCCTTGATTTACTTGCCGAAAGGCTTGTAACCTTTGTTGTCGGCAATGTCTTGATCCACTTTCTTGGCAGCTGCATCCAGTGCCTTTTTCACATCGTTGCCTTCCAGGGCGGCGGCCACTGCCTCAGCAAATGCTGCGGTGATGGTGGGGTAGGCTGGGTGAGAAGGACGTGGCACGCTGACCTTGGCCAATTGGTCAATGTACAAGGACAGGGGGCCGCCTTTTTTGTACAGATCCACTTTGGGAGCGGCAGATTTCACGCCCGGCACACCGCCCATGGCTGTGGACAGTTCTGCCACGTTGTCGGTGCTCAGCATGAATTCAAGCAACTTGCCGGTGGCTTCTTTTTGTGAGCTCTTTGCGTTGATCGACCAGGCCCAGCCACCGTTGCCGGTCACGGCCTTGGCACCGAATTTGGGCATGGGCAGCAGCACCAGGTCTTTGTCAAACGCTTTGCTGTGTGCGGGCCACATCCAGTGCCCCACGAACGACAATGCGGCTGTCTTCTTGCCGTAGAAGCTGTCATCACCTTCGCTGGCCGGGGCAACGTAACCCTTCTTCACAAAGCCTTGCAGCAGGTTGAGGGCCTTCACGGCGGCGTCGCCGTTCATGGTGCCTTCTGCCTTCCAGTTGGTCCGGTTGATCAGGTCACCGCCGAACGACTGCACCCAGGGGCTGAAGCCGTAGGTGTACCACTCGCCCTTGCCGTAGTTGGCTTTCACGTCCAGTGCGTATTTAATGCCCGGCTGCTTTTGCAGCTTGGCCAGGGCGTCTTCAAATTCGGCCAGGGTCCAGGCGTCATCCACTCCTTTGGGAATGCGCACTTTGGCGGCGTCCAGCAAGGACTTGCGGCCCCAAATCGACAAGCCAGAGTCTCCTTGGCCCAGCATGTAAATCTTGCCATCAGGTGGGTAGGTGCCCTGTTTGATCAGCGAGGGCAGCATATCGTCAATCAGCTTTTTGGACACCAAGCCGTTCAGCGGCGTGATGTAGCCGGACCAAGCGTAGTTGGCGTAGTTGGGGCCGTCCAGGTCCAGCAGATCAGGCAGGTTGCCCGAGAGTGCAGCGGCTTGCACTTGCTCGTTGTAAGAGCCTTCCGGTTGCAGCTCCAATTTGGCTTGCATTGAGGGGTTGGCTTTGTTCCACTTGTCAATCAACTGGACCATGCGTTCACGTTCGCCATCGCCACGGCCACCGTGGTGCCATACGCGCAAAACGTCTGCAGCCATCGAGGCCTGGGACAGCAGGGTCGCTGCAGCAATGGCCGCCAGCTTGGTTGAAAATTTCATAATCAGGTCTCCGAGGTGAATGCGAAGCGATTTAAATCAGTTTAGATTGCTTAGTAAATCGTTTTACTAAGCAATAAGCATTATTTGAAAACGGGCGCATGCCGTCAACGGGGTTTCCTAGAAGTCTAGGGTAAACACTTACAAAAAACCGCCCTGATGCGGCGCTGCAGACATCAGCGCTGCGTCATCCAGGCTTCAAATGCAGCGGCCTCCATGGGGCGACCGAACAAATAGCCTTGGGCATAGTCGCAGCCCGAGGCGGTCAGCAAGTCCCGTTGCTCCATGGTTTCCACCCCTTCGGCCACCACTTTCATGCCCAGGTCGTGCGCCATGCCAATGATGGCTTTGCACAGCGCCAGGTTTTTGTGGTTGGGGGCCAGGTCTTTGACGAAAGCTTGATCGATTTTGAGGTAATCGATGTCGTGGCGTTGCAAGTAGGAAAGCGCTGAATAACCGGTGCCAAAATCGTCGAGTGCAATTTGAACGCCCGCGGCCCGCAAGGCATGCAACTGCTGAGTTACCTCCTCGCTCGACTCCAACAGCAGGCTCTCTGTGATTTCCACCGTGATGGCGTTGCCGGGCAGACCCAGACCGGCCAGGTGGTCCGGCCAGCGAACCGCGTTGACCGTGCTTCGCGTGAATTGCATGGGCGACTTGTTGACCGAGACACACAAATGGGGGTGCAACTGCTGCCGCCAACTCAAGGTTTGAGCGGCAACGGCATAAAACACCCAGTCCCCCAGGTCCATGATCAAACCTGTGGTTTCGGCCACCGGTATGAATTCGGCCGGGTTGACCAGCCCGTATTGGGGGTGTTGCCAGCGCAACAACGCTTCGGCCTTGTACACCTCGCCGGTGGCCAGGTCCACAATCGGCTGGTAGGCCAAATACAACTGATTGGCCTGGATGGCCTGCCGCAGGTCCATGCCCAACCGCATGCGCCGCAGCGCGCCGGCCTGCAAATCGGGTGTGAAAAACCGAAAACCGTTGCGCCCGTGGGTTTTGGCGTCGTACATGGCCTGGTCGGCCTGCTTGAACAGCTCGTCGATTTCGCGGCCGTCGATGGGGCACATGGCAATGCCCACACTGGCTGACACAAACACCCGTTCGGTGCCCAGAACAAAAGGTGACTTGAGCGCATCAACAATTTTTTGCGCCACCTCACCCGCGTAAGACGGTTCAAACAAATGGGTCACGATGACCGCAAATTCGTCGCCCCCCAGGCGGGCCACCGTGTCGGACTCCCGCAGGGTGCCGGCAATGCGCCGCGATGCCTCTATGAGCAGTTCGTCGCCTTTGTCATGGCCCAAGGTGTCGTTGACCAGCTTGAAGTGGTCCAAATCGATCATCATGAGCGCCAGGCAGCTGCCGTTGCGTTGGCTGGCCCGGCTGGCTTGCAGCCAACGGTCGCGCAGCATGCGCCGGTTGGGCAGGCCGGTCAGGCTGTCAAAGTTGGCTTGTCGCCAAATCAGGGCTTCGTTGCGCTTGTGTTCGGTGATGTCGTGCGAGATACCGAATGTGCCCACCACTTGGCCTTGGGTGTCGCGCAAAGGCATTTTGGTCGACAAGTTCCAGGCTTCCCTCCCATCTGCCCACACCTCGTGGTGCAACTGGTTGTGCACCGGCACACAGGTGCGCATGATCTGGCGCTCCTCTGCAGCGGTTTGCGCGGCGTGCTCGGCCGAATAAAAGTCAGCGTCGGTTTTGCCTTT
>JACCDQ011818431.1_pt1 | contig 13280 bp, 8 predicted proteins | sample 7446031 | NCBI WGS metagenome assembly JACCDQ01 (sample SAMN15323442, study PRJNA562643) | freshwater metagenome | isolation source: river surface water | place: USA:Blue River Watershed | collected 2017-08-17 | reverse complement strand
TGATCTTGAATGATCTTAGTCGTTTAAAAACGCTTTAAAACCCCTTTTTACCCTCAAAAAATTATGGTCTGGACAAAAGTTTTGGCTCAAGAAGATTTACCCGCCGGTAGCCGTCAAGTGGTGAAAGTCGCTGAACAAAAAGTCTTATTGCTGAACCAAGCAGGAACAATTTATGCGGTGAGTAATGTGTGTCCGCATCTAAAATTACCGATGAAAAGCGGCAAAGTGACCCCAGAGGGCGACATTGTCTGTCCGTTCCATCGCAGTGCCTTTAAGCTCTGTAGTGGGGAAGTGAGTCAATGGACACCGTTTCCCCCTGGTGTCGGTAAAGTTTTAGGCATGATTTCCAAAGAACAAAAACTCCCCGTTTTTCCAACCAAAGTCGAAGCGGGTAGTATTTGGGTGGATGTGGCCGCCTAGCAACCCTGTAAGGGAATGTCACCGCACTCTGCCTAAGTCAGTGGATCTACAAAATCTCCCCGTCCTACAGACACCCCCCTTATCAAGGGGGGATCGAGTGCAAAATCTATCTTCGATTTAATTGCAACCAACTACTTAAGCCGGATTTACCAGTTTAGGCGTTTCCTGGACGTTCTAGGGATAAAAAGCGATTTTGGGTAAGCCCAGGGATTCATCCCAGCCCATCATCAGGTTTAAACATTGCAACGCTTGACCCGCTTGACCTTTGACTAAGTTATCAATGGCCGACAGAATAATCACGCGATCGGTACGGGGATCGGTTTCAATGCCCAGATAACAGAGGTTGGTTCCCCAGGCCCATTTGGTTTGTGGATAGACCCCACCCGGTAAAACACGAACAAAGGGAGAAGAGCGATAAAAGGCACTGTAAATGGTAATCAAATCATCCCGTACTAATCCCGGATCGCGGAGGGTCGCATAGACCGTAGATAAAATCCCTCTGACCATGGGGATTAAATGGGGGGTAAATTGGACTCGTACCGATTGCCCGGCTAAGTCACTGCAAATTTGTTCAATTTCGGGGGTATGACGATGTTTCCCCACCCCATAAGCTCCCAAAGATCCTTCTGCTTCGGCCAGTAACATATTCACTTTTGCTTCTCGACCCCCGCCTGATGTGCCAGATTTAGCGTCAATGATGGCGGTTTCCGGCACAATTAATCCCTGTTTGAGGAGAGGAGCTAACGCGAGCAGACTGGCGGTAGGATAACATCCCGGACAACCAATTAAGTCAGCCGTTTTGATGGCCTCTTTGTAGAGTTCGGGCAATCCATAGACGGCCTTGGCGTTAATGGCTTGGTCTTGACGCTCCTTTTGGTACCAGGTGGTATAGGTATCCAGATTTTGAAAGCGGTAATCCGCCGATAGATCCAGTACTTTACAACCCCTAGCCAAGAGTTGGGGAGCCATATCACAGGCTAAACCGTTGGGCAGTCCTAAAAAGACGACTTGACACCGGGCGGCGATCGCCTCTAGGTCAATGGGTTCGAGGGTGAGATTGAGGGTATGGGTGAGATGGGGATAGAGGTCAGTATAGGGTTTACCTGCACTGCTATGACCCGCCAGATAGCTTAATTCTACCTGGGGATGTTCTAACAATAAGCGGACTAACTGGATGCCACCGTAGCCAGACGCACCAATAATCCCGACCGATACCCGTTCATTCCCCATAACCTAACTCACTGAAAAATTAAAACTTGACAAAAAGATATTGGCTGAATTTTAGTCTGAAATTTGGAATTTGCAAGCGAAATTTTGTAAAGGAAAGTAAGCAACTGTTAACTTCCCCTGATTCTCTGACCGTTCGCGCTTCTTAACGATGCCAGGTTGTCCCTCCTCCCGGTTGATCAATTAGGGTAATGCCCTGGGCTTTCAGTTCATCCCGTAGGCGATCGCCTTCTGCAAAATTCTTCGCTCGACGGGCCACGGTACGCTGTTGGATTAAGGTTTCAATTTCCTCATCGGTTAAGGTGGGCGTAGTCGAATCAACCTGGGGCGGATCAACCCTTAAGCCCACGACCCCGGCTAAGGTCACTAGGGTTTGCCAATGGGCTTGTAATTGGGCCGAATCTCCTTCTAAATGCCCCTGATGCACCCAAATATTGGCCACTCGTCGTAATTCCTTGGCTAATTCAAACAGGATGGCTAACCCCTCCGCAAAATTAAAATCCTCATTGACAGCAGTTTGGAAACGTTGGGTTAATTCATTACTGGCCGGGGTCAAGGGTTCAAAGGTTAAATCCCAGCCCCATTTGGCTCCGTACTCATCACCCAAAAGCAAACCTTCCCGCAGAGTATGCCAACCATTGGTCGCCGCCTGGAGAGCTTCATCGGCAAAATCTAAGGGTTTACGGTAATGGCCTTGCAAAACAAACAAACGCACCGCCATCGGATCAAATTTCGCTAATAATTCCCGAATAGTCGTAAAGTTGCCCAGGGACTTCGACATTTTTTCGCCCCCGACTTTGACCATGCCATTGTGAAGCCAGTAGCGGGCCAAGGGATGACCGGTAGCGGCTTCTGATTGAGCAATTTCATTTTCATGGTGGGGAAAAATTAAATCACTCCCGCCGACGTGCAGATCAATCGTTTCGCCTAAATGCTCCCGGACCATGGCCGAACATTCGATATGCCAGCCGGGTCGTCCGGCTCCCCAGGGAGAGTCCCAGGCGGGTTCATCGGGTTTGGCGGCTTTCCACAGGGCAAAATCAAAGGGATCTTGTTTTTTCGCGGCTTCGGGGTCTTCCACCCGGCCACTGGCTCCGGCTTGCATATCCTCTAAATGACGACCCGATAGTTTTCCGTAGTCCTTAAATTGACGAACGGCGTAATAGACATCACCGGATGCGGGGTAAGCGTAACCTTTGGCTTCGAGTTCAGCGACTAAGCGTTTGATCCCATCTAGGCTATGGGTTGCCCTGGGATAAAAGGTGGCGGGTTTGACACCAAGGGCAGTCATATCTTCAAAATAGGCCGCAATGAACCGTTCCGAGACGGCGGCCATGGTAGAGCCTTCCTGTTTAGCACGATTGAGAATTTTGTCGTCAATATCGGTAAAGTTTTGGATATACTGCACGTCATAGCCCAACCATTCCAAATACCGCCGCACCACGTCCCAAATTATGCAAGTTCTGGCATGGCCTAAGTGACAGTAATCATAGACAGTAATGCCACAGCAATACATTTTGACTTTACCGGCTTCCAAGGGTTGGAAGGGTTCTTGGCGACGGGTCAGGGTGTTATAGAGGCTGAGGGTCATGGGCAGAAAGAAAGGGCAAAGAATCGGGCGTTATCAATATCAGCATTAAGCCTTGTTTATCTTACCGAAATCTGACTCGGTTAGCGCAGTCGGATGATACGATAAGGGGATCAACCAGGAAAAGTTTCTGTCCAAAAGTTTATCATTCAGGGAGTTGTTTAACCGGAAGGAATTAAAACTATGCCGTTAAGTTGGAATGAAATTAAAAGTCGGGCGATCGCCTTTCAGAAAGAATGGGAGAGGGAGAGTTCAGAAAAAGCGGAGTCTCAATCGTTTTGGAATGAGTTTTTTAATGTGTTTGGCATTTCGCGGCGTAGGGTCGCTAGTTTTGAGCAACCGATTAAGAAGGCAGATAATAAGCAGGGTTTTATTGATTTGTTATGGAAAGGAACGATTTTAGTTGAGCATAAATCAAAAGGGAAAGATTTAGAAAAAGCAACGCAACAGGCTAAGGATTATTTTCCGAATTTGAAGGAGCATGAGTTACCGCGTTATATTTTGGTTTCAGATTTTCAACGGTTTAAATTATATGATTTAGAGTCGGGTGATCAATCAGAATTTGAATTAAGTAATTTTGTTGACAATGTTCATTTATTTGATTTTATCGCGGGTTATGAAAAGCGAGTTTACAAGGACGAAGATCCTGTTAATATTCAAGCGGCGGAGTTAATGGGAAAATTACATGATTATTTAAAAAATATTGGTTATACGGGACATGATCTAGAAGTTTATCTAGTAAGAATTTTATTTTGTTTATTTGCAGATGACACGGGTATTTTCAATAAGGGCATTTTCTGGGAATACATTGACTTACACACTAAAGAAGATGGTAGTGATTTGGCGATGCACATTGCTTCTATTTTTCAGGTTTTGAATACACCAGAAGAAAAGCGTTTAAAAATTTTAGATGAAAATTTAACGCAATTCCCCTATGTGAATGGCAAGTTATTTGAGGAGTTTTTACCGGTTGCGGCTTTTGATAGCAAGATGCGGGGAATGTTGTTAGAGGCTTGTGCTTTTGATTGGGGAAAAATTTCACCGGCTATTTTTGGCTCGATGTTTCAAGCGGTGATGAATCCAACGGAGCGACGCAATTTAGGGGCGCATTATACTTCTGAAAAAAATATTCAAAAGGTGATTAAGCCGTTATTTTTAGATGATTTATACAGCGAATTTGATAAGGTTAAGGGAAATCGTAATAAGTTATTGGACTTTCACAGAAAGATTGCCAGTTTACATTTTCTTGATCCGGCCTGTGGTTGTGGCAATTTTTTAATTATTACCTATCGGGAGTTACGGGATTTAGAGATTTTGGTGTTACAGGAGTTAAATAAAACGGGTCAGTTGGTGACGGATGTTAGTGCGATTATTCAAGTAGATGTGGATCAGTTTGCGGGGATTGAATACGATGAGTTTGCGGTACGGGTGGCCGAGGTGGCGATGTGGTTAATTGATCATCAGATGAATATTAAGGTCAGTAATGAATTTGGACAGTATTTTGTCCGTTTACCTTTGCATAAATCAGCCAAAATCATTCATGGTAATGCTTTACAGATAGATTGGCATTCGATTATTACCAAAGAAAAATTGAATTTCATCTTAGGGAATCCTCCCTTTATTGGAAAAACATATCAAAATACCTATCAGAAAGCGGATATGAAACTAATTTTTGGAAACAATCAACAATCAGGCTCACTAGACTATGTAACAGCCTGGTATATCAAAGCATCACAATTCATTCAAGGAACAAATATTCGTTGTGCCTTTGTCAGTACTAGTTCTATTACTCAGGGTGAACAAGTCGGTATTTTATGGCAAGAACTCTTTAATCAATATAAAATTAAGATTCATTTTGCTCATCGGACATTTCGGTGGACAAATGAAGCTAAAGGAAAAGCGGCGGTTCATTGTGTCATCATTGGTTTTGGATTAGAAAATATTGAAATAAAGCGTATTTTTGATTATGCAGATGTGAATAATGGAGAACCCACCGAAAAAAGAGCTAAAAATATTAATCCTTATTTGGTCGAAGGTAATGATTTAATCATTCGTAAGCGAAGTCAGCCAATTTCTGATGCTCCCCCCATGCTCTATGGTAATAAAATTGTTGATGGAGGCTTTTATTTATTTACTGATCAAGAGAAAGCAACTTTCATTCAGACAGAACCCCTATCCCAGTCTTTATTTCGTCCGATTCTCAGTGGTGATGAATTTTTACATGGCAAAAATCGCTGGGTCTTATATTTAAAAGATGTAAAACCTGAACAACTAAAAAAAATGCCTAGGGTTTTAGAAAGAATTGAATCTGTAAAAAAATATCGTCTAAAAAGTGCTAAAAAACAAACTCGTGATTTAGCAAATACTCCCACCTTATTTGCTGAACCCAGACAACCCAAAAAATGCTTTTTATTGTTGCCAAGAACATCCTCAGAAACACGGAGGTATATTCCCTTGGCTTTTTATCCTACTTATTTTATCGTTAATGATAGTTGTATTGCTTTGCCAGATGCTAGTTTATACGACTTTGGTCTGTTAACTTCAGCAATGCACATGACTTGGGTTAAATATGTTTGTGGACGATTAGAAAGTCGTTTTCGCTATTCCAATACAATTGTTTATAATAATTTTCCTTTTCCCGAAACAGCTACCGAAAAACAAAAACAAACCGTCGAAACCTGCGCCCAAGCAGTGCTGGATACCAGAGCCAAATATCCCGACAGTAGCCTTGCCGATTTATACGACCCTTTAACCATGCCTCCCGATTTAGTAAAAGCTCACCAAAAACTCGATAAAGCCGTTGATTTATGTTATCGTCCCCAACCCTTTACCAGTGAATTAAATCGTATTGAATACCTCTTTGAACGCTATGAACAATTAACCGCGCCCTTACTCCCCACTACCAAACAAAAACGCACTAAACGCGATAAGCCGGTAAATCTTTAACAAAACCGGTGATGGTTTAGTGGTAGTGGAAAAAGCTTAATGCCTTGCTAGTTGGGCGTTTTTGTTGTGCTGTCTCTAGTATAGCTCACCACTACTATCGAATCACTATCTTGAAGTGCGGGAAAAACCTCGATTAACGTTGTCCCTTAATGATTATGATTTTAATGATTTAATCAGTTTTGGGTTTGGGTTTATAGGTGGAAGCAACCTGTAATTCTTTTAATTGTTTAGCATCAACGGGAGCCGGGGCATCAGTGAGTAAACAACTAGCCTGTTGGGTTTTGGGGAAGGCAATCACATCTCGAATGGAATCTTCCCCGGCAAGGAGCATCACCAAGCGGTCTAAACCATAGGCAATCCCTCCATGGGGGGGCGTTCCATATTCAAAGGCTTCTAGTAAAAAGCCAAATTTATTACGGGCTTCTTCGGGAGACAAACCAATCGTCGTAAAAACTTTTTCCTGGATTTCCCGTTGATAGATCCGTAAACTACCGCCACCGATTTCTGTACCGTTATACACCAGATCGTAGGCTTGAGCGCGGGCGGTTGCGAGATCGCCTAAGTCGTCGGGATGGGGGGCGGTAAAGGGGTGATGGAGGGCTTCTAAGCGTTTTTCGTCAGCATTCCATTCAAACATAGGAAATTCGGTAATCCAAAGGAGATTAATTTTCTCCGGCTGGATTAAATTTAACCGCTCTCCTAACACTAAGCGCAGGCGAGCAAGGGATTTATGCACAATGTCGGTTTCACCGGCTCCAAAGAGTAATAAATCACCCGGCTTCGCCCCGGTTTTTTCCAAAAGTTCAGGGATTTGTCCCAAGGAGAAACTGTCTTTAATTGCGCCAATGGTGTCAATTTCTTGATTATCTCGTACCCGAATATAGGCGATCCCTTTTCCACCGGCTTCGGTGACTTCTTTGAATAAATCTCCACCGGGTTTAATCTGTACATTAGAAATCGTTTCGTTGCCGTTGGGAATGCACAGGGCTTTAACACTACCACCGTTTTTAATCGCTCCAGAAAAGACTTTAAAACTAGAATCTTTAAAAAAGTCTGATAGGTCTATTAACTCTAGGCCAAAACGGGTATCCGGGCGATCGCAGCCGTAACGGGCCATGGATTCGGCATAGGTTAATCGAGGAAAGGGACGGGGGAGGTCAATATTTCTAACGGTTTTAAAGATATGGCAAACCAGGGCTTCATTGAGTTCTAAAATTTCTTCCTGGGACAGAAAACTCATTTCCATGTCCAGTTGGGTAAATTCCGGTTGGCGATCGGCCCGTAAATCTTCATCTCGGAAACACCGGGCAATTTGATAGTAACGATCAAACCCGGCCACCATTAGTAATTGTTTAAAAAGTTGCGGTGATTGGGGTAAGGCATACCAGTCGCCAGGATTCACCCGCGAGGGAACCAGGTAATCCCTAGCTCCTTCGGGGGTAGAACGGGTCAAAATTGGGGTTTCGACTTCGATAAAGTTTTCTTGATCCTCTAGGAAGCGACGAATGGCTTTGACCACTTGATGACGTAATTGTAGATTATGACTGAGGCGATCGCGGCGTAAATCCAGGTAACGATATTTCAAACGCACATCTTCACGGACATTATCGGCTTCATCGCGGGAAATGACAAAGGGTAACTGTTGATGGACTCCACTTAATAACTCAATGCTCTCTGCATAGATTTCGATCACCCCGGTGGCCAATTTCGGGTTGAGGGATTCTTCCGGTCTTTGGCTGACGGTACCGGTCACTTTAACGACATATTCACTGCGTAAACTTTCGGCGATCGGGTAAGATACCGGGGTTTGGGTGGGATTACTGGCCACTTGCACTACCCCAGAGCGATCGCGCAGATCTATGAAGATGACTCCCCCATGATCCCGACGGCGATCCACCCAGCCGAATAATGTCACGGGTTGACCGATATGGGTCGGGCGCAAGTCGCCGCAATAGTGGGTACGCATAGCAGTTTTCAAACGGTTTTTAAAATAGCAAAAATGGGCAAGAGAGGTCGGGAAAAGAGTCATTCCCCGATTTCGACGCATTTCCCATTATGCGTTATTTCGCCCGTTCCCGATCATCTTTAGACCAGCTTCTTGCCGGTCAGGCAATCTACCCTACGAAAGCGAGATCCCCTTTATGGTAAAATCGCCTTTGGCTATTTTTCCGAACCTTGATCGTTTTCCTATCGTTTAGGTTGTGAGGCGATCGCGGTGAAAAAACCGTAATTTTTAATTTTTATTGGGAAGCAGTATTCACCGCCCTGTTCCCCCTGGATAGGATTATTCCCTTTCTAGGATATTTAGCGGCCCTCTAGTAACCTCAAATGACCCAAGCAGACATTTTTGAAACAGTCAAGAAAATTGTAGTGGATCAACTCGAAGTTGAAGATCCGAGCAAGGTTGTTCCTAACGCGAATTTTGCTAATGACCTAGGAGCCGATTCCCTGGATGTAGTGGAGTTGGTCATGGCCCTAGAAGAAGAATTTGACATTGAAATTCCTGACGAAGCGGCAGAGAGCATTCTAACTGTCCAAGAGGCCGTTGACTTTATTCAGTGCCAACCTAACCTAAGTAGCCCAAGTTAGTTAAGGGAAGACTGGTTTCTCTTATGTCCCGATAACCAAAAGTTTTCTCTGTAGGGATTTAACACCATTAAATTTCGTGAGATGTTTCATTGGGTTACCCTACTGAACAAATCCAAATCCAGAGTTTTAACTATCTTTGAGCCGCTCGGGCCAAGCTCAAGATGACTGTTCCGTTGTGATGGAGTGGCCCCTTCCAGCAGTTGAGAATCATGACAAATATTGAGAAGAAACGGGTTGTCGTTACGGGTCTAGGGTCCATTACGCCCATTGGTAATACCCTAACGGACTATTGGCAAGGTTTGTTGTCCGGAGCGAATGGGATTGGCCCAATCACGCGCTTTGATGCCAGTAATCAGGCTTGTCGGTTTGGGGGAGAGGTGAAAGACTTTGATCCCCACGCCTACTTAGACCGCAAGGAAGCCAAGCGGATGGACCGGTTTTGTCATTTTGCAGTGTCGGCCAGTCAACAGGCGGTTACCCATGCTCAATTAGTGATTAATGAACTCAACGCGGACGAAATTGGGATTCTCATTGGGACAGGGATTGGGGGTCTTAAGGTACTAGAAGATCAGCAGACGATTCTGTTAGACAAAGGGCCAAATCGGTGTAGTCCCTTTATGATCCCGATGATGATTGCCAATATGGCTTCGGGTCTCACGGCGATTCATCTGGGGGCAAAGGGGCCTAATACCTGTACGGTGACAGCCTGTGCGGCGGGTTCCAATGCGATCGGCGATGCGTTTCGATTGATTCAAAATGGTTATGCCAAGGCCATGGTCTGTGGTGGGACGGAAGCGGCGATGACTCCCCTGGGATTTGCGGGATTTGCCTCGGCTAAGGCCCTTTCTTTCCGTAATGATGACCCCACCCGTGCTAGTCGGCCTTTTTCTCGAGACCGGGATGGTTTTGTGATGGGTGAAGGAGCGGGGATTTTATTACTGGAAGAGTTGGAACACGCCCTGGATCGTGGGGCAAAGATTTATGCAGAAATGGTGGGTTATGCTATGACCTGTGATGCTTACCATATTACGGCTCCGGTGCCGGATGGTCGGGGCGCAACGCGGGCGATCGCCTTGGCGTTAAAGGATGCCGGTTTAAGTCCTGAAGCGGTGAGTTATATCAATGCCCATGGCACCAGTACCCCCGCCAATGATGTGACGGAAACGCGGGCCATTAAACAGGCGATCGGGGAACACGCTTACAAGATTGCGGTGAGTTCCACCAAATCCATGACAGGCCATTTATTGGGGGGCTCAGGGGGCATTGAAGCGGTGGCTACGGTCATGGCGATCGCCGAGGATCAAGTCCCACCGACCATTAATTTAGATAACCCTGACCCTGAGTGCGATTTAGATTATGTCCCCCATACAAGCCGTGCGTTAAAGGTGAATGTTGCTCTTTCCAACTCCTTTGGGTTTGGTGGTCATAACGTCACTCTCGCCTTTAAGAAATATGCTTAACCACAGCCGAAGCGTGGGAAGATAGTCTCAACTTTCCCCAGTTTGCCTGGCGGTTTCGCCCATTATTGTTTTTATTGATTTTTTTAACCCATTAACTCCTATGGTTGCTGTTGCTCAATCCCTCGATACCCTCTCCATTAATGCGATCCGCTTTTTATCCATTGATGCGGTACAAAAAGCCAATTCTGGACACCCCGGTTTGCCCATGGGAGCCGCGCCCATGGCCTATGTGCTGTTCAATCAGTTCATGCGCTTTAACCCCAAAAATCCTAAGTGGTTTAACCGCGATCGCTTTATTCTATCGGCGGGTCACGGCTCCATGTTGCAGTATGCCCTGCTCTATCTCCTGGGTTATGACAGTGTCAATATTGAAGACATTAAACAGTTCCGGCAGTGGGGATCGAAAACCCCTGGCCATCCTGAAAATTTTGAAACCCCTGGCGTAGAAGTAACCACCGGTCCTCTCGGACAAGGGATCGCCAATGCAGTCGGTTTTGCTCTAGCAGAGGCTCACTTAGCCGCTACCTTTAACAAACCCGATGCCCAAATTGTTGACCATTACACCTATGTGATTTTGGGAGATGGGTGCAACATGGAAGGCATTTCCGGCGAAGCCTGTTCCTTAGCGGGTCACTGGGGTTTAGGCAAATTAATTGCTCTCTACGACGATAACCATATTTCCATTGATGGTTCCACCGATGTGGCTTTTACCGAAGATGTCAGTCAACGGTTTGAATCCTATGGATGGCACGTTCTCCACGTTGCTGATGGGAATAATGATTTAGCGGCGATCGCCAAAGCTATTGAAGCGGCCAAGGCTGTCACCGACAAGCCCACCATGATTAAAGTCACCACGACCATTGGCTATGGTTCCCCCAAAAAAGCCGGAACGGCCGGTGTTCACGGTGCGGCCCTCGGACTCGATGAAGTCGAAGCCACTCGTAAAAACCTGGGTTGGGAGTACGAACCCTTTGTCATTCCCCAGGAAGTCCTAGACCATACCCGTCAAGCGATCGAACGGGGAGCCAGCTACGAAGCCGAATGGCAACAAGCCTTTGCTCAATACAAAACGAAGTATCCCCAAGAAGCCACCGAGTTTGAACGGCATTTAAGCGGTCAATTACCGGATAGCTGGGCCGATGTTTTAACCACCTATACCCCCGAAGACAAAGCCTTACCGACCCGGAAATATTCCGAAATTTGTCTGAATCAGTTAGCCCCCGTCTTACCGGAATTATTAGGCGGCTCGGCAGACTTAACCCACTCCAACCTCACCGAAATCAAAGTTTCTGGCGACTTCCAAAAAGGTCAATTCCAAAACCGGAATATCCACTTTGGGGTACGGGAACACGCTATGGGGGCGATCTGTAACGGGATTGCCTTACATGGCTCAGGGTTAATTCCCTACGGAGCAACCTTCTTAATCTTTACTGATTATATGCGGGGGGCGATCCGTCTGTCGGCTCTCTCGGAAGCCGGGGTAATTTGGGTGATGACCCACGACTCTATCGGTCAAGGGGAAGATGGCCCCACTCACCAACCGATCGAAACCATTGCTTCTTTACGGGCAATTCCTAACCTCACCGTCATTCGTCCCGCCGATGGCACCGAAACCTCTGGGGCTTATAAAGTGGCCATTGAAAACGCTAAAGCCAATAAACCGACGCTGTTAGCCCTGACCCGTCAAAACGTGCCTAACGTAGCAGGTAGTTCTCTTCAAGGTGTCACCCAGGGAGCCTATACCTTGGTAGATTGTGCAGGAACGCCTGAGTTAATCCTGATTGGGACGGGATCAGAAGTGAGTCTTTGCGTGACCGCCGCCGAAAAATTAACTGCCGAAGGGAAACAAGTACGGGTCGTTTCCATGCCTTCCTGGGAACTGTTTGAAGCCCAGGATGCCGCCTATCAAGAATCAGTACTGCCGAAAGCCGTGACAAAACGCTTATCTGTGGAAGCCGGTTGCAGTATGGGCTGGCATAAATATGTCGGTACCGAAGGCGATGTGATCAGTATTGAACGCTTTGGTGCGTCGGCTCCGGGGGGAACCTGCCTCAAAGAATTTGGCTTTAGTGTTGAGAATGTTTTAGCTAAAGCGCAAGCTCTGTTAGGTTAATGGACTGCCATTGACAGCGATTTCATAAAATTGAGAAGCTCCCTAGGGTTAGGGGGCTTTTTATTGCTTGCTGGGAATTGGGTTGATAATACCAAATCCTGTTGATTACCCATAATTCAAAGTATTCTCAAATTCTATGGTTAAAGGATCGCAATTATGGCCACTTAACCGGATTTGATATAAGTTTATCTTGGCTATTCAAGGGCGAACGCAATTGGCCCCTACAGCAGTTTTTAAAAGGTGTAGAAGCGCAAGGCTTGCACCCGAAAGTATCGCATTAACAACTGACACCATTAACCCAAGATAGCCGAGGGAGCAAATTGAGGGATTCCTAGAGGGCAATTTTGAACACCCAATCTTGATACTTCGCATTGCGATTTTCGGTAATATCCGTTAAGGCTGATTTTAACTTCCAGGTGAGGGGACGTTCTTCCGGGAGGGTAAAGTTTTCAATGCGTTTCACCGGGGTAATTTTAGCGGCGGTTCCACTTAAAAAGACCTCATCGGCTAATAGCAACTCGGACTTATCAATGGAACGTTCCTGGGTGGGAATGCCTAAATCTTGGGCAATTGTCAAAATGCTATCGCGGGTAATGCCTTCCAAAATATCTTGATCAAATCCAGGCGTAATTAATTGGCCGTTACGCACCATAAAAATATTCATCCCCGTCGCTTCACAAACTTTGCCCTGGGTATTCATTAAAATTGCTTCATCAAAGCCCGATTCCACGGCTTCCGTTTTAGCTAAGGCCGAGGTGATATAAGCCCCACTAATTTTGCCGCGTAGGGGAAAACTGCGGTCTTCTTGACGATGCCAGGAACTAATGCGACAACTCACGCCATCCGCCGCTAAATAATCCCCCATAATTAAGCCATAGACCAGAAAGTCCTTGTCAATTTTGTGCAGACGGGGGGCAATACCTAGACCCGAACTATA
>JACCDQ010117851.1_pt1 | contig 13280 bp, 12 predicted proteins | sample 7446031 | NCBI WGS metagenome assembly JACCDQ01 (sample SAMN15323442, study PRJNA562643) | freshwater metagenome | isolation source: river surface water | place: USA:Blue River Watershed | collected 2017-08-17 | reverse complement strand
TCTATTCGCGAGCAGGCAGATTTCGTGATCGACACTTCAGACCTGAACATCCACCAACTTTCAACAAAGACAGCCGACCTCTTCACTGACGAGTCGGCAAAGAAGCTCTCGCTAACCGTGATGTCATTCGGATTTAAGCACGGCTTACCAGCAGATGCAGATCACGTTGCCGACATGCGCTTTCTGCCAAACCCGTTCTGGGACGAATCGCTCAGGCCATTCAATGGCGAAGATAAGCAGGTTTCAGATTTCGTACTGTCCCAGCAAGGCGCTGAAGAATTCATCACCAACTACGTGGATGCACTCAAGCCGGTCTTGGCCGGGTACATGCGCGAGAACAAGCGTTACGCCATGATTGCAATCGGATGCACGGGTGGAAAGCACCGTTCGGTAGCTGTTGTGGCAAGGATCGCAGAACTACTTAGTGAACTAGACGACGTCGCCGTCAGCGTCAAGCACCGCGACCTTGGAAAGGAATAACCGTGGCATTGACCGCTGAAGTTAAAGATGAGCTTGCTCGCATCGAGGTAGTGAAAAAGTCACTCAGAAACGCCGAATTGGCAACCATTCTTCGCTTTGCCGGCGGGCTGCACCTGGTGTCTGGTCGCATCGTTGTCGAAGCGGAGCTAGACAATTCGCAAATTGCTCGCCGAGTCAGCAAAGACCTGGCCGAGCTTTACGGCATTAAATCAGAGCTTTCGGTAATGTCGGCTGGCGGCATTCGGAAGGGTTCCCGCTACATCATTCGCGTAACCGAACAGGGTGAAGTTCTAGCCCGACAGACTGGACTGCTCGACACTCGAGGTAGACCGGTTCGAGGCCTACCAGCAGCCCTAGTTGCTGGGTCAATTGAAGAGGCTCAAGCCATTTGGCGAGGAGCATTTCTCGCCCATGGGTCACTGACCGATCCTGGACGCTCTGCCGCCCTAGAAATCACTGCTCCAGGAAACGACGCCGCCATGGCTCTAGTCGGCGTTGCTCGTCGCCTAAACCTAATTGCGAAGGCACGCGAGGTGCGCGGGGTACATCGCGTAGTCGTTCGCGAAGGTGAATCTATCGCGGCGATGCTCACCCACATGGGAGCGCACACACAGGTTCTTCGATGGGAAGAACTACGCCTACGTCGCGAGGTTCGTGCCACCGCAAACCGCCTCGCCAACTTCGACGATGCGAACCTTCGTCGCAGCGCTCAGGCCGCGGTGGCAGCCGGTGCCCGAGTCGCTCGCGCGCTAGAAATTCTCGGGGATGACATTCCTAAGCACTTGGCCTACGCCGGCGCTTTGAGGCTCCAGCACAAGCAGGCGTCCCTCGATGAGTTGGGTCACCTTGCTGATCCGCCGATGACCAAAGACGCTATCGCCGGGCGCATCCGCCGACTGCTAGCCATGGCTGATAAAAAGGCTGAAGAGCTTGGAATCCCTGGCACAGACGCATTCTTGCCCGATGATGTCGATTAGTTCGTCACTCGTGGAATAACACCCTAGAAGATTCGATTTACAACACCGAACAAGGAGCAAACAAATGAGCAAGTACACCCTTCCAGACCTGACCTACGATTACGGATCGCTCGAGCCAAACATCTCGGGCAAAATCATGGAACTCCACCACGACAAGCACCACTTGGCCTACGTGAACGGTGCAAACACTGCTCTTGACCTACTTGCTGAGGCTCGTGACAAGAACGATCTCACCTGGGTAAACAAACTCCAGAAAGACCTAGCCTTCAACCTTGCAGGTCACGTGAACCACACCGTTTTCTGGCGAAACCTTTCTCCAGAGGGCGGCGACAAGCCGGTCGGCGAATTGGCAGCTGCCATCGATGAGTTCTTTGGCTCGTTTGATGGTTTCAGAGCACACTTCACGGCTTCAGCTCTCGGCATCCAGGGCTCTGGTTGGTCGATTCTTGCATGGGACGTTCTGGGCGAGAAACTGATCATCGAGCAGCTCTACGACCACCAGGGAAACCTAGCCCCAGCGAGCATCCCGTTGCTGATGCTTGACATGTGGGAGCACGCTTTCTACCTCGACTACCAGAACGTCAAGGGTGAATATGTGAAGGCCTTCTGGAACATCGTTTCGTGGCCAGATGTCACCGCGCGCTTCGAGGCGGCTCGCACGAAAACCAGTGGTCTACTGCTAGTCTGATACTGACATTTTGCTCCCAATGGTGCGAAGCAAAAGGGTTAAATAACAAGACCTGCAACGCCTATCTATGGCGGGCTAAATCACTCTGGGAGATACCTAATGGCTACTCGTGTTGGAATCAACGGCTTTGGACGAATCGGACGCAACTATCTTCGCGCCGAACTTGCCAAGGGCACCGATCTTGAGATCGTTGCAGTTAACGACCTAAGCGACCCAAAGTCGCTTGCGCACCTTCTGAAGTACGACTCAGTTACCGGACGCCTTCCTTTTGAAGTGACCGTCGAAGGTCAGAACATCCACGTTGGTGGCACCGTAATCAAGGTTCTAGCCGAGCGTGACCCAGCAAACCTCGGATGGGGTGACCTTGGTGTCGACATCGTCATCGAGTCAACCGGTCGTTTCACCGACGCAGAGTCGGCACGCAAGCACATCGAAGCTGGCGCCAAGAAGGTAATCATTTCGGCACCTGCGACCGGTGAAGACGCGACCTTCGTTATCGGTGTGAACGAGCACCTGTACGACCCAGCGAACCACCACATCATCTCGAACGCATCTTGCACAACCAACTGTCTAGCCCCGCTAGCCAAGGTTTTCAATGACAGCTTTGGTATCGAGAACGGTCTGATGACCACCATTCACGCGTACACCGCCGACCAGAACCTTCAAGACGGCCCACACGGCGACCTTCGTCGTGCACGTGCCGCTGCGATTAACATCGTTCCATCGTCTACCGGTGCAGCGAAAGCAATCGGCCTGGTACTGCCAGAGCTAAAGGGCAAACTAGACGGATACGCGCTGCGCGTTCCAGTGCCAACCGGCTCGATTACCGACCTAACTTTGGTATCTAAGCGCGAAGTGACCATTGAAGAAATCAAGGCTGCCTACAAGGCTGCTGCAGAGGGCCCGCTAAAGGGAATCTTGATGTACACCGAAGACCCAATCGTCTCGAGCGACATCGTCACCGACCCACACTCATCGATTTTCGATGCTGAGCTAACCAAGGTAGTTGGCGGAACCACCGTCAAGCTAACTTCTTGGTACGACAACGAGTGGGGCTACTCAAACCGCCTAGTGGAGCTCACCGAGCTGGTCGCATCCAAGCTCTAAGCCGACGCGTTTAGTTCGACAAACCGAAAGATAAGAATTGCGCAAGCTTTCTGATTTAACTTCACTAGATGGCAAGCGTGTCATCATTCGTTGCGACTTAAACGTGCCGCTCGAGGGCAAGAAGATTACCGATGACGGGCGCATAGTCGCCTCTGTTCCGACCATCAAATACCTGGTCGAGCAGGGTGCCAAAGTAATCGTGATCTCGCATCTAGGTAGACCAGAGGGTTCTCCTGATGATCGCTATTCACTCGAACCGGCCGCTCTACGTCTCGGCGAGCTTTTGGGCCAGCCGGTCTTTTTCGCAACTGACACTGTTGGTAGCGAAGCCAGGGGAGTAGTCAAGGCACTAGACCGTGGCGGAGTAGTTGTTCTAGAAAACCTGCGCTTCAATGCTGGTGAAACATCGAAAGATGAACAAGAACGACGCGAGTTTGCAGCCAAGCTTGCAGACTTTGGTGACGTTTTCGTCAGCGACGGCTTTGGTGTCGTTCACCGCAAACAAGCTTCTGTTTACGAACTCGCTCAGCTTTTGCCAAGTTACGCCGGTTTCCTAATCGAAAAGGAACTTGACGTTCTTTCTAGGCTCACCGCCAACCCTGAGCGCCCTTACGCCGTAGTTCTAGGCGGTTCGAAGGTGTCTGACAAGCTTGGCGTTATTGATCACCTACTGCCTACGGTCAACAAACTACTCATCGGCGGAGGAATGGTGTTCACCTTCCTGGCGGCCCTAGGCTACAAGGTTGGTTCATCACTACTCGAAGTCGACCAGATTGACACGGTCAAGGAATACCTAACCCGTGCGTCGCAGCTTGGCGTTGAGGTTGTTTTGCCAACAGACATAGTGGTTGCCAGCAAATTCGGCGCAGACGCTGATGTTGCCATCACGAAGGCAAGCGAGATTGAGTCTTCACCATTCGGCGCAAGCGGGTTGGGGTTAGACATCGGGCCAGACTCGGCTGCCGCGTTTGCACGTGAAATTGGCGAGGCCAAGACGGTGTTCTGGAACGGCCCAATGGGTGTATTCGAAATCGACAAGTTCGCCGGTGGAACCAGGTCAGTCGCAAAGGCTCTGACCGAGGTATCGGGCCTCAGCGTGGTCGGCGGTGGCGATTCCGCTGCTGCTGTGCGCATCCTAGGTTTTGAAGATGAGCAATTCGGACACATTTCAACCGGAGGCGGGGCTAGCCTCGAATTCCTAGAGGGCAAGAAACTGCCAGGACTTGAGGTTCTAAATGACTAAGCGCGTTCCATTCATCGCAGGTAACTGGAAAATGAACCTTGACCACCAGCAAGGCATTGCACTTGTGCAAAAGCTCGACTGGACCCTCAAGGATGCTGCACACAACTATGCCGAGGCGGAGGTTGCAGTTTTTCCTGGCTTCACATCTCTACGTAGCATCCAGACGCTAATCGACGCAGATGGCCTTGAAATCAAGCTTGGCGCGCAAGACATTTCAGCACACGACTCTGGCGCTTACACCGGTGAGGTATCTGGGCAAGCGCTCAAGAAGCTGGCCATTGACTACGTATTGATCGGCCACAGTGAGCGACGCCAGTACCACAACGAAAGCGACGAAGTGGTTCAGGCTAAGGTTGCGGCCGCCTTTAGGAACAATCTCGTACCTGTTATCTGCGTCGGAGAGACCCTAGAAGAACTTGAAGCCGAAGGTGCCGCCGCGGTGCCTGTCAGACAAACTCTTGCCGCTCTTGCCGGCCACGAGGCTATCGGCGAGTTTGTTATTGCCTATGAGCCAGTTTGGGCTATTGGCACCGGTCAGATTGCAACGCCAGAGCAAGCCGCTTCGGTTGCCAAAAAGATTCGCGACGCGATTGCGTCAGAAATCTCAGAGGACGCCGCAAACAAGACCCGTATTCTCTACGGCGGTTCAGTAAAGGCAGCTAACGTTGCCGGCTTCTTGCGAAGCCCAGAAGTTGACGGCGTACTCGTCGGAGGCGCCAGCTTGGACGCTGTCGAGTTCAGCGGTATCGCACGCTTCCAGAAGCATCTAGATTTATAATCGTCTAGTCTGAAAAAGTTAGGAAGACATGAACGGAATCAACATCGCACTGCAGGTGCTCTTGGGCATCATCAGCCTTTTGCTGACCCTGCTTATCCTGTTGCACAAAGGTCGCGGTGGCGGGCTCTCTGACATGTTCGGTGGCGGCGTAACAACCACCATGCAGACCTCGGGTGTAGCAGAGCGAAACCTGAACCGAATCACCATCATTCTTGGCGTTGTCTGGGTGGCAATCATCATCACCCTCGGTCTGTTCCAGCGCTTCAACCTGGTCTAAACGTATGAGCACCACAGGCGGTTCTGCGATCAGAGGATCCCGCGTCGGATCCGGACCAATGGGCGAACGCGATCGAGGCTACAAGGCCGAACGCTTCACAATCAGCTACTACTGCTTTAGCGGGCACGTCAACGAACTCGCCTATGCTGCGACCGTTGAGCCTGAAGAAATCCCAGCTGAAATTGATTGCCCAAACTGTGGCCTTCCGGCAGGTACCGACAAAGATAACCCGCCGCAGATTGCTAAGCACGAGCCATACAAGACCCACTTGGCTTATGTGAAAGAGCGCAGAACCGACGAAGAGGCAAAAGAGCTTCTCGAAGAAGCAATTGAATCGATCAGAGCTAGACGCGAAGCTGCTTCAGAGTAGCGAAACTAACAACCCCAAGTTCTAACGCCAGCAGTTTGGTCAATAAACCAAACCGTGCGCGAAGTGCCGGCGATTCGACCAACCGGTAGCGACTGTGGTTCGTCACCAAAAGCTACTGAAACCGCTTCGGCCTTATCGGCTCCAGCGACCGTGAACCAAACCTCATTCGCTGTGTTGATGACCTTGTAGTTGAGGCTGAGGCGCTTAGCGGGTGGCTTTGGTGAGTCATCTACGCTAACGACAACCGATTCGGGTGCGTGTTCTTGGCCTGGAAACAAACTTGCGATGTGTCCATCAGGGCCCATGCCCAGCAGGAGCAGGTCGAACTTTGGGTAGGCGGCATCCTCGCTCGAAAAGCGAGCAAGCTCTTGTTCGAAGAGTTGACCTGCGGCTTGAAGATCTAACCCTTCGTCTGAGGCTGGGAATTCGTGGATGTTTGCCTCTGGAATCACGCAATGCGAAAGCCAGGCGTTCCGTGCCTGAACAGCGTTTCGGTCACCAGATGCCTTATCAACAAAACGCTCGTCACCCCACCAGACGTGAACTCGAGACCAATCGACTGAACCGTCATCGAGTCGAGCGAGACTCGCCAAACTGGCTATACCAACTGTTCCGCCAGTGACCACGAAGTGCGCAACTGGCTTTTGCTGCAACACAGACGCTAGTTTTTCGAGCACCGCAACTGCCACGGCATCTGCTACCGCAGCACCATCTGGCAATCGATTTACTATTGGACGATTCACTTCTTTTTCTTTGCCGCCGGTTTGCTCTTCGAAATTGTTGGCTTCGGAGTTTTCGCCGAGAATGCCTTGGTGATGACCTTTCCGAATAGATCGTCTGGGTCGAGGCGACGCATGTCTTCGCTCAAGCAATCACGCAAACCTCTGCGCGGCAGTGAGATTTCGCGGGTGGGTTGCGTTGGTTGAATCAGAGTTGCGACGTCGGGCACATTGCGCACAATCTCGATGTTGCCTGATTTGCGAATCAACTTCACGCCGCGAATGCCGCTTACGGCCTTACCGCGCGACGTACGAATTAGAGAAACCTTTACCTTCAATTGCAGCTCAAGCCATGCGGCTAGCAAGTCGGTACTGGGGGAGTCAACCGCACCGGTAACCTCGATGGCCGTGATGGCGTCGTATGGAGGCTGGTCAAGGATGGCGGCTAGCTGGGCGCGCCAGAGAGTCAGACGAGTCCAGGCGAAATCGCTGTCACCGGGTGTGTACGTCTTCGCCAGATGTACCAGGTAGGCGTGCGGGTCTTTTTGGCTCGCGGCGTCAGTGATTCTTCGCGTTGCAATTTGACCGATCGGCGAAGTCGCAGCTTTCTCAGGCGCTTCATTTGGCCACCAAGCCACGACCGGAGCATCAGGAAGCAGCAAACCGGTTACGAGCCCCTGTGGATCGCTGGCGGCCTCTCCGTGAGCCCTCAACACGATGACCTCAGATGCACCTGCATCGCCGCCGACTCGAATTTGAGCATCCAAGCGAGCTGACTTCTTTGAAGCACCCTTGTCATCAGCCAATACCAAGATGCGACACGGATGCTCGCGAGAAGCGTCATTCGCCGCCTGGATTGCCGTCTCAATGCCCTTGAAGTCGGTTGAGATGATTAGCGTCAACACACGACCGAGCGCGACGGCTCCGCCCTGCTCGCGAATCTGAACAAGTGCTTTGGATACCTTAGAAACCGTTGTGTTAGGTAGGTCGACGATCACGGAATCCTCCAAGCACGGCCATCCTGGGCCATCATTTGATCTGCAGAAGCTGGGCCCCAAGAACCAGGGCGGTACTGCTCAGGTTTGCCCGTCTTGGCCCAGAATTCTTCGATCGGGTCGAGAATCTTCCAAGAGAGCTCCACTTCTTCGTGGCGTGGGAACAGCGGCGGGTCGCCGAGTAGCACGTCGAGAATCAAGCGCTCATAGGCCTCAGGGCTGGCCTCGGTGAAGGCGTGGCCGTAGCCAAAGTCCATCGTTACGTCGCGTACCTGCATGCCGACGCCTGGAACCTTCGAGCCGAAGCGAATGGTCACGCCTTCATCAGGTTGAACGCGAATAACCAAGGCATTCTGGCCGAGCTGAGATGTCTGACTTGCCTCGAACAACTGCTGAGGCGCGCGTTTGAAGACGATAGCGATCTCGGTTACGCGTCGGCCAAGTCGCTTGCCGGCGCGAAGATAAAACGGCACACCCGCCCAGCGACGAGTGTCGATGTCTAGTCTCATTGCCGCGTAGGTCTCGGTAACCGACTTCGGATTCATGCCATCTTCATCAAGGAAGCCGGTGACCTTTTCGCCACCCTGCCAACCGCCGGCGTATTGGGCGCGCGCGGTGTACTTTCCTAGATCTTTAGGCAGGCGAACGGCCGACAAGACCTTCTCTTTTTCGGCACGCAAGTCAGATGCGTCGAATGAAACTGGTTCTTCCATAGCGGTAAGGGCTAGTAGCTGAAGCAAGTGGTTTTGAATAACGTCTCGCGCTGCACCGATACCGTCGTAGTAGCCTGCTCGGCCACCTACACCGATGTCTTCAGCCATGGTGATCTGAACGTGGTCGATGTAATTCGAGTTCCAGATCGGTTCGAATAATTGGTTGGCAAAACGGAGCGCCAGGATGTTCTGAACCGTTTCTTTACCCAAGTAGTGATCAATACGGAAAACCGAGTCAGGAGGGAACACCGATTCGACTACTGCGTTCAGCTCGCGAGCCGTTTTTAGGTCGCTACCGAAAGGTTTCTCGATTACTACGCGGCGGAACTGATCGTCTTTAGGAGCTGCTAGGCCCGAGCGGCTGAGTTGCTGGCAGACCAGCGGGAATGCCTTAGGCGGAATCGATAGGTAGAACGCGTGATTACCATTGGTGCCACGTTCACGATCGAGTTCCGCGATGGTCTCTTTGAGTCGATCAAAAGCGTCATCGTCGTCAAACTCACCCTGAACAAAACGAATGCCGCGAGAAAGCTGCTGCCAGACTTCTTCGCTAAACGGAGTTCTCGCGTGGTCGCGAACCGAGTCGTGAACGACTTTCGCAAAGTCCTGGTCTTCCCATTCACGACGAGCAAAACCGACCAACGCAAAGCCCGGGGGCAAAAGACCGCGATTCGCCAAGTCGTAGACGGCAGGCATTAACTTCTTGCGGCTTAGGTCACCGGTTACACCGAAGATGATTAGTCCGCTGGGGCCGGCAATGCGGTTCAGTCTGCGATCTTCTGGATCACGTAGCGGGTTGATACCCGGACCGAGTTTGACTGGCACTTGAACTAGCTCCTTAGCCGATTGCGTTTCGAATTGCGCTCAAACCGCTTGTGACGTCACGCAGGGTAAGAGTAAGAACAGGTCGACCCAGAGCAGCCAACACGGCTGCATCTCCGGCGGCCTGAGAGGCGATTAGTTCACCGAATGTGAAGTCACGCCCGGGCACAGCAATGTCGGCGTCTGTGCTTGAGGTGATTTGAAGGTAAACACCCTGTCGCGGGCCACCCTTGTGGTACTGCCCAGTTGAATGCAAGAACCTAGGCGCCCAACCGAAAGTGGTTGGTCTGCCCGATGCTGCAGCCAAAGCGTCGCGCAACTGCGCTGCCTCAGGAGCGCTGGTGCGATCTAGGTAAGCGTGAACCGAAACATAGCCGTCAGCATCCAAGTTGGCCAAAAGGGCACGGATGGCCGCTCCTAAGGTGTCGCTCTCACCGAGGTTTAGTGCCTGAGCGCGCACCTCGACATTGTTTGCCTCAAAGGCCGGGGTTGTCGCCTCGGCGCGTTGTTCGAGCATTCCTCTAGCAGCGATCTTGGCAGATTCAACGTCTGGCTGATCAAACGGGTTAATGCCGATCAAGCGACTCGCTACTACGGTCGCGTACTCCCATAGCAAAAACTGAGCACCTAGCGTGCCTGACACTGAAACTTCGTCACCGGAGGCTTCTGTGGCTTCGGCAAAGATTTTTGCCACCAACAAGTCTGCGGGTTGTTGAGCTAGCTCTGAGCTGTCAACCGAGAGAACCACTGGCAAGACACCCAAGCCAAGTTTCCCTGTTGATTCCGCGATTAACTGCTCTGCCCAGTCGCCAAATCCGACGATGGGGGAGTCCACGTCGACAAGCCCGAGCTTGTCCTTGAACCCTGAGTTGCTGGCAGTGCGGGCCATGGCAGCACCTAAAACCAGAGCTGGGTTCGCTTCGCTATCGCTGGCGAGTAGCTCAGAAACGGCGTTCGCATCGTCTAGTAGGCCCTGAATGTCAGCGCCAGCAAGACCCGAAGGCACTAAACCGAAAGCGGTAAGTGCCGAGTAGCGGCCGCCGACGGTGGCGTCAGCATTGAAGATTCGGTAGCCATCGGCCTTGGCAGCGGCTTCCATCGGTGAACCAGGGTCGGTGACAATGACGATTCGGTCGGTTTTGTCAATGCCGGCGTCGGTGAAGGCCTTTTCGAAGATTCTCTTCTGCGAATCGGTCTCTACGGTCGAGCCCGACTTCGAAGACACGATGATGGCGGTGCGTGAAATCGCTCCGTTCAGAGCATCCTGAACCTGTGAAGGCTCAGTCGAGTCGAGAACAACGAGCGCCACGCCAGCAGTCGAAGTGATGACCTCTGGCGCGAGCGAAGAACCACCCATTCCGCATAGAACGAAGCGGTCTACACCCTTTTCAGCAAACTCGGCTCTGAGAGCGAGGATGCCCTGAACCAAGTGCTGCGAGTCAGATGCCGAGGTTACCCAGCCAAGGCGCTTTGATGATTCGTCTTCGGCGTCTTTGCCCCACAGAGTGAAGTCTTTGGCTGCAATACGGCTCGCTACGCGATCTGCAACAAGCGTGCCGATGTTCTGCTCGACAGCAGCCTTAGCTGCGCCCGATACTGAAACTGAAAGTGCCATTACTTGGCTGCCTCCAGAGCGTTTGAAACGCTCTCGACTAGCTCGTTCCAAGAAACGTTGAACTTTTCAACACCCTCTTTTTCGAGTTTTTCAGTCGCCTCGTCGTATGAAACGCCAACTGCGGTCACGGCGAGCAGAATCATGTTCGCCTCTTCGTACTTCGAGCGGATGCTGTCTTGTGGAACGACACCGTGGTCGAACACTGCCTCCATGGTTTTTTCAGGCATGGTGTTGACCAACTCGGGAGCAACCAATTCGGTCACGTAAAGAGTGTCTGAAAGGTTTGGGTCTTTGACACCGGTCGAGGCCATGAGTGGACGCTGCTTGTTGGCTCCGGCTGCGGCAAGCGCGCTCCATCGCTCGTTGTCGAAGTCCTGCTCGTAAACCTGGTAAGCCAAGCGGGCATTTGCCAGAGCGGCCTTCGACTTTAGCGACAATGCGTCACCGGTGCCCACGGCTGCTAATCGTGCGTCAATTTCTAGGTCGACTCGCGATACGAAGAAACTGGCGACAGAGTGAATCTTGCTCAGGTCGTGCCCGTTGGCCTTAGCCAGTTCGATGCCTTGAATGTAGGCCTCAATTACTTCGTGGTAGCGAGCCAACGAGAAGATGAGGGTTACGTTCACGCTGATACCAGCGCCGATGACCTGCGTGATTGCCGAAAGGCCAGGCTTTGTAGCTGGAATCTTGATCATGACGTTTTCGCGGTTGACCTTGGCAAACAGCTCTAGAGCCTGAGCAACGGTGCCTTCGGTGTCGTTAGCTAGGCCAGGCTCAACCTCGATCGAAACACGGCCGTCGAAACCTTTCGATGCGCGGTAAACATCGGCAAAGATGTCGCAAGCCTCGGCGACATCTTGAGTGGTGATTTCGAAAATCGCTTCGGTAGCCGAAACTCCGCGGGCTGCAAGCTCTGCAACCTGCTCGCCATAGCCTTCGCCCTTTGACAAGGCTCCGGCAAAAATCGTCGGGTTGGTGGTGACGCCCGATACCGAACGGCTTTCGATTAGCGCGGCAAGAGCGCCCGAGCGGATGCGGCTGCGAGATAGGTCATCTAGCCAGATGCTGACGCCGTTGGCTGCCAGTTGTGCGAGTGGACTGTTCATTGTTCTTCTTTCCTAAACCAATCTGACTAAATCTTTGAGAGTGAAGTTTTTGCGGCTGCGACGACGTTTTCAACGGTCATTCCGAATTCGCGGAACAAGGTGGCATAGTCGGCAGATGCACCGAAGTGTTCGATCGAAACGCTCTCGCCGAACCCTCCAACGTACTTTGACCAACCTAGGCTCAGACCGGCTTCAACCGACACACGAGCCTTCACGGATGCTGGGAGCACCGATTCGCGGTATTCCGAGGTCTGCTCGTCGAACCATTCCAAACATGGTGCAGAGACAACGCGAGTCGCGATGCCGGCCGCCTCGAGTTCGAGGCGCGCAGCAACTGCTAGCTGCACCTCAGAACCGGTTGCAATCAAAATCACATCTGGCTTGCCGTTGGCGGCTTCTGCCAAAACGTAGGCTCCCTTTTCGGTGTGCTTGGCTGCGCCATAGACAACACCGGTGGCATCTGCATCCGTGCGGTTGAATACCGGCAGGTTCTGACGGCTTAGAGCAATACCGGCCGGGTTGTTGCGACGTTCAAGAATCGTCTTCCAGGCGTATGAGGTTTCGTTGGCATCGGCCGGGCGAACCATGTCGAGGTTCGGGATGGCACGAAGTGAAGCGATCTGCTCGATTGGCTGGTGGGTCGGGCCATCTTCACCGAGGGCTACCGAGTCGTGAGTCCAAACGAAGATGGAAGGCACGCCCATAAGAGCAGCTAGGCGAACCGCAGGGCGCATGTAGTCGCTGAAAATCAAGAAGGTTCCGCCGAAGACACGGGTGTTTCCGTGCAGTGCGATTCCATTGAGAATCGACCCCATAGCGTGCTCGCGGATACCAAAGTGCAGCACGCGACCGTACTTGTTTCCAGACCACTCGTGAGTCGACCACTGCTCGGGTACGAACGACTTAGAACCATTGATCGTGGTGAGGTTCGATTCAGCAAGGTCGGCCGAGCCACCCCATAGCTCGGGCATGACAGCCGCGATGGCGTTGATTACCTTGCCAGAGGCGGCGCGGGTTGCAAGTTCGGTGCCCGCTTCGAATACAGGGAGAGCGGCTTCGAGATCCGCTGGCACTTCTTTGCGCTCCATGCGCTCAAGAAGCGCTTTGGCTTCTGGGTTTGCCTGAGCCCACTTGTCGAAGCTAACTTGCCACTCGGCGCGCACTGCATCGGCGTGAGCCTGGTAGCCACGGGTGTGGGCCAATACCTCTGGTGCAACTTCGAAGGTTTTCTCTGGGTCGAAACCAAGAACTTGCTTCAGTCCGGCAAGTTCTTCTGAACCAAGCTTTGAGCCGTGAACCTTGCCAGAGCCCTGTTTGGTTGGTGACGGCCATCCGATGATGGTACGAAGAGTGATTAGCGATGGCTTGTCGGTGACAGCCTTCGCCTTCT
>JACCDQ010326091.1_pt1 | contig 13281 bp, 10 predicted proteins | sample 7446031 | NCBI WGS metagenome assembly JACCDQ01 (sample SAMN15323442, study PRJNA562643) | freshwater metagenome | isolation source: river surface water | place: USA:Blue River Watershed | collected 2017-08-17 | reverse complement strand
TGCCCGTCAACTTGGTGGCCACATTGGCGCGCAAGGTGACCGCGTTGTTGTGCTCCACATCGCCCAGCACGGTGATGCCCGACAAAGCAAACGCCGGCAAACGCACCAGTCCCCACAAGCATGCAAATACCCCAGCCACGAACAAGCCCACGAACATGAGCGATGCGGCCATGTGCATGAGCTTGACGTCGAACGGCACCGCCACCGAGGTGTTCACCTCAGGGCGGGTTCGCATGTGGGTGTAACGCGCGTTCATGGGGTTGTCACACCTCCAGGATGGTCGAGCGTGGCGCTTGCCAGCAGCGTCAAACACAAATCTTCGTAACTGATACCAGCCGCACGTGCAGACATGGGCACCAGCGAGTGACTGGTCATGCCGGGCGAGGTGTTCATCTCGAGCAAAAAGGGCTTGCGGTCAGAGGCACGCAACATGATGTCCGCGCGTCCCCATCCGCGACATCCAAGGGCTCGGTACGCCGCGACCACCAAACGCTGAATCTCTTGCTCTTCAGCAGCGGGCAAACCGCTGGGGCAGTGGTACTTCACGTCGTCGGTGAAGTACTTGTGGTTGTAGTCGTAGGCGCCATCGGGTGCCGCAATGCGCACCACAGGCAAGGCCTTGGCATGGATGCCATTGCCCAAAATGGGGCAGGTCAGCTCTTCACCAGTGATGAACTCTTCACACAACAAATCGGGGTCGTATTGCGTGGCCAAGGCAGCAGCGGCAGTGATGCCTGCAGCCTCCGTGACTTTGCTCATGCCAATCGATGAACCTTCGCGCGGCGGCTTCACGATCAAGGGCAAGCCCAGCTTGGCGGGAATGGCGTTGATGTTGTCGGCGGTTTGGTCTTCAGGCGACAGCCACACATAGCCGGGTGTCGACAAACCCACCGCGCTCCAGACACGCTTGGTCATCACTTTGTCCATGGCCATGGCAGAAGCCATCACGCCCGAACCGGTGTACGGAATGCCCAACAATTCCAAAGCGCCCTGCACCGAACCATCTTCGCCATAGCGTCCATGCAAGGCGATGAACGCGTGGGTGAAACCTTCGCGCTTGAGCTCATCCAGACCACGTTCGGCGGGGTCAAACGCCGCGGCATTGACGCCTTTGCTTTGCAGCGCCTTGAGCACACCACTGCCTGACATGATCGAGACATCGCGCTCGGCAGAGAGGCCACCCATCAGCACGGCGACTTTGGCAGTTTGAATGTTGAATGCTGTCATCTTCTTAAACCAACTTGTTCCCGGTGCGTTGCTGCACCAACGCCAACACCTGTGAAGGCACTTGACCAATAGAGCCTGCACCCATGCACATCACCACATCGCCGTCTTGCGCGTGGTCCACGATGACCTGCGCCATCTTGTGAATGTCATCCACAAACACCAAGGTCTCGTGTCCCGCCACGCGCATGGCACGCGACAGCGCACGGCCATCGGCAGCGGGAATCGGCGCTTCACCCGCAGCGTAGATTTCGGACAACCACAGCACATCGGCACGGCCCATGACTTTCACAAAGTCTTCAAAACAATCACGCGTGCGGGTGTAGCGGTGCGGCTGGAACGCCAAGACCAAACGACGTCCCGGAAACGCGCCTCGCGCCGCAGCCAGCGTGGCCGCCACTTCCACGGGGTGGTGGCCGTAGTCCTCGATGAGGGTGAACTGGCCACCGCTTTTCGCCGCCACGTCGCCATGGCGTTGGAAACGACGACCCACGCCTTTGAATTCCGCCAAGGCTTTTTGCAACGCGGCGTCTGGCACGTTCAACTCCACCGCAATCGCGATCGCTGCCAAAGCATTGAGCACGTTGTGCTCGCCCGCCAAATTCAGGGTGATGTCGATGTCGGGCAAGGTCACACCATTGCGGCGTTGCACGGTGAAGCACATGCGTCCGTTGTCGGCACGCACATTCACCGCGCGCACTTGCGCTTCTTCATTGAAGCCATAGCTGGTGATGGGGCGCGACACCTCAGGCAAGATGCTGCGCACTGCCGCATCATCGGTGCACAAAATCGCAGCGCCATAGAACGGCATGCGGTGCAAGAACTCGATGAACGCACCCTTCAACTTGTTGAAGTCGTGGCCATAGGTGTCCATGTGGTCGGCATCGATGTTGGTGACCACCGCCATGATGGGCAAGAGGTTCAAGAACGACGCATCCGACTCATCGGCTTCCACCACGATGTAGTCGCCTGAGCCCAACTTGGCATTGGCACCCGCGCTGTTGAGCTTGCCGCCAATCACAAATGTCGGGTCCATCCCAGCTTCGGCCAACACACTGGCCACCAAACTGGTGGTGGTGGTTTTGCCGTGGGTGCCGGCGATGGCAACCCCGGTTTTCAGGCGCATCAATTCGGCCAACATCACTGCCCGTGGCACCACCGGAATCAGCTTGGCATGTGCCGCCACCACTTCAGGGTTGTCCGCCTGTACGGCGGTAGAGGTGACCACCGCATCGGCACCGGCAATGTTCTTGGCATCGTGACCCACATAGGTGTGGATGCCCAAACTGTGCAAGCGCTTCAAGGCGGCGCTGTCAGACAAATCAGACCCCGAAATGACATAGCCCAGGTTCAGCAAGACCTCTGCAATGCCGCTCATGCCAGCACCGCCGATGCCGACAAAATGGATGTGACGAATGGCGTGTTTCATTTGTTGTCTCCGCGCGCAGCCAGCTGTTCACAGGCTGACACGACTTGTTTCACCGCATCCACTTGGCGCACGGCGTAGGCTTTTTCCGCGCAGGCTTGCAAGGTACGACGTGTCATGAACTGCAAGCGGTCGGCCAAGTCTTGTGGTTTCAATTCGTTTTGAGGAATCAACCAGCCACCGCCCGCATCCACGACAAAGCGGGCGTTGGTGGTTTGGTGGTCATCCACGGCATGTGGAAACGGCACATAAATTGCCGCCACACCGATGGCTGCCAATTCGGTGACGGTGCTGGCACCGGCGCGCGCAATCACCACATCGGCGTCGGCAAAGGCTTGCGCGGTGTCGTCGATGAACGGCGTCAATTCAGCCTGCACGCCAGCCTCTTCGTAGGCCGCACGCAAAGCATCGATTTGTTTGGCGCCACTTTGATGGGTCACGATCGGACGTTGGTCATGCGGGATCTTGGCCAAGGCTTGGGGCACCACCGTGTTCAAGGCTTGTGCGCCCAAACTGCCGCCGACCACCAAAACCCGCAGGGGGCCGGTGCGATCGGCAAATCGCTGCGCGGGTTCAGCTTGGTTCACAAAGCCATCACGCATGGGGTTACCCACCCACTCTGCTTTGGGCATCACGTCAGGGAAGGCACTGAAGACCCGGTCAGCCACGCCGCACAACACTTTGTTGGCCATACCGGCAATGGAGTTTTGCTCGTGCAACACCAAGGGCTTGCCACACAGCACCGCCATCATGCCGGCGGGGAAGGTGATGTACCCACCCAAGCCCACCACCACATCGGGTTTCACGCGACGAACCACGCCGAGGCTTTGCCAAAACGCGCGCAGCAACTTCAAGGGCAACAAGGCCAAGGTGTGCAGACCCTTGCCACGCACGCCACCGAACTGCACGGTTTCATACGCAAACCCACGTGGCGGCACCAACTGACTTTCCATGCTTGGCGCTGGCGCGCCCAACCAGTGCACCGCCCACCCCTGCGTGCGCAGCGCTTCTGCCACGGCCAGGCCCGGGAAGATATGACCTCCGGTGCCGCCAGCCATGATGAGTGCCGTGCGTGGGGACGTACTCATAGCCGTCCTCCATGCATCACCACGCGGTTCTCAAAGTCCACACGCAGCACGACAGCAATCGCAATCAGGTTCATCAAGATGGCAGAACCGCCGTAGCTCATGAGCGGCAAGGTCAGTCCCTTGGTGGGCAAGGCGCCCAAATTCACGCCCATGTTGATGAAGGACTGAAAGCCCATCCAAATACCCACCCCTTGCGCGACCAGGCCAGCGAAGACGCGGTCCATCGCAATGGCTTGGCGGCCGATGTACATGATGCGGCGCGTCAGCCACATGAACATGCCGATCACCGCAACCACACCCACAAAACCAAATTCTTCACCGATCACGGCCAGCAAAAAGTCGGTGTGCGCTTCATGCAACCAATGTAATTTTTCGACGCTGCCACCCAAGCCGACGCCAAAAATTTCGCCTCGGCCAATCGCGATCAGCGAGTGCGACAACTGGTAGCCCTTGCCCAAAGCGTGCTCCATGCTCCAGGGGTCAAGGTACGCAAAGATGCGCTCTCGTCGCCACTCGGACGACGCGATGATCAAGCCGAACACACCAATCAACGCGGCCGCAATCAAGAAGAACATGCGGGCATTCACGCCACCCAAGAACAAAATGCCCATGGCAATGACCGCGATCACCATGAACGCGCCCATGTCGGGTTCCGACAGCAACAGCAAGCCCACCACCGACACCGCCACACCCATGGGCGTGACTGCGGCGAAAAAGTTTTCTTTCACGTCCATCTTGCGCACCATGTAGTTGGCGGCATACAGCAACACGCCCCACTTGGCCAACTCAGACGGCTGGAAGTTCATGAACCCCAGGCCAATCCAACGGCGAGCGCCATTGACAGACTTGCCAATGAATGGAATCAGCACCGCAATCAGCAGCACGATGGACACCACAAACACCCATGGTGCGACACGCTCCCAGGTGTTCAATGGCACTTGGAAGGCCAACAAGGCAGCGACAAATGCCACAAACAATGACAACGCGTGACGCAGCAAGAAATGCGTTTGGCTGTAACCCGCGCCCATGCGGGGGTTGTCCGGAATGGCGATGGAAGCTGAATACACCATGACCAAACCAAACATCATCAACGCAAACGTAACCCAGACCAACGGTTGATCAAAGCCTTTGACATGCACAGGTGAGGCTGCGGTGCGCGCGAACTCGGTGCCGTGCACACGCACCGGCAAGGCATCGATGCTGCTTTCTGGCTCAGTACCGCCGCCCATGAGGCGATCGAAGCCTTGCTTCACGCGTTGCGTGAAGGGCACTTTGACGGAGACGGTTGCGTCGGTCACACCATGCCTCCTGCTTCTTCGATCAGTGCGTGCACGGCGTTGACAAACACTTCGGCGCGATGCGCGTAGTTGCGGAACATGTCCATGCTGGCGCATGCAGGCGACAACAACACCGCATCGCCCGACTGCGCCTGCTGGCTGGCCAAGGTGACTGCGACTTCCAAACTGGGTGCGTCGATCAGCGGCACGCCGCTGAGTTGCAGGGCCTCGCGCAATGCAGGGGCATCGCGCCCAATCAGCACCACGGCACGAGCGTAGTGCGCGACGGGGTCGAGCAGGGGCGCAAAGTCTTGCCCTTTGCCATCGCCACCCAGAATCACCACCAAACGACGATCGACACCCAAGCCTTGCAAGGCAGCCACCGTGGCACCCACGTTGGTGCCTTTGCTGTCGTCAAAATATTCCACGCCGTTGAACACCTTAACGGGTTCCACGCGATGCGGTTCGCCTGGGTATTCGCGCAAGCCAAACAGCATGGGTGCCAATTCGCCACCTGCACTGCTGGCCAGCGCCAGCGCGCTCAAGGCATTGAGGGCGTTGTGACGCCCGCGAATACGCAAGGCATCCGCTGGCATCAGACGTTGGATGTGAATTTCTTCTTCGTCATCTTTGCGACGCTTGCGGGTTTCGTCGGCTTCCAGCGCACGCACCAACCAGGTCATGCCATTGACAGTTTCGATCCCATAGTCACCCGGGCGTTGGGGCAAGTCACCGCCAAAGGTGATGTGAGCACGCACCTGGGGCTTTTGCAATTTCACACGCACGGGCTCGGGCAACATGGCCATCACGGCGGCGTCTTCACGGTTCAGCACCATCACCCCATGTGAGCCAAAGATGCGTGCTTTGGCCCCGCCATAGGCGTCCATGCTGCCATGCCAATCCAAGTGGTCTTGACTCAGGTTCAACACGGCAGCGGCTGTGGGCTCAAAGTTGTCCACGCCATCTAGTTGGAAGCTCGACAACTCCAACACCCAGACCTGCGGCAAGAACGGATGGTCAGGTGGCGGTGGGGGTGGCGGCACCAGGGGCGGCAGATCGACTTCAAACGGCTCTGCATCAGCAGCCATTTCAGTTGCCATCTCTGCAGCGTCGTCTGATGCAGGCAATTCCAATGGTCCGGCTTCGCTTGCTTCTTCTATAGCTTGTTCGGCCAAAGCCTCGTCTGCCGCGCGTGCTGCAGCTTCTTGTGCAGCGATCACATCGGCTGCCGCTTGCGCCTCGGCCGCTTGGTCGAGTGCGTGCGACAAAGTGTCCAACAACGTGGGGCCAATATTGCCGGCCACGGCCACGCGTAAACCTGCGCGCTCTAACAATCGGCCGGTCAATGAGGTGACCGTGGTTTTGCCATTGGTGCCCGTGATGCCCAACACCTTGGGGTGATAGGTCATGCGGGTTTGTAAATCGCTCAGCGCTTGGGCAAACAAGGTCAACTCGGTGCCCACCCACAAGCCCGCTGCGACTGCGGCTTGCCATACCGGCGCCACAGATTCAGGACTGAGGCCCGGACTCTTGAACACAGCGCGCACATCTTGACCTTCGACCAAGCTGGCTTCAAACGCGCCATGGATGAATTTCACATCAGGCAATTCGGCGCGCAGCACTGCCAAGTGCGGTGGCTCAGCACGTGTATCGACCACGCACACCTGCGCCCCGTGTCGCGCACACCAACGCGCCATCGCCAGGCCGGAGTCACCCAAGCCCAGAATCAGCACCGATTGGTTGTGGAGTTGCTGCATCGTCTTATCTCAGCTTCAAGGTCGACAAACCCACCAAGCACAACAGCATGGTGATGATCCAAAAACGCACAACCACTTGGGTTTCTTTCCAACCGCTCTTTTCAAAGTGGTGGTGCAAGGGGGCCATTTTCAAAATGCGTCGGCCTTCGCCAAATTTCTTTTTGGTGTACTTGAAGTACGACACTTGCACCATGACCGACAACGCTTCGACCACAAAGATGCCACCCATGATGGCGAGCACGATTTCTTGGCGCACGATCACCGCGATCGTGCCGAGTGCGCCACCCAAAGCCAACGCCCCCACGTCACCCATGAACACTTGGGCGGGATGGGTGTTGAACCACAAGAACGCCAAACCAGCCCCAGCCATGGCGGCACAGAAAATCATCAACTCACCCGAACCCGGGATGTAGGGGAACAACAGGTATTTGGAATACACCGAGCTGCCCGTCACATACGCAAACACACCCAGGGCCGAACCCACCATCACCACCGGCATGATGGCCAAACCGTCTAGGCCGTCGGTCAAGTTCACCGCGTTGCTAGAACCCACGATGACCAAATAAGTCATGATCACGAAGCCAAACACGCCGAGTGGGTAGCTGACCTCTTTGATGAAAGGCAACAACAAACCAGCTTTAGGCGGCAAGTCGACATCAAAGCCCGACTTGACCCACGAGTAGAACAATTCGAGCACGCGCAGGTTGCTGCTCTCTGAAATACTGAACACCAAATACAAGGCAGCCACCAATCCGATGATGGATTGCCACATGTATTTCTCACGAGAACGCATGCCCTCGGGGTCTTTGTTGACCACCTTGCGCCAATCGTCGACCCACCCAATGGCACCGAAACCGAAGGTGACGATCATCACGATCCAGACAAAGCGGTTCGACAAATCAGCCCACAGCAAGGTGGACACTGCGATGCCGATCAAGATCAACACACCGCCCATGGTGGGCGTGCCGCTTTTGGCCAAGTGGGATTGCATGGCGTATTCGCGAATCGGTTGCCCAATCTTGAGGGCGGCCAAGCGACGGATCACGGCTGGGCCTGCGATCAGGCCAATCAGCAGCGCTGTCAACGCAGCCATCACGGCACGGAAGGTGATGTACTGAAACACCCGGAAGAAACCGAATTCGGGCGAGAGGGTTTGCAGCCATTGGGCCAAGGTCAGCAGCATGGCGTGGTTTCCTTTTTGTTTTCGGTCTGGCAGCTGTTGATCGCATCGATCACACGCTCCATCTTCATGAAGCGCGAACCTTTGACCAACACACTGCCAAGCTGCGGCAGTTGTTGCATCACGTGCTGGTTCAGCGCCTCGATGCTGGTCATGTGGAGGGCTCGGGTACCGCAGGCTTGTGCTGTGAAGGCCGCCAGGTCGCCCAAGCACAGCACCTGATCAATGCCTTGGTCAGCAGCGTGATGGCCCACCTCGGCATGGAACTCGGGGCCTTGTGTGCCCACTTCGCCCATGTCACCCAACACCAACAGACGGGGCGCAGGCAACTCGGCCAACACATCGATGGCGGCTCGCACCGAATCGGGGTTGGCGTTGTAGGTGTCATCGACCACGGTGATGTCACGTCCTTGGCACTGAATGCCAAAGGCACGTGAGCGTCCTTTGACCGGCTCAAAACTGTTCAACCCCGATGCAACCGTGTCGAGCGACACACCGGCCACCAGCGCACAAGCCGTGGCTGCCAAGGCATTGCCCACGTTGTGACGGCCGGCAATGTGCAACTGTGTGTGCAACATGCCCGCTGGTGTTTGCGCGGTGACGACCCAGTGGTCGCTGCGCCAATCGGCCTGGACCAACTGCACCTCGGCTTCGCCCGTCATCGAGAAACGCATGCAGGCGCGCTCCCCCGCCAAGCGTTGCCACAAGGGTGTGTAGTCGTCATGCGCAGGAAAAACCGCCACACCATCGGCAGGCAAGGCACGAATGACTTCGCCGTTTTCCTGCGCCACCGCTTCAACGGTGGCCATGTACTCTTGATGCTCACGCTGCGCGTTGTTGACCAAGCCCACGGTGGCTTGGGTCATGGCAGCCAAGCCGGCAATTTCACCGGGGTGGTTCATGCCAAGCTCGACGACCGCACTGCGGTGATGGGCACGCATGCGCAGCAAGGTTTGCGGCACGCCAATGTCGTTGTTCAAATTGCCTTGGGTGGCCAACGCGTCGTCGCCATAACCTGCACGCAAGATGCTCGCAATCATTTGCGTCACCGTGGTTTTGCCATTGCTGCCGGTGACGGCAATCACCGGCAAGGTGAATTGGCTGCGCCAACCTTGGGCCAACTGTCCCAAAGCCACGCGGGTGTCTGCCACTTCCACACCCGCTAACTGCGCAGCCGCGAGCCCACGTTGGGCGATGGCAGCAGTCGCCCCGCTGGCAGCCACTTGCGGCAAGAAGTCGTGCGCATCGAAACGCTCACCTTGCAAGGCCACAAACAAGTCCCCGGCCTGGCAGCTGCGGCTGTCGGTGGTGACGCGTTGAATCAGCGCATCGGCAGTGCCATGCAACTTCGCGCCCGTCAGCCATTGGCTGATCTGCTGCAAACGGAGGTTCATGTCAGACATGCGCCCTCTCCTGTGCAGCCCGATGCAACAGCGCATCGCGTGCGTGTTGCACATCGCTGAACGGATGCTTCACACCGTTCACCTCTTGGTAATCTTCGTGGCCTTTGCCAGCCACCAGCACCACGTCTTGTGCGCGTGCATGTTGCACGGTGTGGGCGATCGCATGCGCCCGGTCTTCGATGACGATGGCACGCGAGGCCTGCTGCAAGCCAGCCAGCATGTGATTGAGGATGGTTTGCGGTTCTTCGCTGCGTGGGTTGTCGCTGGTCAGCACCACATGGTGTGCATGACGTTCAGCGGCTGCAGCCATCAAGGGGCGCTTGGCCGCATCACGGTCGCCGCCACAGCCCAGCACACAGGTCAACTCACCCCCACGCGATTGCGCCAAGGGCAGCAGCGCTTGCACCGCTTGCGCCACGGCGTCGGGCGTGTGCGCGTAGTCGATCACCACCAAAGGTTCACCCGCATCACCTACGGTTTGCATGCGTCCGGGCACCGCCGGCAACGCGCGACAGGCTTGTACTGCATCGACCAAACTGTGTCCCATGGCACGCAGACAGGCAATGACGCCCAACACATTGCTCACGTTGTAGTGGCCAACCAATTGGGTGTCGAGCCACTGCGCCACATCACCTTCGACCACCTCAAAGCGCAAGCCAAAACTGCCATGTTCGATGTGACGTGCCACGATGTGTCCCATCGTCGAAGTCGAAGTCGATGCGCATGACACGGTCCAGACACGCACATTGCCACGCGCTTGCAGTTGCTGCGCCAAGACAGCACCCTGAGCGTCATCCACATTCACCACCGCAGCTTGCAACCCCGCCCAATTGAACAGGGCCGACTTGGCTTGCCAGTAACGCGCCATGTCGCCGTGGTAATCCAAATGGTCTTGGGTGAAATTGGTGAACATGGCCAGGCGCACCTGCGTGCCATCCAAACGATGCTCGGCTATACCAATCGACGATGCTTCAATCGCACAGGCTTGGACGCCGGCTTGCACCATGTCACGCAAACGCGCTTGCAACAACACCGGGTCGGGGGTAGTCATGCCCGTGACCTCCAGTTGTCCCACCTCGCCCACACCCAAGGTACCGACGATGGCACAACGCTGACCCACGTTCTGTAGGGCATGCGCCAGCCACCACGCTGTCGATGTTTTGCCATTGGTGCCGGTGATGGCCACCACGTCCAGCGCATGGCTGGGTTGCTCGTAATACGCTGCAGCAATCGGTCCGCTGGCGGCTTTCAAACCGTCGTAGGCAGCAACGGTCTCTGTATCGCTGGCGTTCCAAGCAAACGCATCGACCCCTGCTTGCTCTACCAAACATGCGGTCGCACCTTGTTGCAAAGCTGCCGCCACATAGTGACGACCATCGGTCACGCCACCGGGCCAAGCAATGAAGCCATCACCCACCTTCACGCGTCGGCTGTCGGTATTCAAGACACCGCGCACTTGCGCATGCAACCACTGTGCGGCTTCTTGTGGGCTGTGCAGTCGCTTCATCAAAACGACTCCTTTTCCACTTGCGTCACCACCTGGGGCTTGACCGCCATGTCAGGTTGAACACCCATCATGCGCAAGGTTTGCTGGACGGTTTGGCTGAACACAGGAGCCGCCACATCGCCACCGAAGTAAGCGCCATTGGTCGGCTCGTCCACCATCACCGCCACCACGATGCGTGGGTTGTCGATGGGCGCGATGCCGACAAAAAAGCCGCGGTATTTTTTACTCGCGTACCCTTTGCCCTCGACCTTGTGTGCAGTACCTGTTTTGCCCCCCACGGAATAACCCATGGTTTGCGCTTTGGGTGCAGTGCCACCTTGAATCGTCACCATGTGCAACATGTTGCGAATGGCCGCCGCATTCTGGGGCGACAACACGCGCGCCCCTGTGGCAGTTTGTGTTGTCTTCACCAAACTCATGGGCACCATCTCACCATCGTGGGCGAACACGGTGTAGGCCTGGGCCAGCTGAAACAAACTGGTCGATAAGCCGTAGCCATAGCTCATGGTGGCTTGCTCGATCGGGCGCCATGTTTTGTATGCACGCACCTTGCCCGCTACAGCACCGGGGAAAGGCACTTGGGGCTTTTGCCCCAATCCCATTTGCGTGAATGCTTCCCACATGTCATGGGGCTGCATTTGCATGGCAATTTTTACCGTGCCCACGTTGCTGGATTTTTGAATGATCTCATTCACACTCAGCACGCCATGGGGGTGTGCGTCAGTGATGGTGGCGGTTCCCATTTGCAATTTACCGGGCGCCGTTTGAATCAAGGTCTCGGGCTTGACGATGCCTTTTTCCAAAGCCAACCCCACCACCAGCGGCTTCATGGTGGAGCCCGGCTCAAAGGTGTCAGTCAGTGCGCGGTTACGCAACTGAGCACCACTCAAATTGCCACGCTTGCCAGGGGAATAGCTGGGGTAGTTGACCAAGGCCAACACTTCGCCCGTCTTCACATCCAACACCACCACACTGCCAGCGGCAGCCCGGTTGTTGACCACAGACTCTTTGATTTTTTCGTACGCAAAGTACTGCACCTTGCTGTCGATGCTCAGCTGTAAATCTTGACCATCGACGGGCGGCACCATCTCACCAATGTCTTCCACCACGCGACCCAAACGGTCTTTGATGACACGACGCGAGCCAGATTTGCCACCCAAAGCCTTGTTGAAGGTGAGCTCCACCCCCTCTTGACCGATGTTCTCGACATTGGTAAAACCCACCACATGCGCCACTGACTCGCCTTCAGGATAAATACGCTTGTACTCTTTGCGGTCGTAGACGCCTTTGATCTTGAGTTCAGCGATGTCTTTGGCCACCGACTCATCGACTTGACGTTTCAGCCAGACAAAGGTTTTGTCTTCGTCTTGCAATTTCTTATCCAGATCGGCCATGCTCATGCCAAGCAATTTCGCCAATGCTTTGAGCTTGACAGGATCGCGCTCCATGTCTTCCGGGTTCGCCCAAATGCTGGGCACCGGCACACTAGAAGCCAAGATGTTGCCGTTGCGATCCAGGATGCGTCCCCGATTGGCCGGCAAATCCAAGGTGCGCACAAAACGCACCGCGCCTTGGCGCTTGAAGAATGCGTTGTCAATCACCTGCACATACGCAGCGCGCGCCACCAAACCCAAAAAACCTGCAGCAATGACCGCCACGATGAACTGACTGCGCCAGATCGGGGTCTTGCTTGCGAGCAACGGGCTCGAGGTGTATTGCACGCTGCGGTTGCTCATGGGCGAACCTCCGCGGGAGCTGACGCAGCAGCAGGCGCCGCAGCGCCGTTCACCGTCGCGTATTGCGTGATGGCTGGCGTGATGGTGCGCATGTGCAATTGCTCACGCGCCAACTTTTCGACGCGCAAGGGCGTGGCCTGCGCACGGCGCTCCACATCCAAACGGTCGTTTTCAGTTTCTAGTCGACGGGCTTCGTTGGTGGCCCGATCGATTTCTGTCGTCAAGGAACGAGACTCGTACTGCGTACGCACCAAGTACAGCGCGCTCGCCAGCACCGCCAACATCAAGAGCAAGCTCACACGACTCATGCGGCAGCTCCTAAGCGCTGAGCCACGCGCATGATGGCGCTGCGTGAGCGGGGGTTACCTGCCACTTCGGCCGCACTGGGTTTGACGCGGTCAATCGCTTTGAAGTCCATCACCTTCGGCGCCGCAAAAGGCGCGCGACGGTCATACACCTCACGCGAATGCTGCGTGATGAACTGTTTGACGATGCGGTCTTCCAACGAGTGGAAACTGATGACTGCCAATCGACCTCCGGGGCGCAACACCTGCAACGTCGCGCTCAGCGCTTGTTGCAACTCCTCAAGCTCGGCGTTGATGAAAATCCGAAAAGCCTGAAATGTGCGCGTTGCAGGGTCCTTGCCCGGCTCGCGGGTTTTGACCGTGTCAGCCACGAGCTGG
>JACCDQ010204501.1_pt1 | contig 13284 bp, 10 predicted proteins | sample 7446031 | NCBI WGS metagenome assembly JACCDQ01 (sample SAMN15323442, study PRJNA562643) | freshwater metagenome | isolation source: river surface water | place: USA:Blue River Watershed | collected 2017-08-17 | reverse complement strand
GGTGAACAACAAGACCAGGCCTTCTTGCCCATAAGCCAGCCCGATCAGGGGCACGCCGATCATCAAGGTGTTGCTGAAAATGCTGGCCAGCGCCAGCACCGAGGCCCGCGAGTCCCGGCCATAAACCATGAGCATGGCAAAAAACAAAGCCGCTGCCACCGCGAAATACTGGAACACCGGGCGCAGCTCCAGCAACTCCAGGTGCACCGAACTCATGGTGCGAAACAACATGGCCTGCGTGAGCACCAGAAACACCAGATTGGACAAGTCGCGCACCGCCTCGACCCGCACCAGCTTGGCGCGCCCGGCGATAAAGCCGATGAAAATCAGCAGCACCACGGGCAGCAGCGAAGAAACAACAGGATGGTCAAGGTTCATGCCGGGAATTATCCCGGTCACTCAAGCCCTTGCCGCCACGGAAACCACGTACGGCAGTCGGTCCAAGCGCCTCAAAAGCTGGCCTGCACGCCCAGCTTGAGTGAACGGCCCGGCAGCGGCGACTTGCCAAACGCGGTGCTGGTCAGGATCGAGGTGGCGCTGTAGGCCAGCTGGTCGGTGATGTTGTCGAGCCGAACAAACCAGTTGAGCACAGTCGCGTCCAGCCTCTGGCGGTATGAAACGCTGGCGTTGAGCAAGGTGTAAGCCCCAGTGGCCACGCTGCCCGCTGGCACACGGTGTTGTGCAGCGTGCCAATCGGCCCACAGCTTGCTGCCCCACGGCCCCTGGGCATGGGCCAGCGTGGCCCCGAGGCGCAGCGGTGCGATGCGGGGCAAGGGCTCGCCCGTGCTGCTGTGGGTCGCGCGCACGGTGTCAGCCCGCCAATCCAGATCAAGCGTGGATGAACCTTGCCACAGGCGCTGGCGGCCGTTGACCTCCAACCCCTGAAAGCGGGCCTTGACACCTTCGTAACGTTGCACAGGCAGGCCATCCTCTGTTTCAGCTGTGTTCATCAACCCAATGTAATTGGCGAACTGGCTGGCAAAAGCGGTCACGGTCATGCGGTGGGGTCCGCGCTTCCAATCGAGTCCCAAGTCCAGGCTATTTGACTTCTCCAGGCCCAGGCGGCTGTTGCCCACTTCCCAGGCGTGGGTGGCCAAGTGAGGGCCATTGGCAAACAGCTCGTAATCTTTGGGCGCACGTTGCGACATGGCCGCATTACTGGTCAAGGTCCAGGCGGATGACAGCTTGTAAGCCGCGCCAGCGGCCAGGCTCAAAGGTGTGAAGTCCCGCGTGCCCATTTCAAAACGATCCAGTGCAGGATTACCCAAGGACTGAACGCGCACCGACTCCCAACGCGCTCCGGCATTGAACTGCCCCCAAGTGGTGGGCAACTCTTCGTGCACAAACAGCGCCTGGCTGCGGGTGCGGCTGAAAGGCGCAAAGGCTTCATCGCCCACGGCAGAAAAACGGCCCGATTCGACTTGTGCGCCCAGCACGCCTTGCCAACCTGCCACGGGGCGGTGACGCGCTTCCAGGCGCAAGTCCTGACCCTGGTTGGCGAACACGGTGCCGGGCACGCCGTTGTCAAACTCGGTGTGTTGATAATCGGTGTGGCTTGCGCGTGCTTTGATGCTTTCAAACCAGCCCGGTAAATTCCGCTGCTGCCCTTCAAAGGCAAAACGCGTGGTCTTCATGCCGATCGTCACCCGGTCTTCGGCCACCGTGCCGTAGTCGCTTTGGTAGGTGTTGACCGAAGCGCCCAGGTAACCATCGGCCCAGAAGGTGCTGGCCCCAATGGCGCCGCCTTGCGATTGGCTGGCCGAATTGCAGATGCGGCGGGCGTAGCGCGTTTCACCCGTTTTGTCGCAGGCCAGTGAGACCGGCACGCGCACATCGCCCGTGCGCCGATCAAAGCCATCCACATGCAAGGCCCAGCGTTCGTTGCCCGCTTCCACCAGGCCCGCTGCGCTGCGCTCAGCGTTGCCTGTGCCCGTCTGCAGCTGGGCTTTGCCCGAGACACCCGTCAGGGCTTCACGGGGGATGCGGTTGTCGATCACATTGACCACCCCGCCCACCGCGCTGCCGCCGTATTGCAAGGCGGCCGAGCCCCGCAAGACCTCGATGCGCTCGGTGGACAACACATCGAGCGGCACTGCATGGTCGTAGCTGAGCGCAGACACGTCGGCGCTGGCGGCGCTGTTGTTCAGCACCCGGATGCGGTCACCGTCCAGCCCCCGGATGATGGGGCGGCTCGCGTTGGGGCCAAAGTAAGTGCTGGAGACGCCGGGCAAACCATTCAGGGTTTCACCCAAAGTGCTTTGTCCGCGTTCGAGCAAATCGCTGCGCCCCATGGCGCTGGCGGGCACGCTGGCCTGTTCACGGCCCAAAGGGTTGCCGGTGATGATGATTTCAGAGGGCACGGTTTGCGCCATGGCCGAGCCTAAGGCACAAGCCCATGCGAAGGCCGAGAACTTGAAAATGGGATTCATGGTCTGGATTTGAAAAACAGAAACTCGTCTGAAGCCCGCACACGGGACCATCAAACGGCGATCGGTGCTTCAAATCCAGTGGGGTGGCGCTCTGGCCTGTGTTGTCCAGCAGACCTTCAGGCCTGCGCCAATGATCTGCGCCAGCACAGGCAAGGCTGCGGGCAAGGGCAGCGGCAGCGTCTGGGCTGCGCCCAGGGCCAAGCCACTGGCGTGACCCAAATGGTCCAGCACCTGACACAACGCCGAACCCTGGGTGTGACCATGGTCCTGGTCGGCTGCAGCCAACGGTACAGACGGCGCAGATGTCGCGGTCACCGACACCAGCGCTTGCTGCACTTGGTGAGCGATACCGTGCCATTGACCCCAGATCGGCGCCCACAGCAGCGCCGCGACCAGCCAAAGGGTCAGCGCAGCACGCCAGCGGGAAACAGAGCGAAAAGCCATGGGCTTCATTGGAACATCAAAACCATGACCGGACCGTGAACTGAAACACAGCGGCTCAATCTCGCACCAGACGCGCAAAGGTCTGGCGGAACTTGGCCACCTTGGGCGCGGCCACGGCCAGGCAATAGCCCTGGTAAGGATTGCGCTCGAAAAAGTCCTGGTGGTAATCCTCGGCTGCGCTGTAGTTGGCCAAAGGCTCGACCTCGGTCACGATGGGTTGGCCAAAGGCTTGCGCCGCATTCAGCTCGGCGATCAGCGCCTGCGCCACCTGCTGCTGTTCGGGCGTGGTGAAGTAAATGCCGCTGCGGTACTGCGTGCCCACATCGTTGCCCTGCCGGTTGAGCGTGGTCGGGTTGTGGATGACAAAGAAAATTTCCAGCAACTCACGGGTGCTGATTTGCGCCGGGTCGTACTGCAGCTTGACCACCTCGTTGTGGCCGGTGCGGCCTGTGCAGACTTGCTCGTAAGTAGGCGACAGCGTCTGGCCATTGCAGTAACCCGACTCGACGTCAGTCACGCCACGGACCTTCACGTAAACAGCCTCGGTGCACCAGAAACACCCACCCCCCAGCACGATTTCTTGAAGTTCAGAAGTTGTTGATTTCATTGAAAACGACCTATACAACGGGGTTTCTGGTGGTTAAAATTTGGGTTGAACAGAAGCAAATTTTTAACCACTTTCATCCACCAAGACGATGCCTGAAGCGCCCTACCCCAAGCAGAAGCACCTGACCATCATAGAGAAGAATGGAAGGCACTACTTCAAGGTTCAGTTCAACAAAACGAAGTTGGGACTGAAGGTGAACAAGACTTTCACCAAGTATGAAGATGCCCTTGAACTCATCAACGCTTGTGAGAACAAGTATGGCAAACTGACAGTCAAAGGTTTGATGGACACAGAGAACGAGCGATACAAGTTGCTTGAGCAATGGTTCACAGACCCACCAATCCGAGACTACTTGGATAAATACATCCAAAGGTACATTGACCCGAAGTACGCCCACTTGGACAAAAACAAGCCAGAAGACAAGTACAAGCTACGGCAAAAGCAAAGCACTTTGGGAATGCTGGATATTTGTTTGAATACAGAAATTGACCACGAAGTAGAAACAGAATTCAAAGTCAGCAGACTTCATTGGAATGAAACAGTCAGAACAAAAATCTGTTCACTTCGTCCAAAAGAGTTGGCAAGTTCTGACATAAATAATTTAATTATTGCTCTCAAGGCAAAAGGGATGAAGCCAATTTCAATCAGCACTTACCTAAGCAGGGCAAGTGTCTTTTGGAAAAAACTTCCATCACTCAACAGAGATTTGGCAAATCTTCCCAATCCTTGGTTGATGTATGACAAAGATATTTTGACCAATGGAAACAAGATTTTTAAGAAAAAGCCATTCAGGTTTAATCACCAAACACTGAAGCAACTTGCTAAAACTATCAAAGGGAAAAACATCAGACCAGTTGTTCACTTGATGTATAAACTTGGTTTGAGAAGACAAGAAGCAGTTCTTCTCACAAAAGAACAATTTTTTGAACAACCAAAACCACACCTTTACATACAATCAAAAAACACAGAAAGAATTGTTTACTTGAATGAAAGGCAAACCAGATTTGTCAAAAGTCTCATTCGTGAAGACAAAAGCAGATTATTTGATTATGAAGTTCTTGGCTTTGATGGTTCGTACTCAAAGACAATGGAAAGCGCGGAACTAAACATTAAACAGCACGACTTCAGAAAAGACTACATCAGCCGAATGATTGAGCAAGTTGGAATTTCAAACAGTATCCTTTTAAGCCAACTTTTGGGACACACCACGCCAAGAGCCATTGAAAGAATTAGAAATACTTTTCCAGAAGGGAAGGCACAATTTACAGACCAATCAGAAATTCTAAAACAGATTGGTCACAGAAACAGCAGAATCACAGCAGAGCATTACTATTCAATGAAATGAAATGAAAGGCGAAAAATGAGCAACGCAAAAGAAAAAGCCGAAATAATTCTAATAATAATTAAAAGAATTTTAAAATGGATTGGCTTGACAATACTTGGTGTTGGAATTTTATTCTTCATCACCTATCAATATTCAGAATATCAAACAAAACAAGAAAAGAAAATTGAAGATAAAGTTTCAATCAAAGCATTTCATCCCAAAGAAGGACCATGCGACAAAGATTACCCTTATCAATACATAGTTTTCAATGATTCTGGAAAAACCGTTGAAAAAGTCAGTTTCAGCGTGGGAATTAGGAGAGTTGGATTTTCAAGCGATTTAAATGGCTACACATCCATTGATGAAGACAAGATAATTCCATCTGGAGAAGGTTACGGAAGGTGTTTTAGAGCAACCAAAGATGGCGATTACACAAAAGAACTCAAAGAGAGTAACGTTGAAATTTTCATCAAGTACAAAGATGTAACCTTTAAAGAAAAATGAATTTATCTTAATTTAAATTTATTTTTGTTCTGAAAATTGTTTTTGGAATGTTCTTTTAACCCATTAAGAAAATTGATTTCGTGAATGATTGCCATCGCCTGCGTAGAACCAAGCGGACAATCATTCAAATCAAGGCTTAACGACCAAATTTTTTGCTCAATGTTGAAGGTTGGACCTGAGGCGCTTGGTCTGAGCCACCCTCCTGTTCTCCCTGCTCCTCCAGCATCGTCATGATTGATTTGATTCTTTGGGATAGGGCTTGGTGCTGTATCTTTAATCGTTTCACTTCTTCCACCGATGCTTTCAATGGTTCCGCTAACTGAATGACCCCACAATCCTTCACATCTCGGAAAGAAGTTTCGCACCAAGCCACTCTTTCCGATAAGTAAGAAGTTTTCGCATCTAGAAGTTGGACCACCTTGTAGATGGTGCTTAGGTCCTCCTGAATTGTTCTGTTTTCGTTGTTCTCGTTCATACACATTTTCCTTTCTTATAGTTGTTTTTGCGATGTGCTCAGTTCTGCCACCAAGCAAATGATGTGCTTTGATAGCTAGCAGCTCCGATAAATCTTCAACTGCTCGTTTGTGTTCTGTTGTTGTCAATGACGTGGGCATTTGTAATGCCAATTCTTTGAAATTAGTGTGAGGTTCAAACATTGCCCCTTTCAGCTTGATTGCTTGCTTATCACCTGCGAACTTCACAGAAATAGATGTGTTGCTCACTCTGGTGATTGCTAGTCCCAAACCGTCTTCCATAAAAGTCAGAAGTTCATCCCTGTTGCTGATGCGATTTTGTTCAATTGCGTGACGAAGTTCTGATTGAAGAACCGAAGTTTTCTGCTTCCTGTTCAATGTTGAGTAATTAATTTTTGGGGAAGTAACTTTGAACTTGCTTGAGTTCCTCTGAACCTGTTCCCAGTTGTGTTGATGGTTAGTGATTTGCGTGAAAAGTTTCATCACCTGAATGGTCTGTTTTCCTGGTGGATGTGGGTTCCATCTTTTGCCTGCCAACTCTTTGCCGTTTCTATCAACACCACCAAGTAGAACCATAGGGAAGATGAAGTGGATGTGAAATGCTTGTTGCCCACTGCTTGGGTTAGGTTTATCACGATGGATGACAAAGAAAGAGTTGAACTGTTCTTCCTCCAATCCCGGCGCCACAACCTCCTTGAAGTTTTTAATTATTTTGGAAAGTTGTTCTTTGGTTGGGTTCTCGTTTTCACGAAAAGCTAAACAGCCGCTACAGTACTTATGACGGCGTGAAACGCTATTGATGATGTTGGTGGTAAGTTGGGCTGAACCTTCCAAAATTTCAGGCTTGAAGGCTCTTTCATCACCGGTGTGATTTCTCTCTCCAAGAAGATATCTGATTGCTGGTTCAGCATTGGAAGTGCCAGTTTTGAAGAACTTCACAATCATTTGAAGTCCCACTTTCTCATCACTTGAGCAAGTGCCTCTATTTGCTCTTTAATTGCCTTTAGGAGCACCTGCGCTGATAAGTTGATGGGATACCCTTGGTTCAGGTGTTTTGCTATTTGATTGAGGTTCACACCAATTTTGTTGAGTTCAAAAGCACATTTCAGGAAAGCCTTGTGCTGTTGTGGTGTGTTCTGTTCATTGGTGATGCAAGTCGCTTGTGAGCGAATGAAGTGCGCAATGGTGTGAAAACCTGCTGACTTCCTGTTGCCATCTATAAGGTCGAATTCTTGTGGACTGACGTACAACTCCAATCTTTTGGTTCTTAGATATGGATGAACATCTGAACTTCCTGCTTGCCCACTTTTTCTTTTTAATATTTGCTTCACATCTGCCTCCACTAAAACGGGGAATGGGGCGTAGCACCATCAAGTAACCATCTAACGAGAGGATTTCCTCCGTTGGATGGGTTAACCTTGCTTTTGCTTTGGTCCCATTGCCTCTTGGTACTAGTCAAGCAGATTTTTTTATGAAGTCAAGTTTTGTACGAATGGAAAAGTACAGTAATTTTTCGCCCCGTCCATTTTTTACTCTTTATCACTTATGAGTTTTTCTCTTTGATATGGACCTGCTAAGCAGGTACCTTTGCTACGCATTGGTACTTCTCTATGCTCCGCTGAACTGTTCTGTTCTTCTGTACTGAATTTATAAATATGGCGGACTTGCCCCACACGAAGAGGCAAAGCATCACCCTAGAGCCGAAAAATTTTCGTCTCTAGGGCTCCACCGGATATGCTTTTTAATTTCCCACACATCTATCGGAATCGGCAAAATCAAGTTACCAATCAAGTCTGGTTCAAGTGCTTGTTCACTCCCGTGCCTGGTCCAGACAATAAGCCTCTCAGGTTCGTTGCGCACGGATCCCATTCTTACGAACAGGTGGGTTTTTAGTCACTCGTTTTGTTAGACCGGTACCACCAGCGTGATGGAAGCAGTTTAAGTTTTTGGCTCCGTTCTTTCTGCCCTAACAAATACGGGTGGGAACACCCTAGACAGTGCGAATCGGGAACAAAATATGTCGGGTCAAGTCCGCAGAAGGTCTCCATATTTTTTGTTGACGCATAACACTGTCAGTTAAGTTATATTAACTTTTCAGAAATTGTCAAGCACTTTTGTTTTTTATTTCAAAACTCAAATTTTTACAGGCTACTTTAAACTCCGTAATTGAGTTTTGTTTTTGATGGTTTGAAGCACCAACTTCTTCTAAGTTCAAATATAAATCTTTACCAGTAAAGTTCAGGTAAGTCATTTCATTTACAAAATCCCAATCCGAATCCGAAATCTCAAGAATAAAATGAAAACTAAAATTTTTCTCAGATTTGTTCAAGGAAAGGATTCCTGAAAATTCCTGACTAATATTTTTTGAATTAGATTTACTCAATGTCATCAAAAAATTTCCAGAAACTTTTTCTCCAAAATCTTTTTCAAAAGCATACGCGACATTCTGGTTGAAATCTGGAATATTACCAGTAACGCCAGAAATTTGAATAAATTCTTTTTTTTGACTATCCATAAATGGAATAGTCTTTGCTATTTCGCAAATCTTGATTTTCATACTTAGCCCTATTTCAATTATTATTTAATCAAAATTTTGCCTACTTCACCACCACCATTGATGTAATCTGAATACCATTTAGGTGGTCTTCCTTGTCCAGACCAAGTATTGTCGTTAAGTTTGTATTTCGCAGGTCTTTGTATTTTCGACTTTGATGCGCTGTTCACAGGTTTAGACTTTTTGAAGCCCAACTCTTTCGCAGTAACTTGGTAGGCTTCAATTTCACTTTTTAGTTTTTCAATGACCTCTTGCCTTTGTGCTTGCTTAAGTTCTTCAGCCTGCTTCTGAAGTTCAGCAATCTGGTCTTGGATTTCTTTCAATGTTGGCATAGGTTTCCTTTAAACGGCAATCAACCGTGAAAGTATGACTGCTTTTGCTCAACAAAGAAAGGCGTGTTTAACGGTCTAGGTCACCTAATTTTTTAACCACTTTTAACCACTGGCAGACCACAAAAAACTTAAGTCATTGATTAGCAAAGATATATTTTCATAGGTTGCCTAGTACCACCAAAAGCAACCGCCGCCCAGCACCAATGTCTCAGTCATGCCATCTCCCGTGTCGTTGAGGCGCTGATTATCCGGCGCAGGCAAAGTCGGCGCTGACCGCCTGCACGAAGTCCTTGAGCGCCACCTGGTCACGGCCACTGCGCCACAGGCAGCGCGTGTCGTAGCGCACATCGGCCTGCGCCAGTGGCACAAAGGCCACTCCGGCCAGCGCTGACTTTTGCAAGGCCTGCGGCACCAGCGCCACGCCCAAGCCCTGCGACACCAGCGACACCACACTCAGCCAGTGACGCAACTCGTGCACCGCCGGAGGCAACCATCCGGCCTGCTCGCACTCGGTCAAGATGCGGGCGTGGTAATCGGGCGACACCGTGCGCGAGACCACCACCAGAGACTCGCCGCGCAGTTGGTCCAGACCCACACTGCTGGCCTGCGCCAAGGGGTGCGACTGCGGCAGACAGGCCACCAGCGGCTGGCTGACCACCAACACTTGGTCAAAACCCGGCGGCACGCGCGGCGTGTGCACAAAGCCCACGTCCAGCCGGTCACGCACCAGCTCGGACAGTTGCTCGCTGGAGCTGAGTTCCAGCAGCACCAGCTTCAGGCGCGGGTGGCTGGCCTGAAAGCGGCTGAGCAGTTGCGGCAGGCCGCAATACAACATGGTGCCGGCAAAACCGATGTGCAGCTCGCCCGCCTGACCTTCGGCCACCTCGCGCGCTTCGCGGGCGGCATCGCTGGCCTGCGCCAGCAAGGCACGGGCGGCCGGCACAAAAGCCTGCCCTGCAGCCGTGAGCTGTACCCCCCGACTGTTTCGGGTGAACAGCTGCGCCCCCACCGAGGCTTCGAGTTGCTGGATGTTGAGCGAGAGCGGCGGCTGCGAAATCGACAGCCGCTGCGCGGCCCGACCGAAGTGCAACTCCTCGGCCAGGGCCAGAAAGTAACGGAGGTGACGAAATTCCATGTATTAAAAATTCATATTGATGAATCAATAATCAATATTAGACAGCTATTCATGACACCCTGACAATAGGCGCCAAGACTTTTTACGGAGACACACCATGGCCACCCCCAAAAACACCTTCAACTGGGAAGACCCCTTCGACCTGAGCGCCCAATTGACCGACGACGAGCGCCAAGTCAGCGAGGCCGCCCGCGCCTACTGCCAGGAGCGCCTGCTGCCCCGGGTCAAGGACGCGTTTTTGAACGAGACCACCGACCGCGCCATCTTCAGCGAGATGGGCGAGCTGGGCCTCTTGGGCGCCACCATCCCCGAGCAGTACGGCGGTGCGGGCCTCAATTACGTCTGCTACGGCCTGGTGGCCCGTGAAGTCGAGCGCGTGGACTCGGGCTACCGCTCCATGATGAGCGTGCAGTCTTCGCTGGTGATGGTGCCGATCAACGAGTTCGGCACCGAAGCCCAAAAGCAGAAATACCTGCCCAAGCTGGCCCGTGGCGAATGGGTCGGCTGCTTTGGCCTGACCGAGCCCAACCACGGCTCCGACCCGGGCAGCATGATCACGCGCGCCAAGAAAGTGCCAGGCGGCTACAGCCTGTCCGGCGCCAAGATGTGGATCACCAACAGCCCGATCGCGGATGTGTTCGTGGTCTGGGCCAAGGACGATGGCGGCCAGATCCGCGGCTTCATTCTCGAAAAAGGCTGGAAAGGCCTCTCCGCCCCCGCCGTGCACGGCAAGGTCGGCCTGCGTGCTTCGATCACCGGCGAGATCGTCATGGACGAAGTCTTCTGCCCTGAAGAAAACGCCTTCCCCGAAGTGCGCGGTTTGAAGGGCCCCTTCACTTGCCTCAACAGCGCCCGCTACGGCATCGCCTGGGGCGCTCTGGGCGCTGCCGAAGACTGCTACGCCCGCGCCCGCCAGTACGTGATGGACCGCCAGCAGTTTGGCCGCCCCCTGGCCGCCAACCAGCTGATCCAGAAGAAGCTGGCCGACATGCTGACCGAGATCAGCCTGGGCCTTCAGGGCTGCCTGCGCCTGGGCCGTATGAAGGACGAAGGCACGGCCTCGGTGGACCTGACCTCCATCCTCAAGCGCAACAGCTGCGGCAAGGCGCTGGACATCGCCCGCCTGGCCCGCGACATGATGGGCGGCAACGGCATCAGCGCCGAATACGGCGTGGCCCGCCACCTGGTCAACCTGGAAGTGGTCAACACCTACGAAGGCACGCACGATGTGCATGCCCTGATCCTGGGCCGGGCCATCACGGGGATTGCGGCGTTCTCCAATTGAACGTCACCGACCTGCCAATGATCCCGCAGGTCGGCACCTTCAGGTCCGACTTGCATGGGCCAAGCGCAGATCCATGTCGGGGCTGAAGCCGCCGACCTACCGCTGCACACCTTCAGCGGCAGGAGCACATCAAGGGAAGGGGCTTCGGCCCCTTTTTCTTTACCTGTGCTTCACCTTCCTGCGTGTGCCAGCGGCTTGACGCGCATCAGCTCAAGCACTACATTACTAACCAGTCAGTCATTAACAAACTGGTTTGTGTGAACACCGAAGCCACTGCCCCGCATAAACGCGAACGCCGCAAACAAGACCGCCCAGGAGAGCTTCTGGAGGCGGCTTTGGATTTGTTCGTGGAAAAAGGCTATGCCGCCACCCGCGTGGAAGAAGTGGCCGCCCGTGCAGGCGTGTCCAAAGGCACTTTGTTTTTGTACTTCCCCAGCAAGGAAGACCTCTTCAAGGCCGTGGTGCGCGAAAACGTGGTGCACCCCGTAGCCCAGGGCGCCGCTGAAGTTGCGCAATTTGAGGGCAACTCAAGCCAATTGCTCGAATGGATGATGCTGCAGTGGTGGCACCGCTATGGCTCGACCAAAGCCTCAGGGATCTCCAAGCTGGTGATGAGCGAAGCCAGCAACTTCCCCGATCTGGCCGTTTTTTACCGCAATGAAGTCATTCAACCCGGTCAGACCCTCGTGCGCAACGTGTTGCAACGTGCCATCGACCAAGGCGAATTTCGCCCCGTCGATGTAGAGCTGGCGCTGCATTCCGTCATGGCGCCGCTGCTGTTTCTGGTCATGTGGAAGCACTCCATGGGCCCTTGCTGCCCGAAGACCGAACAAATCAACCCTGAACAATTCATTTCCCAACACGCCCAGTTGCTGGTGCGTGGTTTATCGACTGATTGATCTGTCATGAAAAAAACAACCATCTGGATCTTGTCGGGTGTGGCCATCGCTGTGCTGGTGGCCGGAGGCGCCCGTTTACTGAGTCAGCGCAAAGCCGCCAACAACCCGCCGCCTTCGGCTGCGGTCACGCCTGTGCTGGAATTGGCCAGCTCCGATGTCTTCACCGTCAAAACCCAGGCGCTGGCTTTGGGCCTGCCGGTATCTGGCGCACTCAAAGCCACGCAAAGCGCTTTCATCAAGGCCCGCGTGGCCGGTGAACTGGTGACCTTGACCGTGCGCGAAGGCGATGCAGTGCAAGCCGGCCAAGTGGTGGCCCGGGTGGACCCGACCGAATACCAAGCCCGTCAGCGCCAGGCCCAGCAGCAAGCCGACTCGGCCAAAGCACAGGTGGACATTGCCCAGCGCCAGTACGACAACAACAAGGCCTTGGTGGACCAGGGCTTCATCTCGCAAACCGCACTGATCACCTCGCAAGCCACATTGAACGGCGCCAAGGCCACCCACATGGCCGCCGTGGCCGCGCTGGATGTGGCCAACAAGGCGCTGGACGATGCCAACTTGAAAGCGCCCTTTGCAGGCCAGATTTCACAACGCCTGGCACAAGCCGGTGAACGCGTGGCGATCGACGCCCGCATTGTCGAGATCGTCAACCTGTCCCAGCTCGAACTCGAAGCCGCCTTGCCCGCCAACGATGCCGCGCAAGTGCGCGTGGGCATGAAAGCGCAGCTGCAAGTCGAGGGCATGGGTCAGCCAGTCGAAGCCCGTGTGCTGCGCATCAACCCCAGCGCCCAAGCGGGCAGCCGCAGCGTGTTGGTGTACATGGGCGTGACCGGACGCGAAGGCTTGCGCCAGGGCCTGTTTGCCGAAGGCGCTTTGGGCACCCAGACCGTGCAAGCCATGGCCGTGCCGGTCAGCAGCGTGCGCACCGACAAGCCGCAGCCCTATGTGCAAGTGGTGGAAAACAAAGCCGTGCGGCATGTGACGGTCAAACCCAGTGCACGCACAGAAGTTCAAGGACTGGCCATGGTGGCCGTCGAAGGCTTGACCGAAGGCATGCAAGTGCTGGCGGCCAGTGCAGGTGCGGTACGTGAAGGCGTGCAGCTCAAGTTCACGGCTGCGGCCCAGTAAAAGGCGCTCAGCATGTGGTTCACCCGTGTCAGTCTGAAAAACCCCGTCTTCGCCACCATGGTCATGCTGGCCTTGGTGGTGTTGGGCTTGTTTGCCTACCAGCGCCTCAAAGTTGACCAGTTCCCCAACATCGACTTTCCGGTGGTGGTGATCAGCACCGAATACCCCGG
>JACCDQ010376944.1_pt1 | contig 13288 bp, 12 predicted proteins | sample 7446031 | NCBI WGS metagenome assembly JACCDQ01 (sample SAMN15323442, study PRJNA562643) | freshwater metagenome | isolation source: river surface water | place: USA:Blue River Watershed | collected 2017-08-17 | reverse complement strand
CCTGAAGGCTGTCGAGACGGCCTACTTCGGTTCAACCAAAAAAGTTACCAGTTCAAACCAGATACAAATCGGAAAATTAAAACTGAGCGGCAAACCCCAGCTCCAGTTCACAGATTCAACAAACAACACTTTGAACGTCGCCTTGCCTTCAGTCTTACCCAAGACAGCTAAATACGAAATCGTATGGTTGCGCGATAACTTTGACATTCTCAGCGATGGTCTGGCAAAGCGCACAATCGGTGCCGCCGATCGCGGTTCGATTCTCGCAGCGAAGATCGTTTATAAGGCAAAGGGCTACCAAGAAGAAACGTTTTATACGAACGATGTGAACGTAGACGCCAAGACTCGCGTCTACAAGCAACTTTGGAGCTCCGAGTTCAATGGGGTCGCTGGAGCAAACGCAGGAAGCGACTGGTCGCCAGAGAATGGCGATGGTGTTGCATACGGGAACCGCGGCTGGGGCAATGGAGAACGCCAATGGTATCGCTGGGAAAACGCCGTGCAGGATGGCTCCGGCGTTCTCAACATAACGGCGACCCGCGATGGCGCATCCGAGACCCACTGCTATTACGGTGATTGCGAATGGTATTCCTCGAAGATCGTCACCAAAGGAAAGGTCGGATTCCTCTATGGTCGCCTCGAAGCACGAATCAAGGGCGCCCCAGGAAACGGCACCTGGGGTGCGTTTTGGACTCTAGGTTCTGACATCGACACAAAACTTTGGCCATGGTGTGGAGAGATCGACGTAACGGAGCTTGTTGGCAACCTGCCAAACTCGGTGCTTGGCTATTCACACGGACCCGTCACATACGGCGCCGGTCGAGGCAACACCATCCAACTGGAACAGGATTGGTCTAATGATTACCACACGTATGCGATTGACTGGCTGCCCGATCAGTTGGTTTGGTATGTTGACGGCCAAGCTTATGGTGTCGTGAACCGGACCGACCGTGATTGGGTCTATGACCACGAGTTCTACTTGATTCTGAACCTTGCCATGGGTGGAAATCTCGGTGGGGCTATCGACCCAGACCTTCAGTCGTCAGTGATGAAGGTGGATTGGGTTCGGTACAGCCAGATTGACGGCGTTGGAACACTAATCCGCCACTAGGCTGATTCGCGAAGCACCAGCTCAACCGGCATGATTCGCGATTCCACGCTCTCGCCGTTTAGCTGAGCAATCATAAGTTCGGCCGCAGCCTCACCAAGCGCAACGATGTCTTGGCGAACCGACGAGAGTTGTGGTCGAGAAGTACGTGCGGCGATCGAGTCATCGAATCCAATCACAGCGATATCTTCGGGCACTCGCTTACCAGCTTCTTCGATGACTGCGATGGCACCCAGGGCCATCAGGTCGTTACAGGCGAAGACGCCATCAACATCTGGATTTTCAGCTAGCAGTGCTTGCATCTGCTTCTGTCCACTCTCGTATGAGTAGTCACCCTGGCGAACGATGGATTTCGAAGGCACGCGACCAAGTTCACGGTAAACCTGGTTGTAGCCATCCAGTCGTTGGTGACCAGCAGTGGTTTCAATGTCACCGGTGATAATCGCGACTTTTTTGCATCCACGATTGATTAGGTGCTTTGTAGCTGCATAGCCGCCACCAAAGTTGTCGGTATCCACGAAGATTAGGTCTGCATCCGTGTGAGGGCTACCGGTGAGCACAATCGGAAGGCGTTGCTTGGCAAGTTTACGAACTAAAGCGTCTTTGTGGAGCTGGAAGAAGATAGCCCCGTCGACTTCTCGCGACTCGAGGTAATGAGCGACAGGTCCGTCGACGCTGTTGACTGGAGTCACCATCAGTACAGCTTGTAGGTGATTTTCCATTAGCACTCGGCTGATACCTGCGGTCACGGTGCCCCAGAATGGATCGGCGAAGACTGAGAGGTCGTCATCAATCACAACTGCGATCAAGCCGGTTCGACCAGATGCGAGCGCTGTAGCCGCACGATTCTTGCGGTAGCCGAGTTCTTCAACAACCTTCAGTACGGCAGCCGTACGCTCAGGATTAACTCGCGGGTCTCCATTGAGTACACGCGAAACGGTCGCTTCAGAAACTCCAGCTGCTTCGGCGATTGCCGAATAGGTAGGGCGTGGCTTTGGAGTCATCACCCCTCCTTTTCGCTCAGCTAACGAGGGCCTTTAGGCTCTCTCCATTCGTCTGAATAATCGTAGCGTAGACCTTCGCAGACTCCTTTGGTGTACGTTTTTGGGTCTCGAAATCTACGTGAATCAATCCAAATCGCTTCGCATAGCCTTCAGCCCACTCGTAGTTGTCAAGTAATGACCAGGCGTAGTAGCGGGTCACCGGAACACCAGTCTCGATTGCCTCGACGAGTGACTGAAGGTGGGAAGTGATGTACTCGACTCGGCGGGTGTCATGAACTTGACCGTCTTCATCCGGGCCTTCAGGATAGGCCGCCCCATTTTCGGTGATCATGATTTGGGGCAGTTCTGGCCAGTCGCGGTGGACGCGCTTGACCAATTCGCCGAGGCCATCCGGAGTCAGAGGCCAGCCCATATCGGTGTGTGGTTCGGGAGGAGTGCCATTCATCCGTTGAGGGAATGGGTGCAAACCACCTTCGCTCACGGGCTTGTCGCTCGCTTGCGGAGTCGAAACGAAGGAGTCTGAGTAGTAGTTGATGCCTAAGAAGTCGTTTTCGATCTTTAGTAGTTCGCTGTCACCTGGTAGCAGGATGCGCTCGTAGGTTTTGCCGTAGTACTCGTCTAGAACCTCTGGGTATCTACCGGTTGACATCGCGTCGGTCCACCATCGGTTGATGTTGGCATCGAGCAGGTCTGCCAGGCTCATGAGTTCTTGGTTCTGTTCATCATCAACGATGTAGTTAGTCATGTTGAGTACGATGCCGGTGTTTAGGTTCGAATTGATGGCCTTGATTGCGCGAGTCGCTTCGGCGTGCGCTAGAGCGGTGTGGTGCGCAGCTGAAATTGCACTGTCTAGATCCTTCACTCCAGGAGCATGCACACCGATTCCGTATCCAAGCCAAGAAGTACACCAAGGCTCGTTGAGCGTCGCCCAGTCTGGAACCAAATCGCCAAGTTCTTGAGCGGCAGCTGCAGCGTAGTCGGCAAATCTTGCAACAATTTCGCGGTTTGCCCAACCGCCTCGATCTTGAAGTGCCTGCGGTAAATCCCAGTGGTAGAGCGTGGCAAATGGCTTGATGCCATTCTCAAGCAGTTCGTTTACGAGGCGCTTGTAAAAGTCAAAGCCACGCTGCTCGCGTCGGCTTGCTCCTTCAGGGAACATGCGCGGCCAGGCTAGCGAGAAGCGGTAGGTCTGGATACCCAGATCCTTCATAAGCTGGATGTCTTCCTGGTAACGGTTGTAGTGGTCACAGGCCACCGAACCGTTCTCCATGTTTACGACTTTTCCTGGGGTGGCAGCAAATGTGTCCCAGATGCTGGTGCCTCGCCCATCTTTGTCGGTAGAACCCTCGATCTGGTAGCTGGCGGTGGCCGCACCCCAGAGAAAGCCTTCAGGCAAAGTGCTCATCTTTGTACGCCTTTACATCTTGATTGAATCGTGGTTGCTAGTGAGCAACAGTTTCGATTCCCTTTTAGGTCTAGGTGGTTCGATGCTGGTGTGCGCCACCACCAAACCACCTAGACCTTGAAAGGTTGTTGATTCGCGACATCGGAAACTCAAGTTCGTGAAACCGATTTCACAATAGTAACTCTATGGAGCAGTTTTGTGTCTGTAAATCGTGAAAGCGGTTTATTTATAGATTTGTTACTTAAATCTCTGTTCAAGCCAAAGAAAGAGCGTCGCCGAACCCAGTTTCTTGGGTTCGGCGACGCTGCTCAACTTGGTTCTAGTGCTTGTAGACCTTGCCGATTCCGTTTACTGAGTAGACGCGGACGTAGTCGATCCACATGGTGGCGTTGGTCACGCTCGGGTCCACATCTCCGGCGAAGGTTCCGCCCATGGCTAGGTTCAAGATGATGAAGAAGTCAGAGTTGAACGCCCAAAGGTTTCCGTAGGTGTCCATCGGCTTCATCTGGTGGTAAAGCTTGCCATCGTAGAACCACTGAATGAGATTTGGCTTCCAGACGATTCCATAGGTGTGCCAGGCGTTTAGCACCGGTTTGGAGTCGGTGAAGATGTTGCCGATTCCCTGGCCACCCGAGTAGCCCGGGCCATGAGCAGTGCCAAAGACGTTGTAAGGCTCACTTCCCTTGGTTTCAACGATGTCGATCTCACCGCAGTCTGGCCAGGTTCCTCCATTGTTTAGGTCCTGCCCAAGCATCCAGAAGGCAGGCCAGGTGCCTTGTCCGGTAGGTAGCTTGATGCGGGCTTCGATCTTGCCGTATTTGAAGCTGAACTTGCCGGCTGTCTTGATTCGCGCGCTCGAGTACCAACAGGTGTCGGTTAGGTCGGGCAGGCAGAAGTCATACAGCGGGTCTGACTCGGTGATCAGGTTGGCCTTGATGGCGAGGTGACCTTTGCCGTCATGGGCTGAGTTGCTGCGCTTGGTCGTGTAGTACTCCTTCTCGGAGTTAGGGCCAACCATGGTGTCGTAGGTCCATTTAGTTGGGTCTGGCGCGTAGCCGGCCTTACGGCTGAACTCATCCGACCAAAGCAACTTGTAGACAGGCTTCTTGGTAGCCGCATCCGCGGAACCTTGTACTGCAGTGACAGCCAAGACCGCGGCGATCGCCGCCAAACCAGTGGCTCGGATAAACCCCTTGAACTTCATTGCTCTCCTCCCGGCAGCGCTGGCTGCAGACTAAGTGTTTGTCACAACGAGGCTCTAAAACATCACGCTTCGATAACGAATGGATGCACTGCGAGGAATCCTGTTGCGCTGAAACCGCTTTCGCAGTTTACTATAAACCTGTGAAATCGGTTTCACACCACTTTTTTGGAGGAGTCTCATGAAAATCGCAAAGATTGCTGCGGCCGCAACCGCTGCGAGCCTAGCTCTCGGGCTCGGAGTGTCACTGCCACAGGCAGCCACCGCCGCTACGCCAGTCACCATTACTATCTGGACTTTTGGTGACGTGATCGAACCAAACCTGGTCAAGCAGTACAAGCAGATTCACCCAGAGGTGACTCTCTCGATCAAGAAGTCGGATCTCGACCCTCTTAACGGCACCAATATGATCACCGCATGTACCTCTAAGCAGGGTGCTGACATCGTTGCTGTCGAGGTGAGCTACTCGGGCTACTGGCGGTCATACCCTAAGTGCTTCACCGACCTTCGCACCATGAAGACCTCTAGCGCCAACGTCAACGCCACCAAGGGAACAGACAAGGCCGGCAACCCAATCGACGTTACCTACATCGACGCAACCGGAAAGAGAGTTCCGGTTGGAACCGTCGAAGCCGGACTTTCCGCAACCAGCATCAAGCCGAACTATCTGCCATGGCGCTGGGAGCAGGGCGTTGGCTACGACGACAGCGTCATCGGTATTCCAACCGACGTGGGAGGTCTCGAAGTGGCTTACCGAAGCGACCTAATGGTCAAAGCTGGCCTAATCACGGCAGCTCAGGTCAAGAACGGGACCGCTCGCGACGTCCTAGCCAAGAAGTGGCCAACCTGGGAAAAGTTCATCGCCACCGGCAAGGCCTACATGAAAAAGCTCAGCGCCGCTGACAAGAAGGCCGGTAAGGGATTCATCGACAACGTCGGAACAATCTACGCTGCCGTTCTGAACCAGGGCACCGAGAAGTACTACCGCAACAATGGCACCGATCAGGGTCAGTTGATTTACAAGACCAATAAGAACATCAAGACCGCTTGGGACACCACCCTCAAGGCACACGCCGCAAAGATTGGTACTCGCATCGGTCAGTTCTCTTCGGACTGGAACGTCGGTATGAACAAGGGAACCTTCGCAACCATGCTGGCGCCAGCCTGGATGATGGACTACATCAAGCAGCAGGCACCAGACACCAAGGGCAAGTGGGACATCGCCGACCTTCCTGGTGGCGGTGGAAACCAGGGTGGAACCCAGCTTTCGATTCCTTCGTATGCCAAGAACAAGCAGGCAGCCTGGGACTTCATCGCTTGGTACCTAGCTCCTGAGCAGCAGCTCCAGGTCTTCCGCACCTACGGCCTGTTCCCATCGACCAAGTCGATCTACAACGACTCATCGGTGAAGGACTTCAAGGACCCATTCTTCAACAAGGCTCCAGTCGGAAAGATCTACTCCGAAGGCATCACCAAGCTGAAGCCAATCTTCGAAGGCAAGCTGCAGCGTGCCATCGACCAGGCATTTGGCGCAGGTTTGGGACGTGTGGTTTCGGGCAAGAACAATGCCGCGACTAAGAAGCCGTGGACATCGGCAGAATCTTGGAAGCAGGTAATGCTCGACCTAGAAAAAGTCACTCGCTAGTAGGGGTAAAGGGACGCATTAGATGAGTGTCGAAGTGGCGGGAAACACGCCAGTCAAGCTGGGGAAGGGGTTGCGCTCCAAAGGCGCACCCTCTCCTTGGCGGGGCAAGAAGAATAAGGAGCAGAAAGACTTCCCGGGTCTAAAATCGCTCAACGGGCGGTGGGGTTATTTATTCGTGGCCCCGTTCATCCTGATGTTCTTGGTGTTCGGGATGTTCCCAGTTCTCTATTCGACAGTCATCGCGTTCTACGAATTTGACCCTCTCGCCGGTGGTGGCGGTCTTTCGCTGGATGGCCAACTATTTGTTGGGCTAGACAACTTTGTTTACCTCCTTCAGGATGATCGTTTCTACACTGCTATCGGCAACACCTTTGACATCTGGTTCTGGTCTACCTTCCCTCAGATGGTCATTTCGATTGCTCTGGCCGCGGTTCTCCGAAACAGGTTCCTGAAGGCTAAGACCTTCTGGCGAACGCTGCTTTTGGTGCCGAACATCACCTCGGTGCTAGCCGTGGCAATCGTTTTCGGCCAGTTGTTCGGACGCGAGTTCGGAATGGTCAACTGGGTACTAGGCCTATGCGGCATCGACAACATCGATTTCGTTGAAGACCCACTGGCTTCGCACATTGCCATTGCAGTGATGATCACTTGGCGTTGGGCCGGATACAACGCACTGATCTTCTTAGCCTCGATGCTTGCGATTCCAGACGAGCTCTACGAGTCGGCCGCCCTAGATGGTGCAACCGCTTGGCAGCAATTCCGATACGTCACTCTGCCAGGACTTCGCAACACCATCACCTTCGTACTGATCGTGGGAACCATCGGAGGACTTCAAGTCTTCGCCGAACCTCTGACACTCTCGGGTACCACCGACGGTGGAAGCACCCACCAGCTGCTAACGCTCACCATGTTCCTTTACGATCAGGCCTTTGGTGGCACGGCGAAGTGGGGCTATGGCGCGGCAATCGGAATCATGATCACGATCATTGTGCTCATCGTCTCGCTGATCAACTTCCTGGTAACCCGTCGTATGGCAGCTGGTGATGCAAAGTGAGCGAAGTGAGAAAGATACGTCGCAAACGCGCATCCTGGCAGAAAGTTAGCCTGATTGGCTACATTGGGCTCGGTGTGATGGCCTTCATCTCATTGTTCCCGTTCTACTGGATGTTCATCGTCGCCTCCAATGGAACCGAAGAGGTCTCGAAGGTTCCTCCGGCGATCCTCCCTGGTCCTCGTTTCTGGACGGTACTTCAGCATGTGTATGAGGTCATCGACTTCAATACTGCTTTGCTGAACACCATCATCGTCGGTGTGGTTGTAGCTGTTGCTCAGGTGTTCTTCTCGGCGCTCGCCGGATTTGCCTTCGCGAAGCTGAACTTCCGTGGTCGTCGTGGGCTCATCCTGTTCGTGATCGGAACAATGATGCTTCCGAGCCAGCTTGGAATCATTCCGCTATACATGTTGGTCTCTGGATTCGGTTGGATAGATACGCTGAATGCTTTGATTGTGCCTGCCTTGGTTACCGCATTTGGTGTCTTCTGGATGCGACAGGTAATCGATTCGCAGGTACCGAACGAAATGCTCGAGGCAGCCAGCATCGACGGCGCTGGAGTGATGCGAATCTATTGGAGCATCGTGCTTCCGATCATCAAACAGAGCGGTTTCGTTCTAGGTCTGTTCAGCTTCCTGGCAACTTGGAATGACTTCCTCTGGCCAAACCTTGTATTGCAGAGTCCCGGTAGCTTCACGGTTCAGGTTGCTGTTCAGCAGTTGAAGGCCAGCTACTTTATCGACTACGCGTTGAACCTTGGTGGCGCCTTCATGGCAACTGCACCGCTTTTGCTCTTGTTTGTGTTCGTCGGACGACGCCTGGTGAGTGGTGTCATGGACGGCGCAGTGAAGGGCTAACCTCCTAAGTAAAGAGACCCAGGCGACTGTCTGGGTCTCTTTCTTTAAGGCTGGGTTCGCTAAGCGTCGAGCAGATCAGCCACCGAGTTTAGAATCTCGGTTGGTCTAAACGGATACTTGGCAATCTCGTTGTCATCTGCGATGCCGGTGAGCACTAGAACAGTGTGTAGACCGGCTTCGATACCAGCCACGACGTCGGTATCCATGCGGTCGCCAATCATGCCGGTCGACTCTGAGTGTGCAGAAATCTTGTTCATAGCCGAGCGGAACATCATGGGGTTCGGCTTGCCCACGATGTAAGGCTCACGTCCGGTCGCCTTGGTAATCAGCGCTGCGACCGAACCGGTGGCTGGAAGCACACCCTCGGCGGATGGCCCGGTGGCATCAGGATTGGTGGCGATGAAGCGCGCACCGTTGTTGATCAGGCGAATCGCCTTGGTGAGGCTGTCGAAGTTGAAGTTGCGCGTTTCGCCAAGTACAACGTAGTCGGGGTTTACGTCGGTCTGAACGTAGCCAATCTCGTGCAGAGCCGTGGTCATGCCGGCTTCACCGAGAACGTATGCCGAGCCGAACGGCTTCTGCTTGTGTAAGAAAGCGGCGGTGGCAAGAGCGGATGTCCAGATGCGGTCTTCAGGAATATCGAGACCGGTTGCCTTGAGGCGAGCCGAAAGGTCGCGAGGCGTGTAGATCGAGTTGTTTGTCAGAACCAGAAACGGAGTCTCAGTGGTTTGCCACTGCTTGATTAGCTGGGCGGCTCCCGGAAGTGCGGTTCCTTCGTGCACGAGAACGCCATCCATGTCGGTGAGCCAAGACTTTATTTTGCTGCGATCTGCCATGACTCAAGGCTACCAGCGGGCTTAGTTAGGCTTGACGGGTGAGCGATGAACAAGTTGTGAACGGCCCGACCGAAACAGCCGAGCAGACCACCTGGGGCGTTGGTCCTTGGCAGGGCGAGTGGCCGGCCGGGGCTGGCACCGACCCAAACTCGCCTTTTGACCCTGAGCTTCTCACCAACGGCGACACCCGCAACGTGCTCGATCACTATCGCTACTGGAAGATGGATGCGATCGTCGCCGACCTAGATTCCAAGCGTCACAAGTTTCACGTCGCCATCGAAAATTGGCAGCACGACCTAAACATCGGTTCGATCGTGCGCACCGCTAACGCTTTCTTGGCTGCCGAGGTTCACATCATCGGCAATCGTCGCTGGAACCGCCGCGGCGCCATGGTCACCGACCGCTACCAGCACGTTCGTAACCATGCCACTGTTGAAGAGTTCGTCGAATGGGCTCGCACCTGTGGGCTAGGGGCGGATGGCGGGCCACTGCCCATCATCGGCATCGACAACGTCGAAGGCTGCGAAAAGATTGAAACTTATTCGATGCCCGAGGCCTGTGTCTTTCTGTTCGGGCAAGAAGGCCCCGGTCTCAGCGAAGCCGCCTTGTCAGCTTCAGAGGTCTTTCTAGAGATCAGCCAGTTCGGGTCGACTCGTTCGATCAACGCCAGCGCGGCTGCTGCCATCACGATGCACTGTTGGATTGAGCAGCATGTGTTCGGGCGTCGCTAACCCGTTCCTTCCCCCAACCCACCCTGCAGCCCAGCCCGCCTAGCGACTAAACTTGTAGGGTGCCCATTCGGCACAGCATCCCTTTTCGCAGAGAAGAGTTAGCCATGCCTGCAGTAGTTATCGTCGGAGCCCAGTGGGGAGACGAAGGCAAGGGTAAAGCCACCGACCTTTTGGCCGAACACATCGACTATGTCGTCAAGTTCAACGGTGGCAACAACGCCGGTCACACCGTGGTAATCGGCAACGAAAAGTACGCACTGCACCTACTTCCTTCGGGAATTCTGACTCCAGGTGTCACCCCGGTGATCTCGAACGGTGTGGTCATCGACCTCGGCGTTCTATTCCAAGAGATCGAGGCCCTCAACGCACGCGGCATCGACACCTCGAAGCTTCGCGTTTCGGCCAACGCCCACGTCATTACCTCTTATAACGTCACCATCGACAAGACCGCCGAGCGCTTCTTGGGTAAGCGTGCCATCGGCACCACCGGCCGCGGCATTGGTCCAACCTACGCCGACAAGATCAACCGCGTGGGCATCCGTATTCAAGACCTATTCGATGAGAGCATTCTTCGCCAGAAGGTCGAGGCCGCTCTGGTTCAGAAGAACAACCTGCTCACCAAGGTTTACAACCGCGCTGCGATTCGCGTCGAAGATGTGGTTGCTGAACTGCTTTCATACACCGAGCGTCTACGCCCGATGGTTGCCGACACCGCGCTAGAACTTCACGAAGCGCTAGTTGAAGGCAAGACCGTGCTGTTCGAGGGTGGCCAGTCTACGATGCTCGACGTTGACCACGGAACCTACCCGTTCGTCACCTCTTCGAGTGCAACCGCCGGAGGTGCAGCAACCGGTGCTGGTATCGGCCCACGTGAACTCAAGACCGTCATCGGAATCGTCAAGGCATACGCAACTCGTGTTGGCTCGGGCCCGTTCCCGACCGAACTCTTCGACCAGTGGGGCGAACTGCTTCGCTCGACCGGCCATGAATACGGAACCACCACCGGACGCCCGCGTCGCTGTGGCTGGTACGACGCCCCGATCGCGCGCTACTCGGCTCGCATCAACGGCCTAACCGACTTCGTGCTTACCAAGCTCGACGTGCTAACTGGCATCAAGGAGATCCCTGTTTGTGTCGCTTACGAGGTTGATGGCAAGCGCGTCGAAGAAGTTCCTGTTTCGCAGACCGACTTCCACCACGCTAAGCCAATTTACGAGGTGTTCCCTGGTTGGGATGAAGACATCTCGACTTGCCGCACCTTCGACGAACTGCCGAAGAACGCTCAGGATTACATCCTTGCGCTCGAGAAGATGAGCGGATGCCGAATCTCCGCAATTGGCGTTGGCCCGGCGCGTGACGCGATCATCGTTCGTCACGACATGCTTGCAGGCATCTAACTTCAAGCTCTTAACGCAAAAAGTCCCCACGAAAAACTCGCGGGGACTTTTTGCGTTAAGCCTTAGTTGGTGTTCGACTCGTTTTTGAGCTTGTTGGCTCGATCTTCCTGCTGCACAGCGAAGCAAATCTCTTCGGTGCGGGTGATCTCCTTGTTGAAGTTTTCAGCGGCTAATTCAGGGAAGCTGAGTCCGGATACGCCGACATCCGCCACGCGAAGCATTGCCTCGTAAACCTTTCCAAACTGCGGGTCCTGGTCGGTGAAGGTTGGGTCGTATAGCGTGATCGCGTCATCGACCTTCTTGAGCACCTTCTCCATTGCGTCTTTGAGGTCGGCCTTCTCGGCCTTCAGTCCTTCATAGAACAGAGCGCAGGCGGCAAGGTCTTTCTTGTCAAGGTCGGCACGCTGCTGGGCTGGGAACACGTAGTTTCCATAGATCCAGACACCGCCGATCAGGCTTACTGCGATGGTGCCCGTGGTGACGCCGATCCAGAAACCAACCGACTTCTTCGGCTTTGCCGGTTTGGTCTTCTTGGCTGCGGTTGCGGTCGCTGGTGCGGCGCTCTCGGCGGCTTTGTTCTTTTTAGTGGTCACTGAATCCTCCTAGACAAGGATAAAGCCGACCGAGGTTCGGAGCATTCGCATCAGCTCGCTCTCAGGCGATTTTGAGGTTCGAAAGTTCGATGGTTTTTAGGTTGAGTTTGCCTGTCACGCAACCGAAAATGGAGGAATGGAATTTGACGGCGAGCTCGACGCTTCTGACGAAGCAATCGAGACCTGGGGTGACACCATCACCAGGCGGGGCAGTGAGCTCATCGTCGAAAAGGTTATCCACGAGCACATCCCTTTTTATCGTCGCCTTCACTACCCGGACGTGCTCGATCTTCGCCGCTGTGGCTACGAAGTAGAGCAGTTTGCTGAGTTGTTCGATCTGCTTGAGGATGCCCTGGTTTCGCAAGCCCGCACCGTGCACCTCCTGCTTCACCAGCCGGGCGGAAACGCTATTTGGAACCCTTATCGCGCTCGCCAGCTCGAGTTCAACGTGCGAGCTGCACTGCACCGATTCGGGCTAAGCGACGCCCCAACTTTGCTTCGAAGGATGATCGGCCGCGCGTATCCGGGTGACGCCGTAACCCACCTCGCCGTCGACCTACTCAACGTTTTCTTCTGGGCTTGTCTAGCGAAGGTCGCTCGCGACTACGCCTGGCGTTCACCGCAGTTGGCGGCCTATGCCGACTACCTCGAATACCCAGTCGTGGCGGCGTTTGGCCCGCTGCAGCACCGCATCAACAATCGCTAGTCAAAGACGTCGTTGAGAGTCACGGTTTCGAGCTCACGCGAAGCCAGCAACTCCCGAATCCTGCCAAAGTTCACAACCGTAGAATCGCTGTTGGCGTGGTCGATAACAATGCGCCCGTTGGTCATCCACTTCTTGCAGTTAGACCAAACGGTAGAAGGCTTGACCCCAGAGTTCGAGGCCGTCGAGCCGAACCAAAGCACCGGCTTGGTGTAGCCAAGATCCCGCGCCACACGAATTAGGTGGCTATCGATGTAACCGTATGGTGGGCGCCAGTATGGTCCAGGATCGACCCCGAACTGATCCTCGATGAACCTGCTGGCCAACACCAGTTCTTGTTTGATTTTGCGGTTCGAAAGTTTCGTCATGTCGTGATGATTCACCGTGTGATTCGCGAGCTGCAACTGTCCGGTGGCGGCTAGTTCAGCGAGTGGACGCGCGAGTTTCTTCCAGCTCGACGCACCAGCGAGTACGAACATTGTCATCCGAATTTCGGGATGCTTCTCAAGCATGTCCACGTAACCACGAAGCGCATGCAACGATGCTCCATCGTCGACGGTCCACGCCAGGCGACGATTCTCAGACTTTGGGAGGTGATCTATGCATCCGCGCGGCCAGGCTGCTGCAGGCTCTATTCGACCCAGTTCAGACAGCCCGAAGAGCGAGTCGGCAGTTGCAATTCCCGAGGCAACAGCGACTCCGGCAGTGAGAAACTGTCGACGGTTCACCACTTGAGCCTAGTCACTTCCTGCCCTTG
>JACCDQ010683608.1_pt1 | contig 13291 bp, 11 predicted proteins | sample 7446031 | NCBI WGS metagenome assembly JACCDQ01 (sample SAMN15323442, study PRJNA562643) | freshwater metagenome | isolation source: river surface water | place: USA:Blue River Watershed | collected 2017-08-17 | reverse complement strand
GCTGCGGCCGCTGGAGACCCGCTACCCGGCCCTGCCGGAGTTTACCGCGAGCCAGCCCGTTCCCGCGGCGGTGCGCGAGCTCGGCTACATCGTCGTCCTCGGCGCCGGCAACGGCCGCACCCCGGATACCGCCGCCACCAATTTGCTCTCGACCGCATCGTTGGGCCGGGTGGTCGAAGCCGCCCGGATCGCGCGGGCGGTGCCGACCGCCAAACTGATCACCAGCGGCGGACCGGCGGGGCCGGACAGCCACGCCGCCGTGGTCGCCCGGGCCCTGCGTTCGCTGGGCATCGCCGGCGACCGCATCATCGAACTCACCGACGTCCTCGATACCGAAGACGAATCGCGGCAAATTCACCGTCTCACCGCGGGCGCCAAGGTCGGCGTCGTCACCTCCGCCTGGCACATGCCGCGATCGATGGCTTTGTTTCGCAGCGCAGGCGTCCACGCCCTCGCCTGCCCCGCCGATTTCCAGACCCACGCGGAAAAGGACTTCTATTTCGAGCACCTGCTCTGGAACCTCGAAGGTCTCACGCACAGCTCGTTGGCCTTCCGGGAACGGATCGGGTATCTCTGGATCTGGCTGCGCGGAAAATCGTGACGCCGCCCCGGCCGCGCTCCGCGGCACCGGCGCGACAGCCTCCGGCGCACGGCAGCAAAGGCGCGCGCGCCACGGATTCCCGGGTTGGCAGAAAATTTGTTTCCCAATCGTAACGGCAGGCCCTTACTGGGCGGCGATGCTCTCGCTCAAAAAACTGCTTGGTAAAGACGACAAGTTCTTCGATCTGCTGGAAGCCGGAGCCGAGGAGGCCAAGTCCAGCGTCGACCACTTCGGCGGTGCGTTGAAACGTATCGCCGCCGGCGCCGCGACCCAGGTCTCCCTCGACGAATTCATCCAGGCCCGGCGCGCGGAGAAGCGGATCCGGCACACCATGATCGAGGAGCTGAGCAAGACCTTCGTGACCCCGCTCGAGCGCGAGGACATCGAGGCCCTATCCTTTTCGCTCTACCGCATCCCCAAGCAGATCGAAAAGATTGTGGAACGCCTCACGATTTACCCGGGCCGGGTCCCGCACGGCGCGCTCCAGCGGCAGGCCGAGCTCATGCTGCAGGCGGCCGACGCGGTGGTCTACATGGTCAAACAGCTGCGCGGCGGCACCACCATCGAGAAAATCCGCGCCGCCAACGACAAACTCCAGTTCGCCGAGGGCGAAGCCGACAAGGTCATGCTCGCGCTGCTCAAGGAGCTCTACCAGGGGCCCTACGATGCCAAGGAGCTGGTGATCCTGCAGGAGCTCTACGAGATGGTGGAACAGGCCGTCGACCGCTGCCGCAACTGCGGCAACATCGTCGTCCAGATCGTGCTGAAACACTCGTAAGCCGCCGTCCCACTCGGCACGGCGACGACGCACCGGAACCACCCGCGGCCCTCATCCGTATCCATGACTCTTTTCCTGCTCGTGCTGTTGGCGGCGCTGACGTTCGAATACATCAACGGCTTCCACGACACCGCCAACGCGATCGCCACCGTCGTTTCGACCAAGGTCCTCACGCCGCGCGCCGCGGTCCTGTGGGCCGCGTTCTGGAACCTGATCGGCGCCTTTTTCGGCGTCGCGGTGGCCAAGACCATCTCCGGCGGACTGGTCGACGCCAGCGCCGTCACGATGACGACCGTGTTGGCGGCGCTCCTCAGCGCGATCGTCTGGAATCTCTTCACGTGGTGGCTCGGTCTGCCCTCGAGTTCCAGCCATGCCCTCATCGGCGGTCTTTGCGGCGCCGCACTCTCCACCGCGGCCGGCAAATGGTCGGTGCTGATCTGGGCGGCGCACGACAAGGCCGGCAAGGCCGTCGGACTCTGGCCCAAGGTCGTGCTCCCGATGTTCACCTCCCCGCTCGTCGGCCTGGTCGGCGGCTTCCTGTTCATGTGCGTGCTGCTGGCCCTGCTCCGCAAAGTCACGCCGCGCGTCGTCGCGATGGTTTTCGGCAAGGCCCAGCTGATCAGCGCGGGCTTCATGGGTTTCAGCCACGGCTCCAATGATGCGCAGAAGACCATGGGCATCATCACGCTCGCGCTCTTCACCGGCACGTCGTCCGGTGTTTTCAAGGATCTGCCGGGCTGGGCCGGTTTTCTGCGCGTCGAGGAGTTCAAGGACATCCCCACCTGGGTCGTCGTCACCTGCGCGATCACCATGGCCGCCGGAACCGCCGCCGGCGGCTGGCGCATCATCCGCACGATGGGCCACAAGATGGTCAAGATGCAGCCCGTCCACGGTTTCGCCGCCGAGACGACCGCGGCGATCATTCTCCACGGCACGGCCACCCTCGGCGTCCCGGTCTCCACCACCCATGTCATCTCCACGTCCATCATGGGCGTCGGCGCCACCAAGCGCCTGAGCGCCGTGAAATGGGGCGTCGTGTCCCGCATCCTGTGGGCCTGGGTGCTCACGATTCCGGTCACCGCCCTGCTGGGTTACGTCGTCTGCGAGGGATTGCATTCAATGGGATATTGAGTGCCGCGCCGGCGTCGCGCAGCGTGCCGCCATGCCCCCCGCCCCGCCCCGCTCCACCCCGCTCGCCCTGCTCGCCGGCGTCCTGGCGTGGGGCGCGGTGACCGCACCGGGCGTCGCGCAAACCACGGGCACCGGCACGACGGGGGGATCCAGCGGGGAACGATCCTCGCGCAACACCTTTCCCGGCGATTTCCCCCAGGGGGATTTCCAGCAGGCAATGCCGCAGCCGGTGTTTTTCCCGCCGAGTCCGCCCCCGCTCGGCCGCTCCCTGCCCGCCGCCGGCGGCGCCGGCAATTCCGGACGCTTCGCCGCCCCGGCCGAGCTCGCGGGTTTCATCAACGAGTTGTTCTACCCGCAGCTCGGCGTCCGCCTCGCCTCGGGCACCCTGACACCGAAACTCCGCGCGCAGCTCGACCGCTACCGGGCGGAAAAACTCGCCCTCCAAAACGAACTCCGCGCCGAGATCGACCGCCTGCGGCCGGTGCCGCCCGCGGAGCGCACCGCCGCCTTCGCGGCGCTCGCAGCCAAACAGGCCGCCCGCCTCGCGGCGCTCGAGGCCGATGCCGAGACGCTTCGGCGCGACCTGTATATCGGCGACCGCGCCTGGGGCGCGCTGCGCCAGTGGCGCCTCGGCGACGGCGACCGCCGCGGCTACTCGCCGGTCGAGATCGCGCAAGTCATGCGCGCCTTCGCCTACTACGAAAACGGCCTCACCGCGGCCCAGCGCCGCCTGCTGCGTGAGATCGCGCTCGAGCTCATCAACGCCACGGACACCGCGGCCAACGCCGCCGCCGCGCAGCCATATGTGTTTTTCCCGCCCGAGCCCGCCCGCGTGCTCATCCCCGACGACGTGCCCGGCGACGTGGCGGCACAGATCGCCGTCTACGAGACGCGCAAATCCGTCCTGAAAAAGGAGCTCTACGACACGGTTTACGCCCGCGACAACCAGAGCTTCACCTTCCTCCGCGCCAATCCCCTCAAGACGCTCGCCGACAACCATGCGGCCCGGCTCGACGAACTCGAAACCCTGGCCGAGGAGATTCGCCGCGGCCTCGCCCGCACCGGCGAACCCGAGACCGTGACCGAACGCTCCCCGCTGTCCCTCGCGCAACAGGCCGACGTCATCGCGTGGCTCCGCCGCGCCGCCGACGCCCAGCGCACCGCCGCGGAGAAGGTCGAAACCGTCGCCGCCGAAAACCGCGGCCAAGGGATCGCCGTCACCTACCGCTTCGACTACGACGGCCTGAAATTCAACGTCGGCCAAAGCCGCGGCGGGCGCGGCGGGGCACCCACGCCCGAGGTCATCGCCCGGGCCTCGGCCGTGCACGCCCAGGTCGCGGCCATCGCCGAAGACTATTCCCAGCAGCTGAACGACCTCATCAAACAGCGGGACGACCTGCGCGCCGAGATCGGCCGCGCGCTCAAACTCACGGGCCCGGCCGCCGACCGGGCCTTCGCCACCGCGGTGCGGGTCACGTCGGCCCGCGAAACCGAGGCCGGCTACCGCGACTACCGCATGGCGGTGTTCCAACCCGGCCTTTCGGCCGCGCAGCGCCGCATCCTCTTCGATGCCGTCATCGAGCAGCTGAACCTCCCGCTGCCCCGCGGCGAATTGCAGCCGACGCGACGCTCGCCGACGTGGTGAGCCGCCGGCCGGACCCGCCGCGGCGGATCACGCCGCCTTCCGGGCGGCGGGCAATGTGATGAAGAACTCGGTGCCCTTGCCCGGCGCGCTCTCCACCCGCACGTCTCCTCCGTGGGCGGTGACGACGTTTTTCACGATGGCGAGCCCCAACCCGGTGCCGCCCTGCTCCCGCGAGCGCGCCTTGTCCACCCGGTAGAAGCGCTCGAAAATCCGCGACTTCGCCTCGGCCGGAATCCCCGGACCGTCGTCCCGCACCGTGATCTCCACCCGCGAACCGCCGTCGGCCAGGCGGCCGCCCAAGGTGACGCTGCCGTCCGCGCGGCCATACTTGATCGCGTTGTCGATGAGATTGGCGAGCACCTGGCGCAGGCGATCCGGGTCCGCTTCCGCGGTGACCTCCGCGGGCACGCGGTTGAGCAGGGACACCCCGCGGGCGCGGGCGATCAACGCCGCATCGTCGAGGGCATCCTGCGCGGCGGCCCGCAACGGCACCGCCTGGAGGTGGAGCTCGACGCGACCGGAATCCAGCCGCGCCAGCAGGAGCAGGTCGTCGATCAGGAGCGTGAGACGATTCGCGTGCTTCTCGATGATCTCCAGGAAACGTCCCGTGACCGCCGGGTCGTTCTTGCCGCCGTCGATCAACGTCTCGGCCGCGCTCTTGATCAGCGACAAGGGCGTGCGGAGTTCGTGGCTCACGTTGGCGACGAATTCCTGCCGCACGGCCTCCAGCTGGCGCAGGCGCGTCAGGTCGTGGAAAACCAGAATCGCGCCGTCGCGCGTCCCTTCGGGCGCGCGCAGCGCGAGCGCGTTGACCTGCAGGTAGCGCGTCTCGGCGAGACCATCGAGGCGCATCTCGTGGTTGAGCACCTCGGCGGCGTGGTCGAGGCGGGCCACCAGAGCGGCCACCTCGTGGTGCCGCGTTGCCTCCATCACGGTCCGGCCCGCGGCCGGCGCGGCAAAGCCGAACATGTCGCCCGCGGCGCGATTCGACAGCCGGATCCGGCCGTCGGCCCCGAGCACGATGATGCCCTCGACCATGCGGTCGAAAAGCGCCGCCGTGCGGTCCGCCTGGGCCCGCAGCTCCTCCTCGCGGCGCGCCTGCGCCGCCGCCAACTCCGCGGCATGGCGGCTCCGCTCCGCTTCCAGGCGGAGTTTGAACCAGCGGGCCGCGGCGGCGGCCCCGACCGCCGCCAGCAACAAAACGATTTCCAGTCCGCTCACGGGTGGGCTTACTCCTCGGCCTTGAACCGGTAGCCGACGCCGCGGATCGTCTCCAGGTAGCGGGCGGCGCCGCCGATCTTCTCGCGGAGCCGCCGCATGTGCGTGTCGACCGTGCGGCTGTCGATCGGGTTCTCGTAGCCCCAGACATCCTGCAGCAGGCGGTCACGCGTCTGCACGCGGCCGCGCCGCCGGGCGAGGACCTCCAGCAGTTTGAATTCGGTCGCGGTCAGGTCCACGGCCACGCCGGAAACGGTGACGCGGTGGCGGGGGACGTCGAGTTCGAGTTCGCCGAAGCGCAGCTCGGCCACGGGCTCCTCGGCGGACTTGGCGCGGCCGAGCAGTTTCTTGATCCGCAGCACCAGCTCGCGCGGACTGAACGGTTTCGTGACGTAATCGTCGGCGCCGAGCTCGAGGCCGAGCACGCGGTCCATCTCGGCCGCGCGGGCGGTGAGCATCAGGATCGGAATCGCGGCCGTGATCGGGTCGCGCCGCAGGATCTTGCAAACCTCGAGGCCGTCGACCTCGGGCAGCATGAGATCGAGCACGATCAATGCCGGACGTTCGTCGCGGGCCGTGGCGATGGCGCGGGCACCGTCCTTGGCGAACAGCGGCACGTAGCCGGCCTCCTTGAGCTTGAAGCCGAGGATCTCGAGCGCGTCCGGCTCGTCGTCGACGACCAGGATTTTCGGCTTCATGGGCGCTTTTGGTCGGCGTGCCGGATGTCCTTCGCCTCGTAGAGGTAGACGACCTCCTCGGCGATGTTGGTGGCGTGGTCGGCGATGCGTTCGATCGCCTTGGAAATGACCATGAGCCGCAGGCAGCGCGAAATCGTGTTCGGTTGCTCGACCATGTAGCTGGACAGTTCGCGGTGCAGCTGGCGGTTGAGGTCGTCGACGTCGGAATCGCGCGGGACGACGGAGCGGGCCAGCTCGGGCTTGCGGTTGACGAAGGCCGTGAGCGCGTCGCGCAGCATCTCCAGCGACATGGTCGCCATGCGGGGCAGGTCGACGTAGGGCTTGAGCTGGGGCTCGCCGTTCAGGTCGCGGGCCCGGCGCGAGATGGTGACGGCCTCGTCGCCCACCCGCTCGAGGTTCTGCGAGATCTTCATCGCGACGGTGATGAGGCGCAGCTCGGTGGCGAGCGGGGCCTTGGCGAGCAGATGGATCGCGGTGTCGTCGATCTCGATTTCGAACTGGTCGAGGATGTTGTCGTCGTCCTCGACCTTGCGGGCGAGTTCGTCGTCGCGGTCGATGAGCGCACGCATCGCGCGGGAGACGGCGGACTCCGCATGGCTCGCCATGGCCAGGAGGCTCTCCTTCAGCTTCGTGAGTTCTTCGTTGTAGTGGGTCATGGGAGGGAGGGATCCGGCGATCGATCGGACGGGCGGCCGCGGGACGGCGCGACGGAAAGGACCGGGGGAAATTCGGAGGGATTCCGGGAGCGCGGTGAGGTCAACCGAAGCGGCCCGAGACATAGGCCTCGGTCTGCGGGTTGGCGGGATTGGTGAAGATGTCGCGGGTGGCGTTATACTCGACGAGCTTGCCGAGGTAGAAGAACGCGGTGCGGTCCGAGCAGCGGGCGGCCTGCTGCATGTTGTGCGTGACGATGATGATCGTGTAGCGGGTGCGCAGGTCCTGGATCAGCTCCTCCACCTTGGCCGTCGCCACCGGATCGAGCGCGGAGCACGGCTCGTCCATGAGGATGATCTCGGGTTCGACGGCGATGGCGCGGGCGATGCACAGGCGCTGCTGCTGCCCGCCGGACAGGCCGAGCCCGCTCTGGTCGAGCCGGTCCTTGACCTCGTCCCAGAGGGCGGCGCCGCGCAGGGATTTTTCGACGATCTCGTCGAGCTTGGCCTTGTTGGTCAGCCCCTGGAGGCGGAGCCCGTAGGTGATGTTCTCGTAGATCGATTTCGGAAACGGATTCGACTTCTGGAAGACCATGCCGACGCGCTTGCGCAGCTCGATCACGTCGACGTCGGGCTGGTAGATGTCGACGCCGTGGATCTTGATCGTGCCGCGGCCGACGCGGGTGCCCTCGATCAGGTCGTTCATGCGGTTGAGGCAGCGCAACAGCGTGGACTTGCCGCAGCCGGACGGGCCGATGAAGGCGGTGACCTTGTTGGCCTCGATCGGGAGGCAGATGTCGTGCAGCGCCTGGGTCGCGCCGTAATAGAAATCGACGTGATCGATGTCCGCGATGATCGGGGCGGCGGCGGACGGCGGCGTCTCGGGCGGGCGGGCGGCGGGGGTCACGGGAGCGGCGGTTACCATTTGTAGCGGTTGCGCAGGCGATTGCGGAGCACGATCGAGGCGGTCGCGATGAGCGCCACGATCACGAGAAAGACGAACGCCGTGCCGTATTGCACCCGCTCGGTGTAGTCGTTCTGCGGGATCTTCGAGCTGACGACGTAGATGTGGTAGGGCAGAGCCATCACGCCCTGGAAGAAGAAGTCGGAGATCTGCTCGATCTCCCAGGGCAGCTTGTCGCGCACGACGTAGGCGGCGGTGAACATGATCGGCGCGGTCTCGCCCGCGACGCGCGCGATGCCGAGAATCGACGAGGTCAGAATGCCGGGCAGCGCGTAGGGCAGCACGTTTTTCCGGATCGTCTGCCAGCGGGTGGCGCCGAGCGCGAGCGAGCCCTCGCGAAAGCCTTTGGGCACCGCCTTGAGCGACTCCTCGCTGGCGGTGATCACCACCGGCAGCACCATGAAGGCGAGCGTGAACCAGCCGGCCAGCAGCGAGACGTTCCACCCGAAGAAGATCACGAACATGCCGAAGCCGAAGAGGCCGAAGACGATCGACGGCACGCCGGCCAGGTTGAGGATCGCGAGCCGGACAAAGCGGATGAACGGCCCGTCTTTGGCGTATTCGTTGAGGTAGATCGCGGCGCTGACGCCGAGGGCGAGCGCGATGCCCATCGACCCCACGACGAGGAGAATGGTGCCGACGATGCAGGGCCAGATGCCGCCGGCGGAGTAGACGTAGCTCTCGCTTTTCACGTTCGCGGCGGCGGGGTGCTGCTCCTTGAACGCGCGGAAATCGCGGTCGCCCATCTCGTATTTTTTCCCCTCGAACTCGAAGACATAGAGCGACTCGGGCGCCTGGGTGAGGAAGGCGATGTTCACGAACGGCGCCTCGCGCTGGAAGACCGTGCCGGCGCCCTTGAAAACGATGTTGAGAAAGACGGCGGCGCCGCAGGCCAGCACGAAGTAGGTCGCGAGCCGGAAGATCCAGAAGACGCCGCGCTCGGCGCGGCGGGCGCCGCCGGCGCGGGGACGGAAGACGTGGTCGGGGGCGTTCATGTCAGCCGATCGAGATGCGGTAGCGGCGCACGATGCCCTGCGCGGCGTAATTGATGATCAGCGACAGCACGAAGAGCACGAGCCCCACCACGAACAGCGCGCGGTAGTGGATGCTGCCCCGCACCACCTCGCCCATCTCCTGCGCGATGATGCCCGTCATCGTGTGCACCGGCTCGACGAACACCGCGAGGCCGGACGTGAAATCGGGGATGGCGATGCGGTTGCCGGCGCACAGCAGCACCACCATCGTCTCGCCGATCACGCGGCCGAGGCCGAGCAGGACGGCGGAAATGATGCCGGAGAGCGATGCGGGCACGATGATGCGGACGATGGTCTGCAGCCGCGAGGCGCCGAGCGCATAGGATGCCTCGCGGAAGGCGCGCGGCACATTGTTCAGGGCGTCCTCGGCGAGGGTGAAGATCGTCGGCACCGCGATGAGGGCGAGCAGGCAGCCGGCGGTGAGGATGTTCAGTCGTTCGGCGTAGGGAAACCCGGGCACCCACGCGAACATCTCCCACTGCGAGAGCGCCCGGAGCGCCTGGCCGAGCACCGCGATGCCGAAGAAGCCCAGCACGACGGACGGAAAAGCGGAGATGAACTCGATGCAGGGCTTGATGATCCGCTGCTCCCGCTGGGTGGCGATCTGGTTGACGTAGATCGCGGCCCCGATGCCGAGCGGCACGGCGAGCGCCAGCGCGACGAGCGACACCATCAGGGAGCCCACGAACAGCGGGATGATGCCATACCAATCCTGCCAGAAACTCGCGGTGAGCCACTGGCGGCCGAACACGAACGCGTTGAACGATTGCCAGAACGGCACGGGCGCGGTGTGGCGCCACTCGGCCAGTTGCCGTTCCACCGTCGGAAAGGTGGCGAGGTATTCGCGCGCCAGACCCTCGAACCGGGTCAACCGCGCCTCGAGGTCGGGCGTGGGCAAAGCCGGCGGACGACCCAGCACGGCGAGCACCTGGCGGGAAAATTCGCGGTTCGCCTCGCGGTAGGCCGGCAGCGCCGCGAGCAGCGGGGCCACCTCGGCCTCGAAGTTCACCTCGGAGATCGCCACCTGCGCCGCCGCCGCGGCCTTGCCTTCGGCCAGCAGCTGGGCGCGCTCCGTCTTCTTGTCCTCGTTGACGATGAACTTGGTCTTGATCCCCGTGGCGACCTCACCGAGGTCCGACACCATGCCGCGCAGCGGGTCGACCGCGTCCGTGAAGGCGGTCACGTAGGCGTCGAACGGGGCGAGCGCGGCGTTCGCGTCGTCCAGCGGACGCTTCTTCACCTCCAGGTGGTAAGTGAGCGCGCGCAGGCGCAGGTCGGCGAGATACCGGGTGAGCGCGGTGTGATCCTCGGTCTGCGCCCGCAGGTAATCGACATACTCGAGGCCCGCCTGGCGGTAGACCCGGAGGTTCTGGCGGTTCTGGCCGAAGAAACCGGCGCCCTCGCGGACCAGAAAGAACGTGATGAGGGCCAGCACGACGACCGAAACGACCGCGTTGCCGCCGAAGAACGTCTTGATGAGATCGTCGAGCGTGAGCCCGAGAAACTTCAGCCGGCGCTTCGTGATGACGAAGCCGGCCGGGGGAGTCGGGGGCGGCGGGGCGGACATGCGGCGGGCCGGACGGGACGGGACGACGGGTTACTTCACCGGCACGAAGCCGATCTTTTCGGCGATCTGCTGGCCTTTCGCGCTGAGCGTGAACTCGATGAACTTGGCCGCTTCGCCCGTCGGGTCGCCGTTGGTGTAGAAGAACGTGGGGCGGGCATAGGCGTAGGACTTGTTGAGCACGGTTTCCTTGGACGGCGTCACGCCGTCGATGGACACGACCTTGATGCCGTCGGCCTTCATGTAGGCGAGCCCGACGTAGCCGATGCCGTTGGGGTTCTTGGCGACTTCGGCGGCGATCTGCTCGTTGCCCGCCATCTTCTGGGAAGACGCGGCGTAGTCGCGCTTCTTCATGGCGAGGTCCTTCCAGTCCGAATAGGTGCCGGACGAGGTGTTGCGCGTGTAGATGGAGATCTTGCCGGGCTTGCCGCCGACGGCGGACCAGTCCTTCACGTCGCCGGTGAAGATCTGCTCGACCTGGCGGAGGGTGAGTTTGGCGAGGGGATTGGCGGAGTTCACGATCACCGCCATGCCGTCGTAGGCGACGATGATGGGTTTAAGGGTCACGCCCTTCGAGGTCGCCTGCGACATCTCGGTCGGCTTCGCCCGGCGGGAGCTCATGCCGATCTGGGCGGTGCCGTCGATGATGGCGGCGAGGCCGGTCGAGGAGCCCTCGGCGGCGATCTCGAAGGAGACCTTCGGATTCATCGCCTTGTATTCCTCGCTGAGGGTCGGGACGAGTTTGGCGCCAAGGGTGTCGGAGCCCTTGATCACGAGTTTCTGGGCGGAGGCGGTGCCCGCGGTGACGAGGGCGGCGGCGAGAAGGAGGGCGGCTTTCATGGGAAATCGGAGGACGTTGCGGTTGGGACTCAAAACTGGATCTGCAGCTGGGAACGGAGGCCGACGGCCTTGGCCTCGGCGGGGGCGCCGGCGACGGTGTCGCTGGTTTTTCCATACACGCCGCCGAGCTGGTATTTCAGGTCGTTGCCACGGACATACCAGTTGGCGCCGAGGAACCATTCGGTGGACTTGTTCATCGTGCCGCCGGCCGGCGCGGAGCGGATGATATCGGAGAGATTCACGCCCCGGCCGTCGGTATCGAGCCAGGCGTAACGGGCGACGAGTTCGATCGTGTCGGTCAGGCGCAGGCTGGGCTGCAGGAAAAAACCCTGCGGGCGGGCGTCGCGCACGGCGGAAACGCCGGCGTCGATGTCGGCCGAGAGATACTCGGCCAGGAAACCCCAGCGGGCGGCGTTCAGATCGAAGAAAACGGAGCGGAGCGTGAGGTCGTAGCCGCGGCCCAGCGTGGCCGTGCTGAAACCGCCCTGATCCCGCAGGTGGCCGACGCCGACGCCCGCGATCCAGGTGCCGTTGTTCTCGAGCTTGCCGGTGACGGCGCCGGTCGCCCAGAACGCCGGCCGATTGTTGGTCGCGTCGCCGGCGAGCGAGGCGCCGGTGAAGGATTCGTTGCGCTCGGGATTGGTCACCGCGGCCGTATAGACGAGGCTGTAGGTCTGATTCAGCTCCTTGCGGCCGTCGTAGAAGGCACCGATGCGGTAGCTCGCGGCGCCGAGGCGGCGGCCGTTGTTGGATTCGACGAAATAGCGGGTGACGGAGGAGCGCTCGATGGCGCGGATGTCGCCGCTGGAGGCGCGCTCCTCGTAGGCGACGGCGACCTTGCGCAAACCGAAGTTGAACTGGTGCTCGTGGGTCGGCTTCCACTCGAGGAACGCGTCGTCGTAGCCGCCCGAGGCGATGTCGTAGGTCATCGTGGCGCCCCAGTTGCCGCCGACGCCGGCCTTCAGCGTGAGATACATCCGGCGGGCGAACATGTGGTCGGTCGCGACCGGACCGACAGCCGCGCCGCGGATATCGGTATCCAGCGAGGCATATTGCACCTGCATGCGCATGCCGACGGAGAGGCGGTCGGTGCTCTTGCCGTTGCCGATGGCGTGGGCGGGGATCGTGTTGTTCTCCCGCACGAGTTCGGCCCGGATGTCCTCGGCCTCCTGGTTGGTGAGAATGCCCTTGCGGATGAGGGCGTCGATCAAGGCCCCGCTGTCCTGGGCGACGAGCGGCGCGGCAAGCAGCAAGGCTGCGGCGAGGATCGGAGGTAGGCTGTAACGCATCTGTCACCGATCATAACAGGGCTTTGTTACGATCCCGTGACGCCCCCGTGACAAACCGGCGAAAAACCGGTCCGATTGTGACAACCCGGCGACACTCCGGCGGCAGGCGCCGCGGTCACGGATGACGCGTCACGCCGGCCGGGCGCCGCACGCCGCAGCTTCCGGTCGGATCCGGCGGGGTGGCTCAGCCCCCGACGGCGAAGCGGAGGGCGTATTGGGCGGCGTTGTAGTCCGCGACGGTCGCGAGATGGTCGCGCCGGGCACGGGCCAACTCGTCCTCGGCCTGCAGATCCTCGAGCGCCGCGCTGACGGACGATTCGCGCCGCTGGCGGGACAACCGGGCGGCCTGGTCCGCGGCCTCGAGGGCCTTTTGCGTGAGCTCGATCTGGGCGGCGAGCGAACGGACCCGGGTGTGCTGCTCGACGACTTGGCGGCGAATCGCATCCCGTGTCCGCTCCAGCTCCACCTCGACCTGCCGCTCGCGGGCGGCCGCCTCGCGTTCCCGGTTGCGGTCGAAGAGTCCCCCGGGACCGACCCGCCAGCTGACGCCCAAGGCGTAGTCGGCGCTGACGTCGAAATCGCGGGTAACGGAGGAGCCGGACGGACCGCCGCCGAGACCGCCGACCGCGACCTGCGCACCGACGGTGGGCACCAGCGGTCCCCGGACCGCGGCGCGGCGGGAGGTGCGGGCCGCGGCGATGCGCGCGGCGGCTTCGTCGAGTTCCGGGCGCTTCGCCAGGGCCTGCGAAACGAGGACACCGAGCTCCGCCGCCGAGGTATCGAGCGCGAGCGGCGCGGGGGCGTCGTCCGCCGGGATCAGTTCGACCGCGGGATCGAGTCGCAACACCTCCGCGAGGCGCGCGGCGGCGAGACGCT
>JACCDQ012164524.1_pt1 | contig 13292 bp, 12 predicted proteins | sample 7446031 | NCBI WGS metagenome assembly JACCDQ01 (sample SAMN15323442, study PRJNA562643) | freshwater metagenome | isolation source: river surface water | place: USA:Blue River Watershed | collected 2017-08-17 | reverse complement strand
GGTGCCGGTGCCAGTGAAGACCATCAGGTTCTCGTGGGCCATGGTTGCTGAGTTACCTAGAGTTGTAAAAGCTGAAACGATCGGGCGAGGCGTCATGCGCGGTCTCTCAGATCGAAAAACGCCTGCGGCTCGGTAGAGCATCGCAGGCGGCGTTCGGCTTTCATTGCGTTTTGTCGGGGCTTGCGGCGTCTTTGCCGGCAAGCCGATTTAATGGCAGGGGAACAAGGATTCGAACCTTGGAATGCCGGAATCAAAATCCGGTGCCTTAACCAACTTGGCGATTCCCCTACACAACCTGTTGTCCGGCCGATCGGCCAGACGAATTCGTATTACGACGGCAGCAGTGAGGCCAGCGGGTGGGCATCCAGCGTCCTGGCTTTCCAGCTGCGCCATCGTGATGGCACCTGCCGGAGCACCGTATCTGCAGCGCTTTCGGATTCGAAGGCGGCAAACACACAGGCGCCGGAGCCGGTCATCCGTGCATCTCCATGATCCGACAGCCATTCGAGGGCGTCTGCGACCGGCGGGAATGCGCGGGCGGCTACTGCTTGCAAGTCGTTTTTCCCAAACACCGGGAGGCGCTTGGAAAAGTCCGTTATTCTGATGGGTTTAGTGTCCCGTGTCAATTCGTTTGATTGAAAAATTATGGGAGTCGGTACCGACACTCCCGGATGGATCACGACGAACCATGCCGGAGTCGTCGAAATTGGCGTGAGCCTTTCCCCGATTCCCTCGACAAACGCATTCTGCCCGAGCAGAAAGAACGGCACATCGGCGCCCAGCTTGAGTCCCAGCTGCATCAGCTCGGCGCGCTTGAAGCCGGCTTGCCAGAGGTGATTCAGCACAATCAACGTGGTGGCCGCATCCGACGATCCGCCGCCAATGCCGCCGCCCATCGGCAGTCGCTTGTCGATGGCGATGTCAGCTCCCGGCACGCGGATGCCGCGTTCATCCGCCGCTGCCTGCAGCAGCTTCGCTGCGCGCACCGTGAGATCGATCTCGGCCGGCACGCCGTCCAGATCAGTCGTACGCACGACTGCGCCGTCATCGCGCAGATCGAAGTGCAGTTCGTCATGCAGGTCGATCAGTTGGAATACTGACTGCAGCAGGTGATAGCCATCTGCCCGGCGGCCGGTGACATGCAGGAAGAGGTTCAGCTTGGCTGGCGCGGCGCAGTGATGCAATGAAGCTGGCATGCTCAGTTCCCGTCGCGCCAGTCGTCGATCACCACGCGCAGCGTGATATCTCCCCGGAGTGCGTCGATGCGCTTGGGCACGGCCACCTGGCCGCTGGCCTGCCAGCTCGGATAGCTGAGTTGCCAGCCGTCGCTCGCGAAGGAGCTGGGTTCTTCTTCCGGCATTGCCGCCTGCAGGCGACCGTTGGTGTCGCGCACGAAGCCCTGCAGCCAGTAGCGCATGCCGTCGACCGGCAGCGGCCAGCCGAGCGCCAGTTCGGTCAGGTCGTCCGGGCTGACGGCCGTGCGTCGCACGCCGTTCGATTGCTCAAGCGTTGCGAGTCCCGGCGCAATCGCGATGCGCGCGATGGTCTGGCCGAGCGGTGAGTACAGTTCGATGTCGGTGTGGTCACGGTGCTGATTCCACTGGAACTTGCCTTGCACCGACTGCGTTTTTCCCTGCACCGGATAGCGTACGGACAGCCGCCCCGCCAGCGTGACCTCATCGAGGTAGCTGCGCACGCCGCCAGGCAACGGGGCGACCGACGTACAGCCGGTCAGCGCTGCCAGCGCGAGCGCGATGCAGCACAGAACAAATCGACGCATCATGAGGGTCAGAGCTTGACTTGCAGGCGCTGCAGTGTGCCCTTCAGCGTGGTGTTGGCGGGATCTTTCGCATTGGCGTCGCGCCACAACTGCCGCGCCTCGCTTTCGCGTCCCAGCACCCACAGAACTTCACCCAGATGGGCGGCGATCTCGGGGTCGGACTTGATGCCGAATGCGCGCCGCAGCGTCTTCTCCGCGTTTTCATAGCGGCCGAGGCGGAATTCGATCCAGCCCAGACTGTCCATGATGAACGGATCTTCCGGCGCGAGATCGCTGGCCTTGCGGATCAGGTCATACGCTTCCTGCAGGCGGATGTTGCGGTCCGCCAGCGAATAGCCCAGCGCGTTGTACGCGTGCTGGTTGTCCGGCGCGACCTGGATCAGGCGGCGCAGTTCGCGTTCCATCAGGTCGAACTGGCTGGCCCTCTCGGCCAGCATCGCGTGTTCATACAGCAGGTCAGTATTGTCCGGAATCGATACCAGTCCGTCAGCCACCAGCCGCAGCGCGTCATCCAGGCGGCCGGCATCGCGCAGCAACTGCGCTTCGCTGACGATCAGTCGCGCGCGCTCATCGTCGCCTTCGATGTCAGCCTCGCGCAGCACCGAGCGGGCCTCGTCCAGCCGGCCGCTCTTGGCCAGCAGCTGCGCCCGCTTGCCCACCGCGACCAGGTAATTCGCCTGATTGCCCGGATCGACCATCTCCAGCCATTTCAGCGCGGCGGCGTGGTCGTTGCGCTCGTCGGCGATCTGCGCGAGCACCAGCAGCGCCTGGCTGGCATCGCGTTCGCGGTCGGGTTCGCCGCCGAGCGTGCCGATGTAGGCCGACAGGTATTTTTCGGCGGCCGGCAGGTCACCTGCCTGCACCGACAGCAAGCCGAGTGCATACAGCGTGGTCTGGTCATTCGGGTACTGCTTCAGCAGCGTTTCGAATTCGGCGCGCGCTTCGGCCACGCGGTTCTGTTCGAACAGCATGCGCGAATAGGCCAGCCGCACGTCACGTGCCTTCGGGTTCGAGGTCAGGAAACCGGCCAGCATCGTTGCCGCCTCCGCCTTGTCCTCGATGATTTGCGCGAGTGTCAGCGCGGCCAGTTCAGACCCCGGATGACGGGCCAGCGCTTCGCGCGCATCGGCCAGTGCGAGCGTGCGTTCGCCGCTGACCATCGCTGTTTGCGCCAGTGTCAGCAGCGCTTCAAGCGAGTTGCGGTAGGGTTCGAGCAGATCGCGCAGCAGCGCGGTGCCACGCTTGCGGTCCGTCACCCGCGCCAGCTGTCGCTGCACGGCGACGATCGTGGCCGGCAAAGCCTCCGGGGTGCTGGTTGCCAATTGCTGCGCGAGCAATTGCTTGGCCTCGTCGGTGCGGTTGTTTGCAATCAGCAGCCCGACCAATGCCTGCCCCGCCTCTTCCGCGCCGGGCGCCAGTTCACGCCAGACGCGTGCGGCCTTCAGCGCCTCGGCATTCAGCGATCCGGCCGCAGCGAACTCGACTGCGCGCCGTGCCAGCCGCGGGTCGCGCGTAGTGCGTGCCAGCGCCAGCATGGTCGCGTAGGCTGAAAAGCTTTCGCCGCGCTGGGCTGCCAGCTCGGCCGCGAGATACTTGTACATCACCTCGGGGCTCAGCACGACATTCGGCAGCGTCTCTGGTTGGGCTGTCTTGACCGGCGTGGCGGGTGCGGCCTGCGCCGCGGCGGCTGACGCGAGCAGTGCGGACAGAGTTAGAATGATCGACAGTTTTTTCAATTGAATTCCCGTGCGATGAGGCGAGACCGACAGCGCCGCGCCAACTCGGATATGGCAGGTGACAAAGGATTTTACGCCGAAAGCTGCGAACGCCTGACGGCACCTGTTTGACCTGCATTGCCACGGATACTCTGCATGCCTGAACTCCCGGAAGTTGAAGTCACCCGACGCGGTATCGCGCCCCATGTCGAGGGCCGCACCGTGACCGGTATCGTATTGCGCCGCAGCGGGTTGCGCTGGCCTTTTCCAACCGACTTGTCCGGGCTATTGAGCGGTCAGGTCGTGCGCTCGACCGCGCGGCGCGGCAAATACCTGTTGCTGAATTTTGATCACGGCACCCTGATCATCCATCTGGGCATGTCGGGGCACCTGCGCGTGCTGCCGGTCGGACTGCCACCGGAAAAGCATGACCATGTCGACATTGAGTTCGGCGCGGACCTCTTGCGTTTCACGGACCCGCGCCGGTTCGGTGCTGTCCTCTGGCATCCGCAGGCGGATGGCGACATCGAACAGCATCTGCTGTTGCGCAGTCTCGGGGTCGAGCCCTTGCTCTGCCATGACCTGGCCGAACGGCTGTATCGCGGCACGCGCGGACGCAGCGCGGCAATCAAGCAGGTGCTGCTGGCGGGCGACATCGTGGTCGGCGTCGGCAATATTTATGCATGCGAGAGCCTGTTCGAGTCAGGCATCCATCCGACGACGGCGGCCGGGCGCATTGCGCGTGCGCGCTATGCGCGACTGGCGCAGGCGATACAGCGCGTGCTGGCCGCCGCCATCGAGCAAGGCGGCAGCAGCCTGCGCGATTTCATCGGCGCCGACGGCGCGTCCGGCTACTTTCAGCAAAGTTATTTTGTCTATGACCGCGAGGGCGAGCCCTGTCGGCAGTGCGGCGCCGCCGTGCGTCGCATCGTGCAGGGGCAGCGCTCGACCTTCTACTGCGCGCACTGCCAGCATTAGCCCACCGATAGCATGAAGCGAATTAGCGATAGCTCCCCTGTGCCCGCCGATCGCGGGTTTTCCGACCTGCTGATTGCCTGGCAAAAGCAGCATGGCCGTCACCGGCTGCCCTGGCAGCAGACGCGCGATGCCTACCGCATCTGGTTGTCCGAAATCATGCTGCAGCAGACGCAGGTGGCGACGGTGATCCCGTACTACCAGCGGTTCCTGCAGCGGTTTCCCGATGTCGCCGCACTGGCTCGCGCGCCGGTCGAGGAAGTGATGGCGCTGTGGGCCGGGCTCGGCTACTACACCCGCGCGCGCAACCTGCACCGCTGTGCGCAGGCCGTGGTCGACCGTCATGGCGGGAGTTTTCCGGCCGATGTCGAACAACTGGCGGACTTGCCCGGCATCGGCCAGTCGACGGCGGCGGCGATCGCGGCATTTGCGTACGGCGCGCGCGCCGCTATCCTCGATGGCAACGTAAAGCGCGTGTTCTGCCGCGTGTTCGGCATCGACGGCTTTCCGGGGCAGACGGCGGTCGAACGGCAGCTATGGTTGCGCGCCGACGCACTGTTGCCGGCGCAGGATATCGAGTCGTATACGCAAGGGCTGATGGATCTGGGGGCGACGGTCTGCACACGCAGCAAGCCGCGCTGTGGCGACTGCCCGATGCAGTCGCGCTGCGTTGCCTGGGCGACCGGGCGCACTGCCGAGCTGCCGGAGCGCAAGCCCAAAAAGACCATCCCCGAGAAGTCGACCGTGATGCTGCTGGTGCTGCATGACGGCGAGCTGCTGCTGGAGCAACGGCCGCCATCGGGGATCTGGGGCGGTTTGATGTCGCTGCCCGAACTCGAACGACTGGGGGGCGATGCCGCGGCCAGCGATCTGGATGGCGAGGTCGGCATGGCACTGTCATCGTTCGGCGAAGTGGCTGGCATCGAGGTGCTGCCGGAGTTCATGCACGTATTCACGCATTACCGGCTGCGCGTGACGCCATTGCGGGTGCGACTGGCAGCGCGCAGCGATGTCGCCGCACAGCGCGCCTGCGCGTGGCTGCCACTGGATGTCGCGGCGGAGGCAGGCTTGCCGTCGCCGGTGAAAAAACTGGTGGAGTGGTTGCAGCTGGCAGGCTAACGAGGATTCAGATGACCCCGTTCTCCCGCAGGTAGTGCTCGACCCGGTTCAGCCTGGCCGCTGCATCCGTCATTTCCAGCAGCTGCTGCTTTTCTTCGAGCGGGATCGGCAGCATCTCCGCCCAGCGGTTGGCGACCCAGCCGGCCTCGTCCAGCCGGTGCGGTTCGGGAAAGGGGCTGATGATGTCATCGCCGTCATCCGCCTGCGCTTGCTTCTGCAGGTCGGTGATGATCATCCGCAGGACATTCGCGCACAGCGCCAGCGATTCGCCACCCTCCGCGGCCACGTCATCCGCAGCGATCGTTTCTATGCGTGCCTCGATCAGCTGGTTCGGCCGTGTGCGTGTCTCGGTAATGCGAAAGCGTTCGCCGCCGCGCGTGTTCAGCAGCAGTACGCCGAACTCCGGCATGTCCCATTCGACGATGTGTGCCAGCGTGCCGATCGCATGCGGCTCGGCCGCGACGCCGACTTCATTGCCGGCGCGGATGGCAACGACGCCAAATGGCGCATCGGCCTTCATTCGCTCGCGCACCATGTCCACATAGCGCGTCTCGAACACACGCAGCGGCAGAACGCCGTCGGGGAACAGTACGGTCTTCAACGGGAACAGCGGCAGCCAGCGGTCGACGCTCATCGCGGCCTCCGGCCGATAGGGTGCCCATGCATCGGCATCGTCAATCCAGTTCGCGGTGTCGGACCAGCACGCGCGCATGGTCGCGGAAATCGCGCGCCAGCCGCTCGACCATGAACACGGAGCGGTGTTGCCCGCCGGTGCAGCCGATCGCCACCGTCAGATAGCTGCGGTTGTCGCGTTTGAACGCGGGCAGCCACTTGTCGACGAACGCGTGTATATCCGCGAGCAGATCCAGCGCCTCGGGCTGGCTGTCGAGGAAATCGACCACCGGCTGGTCCTTGCCTGTCAGCGGGCGCAGCTTCTTGTCGTAATACGGATTCGGCACCACGCGGACGTCGAACACCAGGTCGGCATCCAGTGGCACGCCGTACTTGAACGCAAACGATTCGAACAGCAGTGACAGCGGCGCATGATGGCCATTCTGTATCAGCTCCCGGATCCACGCGCGCAGCTGATTGGCCGACAGTCCCGAGGTGTCGATCAGATGGCCCAGGCCTTCGATCTCGGCCAGCATTTCGCGTTCCTGCCGGATGCATTCGATCAGCGTCGGCGTTTGCTCCTGCGGCAAGTCGAGCGCCATCCGGTGCGACAGCGGATGGCTGCGCCGGGTCTCGGAGAAACGGGTAATCAGTGATTCGGTTTTGGCGGTCAGGAAGACCACATCGACCGCATGGCCCGCGGCCTTCATCCAGCTGATCGCATCAGGCAGGTCGGACAGCGATGCCGCGCTGCGTGCGTCGACCGCCACGGCCAGCTTGTCCTCGCCTTCGGCCACGCGCGTCTCGACGAGTGCGCGCAGCAATGACGGCGGCAGGTTGTCGACGCAGAAGTAGCCGGCGTCTTCGAGTGCGTTCAGTCCGACCGATTTGCCGGAGCCGGAGATGCCGGTGAGAAGAATGATGCGCATGCCCGCATGATAGCGGAAAGATGTCGCGTCACTCGCCGTCCATCGCGCGCTGCTGGCGCTCCATGAAGTTGGCCAGCGTATCGATGCCGCGCATTTGCAGGATGTTGTTGCGCACCGCGGCTTCGAGCAACACGGCGATGTTGCGGCCGGCCTCGACCGGAATCACCACCTTGCGGATCGGCAGTCCGAGCACGTCCTGCGTCTGCTGGTTCAGCGGCAGGCGCTCATAGTTTTCTTCGAGGGTCTTGCGACGCACCAGATGCACGATCAGCTTCAGTCGCATCTTGCGGCGCACGGCGGTTTCGCCAAAGATGGTCTTGATGTCCAGCAGGCCGAGGCCGCGCACTTCGAGCAGGTTTTGCAGCAGCGGCGGGCAGCGTCCCTCGATCATGTTCGGCGCAATGCGGGCAAACTCGACCGCATCGTCGGCGACCAGTCCGTGGTTACGCGAGATCAGTTCCAGTCCGAGCTCGCTCTTGCCCAGGCCCGATTCGCCCGTGATCAGCACGCCCACGCCCAGCACGTCCATGAACACGCCGTGCATGGTCACGCGGCTGGCGAGCTTCTTCGACAGGTAGACCCGCAGGTAATCGATCACCTGTGCCGCCGGCAGCGGCGTCGACAGCAGCGGAATGTTGTGCTCGTTGCAGACCTGCAGAATGTACGGGTGCGGCTCAAGCGACTGCGCGATGATGAACGCCGGCGGTGAGCCGGCGACCAGCTCGCGGGTCAGGAAGTTGCGGCTGTTTTCCGAGATGCGCAGGAAATAGTCGTTCTCCTGCTGGCCGAATACCTGAATCCGGCCCGGGTGGATCAGGTTCAGGTGGCCCACCTGGTCGGCGGCTGACGCGGCATCGCCGTAAATCACGCGGTCACTGCCGGATTGTCCTGCCAGCCAGCCCAGTCGCAAGGACTCGTGGTTGTCTTCGTACAGCTGCTGGATCGACAGGGGGATATTGGACGGCATGGTCAGGCGGGGCTGCGTTCGGACGGTTGCCAGTTCACCAGCCGCTGGTGCAGCGTTTCCGGGTCACTGTCTTCGCTCAATGCGGTGCGGAAGGCCTTGTCGGAAAACATTTCGGCGATCTCGGACAGGATCTCCAGATGCTGCTGCGTCACGTTGTCCGGGATCAGCAGGAAGATCAGCAGCTTGACCGGCTCGCCGTCGGGCGACTCGAAAGGGATCGCTTCGGCCAGTCGGACGAAGGCCGCCAATGGCGCTTTCAGTCCGCGGATGCGGCCATGCGGCACGGCGACGCCGTGGCCCAGGCCGGTCGAGCCGAGGCGCTCGCGTGCGAACAGGTTGTCCGACACGGTCGAGCGCGCGATGCCGCAGTTGTTTTCGAAGATCAGGCCAGCCTGCTCAAATGCGCGCTTCTTGCTGGAGCACTCCAGGTCGAGCACGACATTCTTTGCCGGCAGGATGTGGCTGAATTGGGTCATGATGCATTGCACAAAAATGGCGTTTGCCCGGCATTATAGGAGCTTTCCCATGCCGGCGTGAAAAATGTCAGCCTCCTGCTTTTTCCTCGCAACGGAGGCTGATTTTGCAGGGCGCCCAATCTATACCTCGACCCGGGCGATAGCAATTGCTTTGACGTTAAGCCCGATACAAAGTTGATCATCATTTTTGTTTTGGCATCACTGCCTTGCATTGCGATCATTCGACGGCATCCGCGACAGCGAGAAATTACTGCGCCACGGGTTGATGTCGATGCCGCCGCGACGGGTATAGCGGGCCGTCACCAGCAACTTGGTCGGCTGGCACTGGCGCAGTATGTCCATGAAGATGCGTTCGACGCACTGCTCATGGAATTCCTGATGGTTACGGAAACCGATCAGGTATCGCAGCAATCCTTCCTGATCGATGGGCTGGCCGACATAGCGAATCTGCACGCTGGCCCAGTCGGGCTGGTTGGTCACCAGGCAATTCGATTTCAGCAGATGCGACACGAGTGTTTCCTCCGCCGGGGCTTCGTCCGCATTCACGGTCAGCAGCGACGGCAAAGGCTCATAGCGGTCAATGTCGATGTCGAGCCGGTCGAGCAGCAGGCCGTCCAGTTCGCCCATGCGCAGCGTGCCAAAGTCTTCGGCCATCGTCAGCTTGACCTGCACGGTAGCGCCGCACGCATTCGACAGGTCGGCGCGCAGCAGCTCCAGCAAGGCGTCCGCGCCGGCGATTTTCGACTGGTTCAGTGAGTTGAAATACAGCTTCATCGACTTCGACTCGATAATGTTCGGTGAGTCTGCCGGCACCTGCAACGTCGCGATCGCGACCTGCGGCTTGCCGCGCATCGTCAGCCAGGACACTTCGTAGGCATTCCAGACGTCCATGCCGAAGAAAGGCAGCGTGCCGCTGAGCCCCAGCTCGGCGCGCTTGTCGGCGCGCGGAATCGGAAACAGCAGCGTCGGATCGTAGGTCGCCTGATACGGGGTGGACTTGCCGAGAGGGGAGTCGGAGGGGATGTTGGGTGAGGTCATGAGGCTGACGGAGTGCGGTCATGGATTCCGGCTTGCGCCGGAATGACGATTTAACAGAGGACGGTCACTGAAACGCCATCCCGGCGCCGGCCGGGACCCATCGTCAATATAAGAAAACGGCAGTTCAACGGAAATATAAAAACATCAGAGGAACAGCTTGTACGCCGGGTTGTCGCTCTCATCCCACGCACGATATCCGAGGGTGGAAAGGAACGCACGGAAGTCTTTCATTTCCTTCTTCGGTACCTGCAGCCCGACCAGCACGCGGCCGACGTCGCCGCCCTGGCTGCGGTAGTGGAACAGGCTGATGTTCCAGTTCGGCGCGATGCTGTCGAGGAAGCGCATCAACGCGCCCGGGCGCTCGGGGAATTCAAAGCGGTACAGGATTTCGTCGTTGGCCAGCGCGCTCTTGCCGCCGACCAGATGGCGGATGTGCAGCTTCGCCAGTTCGTCTTGCGTCAGGTCGATGGTGCGGAAGCCATGCTTCTCGAAATGCTTGCTGATCTTGCCGGATTCATCGCGGTCCGCAATCTGCAGGCCGACGAAGACATGCGCTTGCTGCGCATCGCTGATCCGGTAGTTAAATTCCGTCACTGCGCGCGCGCCGATCAGCTGGCAGAAACGCTTGAAGCTGCCGCGCTCCTCGGGGATGGTGACGGCAAACACAGCCTCGTGCGCCTCGCCGACTTCGGCGCGTTCGGCAACGAAGCGCAGACGGTCGAAGTTCATGTTCGCGCCGCAAGCAATGGCCACCAGCGTTTCGCCGCGCACTGGGTTGCGCGACTTGGCCGCGCGCGCCACATAGGCCTTGGCGCCGGCCACGGCCAGCGCACCGGCCGGCTCGAGGATGCTGCGGGTGTCCGTGAACACGTCCTTGATCGCTGCGCAGACCGCGTCCGTATCAACCAGGATGATCTCGTCGACCACTTGCCGGGCGAGGCGGAACGTCTCTTCGCCGACCTGCTTGACCGCCGTGCCGTCGGAGAACAGGCCGACATCGTGCAGCATCACGCGGCGGCCAGCCACCAGCGAGCGCGCCATCGCGTCCGAGTCGGTGGTCTGCACGCCGATCACCTTGATGTCGGGCCGCACCGCCTTGATGTAAGCGCCGACGCCGCCGATCAGTCCGCCGCCGCCAATGGCGACGAATACCGCGTGAATCGGGCCCGCATGCTGGCGCAGGATTTCCATCGCAATCGTGCCCTGGCCGGCGATCACGTCGGGATCGTCGAACGGATGCACGAAGGTCAGCTTGTGTTTTTTCTCGAGTGCCAGCGCATGCTGATAAGCGTCCGAATACGAATCGCCGGCAAGCACTACCTCGCCACCGCGCGCGCGCACCGCGTCGACCTTCACGGCCGGCGTAGTGGTCGGCATCACGATCACGGCGCGGCAGCCCAGCGTCTTGGCCGACAGCGCCACGCCTTGCGCATGGTTGCCGGCCGACGCGCAGATCACGCCGCGCTTCAGTTGCGCCGGCGTCAGTTGCGCCATCTTGTTGTACGCGCCGCGCAGCTTGAAGCTGAACACGCTCTGCATGTCTTCGCGCTTGAAGTAAATCGGATTGCCGATCCGCCCGGACAGCGTGGGCGCCAGCTCCAGCGGAGTTTCGATCGCCACGTCGTAGACGCGGGAGGTCAGGATCTTTTTCAGGTAATCGGTCGTCATGGCGGGTCATTATAATTGACGCCCTTTCGCCATTCTTAACACCCACTTTCATTCCGGATGCTCACCTCGGCCATGACCGCTTTGCTGAACGCGCTGGCGCTGCCCTCGTTCAGTCTGCCCGCCTTGTTCCTGGTCGCGCTGGTGTCGGCGACGCTGTTGCCGATGGGGTCCGAGCCCGCGCTGTTCGCTCTCGTCAAGCTGCAGCCCGACATGTTCTGGCCGGCGCTGCTGGTGGCCACTGCGGGCAATACGGCAGGCGGCGCGATCAGCTGGGCCATGGGGCTGAGCGCGAAGAAAGCCTTTGCCGAGGAACGCCAGACCCGCTGGTTCGGCTGGCTGCAGCGCTTCGGTCCGAAGACGCTGCTGCTGTCCTGGCTGCCCGTGATCGGCGACCCGCTGTGCGCGCTGGCCGGCTGGCTGAAAATGCCGTTCTGGCCGTGCGTGTTGTACATGGCGCTTGGCAAGTTCGCGCGCTACCTGAGCGTGACCGGCCTGTTGCTGGCAATTCCGGAGGGTTTCTGGCATCGGCTGCTTACCTGAAGCCTGCGCTGAGCCTCGGCTAGGAACCTGTCTCTAAAGCCCCGCAGCCGGCAGGGCTACTGCGGAATCCTTGTGCATCGCAATACGTTAGAATGCGTCTTTAGCTTCTCAGGCATTGTTTCCCCTTCTGATGAACGCCCCCGCGCAAATCCAAACCTTGCTCTCCGACGCGCCCGAAGGCAGCCAGCCGACGCGACTGCGCGAAATTCCTTACAACTACACGTCCTTCTCGGATCGCGAGATCGTGATTCGCCTGCTCGGCGATACCGCATGGGACCTGATCTCGCAATTGCGCAGCCTGCGCCAGACCGGTCGCTCCGCACGCATGCTGTACGAAGTGCTGGGCGATGTCTGGGTCGTGCGCCGCAATCCGTATCTGCAGGATGACTTGCTCGACAATCCGTCGCGCCGCGAGGCCCTGATCGACGCGATGGTCCATCGTCTCAATGAAGTCGAACGCCGCCGCGTGTCGGCCGAAGGCGACGACACGCTCGAGCCCGAGATCCGTCAGCGCAAGCAGCATGTGGGCACCCTCATCGAGCTGGCGCGCAAGGCGGTGGAGGATTTCGCTGCCGAATTCAAGCTGATGTACGACCTGCGCCGGCGCGCGCGCCGCGTGCTCGGCCGCTACACCGCCGCGGACAACATCAAGTTCGACGGCCTGTCGCGCGTGTCGCACGTCACCGATGCCACCGACTGGCGCGTCGAATATCCGTTCGTCGTGCTGACGCCCGACTCGGAAGATGAGATGGCCGGTCTGGTCAAGGGCTGCATCGAGCTGGGCCTGACCATCATCCCGCGCGGCGGCGGCACCGGTTATACCGGCGGCGCCATTCCGCTGACGCCGATGTCGGCCGTCATCAACACCGAGAAACTGGAAGACCTGGGCGCCGTCGAAATGCTGCGGCTGCCGGGCGTGGACCGCGACTACGCGACCATCTATTCCGGCGCCGGCGTCGTCACCAAGCGCGTGTCCGACGCCGCCGAAAAGGCCGGCTTCGTATTCGCCGTCGATCCGACCTCGGCCGAGGCTTCCTGCATCGGCGGCAATATCGCAATGAATGCCGGCGGCAAAAAGGCCGTGTTGTGGGGCACCGCGCTCGACAACCTCGCCAGCTGGCGCATGGTCGACCCGAACGGCGACTGGCTCGAAGTCACGCGACTCGATCACAACCTCGGCAAGATTCATGACGTCGAAGTGGCGCGCTTCAAACTCGAGTGGACGCATCCGGCCGAGCGCGGCCGTCGCAACAAGCCGATCCGCACCGAAGTCCTCGATATCACCGACCGCACCTTCCGCAAGGAAGGCCTGGGCAAGGACGTCACCGACAAATTCCTCGCCGGTCTGCCCGGCGTGCAGAAGGAAGGCACTGACGGCCTCATCGTGGCGTCGCGCTGGGTGCTGCACAAGATGCCACCGGTGACCCGCACGGTGTGCCTGGAGTTCTTCGGCCAGGTCCGCGAGGCGGTGCC
>JACCDQ010826208.1_pt1 | contig 13293 bp, 13 predicted proteins | sample 7446031 | NCBI WGS metagenome assembly JACCDQ01 (sample SAMN15323442, study PRJNA562643) | freshwater metagenome | isolation source: river surface water | place: USA:Blue River Watershed | collected 2017-08-17 | reverse complement strand
TTCGTGGATGTTCGGGGATACCCGGCGCAGGATGATTATGCGCGTTGAACTCGGTCTCAACTACGTGAATGTAGAGACGACACGCAACGGCGTATTTGTCGGGTTCAATCCGAAGAATGACATTACAGAACTGGGCGTCCAAAAAGTTGCTAAAGGAGGAATGTCCGCATACAATTCCGCCATCTTTGGTCCACCCGGGACCCACAGCCATAACGAGAGAACACCGGTCCTTAAACTCATCGAGACGAGCGTTGCGTGCCGAGAATGCCGTGGGGTCAGTTCGAATCGCGAGTTCGTCGCGAATGACATCTGCGTATTTTTTACGGTATTTCGGTGTATCGATATAACGAAGAATGTGAGCGTAGAAATAAGGAAGAGACATGAAGATATTGATGAATATGACCTGGGCGACGCGGAGATTGGCTCCCGCTGCGATACCCTCCATCTCTCGGAATATCTTTGGGAACCGTTTTTTGATAATCGGATGATAAAAATCGTCGCATAACTCGTAGAAGAATTCGATATCACGACCATATCTTTCTTTCACGTAGAAATCGAATACGGAGAACATTCGTGTAAACAGGTCGGCGTCAATGGCGAGGAGTTGCTTTCCGTGAGATACACCGCGTTCATAGGGAGCGCCGCGGATTGTTACGCGGAGCCACCCATCGTCGCCGTCGCCGTTCTTGACTCGGGTGGTTTTCCCATCGTCTCCGTCGCCGTCGTCGTTCTTGATATAATGGCGACGAACTCTTCGTTTGCGTGTTGTACGAACATTTCTCTTTTGGTTTTGTTTATGTTTTATCGTCGCCATAATACTATATTATACGCCGATTTTCATTCTCAATTCTTCATCCACGTCGCCGTCGAACCGCGGATTTTAACGCAGTAAATAGATATAAAGATTTTAAAATGGTATCTATAAAGGATATGAGTTTTTCAAATTCAAACGCACATAATGGAAGTGCCGCAGGAGATGCCTCATCGATGTCGTCTTCGTCTTCGTCTTCGTCATCATCCGATAACGTCCTCATCATAAAAACAGTTCAGATAGCACCATTTCGTACATTGATGTGTGCGCTAAAGGAAATCCTGATTGAGACAAATATTACTTTTCAAAAGGACGGTATTCGTATTATCAATATGGATAAATCGCATACAATGTTGGCCCATTTGTTTCTTGAAGCCGTGAATTTTGAACTCTATGAGTGCGCACTTGACAAGATTATCATCGGTGTAAACATGTTTCATTTGTTTAAACTGATTAACTCGATTGATAATGACGATACCTTAACCATCTACATCGAGAAAAAGGACTACAATGACGGTGTTGTATCCTACCTTGGTCTCAAATTCGAGAATGGTGATATTAAACAGTGTAAGACGCAAAAACTTCGCTTGATTGAACCTGACCCAGAAGACCTCGTAGAACCCCAAGTCGCATTTTCAAGCGTCATTAATCTCCCGTCATGTGATTTTCAGAAGATTATTCGCGACTTATCATGTATTTCCGAGAAGTTGGAGATTAAATCTGTTGGGAATGAGTTGATATTCAGGTGTTCCGGGCAATTCGCAACCGCGGAGGTCAGGCGCGTAGAGTCGGATGGAAGTATGGAGTTCCTTCATAAGAAGGACGCGGGGAAAATCATCCAAGGCGAGTTTTCATTGAAAAACCTGGGGTATTTTATTAAATGTACGAACTTGTGTAATCAAATCGAGATGTATTTGGATAACGATATGCCGCTTGTTGTGAAATACTACGTCGCATCTCTTGGGACGATTAAGTTATGCTTGTCGCCCTTACCAAGTGCGTAATTATGTGTCCGGTTGATACACTCGAACAATCACCCGACCAACATTCGGACCAACAATCGGACCAACATTAGGAGCAAAGCGGAGGAACGAAGTTGCGGATGTGAGTTTACGAACGGAGCGACGTAGTGGGGGAGAAAAGAAAAGATAATAAACCGATAATGTTATTATCTTTATTCGATTCCATTTCATGTCGAATAAAACGGTGTATATGACCTATCATTCGCAACTTCCACCACATGTAATGACACGTTGGCAGGAATTGAACCCAGAGTATACGATTGATTTCAGTACAGACGCCGAATGTATTTCGTTTCTTGAAAAGGCATTTCACCGTAATATTGCGGAATTATTCAAATATATCCCGCGCGGGATGTATAAAGCAGATTTATGGCGGTTATGTAAATTGTATATTCATGGAGGGGTATATGCGGATATTGATTTGGTTCCGTTCCGTTCTATTGATGACAGCGTTCAAAGCATCGGCGACGGCGACGGCGTCGGCGTCTCGCCCACGTTCTACTCGTGTTTGAGTTTAAGCAGTCCTAGCGTATTCCAGGCGTATATGAAACACACCCGCGAGAGAAGCCCGCTCCTATTAGGATTCCTCGTTTCGTTTCTCGTGAATAAACCATACACGAATATTGATAACGGTCCTACGTCTGATATGTATCATTTTATTTTGTATAATGTTCGGCACGCCGCCGCTGCCGCGCGAGAATCGGGTGTATCGAAAACGACACACACTGACACTGACACGGGCACGCAAACGCGCGTTGATGCGCTCCAATCGTTCACGAGGTATACCCTGCGCCAAATCCGAATTCCAATTTATGTAACATCATTCGATGAAGATATCATCCCTCTCCATTATTTTCCACCGGATGTTAAGTATCATATTTCAATCAGCACGGATACGCGAAATGAATGGGTGTTGGCGAATCAAGATGCCTACAAGATGACGATTCAGGACCATTGTTTGATAGTGGAACGACCGGAGTGCGACGGCGCGGGCGACGGGGGTGACGAAGGTTTTATCATCGATATTTGTATTGATTTGCCGGAAGACCAACCAGAAGTACTATACCTATTTCAAGAATGTATTCGCGACCCACCGAGAATCAGCACGTGTTATATTGCGGACTGTGTCGGAAACAATATCATGGATTGTCGCGACCCGAAGTATCTCCGCGACCACGGATGGATTCAACGATAATAATATAAATGGTTTTATTGTTATGTATACATCACTCGCGTACTCGCGTACTCGCTTACTCGCTTACTCGCTATGTCTTGTTATTGCGGTCGAATCAGCGGTTATCCGCTCACCCGAGAAATCCTGCGAAATTATAAATATACGAATATGGTTACGAAATACGCAATCCAAATCAGAGAGACAATATGTGACGAGATTGAAAAAGGAAATGTCAATTGTCAAGAACATACGAAGTACGCGTATAAAATCGACGAACAATCACCGTTGTATAAATCGGCTACACTCCTGAATCCAAAAATGTTTGTACTGATGGATGTATCCCAGCAGTTACAAACCATGTTTCCGGATAGTAAAATCTCCGTGGTTGAAAAGGAAATCCTGAATGGGTTCGCAGTATCAAGCACGTCATATATTGAAGTTGACTGGTCGTAGACTAGTAAAAAATAATAAGAACCAGAATTCGGTTCGTATTATTTGTGGGCGCTCCCCTCACTCCGCTGCTCCGTAACTTCGTTCGTACACTCACTCCGCCCCTTCGCCGTTCCCATTCATACTCATGCGTCCATTCATTTGAGCAGCGAAGCGCGACGGAACGATGTCGCGGAGCCGCGTAGCGAGCGCAGCGACGTAGTGACGGAGCAACCTAATATTCCGGTGTATGTTTCTTAAACAAACACCCGTGTGCTGTAATTCCTTCCAATTCGCGGATGATTCCGGCGTTTTGAAAATTACAATTCGCCATCCATATTTTGATAATACAGAAATTCTTCTTCGGTGAAATGGTTATGCCATTTACGATAGGGATGACATTCAGATTCGTGGAAATCGTCTCGCCTACTGTAACATACGACAATTGCTTCCACGCACTATTCACTTCCTTGTTTGCGACTTTATATGAAAAGCACCCGCCGTTTCGATTTTGCGGGTCTTCCCACATCGGCACAATACCGGACCGCATAAGAAACAACATACAATTCATAACGAGTTTGGGAGGGAGCGTCTCAAATATCGCAATGGCCTGTTCAGCTGTATCAAATTCGTAGATTTTTTTATAACTTGAAGCTGCCCAATTTGTATCATGTGGAAGATGCGCCCACAACGTCCATGAATGTGATAACTTATGAAACTCATTCAAGACGCATACCGGTTGGGATACACTCGCAGTTGTTGTTGTTGCCATTATGAAGTATGAATACCGAAGATATTCCGTAAAATGATGTGGATGGGATAATACACACCGTATATTATACTATCAATTTTTTTTTATACTCTTTCTGCGCTTCTACGTCTATGTTTCGATGATTTCGAATTCGGGGTCTACATCACAGACATTATTGGTACCAGTACCAGCGTCAGCGTCCGGACCATCGCGTTCGTCGTGTACTGCGTCATCGTCTAGGTCCATATCGGGGTCAGTCACTGCCGATGATTCGTCGTCATTGTCCGACTCGGCGCCCGCCTCTGCGTCATTGTCACTCGTGTCCGATTCCGATTCGGATTCAGAATCAGAACAATCGTAATAATTCGCGAGAATATCATCAATATCAAATACCTGTCGCTCGGATGAACCAAACACCGGGCATCTCAATATAGAGTCTACCTTTACGATATACTGACTTCCAATCAGAACGAAATGACTATCATTTATAAAGTAGGCCGGTAGAGGGTCGACTTTATTGTTCGTACTCGTACTCGCGCACATACACTGACACTCCTTTACAACTGATTTGTTGGTATAAAACATTGTAACCTCATAATGGCAGTGTGGTTTCGCGATATATTCAGACAAGTCCGGGCGACCCATGCGACTAAATAAAATCCATTGTAGAAACTTCTTATCTAATACAACGTTCTTTTCCATATAAAAGTTATTTGGATATTTCATGTTGATGTTTATAATTTGACGAACACTCGGTATTATATTGTCATCTGTATTATCATTCGTCATCGATGACGGCACCGGCACCGGCAACGACAATTCAACATTGTCTAGTATTTGATACGCCTTCGAATACATACGATAATTGGTTGTTATTAAGGTATGTGTATTTGCATTAAAATCACCCCGATGAACCCGTGTGACACGTGTATGGTCGAATGTATGAAGGATAAAGTCATAAATATCGTTATGTGTTTCTGTTAACTCGGGTTCATCTCCGTCATTTTGTTTCATGTAAAGTTCACACTGACGGTCAATCCATTTACATATTTTATACTTTGCGTGGTCCATATAATACGCGTTATCTTTGGTCGTTTTGAATAGATAATATTCCGATGAGGCCGAATAAATCTCTCGACCATTTTTTACAACAGTATATGTACTAAATGAATACAACCCAAGTACTCTTAACGTCTCAAATATGATACCGAGTAAGAAGTTTTCAACTGTCTTGAATGCGTTAAAAAACCCGGCGCGGATATATCGCCACAACGTCATTATCGAACCTAGATGCCTAGTCGAAACGATTGTATACAATAGTGGAATAACAACATAAATCATTGTATGAACGAATAACAATTCGGCGTCGCTCGGACCACTTGCGGTGGAAAACTGTGGCAGTGTCGACGTCGACGTCGGGGTTGAGGTTGGCGTCGGACGCACAATTCTCGGGATGATTTCAATAAATGAAGGATACATTGCTGGTTTTGGTGGTTCACTGAAACAACGATACTGATTTTTATTGTTGTAAATACAATACATGTGTATGCTTATGTATATACCACAATAAAATGTGTTTATATTATTATTATCGTATGGATGAATAACGCATTCAACACATTTATTTCCTCATGGGTGGGGGTGGTGGCGGCGTCGGTCCCTGTTGCGCCTGGGCGCCCCTCTGTTCTTTTTCCTGTTCTTGCTTCTGAACGCGAACATCTTTTTTCCCAGGATTCACCCCAAACACGTAAAATAGAACACTACTAATGTAAGTCAATAATATAATCGGGATAATCACGATGAACCATACCAATTTGGTATAACCATTCAAACACAAAATATTCAAAATTGTCGTGAAGATAAACATAATAATAAATTTTAATAATGAGATTTGATATTCACCTTGGAACAAATCAATGGTTATCTGGACCATTGAAAAGGCTAAATAAAGCAGTGCGGGAGAACATATTTTCTCAAGCATATGAATGGAATGGAATGGAATCGAATGGAATCGAATCGAATAAAAATATTATATATTATTCCCAGATTATATAATATTCGTGGTATCCGTATCCATTACTTCTTGCCTTTGTTGAATACAGCAATGCCGTTTTTGAATACACCAACCTCATCACCAACATCATCGTCTACGCAAGCATAGATGATACCGTTTTGAGGGTCAGTTGTGAAGTATGTCTTTCCTTTGATTTTGACTTCTGATACTTCGATTTCGTCGTCGGCAACTTCTTCCTTGGCATCTTCCTCTTCCTCTTCCTCTTCCTCTTCCTCTTCCTCCGCTTCTTCCTCCGCTTGTTCTTCTTCTTCCTCGGCATCCGCCTCTTCCTCCGCTTCCTCTACCTCGGCATCCGCATCTTCCTTTTCCTCTTCCTCTTCCTCCGCTTCTTCCTCTACCTCGGCATCCGCATCTTCCTTTTCCTCTTCCTCTTCCTCCGCTTCTTCAGCATCGACATCCGCATTTTCTTCCTCGGCATCTTCCTCGACCTCTTCTTCGGTCTCTTCCTCCGCTTCTTCAGCATCGGCATCCGCCTTTTCTTCCTCGGCATCTTCCTCGACCTCTTCTTCGGTCTCTTCCTCCGCTTCATCCTCTTCAGCATCGGCATTCGCCTCTTCCTCGGTATCCACGTCTTCTTCCACATTCGCATCCACGTTTCCTTCCTCGTCGTCAACAACCGGTTCATTTATACTCACAATTTTATTCATTTGACTCGTTGGCAACGCGGTCGTCGTCGGTTCATTGTTTTCTTCTTCCGCATCTGCGTCGTCCTCGTGAATTTCAAGTTTGATTGCTTCTTCGTCCAATGTAGTCCCGCCAACACCACCACCACACGCCGACGCAGCCACTGATTTCATATCAACCTTTGCTTCCAGTGCTTGGATATAACGATTCAATTCGACAATTGCGGATTGAAGTTGTGCGACTTCCTCTTCACGCGTATGACTGCTCACTGCGCCTCCTTCACTCCCAGATGCTACGCCGCTGCCTCCACAGGTTCCTGTACTGTTACACATCACCTCCAATTCTGAAATCCGGTCTTGTAATTTGCGAACACATGGTAAACTCATAATCGTATTGTGTGTTTCTTTGTATACGGTATAATCTCCGATAACACCAGTCAATATATTTGTAATATGTTTTGTCATCACCTGTGATACATCTTCAATCAACGGACGAATATCAATTGTCATTCCCGTTGAAGCATTTGAAGAAGTAGATGACGACGACATCACTATAAATTAGTTTGTGCTGTATTCTTTATATTCTAATGTATTTATTTCAATTTCATGAAGTTCGAATTCTAATTCGAATTCGAACACGAACACGAATCCTAATTTTCTAGTAATAAGTATATAAAGTTAACCTCTAGTAATACTGTATTGAGTCGAAATAAACATGTCAGCACCCGTCCCATCTCCAGCCGTATTGGATACCATGACTAAAATCATTATGTCACAGACCGAAATGTCGCATGAAGAAGTTCAGGAAGCATTAGTACGCACGAATTATGATTTGAAGCGTGTCATTCGTGAATATATGCGTGGTGGTGGTAGTGAACGCACCAGTCACGAAGACACTGTGGCAGCTATCGCTTCTGCGAATCAACTCCGGTTTGCCGAAATTAGAAACTTTATGGATAAATCCGCAGAATTGTATTACAGAAAACAGGAAATGTCGAAGATATACCAGCAAGTTCTTGAGAAAAAACAGGCGCAAGCGCAGGCACAGGCGCAAGGACAGGCAACCACCGAAGAAGTCAATGGCGCCGACACCACTGTAAGCAAACTATAATCGATGAACTACGCATTCTAATTTTTGGATTCCGGTCAAGTATTGTGATGGCAACAATTTTACTCCCGCATATTTACTCGTTTTGGAATTCATCTTTGTAAATAATTCGGTTGTGTTGTATATTTTTATCGGCGGGTTTAGATTTTGTTGGACGACGTATGTCTCGTTGGTATCCGGTTTGGTTTTCCATATCAGCGCAACATGTCCGTATGGATAGTCTGGTTTACGATACTTCCAGAACAATATACTACCTGGTCGTAAATAATACGACGCTTGGTTTGTATACGGATACTCGTACGTTTGTAATGCGACTGTGTCAGGAGTATTCCCGCCAGTGTTTACGTTGCTACTACGTGTAAATTCAGTGATTCGTTTGAAAAAATCGGCCGCATCCACGACATCCGGAAATGTCAATCCGCGATGTATTGAAAAAAACCGGCGTATCAATTCAACACATTGAAATTCGAGTCCGTATTTTGTAGGGTAGGTCGCATTTTTGTTTTTCTTGATATATAATACAATATTTTCTTCTTCTTCGCGTTTGTGCTCGCGCTCCTTCGGGGGCGACTTTGACATGATTATATATAATACAATATAATAATGTAACAGATAATAATGTGCCGTAGACATTCATTCTATTCCAATCCGCCGCTTTGAACTACCATCGTCTTATACCGCTTCTTCAGTTTCATATTATTTGTCGGGATGACCTTACTATTCACGAGAAAATCATTATTGTCTTCGTACAACTCCGGCAGGATATGGGTCAATGGTTTATTCACTACATGAATGATTTGCGTCCCTTTCAGTAATGTGCGATACTCTTGGATTGTTAAATTTCCATAATATTTATCAAGTAAGTAGTTCGGATTCGGCGCAGGTTTGAACCCTTTTCCATTCGGATTTCCGTACAATAAATTGAGTAGATGTAAGCGCTCGAATTTCGTTGATGTGTCGATGGGTTCTTTCAGCAATGACGCAACCGCGCATTCCGGCGAACAGAAACATCCGCTTACATGGAATACGCCATTTACAAGCATAATCGGAATATAATAGACCGGACCATCAAACTCGCATGTGTCCCAAAAACACGCCGACTTATGATTGATTTTCGTCTGAATCGGTTCGCCACTATGAAACGAATACTTCAAGCGGTTAATTTTCTTCATAATTTCTTTATTGTTTTTGTCATATAATACATTCACGCGGTGATTGACTCCCCCGCCGTTGGCACCGTCGCTAGTGCGACCGCATACACAATGTCCGGTAGTTGTCGTCGTCGTAGTCGTAGTCGTACTTGTCATTGTGTCAATCGCAACCCCGGGTGGAATCGTGGCGCATCCTGGTTCACATGTAGATGTGGACACACCCGAAGGTACTTGCGACACCACTTTGTCAGTATACATACCACTGTAATACATTTGCGACGGGGTATCATCGTTCTCATCTGGACTCGAATCATTTTCAGTAGATACAATCTCACTCCCAGTTGTTCCATTACACAGATTACTCGACTGAAGAGTGTTTGTCATCGTGGATACATTGTATGACTCAACTTCACGAATCAACGGCGTATATTCGTAGTTTGAAATCGATTCATTATTCTTTAAATCCGATAAATGGCATTTCAAATGTAAAATGATATTTGGCACTTCAGATACATCATACATTCCAGTATTTGCGTTCATTAATAGTCCCGCCTTGGGTTTACGACCGCGTTTTTTATTGATTTGATTCTTGTGAATCTGGTTCGGCGAAACCAGGTCAACCGCGTTTTCATTGACGATATCGATGTTATGTTTCACAATATAATTGTGTTCTGTTTGTTTCAATATAACAATATCTGGAAATGTTGGTTCGCTGACTTCATTATTATTGTCCTCTTCTTCAACATCACAATGCTCGAATACGGGTTCTTCTGGTTCGGGTGCGGGTTCGGGAACGGGAACGGGGGGTGGCGCCGGCGCAGATGCTTTTTTCCTATCTCTTGGTTTTTTTGTCGCAGGCGTAGGCGTAGGCGTAGGCGCCGGCGTAGGAATAGGCGTGGTTGTCGATGGGTATGAAAATGTCGGCATTCGTTAATCTGATTCTGTAAATATTTTTATACCCTTTTGTGACGCGGTCATTCAATAAAAAAGGACTTAAAGAGATTTTTATGGAATTATGTTTAGAGTGTTGACTCGTTTTTTACATCGCCACCTGCTGCCGACGTCGACGCACCAGTCTTCTTCAATGTCTCGCGTTGATAACACGCCCGGCACAACGGAATATAATTCGACGAACCGATAATCACCTGGTCGACTTCGTTCGATGTTCTGAAACTGAATACACCGGGTGTTCCATCACGGCATAAACTACAAAGTGATTTCAGTTTGACCACTTGGTCGCAAAACGGAATCAGTTGGAGGAGACGACCGATGGGTTTTCTCTCGAAATCGCCGTCTAAACCGCAAACATAGACGCGTTTGTTGGTTTGTTCCACAAGCGCCTTTACCTGTTCTTCAATATCTGGAAAGAACTGTCCTTCATTGATGAGAATTGTTTCCGCATCGGTGATGATATCTAAATTATCACTGATTGCGTCATATATCGTATTTGCCATAATACACGGAATCATTTGTTTATCATGCGTAGATAACATCGGTGCCGATGAATAGCGCGTATCCCCGGCGTAATTAATAACGGCAATTGGGATATCACAGAACACCGACTTCTTGTGAATGTCGAGTAAGTATGATGTTTTACCTGAAAACATAGAACCGAGAATCAGTTCAAGGTATCCGTGGGTTGTCTTGGCGTGTTGTGGCATCTGCGTAATACTATATATCAATACTAGTTTATGTCCGTAACTACGCAAAAAATCTTTCAATTCTTTGTTAAAATACTTCGATTCCATTCCATTCCATGGAATTGACATAAATATATTTCACTACTATTTTCATCCTAGATACGTACATTTATAATTACACATACGTGAATCATATGGCTACTGATACGACGACCGACACCAGTGCTAGCGCTGGCACCACAACCATCAATAATGCGATGCCTTGGGTTGAAAAATACCGTCCATCCTCCTTCGACGAGATTGTTCTCGACCCTGTCAATCGCACGATTTTATCCAATATCTTAAAAACAAACTATTTTCCAAACCTCTTATTTTATGGACCGCCAGGAACTGGTAAAACTACAACCATCATCAATCTCGTGAATGCGTACCAGTCCAAACTGAATATGCGTAACCGCGGATTAATGATTCATTTAAACGCTTCGGATGAGCGTGGTATTGATATTATCCGAAATCAAATCAACAGTTTTGTAAGCACCAAATCCATGTTTGGAAATGGAATAAAGTTCGTGATATTGGATGAAGTGGATTATATGACAACAAATGCACAAATTGCGTTGCGATACCTTCTCACGAGTTATACCGATAATAATGTTCGATTTTGCTTGATATGTAACTATGTATCGCGAATTGATGAGTCTTTACAGACAGAATTTGTCCGTATGCGTTTCAATCAATTGCCCGAAAATGATATTTTATCGTTCCTTCGTAAAATCCGCGACAACGAAAATCTCTCGTTATCCGATACCAATCTCGTTGCTATCCAGCGACAATTTCATTCGGATATTCGAAGTATGATTAATTATATCCAAACGAATCAGGATAATCTTCAAGATATTCACGTGATTACACACACGATTTGGGATAAAATGGTTGATTTGTTTTGCGACAAGAACTTCGATATTTCGATTATCAATGACTACTTTCGAGAGATTGGGATGACGTATTGTATTGAACCGCGCGCCATTATTAAACAGTTCTTTTATTACATCATTCGCAATCGTTCGGATGAATTCGTAACATCGCAGTTCTTGAATAGTGTAGAACACATCATTCATCTTCATAATATTCGAAACGAGTATGTTATTTATTATTTTATACTGAATATCCGTAAGTATTTTATTCGCGAAGGGTCGGGGTCGGGGTTGGGAGGTGCGCCCCTAATAAAAAAGCGTGTCATCAAAGTAAAACGTCAATAAAAGATAGTATTTGAATGAGGTTAGGTTCTATGAAATTGAAAGTAATTGTATCTTGATACGTAGAAGTATAGAACTGATTAGAATGGCACAATTCGATGGAATGCTTGATATGGAATGGGCGAAATTTATGACACGTCTTAACCGACAACAAAATTGCGATGATAATGACGTTGACGACATGGAAGACGACGATGGCGATGAAATAGAAGAACTTATTATTCCTAGTTCCACTGCGATAACGACGACACATACATCGAATGTGTATGCGCCTGCGTCTGCGTCGGCGTCGGCGTCGGCATGTGCGTCTGGTCCGGGTAAACTCAAGAAGTCATGTATCTCTAAAAAATCACAAAGAAGAACGTATTCATTCATTGATACGATTTCGAATACTCCGGATTTGGATGTGCCGGGTACGTCGAGTGGCCGCGGCGTGGACGTAGCAGCACAGGCACAGGCGCAGGCACAGGCACAGGCACCGGTCGTCGCAACAACCATGATGCGTTTCACACCCATTTACATCTCTACCAAAACGAAAATTGCTTACTTGAATAAGAAGGTCGATATTTATGACGCTTTTTGGAAAATCCCCGTTCAACATTACTACAAACGTCGTGAGGGAGTTATTAAAAAACAAATCAAATTTCAAACGACTGACCCCGCAGTTGTAGCGTCTATCAAGGAAAAACTCGAACAACAACCCAGGCATTATGAGGAACATATTATCGAACATATCGACAATCCAAATGGTCGTATTCCATATAAAGACCAGCGTAAGGTAAGTATCGGACTTTGTAAAAAGGACCTTCTCGGAGGCAACCATAAAAAGAAACGCGCATTCTTCAATTGTTTCGTGGTGATTTTGCGAATCAATGGCGGAATTGCTCCACCAGAAGAACGCGCACCGGAAGATGATATACTCTATAAGGAAATGCACGTCAAAGTGTTTAACACTGGAAAGTTGGAAATACCTGGCGTCCAAGAAGACAATACGTTGGTCCAAGTATTACAATTACTCGTCCAGATACTCCGCCCCATATTAGGACATGACCTTGATTATATGAAATCACGATGCGAAACCGCACTCATCAATTCTAATTTCAATTGCGGGTTTTATATTGACCGTGATAAGTTATTCCATTTACTCAAATACAAATACCGAATGAACTGTAATTATGACTCGTGTTCGTACCCCGGTATTCAAAGCAAGTTCTACTACATTCCCGATTCCACGACGGAGCAAACAGGGCAACA
>JACCDQ012157295.1_pt1 | contig 13295 bp, 5 predicted proteins | sample 7446031 | NCBI WGS metagenome assembly JACCDQ01 (sample SAMN15323442, study PRJNA562643) | freshwater metagenome | isolation source: river surface water | place: USA:Blue River Watershed | collected 2017-08-17 | reverse complement strand
GGCGGTATTTATTATCACTTAAGCTATTGGGGAAGACCTCATGATTATTTGTGGTTATCGACTATGCAACCGGGTTTAATTTGGTCTGAAATGGCTAAGGCTTACGCCAATGGAGACAAAAAAATGTGGATTGTGAATGTAGGCGACATCAAACCTGCCGAATACGATTTTGAATTTTTCATGGATATGGCCTGGGATATTAATTCTATAAAACCAGATGGAATCAATGAACATTTGACAACTTGGGCAGCAAGAGAATTCAACGATACAGTTGCCAATGAGGTAAGCAATGTAATGAGCGAGTATTACCGATTAGCCATGCTGAGAAAACCGGAATTTATGGGCTGGAGCCAAACGGAGCCTACTACTCCAATTAAACCTTCTGAATTTACCGTTGCCGAAGCAAAACGAAGAATCCAATTGTACGATCAATTGGTCGAAAAAGTGAATACTTTATCCCAATCTATTCCTAATGAGCGAAAAGACGCCTGGTTTCAACTAGTAGTTTATCCTGTAAAAGGGGCGGCTTACATCAATCATAAATTTCTATATTGGAAACTGTCTTTAGAAAGTAAAGACCAAGCAGAAAAGGAAAAATTTCAAAATTTATCGAAAGAAGGTTACCAGCAAATAGAAAAGCTAACTCAGTACTACAATACTGAAATGAGCAATGGAAAATGGGCTAATATGATGAGTATAGCTCCAAGAAAATTGCCTGTTTTTGACGCTATAAATTATGATAATGTCCCAAAAATGGAAGAAAGCAAAGTAGATTCTACCGCCGAGTCTATTGCTATTCAGGCGAAAGATTTTATCGCTAGTCAAGGTGCTAAAAACTACCAATGGAAACCCATAGAAGGATTTGGATACAGCAATGCTGCCATTACTTTATTTCCGTTAAAAACAAGCTCTTTTGAAACCGAAAAACCTTCAGTTACTTACACTTTCGAAAGCGATAAAACAGGAGAATACGAAATTGAAGTTCGTTTTATCCCAACACATGCTAACAACTCTGACCATCAGGCAACAATTACATTCGATTCTAATACCGGCAAAACTTTCAAGTTGAACAGCTATGACAGAGACGCAGCATGGAAAGCAAATGTATTGCGAAATGCGTCTGTTTTCACCCTTCCTGTAAAAATAGAAAAACCAGGAAAACACACTATTAAATTAGAAGTAAATCAAACTGGAATTGTAATCGACCAATTAGCGATTTATCCTAAAGGGCAAAAAAAATATGAGATACCATTTAAATAACGGTATTTTATTTAGACGATTAAAGTCCCACAAAACATCTTGGTTTTGTCATTCCGACGAAGGAGGAATCACATAATGAGATTCCTCCTTCGTCGGAATGACAAAAAAATTAAACCTTATTCTATTAAAAAAAAGAAGTCGAGAACATTACACTGTAATATCTCGACTTCTTTTTATGCAAAATAGATTAATCTATAATAGTCATTATTACTTACTCAACTCTACAGAAGGCAATTCTTCAATTTCTTTTTTAGTTAAAACCAAATCCCGAATTTTACTTCCTTTTAAGTTTCTTAACTCCTCAGCGGCGGTTTCTGCAACCGCATTAGCTCCTGCTCTGCCGGTATGTGTGTGATCTTTTGGATAAAACTCTTTTACTTTTTCCTGTCCTAAAGCTTCGTACTTCTGAGCCACTTTTTGACTTAAATTGATATAATCAGTTTTTTCGGCAGCGGCAGCTTCCTGAGCCCATTTCACATAAGTTTGATCTCTTTGTTCCACTTTCCCGTTTGGCCATTCGTTTCTTGGCGTTAAGCTCATCACAATTGGAGTTGCTCCTTTTTCTTTGGTTTCACGAATGAATTTCTTCAAATACCAACCATAAGTATGAACGGTTTCCGTCAAACTGTCTGCACGATTCACCACTTGAGTTTCGTCACCAATTCCATTAATGGAACCTCTAAATTTTTCACCATCGATTTTACCGGCATCATTATGCCCAAACTGAATGATTACAAAATCATTTGGTTGAATTTCTTTCTTTGCTTTATCCCAAAGTCCTTCAAAATCAAAAGTACGTGAACTTCTTCCACCTCTGGCTTTGTTCACTATATTCACTCTGGTAGTGTCAAAATAACGGGGCACCATCACTCCCCAACCTACCGCATTTTCATTTTTATTATCAGCCATAGTCGAATCGCCTATTAAAAAAACATTGATTTTTCTAGGCAATTTAATTACCGGATTTTCCAGAATATAATTCTTCAGTGGGCTTTTAGACACCTTCAAGCCTTCAATTATTGAAGTAGCAGCCATCACAGCTCCCTTAGCCGAAGGATGCGTATGGTCTTTTTTATAAAAATAAGTTCCTGTTACTTTTGCTTCGCCAAATTGTTCTAATTTACTAGCCATTCTATCATTCAAATCAATGAAAGTAACCTGCTCCTGATCGGCAATTTGTTTCGCCCATAATCCATAAGAAGTATTGTTTCTAGGCAATTTTCCATCTTTCCAGGTATTTCTTGGAATTGGCGACATCACAATCGGAATAGCTCCTTTTTCTTTAGCCTCTTTCACTACTTTGCGAATGTACCAGCCGTAAGTATGCACGATTTCATGCTTTTTGGTAATCAAATTATCGATTTCCTCTGTCTTGTCAGAAATTCCTTTTATCGTTCCTCTGGCTCTAATAGTATCATTAAGAGGCCCATCGTCATTATGTCCCCATTGGATTAAAACATAATCTCCTTTTTTCAGTTTTTTATACACCGCGTCCCATAATCCTAGATTTTGATACGATCTGGAACTTGTTCCACCCAGAGCATGATTTTCAACTGTAATTTTGTTAGAATCTAAAAACTGTCCAATGTAATCGCCCCAGCCCCAAAGACCGCCGGTTCCATCACCTTTACCATTTTTCACAGTAGAATCCCCTACGGTATATACTGTTATTTTTTGCTGCGCCTCAGCCGCAAATTGCGCTAAAAAGAAAGCGACAACAGCTAAAAGCATTAGTTTATTAATCTTCATTGTTATTTGGTTTTATTATTTGGTTGTTATTCTAAAATCGAACCATAAGTTCATTTGGATTCCTTCGTCGCCACTTTTAATTCGAATACTTGACGGCTGACTATGTGGTCCATGGTGTTCTAACGGTTTAAAATCACGCATAGCCGGAATCTCATACATAAACGAAATATTTCCTTCTGGGAATGCCGGTTGTGGATAGGTTCCTTCGAAAGCATTTTTAGGTAAATCAGGTGTGAACAATCTTAAAAACACATTTTCAGAAGCACTGAACATTTTAAAACTATTATTGTCTTTTGCTTTTAAAGCCGCCGCATACAAATTAGCGTGATAGCCTTTAAACTCAGGCAAAACCATATTCTCAAAACTTTCTCCCGGAATAGTTTGGTTATAATCTTTCTCCCAAACTCCATAAGTCGTTCCTTTGATTCTGTTTTTCCAAACGTGGTAAGGTCCTTTTCCAAACCATTTCATACTTTCAACCCCTTGCTCAGGAAAATCAAAAGTAATACCAAAAGCATCTACTTTATCCTGAAAGAAAGCGCCATCAAACCCATTATTTGCACCTGCATCTTTAAGCGCCAACATTTCCATTTTCAGACGACCATCGGCGGTCATTGTCCATTTGATTTTTTTGATTCCTCCAATATAATTCACCACACAAACGGCAGCATTATTTTCGATAGCAGTTTCAACACTTTTCACTTCGGCTATCATCCCAATTGGAGTTGGACCATTAGTCAAAGGAACAATTCCGTTTTTGTTTTTAACCGTGATAATTTTTCCTGTCTTTTTATCGAATGCAACTTGAACGTCTTTGCTAATCAATGAAACTGAAGTCGCTTCATCTTTAATACTCACTTTTGCCTTCGTTTCTTTTTTCAACAAAAATTTCTCAGCAAAATAATCTCCTTTGTGAATTGTCCAGGTCCAGGTATAGATTTCTCTTCCGTGTTGGTCTTTAGCTGTAATTTCGACCCAGTCTCCTTCGAAAAAGTTAACGCCAACAGGAATTTTTATTTTAGCCGTTTCTCCTGGTTCGATACTTGGAATTTCAATTTTACCTTTATCTAAAATTGAATTCGCATTTTTAGTATACAACGCTTCTTTATCAGCCTTAACCACTTTGAACTCCATAGTACAAGAATTCAGGTTACTAAAAATATAATCGTTACTGATAAAAAAAGTTCCATCAAATTTCGAAGTAATACTCAAAGGAGCAAATTGAATCGGTGCCCAAATTTCTTTAATAGCATAAAAACTTCCTTCTTTTTCACGGTGAGGCCCAAGAATTCCATCGGCTGCCAAAGAACCTTTAGAATCAAGTACTTTATCTTTCAAATCGACTCTCTTAACCGCTTCATCACAAAAAACCCAGATAAATCCACCCGCAAACAACGGACTCTCTTTAAAATGACTCCAAAAATCTTCCAGTCCGGCACCACCTCCGTTATCATAAGTAGCGTGCATAAATTCGGTTGGAAAGAAAACATTTTCACCATTTACAAATCGGTGGATTCCGGTTTGATACGCCGGATAATGGTGTGCATCCCAACCATTAAAATCTGACCATGGGTGAATTACAATACGTTTTTGCGGATCTAAATCGCCAAAAATACTGTCGATTTTATAATTCCATCCTCCTTCATTTCCGTTATCCCAAATAATGATTGACGGATGATTCACATCGCGGCTAACCATTTCTTTGACTAATTTACTTCCTGTCTCAGTATCATAGGAATTTTGCCAGCCCGCTAATTCGTCCAAAACAAAAATTCCCAATGAATCGCAAACCTGCAGAAAATGACTATCGGCAGGATAATGACCTCGCACGGCATTCATATTCATATCTTTTAGCAAATTCACATCCATGATACTAAGGCGTTTGCTGGTACTTCTACCCGATTCCGGCCAAATTTCATGACGGTTCACCCCTTTCATGATAATCTTTTTTCCATTTACATAGATTCCGTCTTTTTTGATGAATTCTAATGTTCTGAAACCAATACGTTCTGTTCTTTCATGAATGGTTTTTCCGTTTTGTTTCAATTCCAGTTTTAAATTGTACAAATTTGGCGTTTCCGGACTCCAGGGTTTGATTCCCTGAAATTGCATGCTAATGGCTTTTTTCTGTTCTTTAGCATTAACATCAAAAGAATACGAACCTATAACTTTGTCACTTCCCAAAGCCGTCAACGAAGCAACAATGGTACTTTTTTGAGAAAGATTTTGAAACTCTAAATTAGCATTTAAAGTTCCGTCCATTTTAGCATCAACGGCTACATGGGCAATATTTTCATTTGCCATGATTTCTAACCATACCGGACGATAAATTCCGCCAAAAAGCCACCAATCGGCTCTTCTTTCGGCAGCATTCACAGATGCATTAGCTGAATGTTTTAAAACGTGTGCTTCTAAAACATTTGTTCCTCCATAATTCAACAAAGACGAAATATCATATTTGAATTCGTAAAAGCCACCCTGATGAATTGGTCCTGCCGATTTTCCGTTAATTTTCACTTCGGTATCGGTCATGGCTGCTCCAAAGACAATATAAATGGTTTTACCTTTATCTGAAGCTGCAATCTGAAATTCGTGTTTGTAGAAACCTTCTTCTTTACTTGGTTCTTTTTGATTTAATTCTTTGTACCAACGACCATAAGTGTATTCACCAAAACCTTCCAATTCCCAGTTAGATGGCACATTAATTTTTGACCATTGTTTGCTGTTGTTTCCAGCGGTACACATAAAATCCCATTTTACAGGATGTTCAAAATCGGTTCCCGAAAGGAAAACTTTAGTAGTTTGCTGTGCATTTGCACTAATAAAACATATAAATGGCAGTAATAAAGCAGCAGCACTTTGTAATGATTTTTTAAAAAACATAAAAATTTTGATTAATAAGAATTAGTTCCCGTCAGGTTTCACAATTTCAAAACGATTACTCATCGGTAAAGTCCATTTTGCAAAAGCATTCGGCTGGTTAGGATTGTAATGAGGCAAATCTTTTATCAAATATTTTGCCAAAGGACTATTCAAATCAAGAAATCCTTTAATTACACAAAGTGCAATCTCATTAGCTCCAAAAGAATTAAAATGGGTATTATCTTCTAATTTTTCTTTTTGTCCCGGAAAAGTATTTGCAGGATATTGCACAAAAGCTTTTCTGGATGGTTCATCGCCCCAGCTTTCGTATAAAGTAGTGGTTAATTTTGTAATGTCTACCAAAGGAACGTTCATTTCCTGCGCTACTTTTCGCATCGCATCAGGATAATCACCATGAGTTGGTTTTAAAGTTCCATCAGTATTAAACGCTCGACGCTGCACCGGAGTAACCAAAATAGGATTTGCTCCTTTGTCTCTGGCTGCCTGAACAAATTCACGCAAAGAAGCCGAATAAGAATCCCAAGGGCCTATACCTTCCCCTTTTTCTTTCTCGTCATTATGAGCAAATTCTACAATTAAATAATCTCCCGGTTTGATAATCGACAAAACCTTTTTTAAACGTAAACTCGACTTGAACGAACGCAAAGTCGCTCCTGAAACCGCATAATTAGACACTACTACATTTTGATCAAAATAATTAGTAATAAACTGTCCCCAGGAAGCCCAAGGCTCTAAATCCTGGTCGGTTACGGTTGAATCTCCTGCTAAATAAACATTTACCACATTATCAATAGGGGTAATACTGATACTTTTTACTTCAACTGTACCTAAAAATTCCAAAGTAAGTTTGTCATCCCAATTGAGTTGTCCCAAATCCCTGTCTTTCAACTGGATTTCTGATTTCTCATCAATTTTAGGAGTTCTCACATTTATATTAAAATTTTTGGTAACAATTTGTCCTTTCATTAACTGAAGCTGATCAACAAATAATCTTCGGGATTCGGCTTTAATAGTAGTGTTCGTATTTTGTGTTTTACTTCCAAAAACTACAGAAACCTGATAATTCCCTTCAGGAAGTTTCACCGAAAAATAGGTTGGTGCGGCAATAGTAAACGAATCTGAATTCAATTTCACATTCGTTACTGTATTAAAATCAAATCCGTATCCCGTAGCTGAGTCATAACTTAATGGTTTATTAAGCACTATAGCCTCTTTGGATTTTTTTATTTTTTTACCAAAGTAAAAAACCTGTTTTCCCATTGTTTTTGGAGTTGCTATAGTAGCTTCATTCGAAACTAAATCCTTAGCTACAGCAATAACTGAAAAATTGATACTGCATATAAAAAGCAGCAACCAAATCAACTTATTTTTTTGAATCATAAAATATCAAATTTATTTTTTTGAAATAATCCACTAAAGTATTGTTTTCGATATAAATCAGTATCCTGCACTGTTAGGCAGAAACCCCAGAAATCCAACATTTCACAAAAAAGGGCTAAAAAAGAGTTTTCCCTACCAGAAAAACATTCTGAAAACTTTAAAGTTTGTTCAAAATAAATTTAATAAAAACAGTTCTTGTAATCGATTACTTAGTGGGTTTTATCAAATAAATAAGGAAAAAACAACAAAAACAAGCTAACAGTTTTTTCTTGCAAAAAAAATAACCACTAAACCAATTACAAAACACAGAACCACATATGACTGATAAACAACAATTTAAGATTTAAGTGTAAAAAAAACATTTAAAAACTATTAAAAAAATAATTTAACACAATAAACAGCACGGTACAGGACACGTTAATAATAAGTTAATTTTATTTTTATACCGTAAAAAATTCAACTTATTTTTTTTGATAATATAAAAAAAATAGCTTTATTTTACTAAACACACAATCCATAACAAAAATCAAATTAATTAATCAAAACCAACTATTGTATGAAAAATTCATTAGCAAAGTATCTGGTTTTCTTTAGCATCATGTTAACCACCATGACTGCTTTAGCCCAAACCGGTACAGTTACAGGAACTATCAAAGACAACACTGGCATGCCTATTCCGGGAGCCAATGTATTAATCAAAAACACAACAACCGGAATCCAAACCGATTTTGATGGTAAATTTGCCATCAAAGCAAAACCAGAAGACATTCTTGTAGTTTCTTTCATAGGAATGAAAACTACAGAAATTAAAGTAGGCAGCCAAAAAAACATTAATATAAAGCTTGAAGAAGAGGGTGCCAAACTGGAAGAAGTTGTTGTTGTAGGATACGGGACAAGAAAGAAAAAAGACCTTACAGGATCAATCGTTAGCGTAGGTGCCGAAGAAATTGCTTCCAGACCAGTACAAAACGCGGTACAGGCGATGCAGGGAAAAGCTGCCGGGGTTGACATTAGCTCTAACGAACGACCTGGAACAGTAGGAAGTATCAACATTCGTGGTTCACGTTCAATCTCAGCTTCTAACTCACCTTTATATGTAGTAGACGGAATCCCATTGAATTCAGGAGGTATTGACTTTATTAACCCAAATGATATCGAATCAATCGATGTATTAAAAGACGCATCAGCAACTGCAATTTACGGATCAAGAGGTGCTAATGGAGTAATTATCGTATCCACTAAGAAAGGTAAAAACGGAAAATACACTTTAAATTACGATACTGCTGTCAGCACAGACAAAATTCACGAATTCGCCCCATTAATGAATGCTGGAGAATACATCGAATTACGTCGTTGGGCAAGATATTATTCAAATCCGTCTGCATTTGCACCGGGAAATGCACCAACTATCGCTAATGACAAAGACATCTTTTTAGCTACTGCCGACCCTGCTGCCTGGGCTAATATAGAAAAAGGATGGGCAAACGGCACTTGGGACGGATCAAAAGTAAGTACAACCAACTGGACCAAATTTGTAACACAAACGGGAGTTACTAAACAACACACCCTAAGTGTAAGTGGCGGTACCGAAACAATGAAAGCTTACGGATCTTTTGGATACCTGGACAATACCGGAACCTTAAAAGGACAAAGCTACAAACGTTACAATGGTATTGCTAATGTTGATATTACCCCAACAAAATGGTTTCAAATGGGAATTAACCTTAACGCAAGTTATGGATTAAATGAATACGGTTTATCCAATGTAGGGCGATCTGCAGTTGCAAGTTCTGATGGTATTTATATCACAGCAAGACAAAATCTTCCATACGCAGTACCACTTGATGCGAATGGACAAAGAATACAAAATCCCGGAGGTGATTCCACTATCAGAAACGTTTACCAAGAATACAAATACTCTCAAGACCAACGTTTAACACTTAAAATTTTCGGAAGTATTTATAGCCAGTTAGATTTTGGAGGATTCTCAAAAGCCTTAGAAGGTTTAAAATACCGTATCAATTTTGGACCTGATTTGACTTCCTATAGAAATGGGGTGTATTTAGATGGATTATCATCAGCACGTTCTGGAACTAGTTTTGCATCATTGGCCAAAAACCAAACCATATCCTACACTTTAGACAATTTGATTTTGTACAACAAAACGATTGGCAAACATGATTTTGGTGTAACCTTATTACAAAGTCAGACACAATACCATAACGAAGAAAGCGCAATGTCTGCACAAAACATAAAAAACCCAGATAACAAATGGAATGCGCTAACAACTACTAATGTAACTTTAGCCGGTTATTCTTCAGGTCTTACTGAAAGCGGATTATACTCTTATATGGGTAGAGTTACTTATGGTTATGATGACAAATACCTTATCACTGCTTCAGGCCGTTCTGATGCCGCTTCACAATTAGCACCAGGACACAAATGGTCATTTTTCCCAAGTGCCTCTTTGGCATGGCGTGTAGACAGAGAAAGCTTCCTACAAAACGCTACTTGGATTAACGCTTTAAAACTAAGAGCTGGTTATGGTGTAACAGCAAATGCTTCAGTTGATCCTTACCAAACTCAACCTTTCTTAGACCAAGTTTTATATTCAACTTCATCAGGAGTTATGAATAATACGCAATTAGGAAACGTAGAATTAGGCTGGGAAAGAACAACCCAATACAACTACGGTATCGATTTTGGATTATTTAACAACAGGGTTTCAGGAAGTTTAGAATATTACACATCAAAAACTGATGATTTATTATTTAGAAGAAATATTCCATCTGTTACCGGTTTCTCTTCTACACTACAAAATATTGGTAAAACAAAAGGAAATGGTGTTGAACTTACATTAAATACTACTAACGTAAAAGCAAAAGATTTCGAATGGAGCTCTAGCCTGAGTGCTTCATACCAAAAAAGCACACTTGTTGAACTACAAAATGGAAAATTTGACGACATTAATAACACATTATTCATAGGACAAACAAGAGGTGTTATCTACGGTTTTGAAAATAATGGAGTTTGGAGACCTGAAGACGCAGTAGAAATGGCTAAATTTAACGCTGCTGCGGGAAGTACCATTTTTACATTCGGAAATGCACGTCCGGTTGACCAAAACGGAGATTATAAAATTGACGCAAATAATGACCGTGTTGTCATTGGAAGTACAGAGCCAAAATACATTGCCGGTTTAACAAATACTTTTAATTACAAAAACATCGAATTATCCATTTTTGTTATCGGTCGTTTTGGTTATTTATACAATGTCGGAGGAGAAAACCTAAGTGGAAAAACAAGTCAAAGAAAACTGGATTATTACACAGACGACAATACAGATGCTGAATACCAAAAACCAATCTTTTCAGCGGGTACAGGTGATTTATACAATACAATCTTTGGCTACAAAAACGGTTCTTTCTTAAAAATCAGAAACATTTCATTAGGATATAACTTTGACAAAGATTTCGTAGAAAAAATCGGATTATCTAGATTAAGAATCTATGCGCAAGCAGCTAATCCTGGTATGATTTTCTCAAAAGTAAAATGGACAGATCTGGACACAAGAACAACATATTCTAACAGAGGTATGACATTAGGACTAAATGTTCAATTCTAAAGATTTTAAACAAAAAAATTATGAAAAATTATAAAACATTATATATTAACTTAATGCTAGTAGCTTCACTAGGATTAAGTACTTCTTGTACTAAAGATTTCCTGGAAGAAAAAGTAACCACTGCCTATAGTAAAGATTATTACAATACAGAAGCAGGAATTCAATCCCTATCTGTGGGTACTTATTACCAAACCTTCGCTTTAGATATGAATCGCGAAGTCCCGCTTACAGCTAATGAATCCGGTACGGATGAATTTCACGTAGGTGGTGACCCTTCTAATGGATTATGGAACTCATATGCTTCAGGATTCGGTTCCTTTGTAACGGTTTCCAACTCCAATACTGTTGCAGCCAATACCAATTGGGACAATTTATATTATGCTATTGGAAATGCGAATCAATTAATTGAATCAGCAACAAATATTGCATCAACCAATGATGCTATCAAAAAAACAGCACTAGGAGAAGGATACTTCATGAGAGCTTACAATTATTTAAAATTAGTAAGACAATATGGTGGTGTACCTCTAAAACTTAATGTAAGTACTACAGTTGAATTAGAATTCACAAGAGCAACTGCTCAGGAAGTTCTAAATCAGGTTATTGCTGATTTTACTCAAGCTTACAACTTATTAGGAAATACTGGCGCTCCAATCAAAATCACTAAAGATGCAGCTGCACATTATTTAGCAAAAGCTTATTTAACTCGTGCCAGCGAAATCAATGATGCCTGGAACTCATCTACTAAAACTGCCGATTTACAACAAGTTGTTACCTTATGCGATGATGTAATCACCCGTCATGCTTTAGCACCAAACTACGTGAATCTATGGGATTTCAAGGCTGCTGATGGTGCCAATGAAAAATTAGCTGAATTAATCTTATCTGCAGATTTCAATTCGAATCAATTAACTACAGGAGGAAATCAACAACATTTGTATTTCATTTCAACTTATGATCAATTACCACAAATGATTCGTAACACTTCTGGAGGAAGACCGTTTAGCCGTTTAGCACCTACTTACTTTACCTACGACATTTACGACAAAGTAAACGATTCTCGTTTTTGGAAAAGTTTCCAAACTAAAAGTATGGTTAACAATAAATCCGGTTCTTATTACGTAAATGGAGATTTAGGAATAATGTATGTTATTAATACTCCTTCTGATACCCGATTTGCGAAAACCAAAAATGTGGACTACGCATATCCAGGAAAAGCCAAAACAATCCCAAGTGTATATGTGGCCTATGCTGCAGACAATTTCGGGTTAATGAAAGATGTTCGTTTCCCATCATTAAGTAAATATATGGACGGTTCCAGATTAGATTTTAATGCTACAAAAGGAAGCCGCGATATCATATTAGCTCGTTCAGCAGAAACCTATTTAATGGCAGCAGAAGCTAAAATTCGTTTGGCCAAATTAGGAACCGGTTCTTATAGTGATGCTTTAAGCTATATCAATACTGTAAGAAATCGTGCTACTTATAAATCAAATGAGGATCGCAAAGTTTACACAGATGGATCAGCAGCTTGGTCTACCGCTGTACAAGGAGGAAGAGCCGTGTCCTTCATGACTGAAAACTCTTATTATGAATCTAACGATATTGCAGTTACAACTGCAGCAACCGATTTAACAATTTCCAGTATTAGTTCTTTACCAGCACAAGATCAAGCTGTAATTACCAAATTAGGTTATACCACAGATTACGACCGTATGCTTTGTTTAGTATTAAACGAACGCACCAGAGAACTTTGCGGAGAATTTCATCGTTGGGAAGACTTGAGCAGAACCAAAACATTGGTAGCAAGAGCCATAGCATATAACCCTGAAGCAGCTCCAAATATCAAAGATTACCATACATTAAGACCTATTCCACAAACTTTCTTAGATGGAATCTTTAAAAATGGAAAACCATTAACAGCAGCTGAAAAACTAGCAATGCAAAACCCTGGATACAATTAATAAATCCATGACAAAAAAAGAGGAGATTAAAATCTCTTCTTTTTTTTATTGTCCTGAAAAGCATTACATAAATTTTATAGTTACAGAAAAACTACTCTAAAAAAAAGCCTTGTAAATCTAAAAGACTTACAAGGCTTTTTTAAGTTTAAAGAAACTTTAAATCGAATTCCTGTCTATAAAATTAAATGGATTTTTAATCTTTCCTGTTTCCTTATTTAAAATCATATTAGCTGCAGTTACACCCATCGCCCTGAAATCGGTTGAAACGACTGTAATACCCAATAATTCTTTTAAAGGAGTATCATTATAAGAAATAACCCCTATTTCCTTTCCAAGTTCAAAATCCTTATCTCTGATTTGCTTCACTAAATTCACTAAATCTGACTCTTCAATGGTAATGAATAAATCCCCTTTTTTCAAAACGATATCATCAT
>JACCDQ010130256.1_pt1 | contig 13296 bp, 4 predicted proteins | sample 7446031 | NCBI WGS metagenome assembly JACCDQ01 (sample SAMN15323442, study PRJNA562643) | freshwater metagenome | isolation source: river surface water | place: USA:Blue River Watershed | collected 2017-08-17 | reverse complement strand
TCTATGACGTAGAAAATTCGCTCTTGATATTGTACAAAGGTGAGGTGTCTTTTGGTGAAGAGGAGACTCCAGTGGAAGAAGGCGACATGCTTTTCATCCCAGGCGGAAAAATGATTAGCGTAACCTACGGAAACGCAGAAAAACCGAAAGCGGTGAACAACGAGGAGTTCATGACACACCGCGAATTGTATTTTGACCAAAACACGGACGCATCTTTAATCGGAACACAACCGAATTCCTTCGGAATGGTGGCCTTCGAAGCTAAAGTATTTGACTCCGTTAACTTCTTCACTTCCTTAGATATTCCTCCGTTCTTAATCAAGCGCGACGATAAACTAGCGGCAACCATCCGCGAAATCTTAGAAGAAGATTTATCTGATGCGATCGGTAAAGGACGTATCATCAAAATAAAAACGGAAGAGATCGTTATCGAAGTGATTCGTTACATCATCGAAAACCGTTTGTTCGTAGAGCAATTAGCGACGAACTCGACTTACTTTAAAGACCCACGCTTAATCGATATCTTCGCTTACATCAAAGATCATTTGGGTGGTGATTTATCAAACAAAGTCTTAGCAAACGTGGCAAACGTTTCTGAAGACTACGTAGGTCAATATTTCAAGATGTTAACGGGTATCAACCCACAAGATTATATCGAATACCAACGTATGGAAGCAGCGGTAGGTCTACTTCGCACCACGAAGAAATCCATTCGCGCGATCGGTTCCGAGGTTGGCTATAAAGACACGGCTTATTTCTGCCGTCGTTTCAAAATGATGTTCGGAATTCCAGCTGGAAAGATGAGACGCAGAGAGTCGTTGATGAATATTTAATCTACAGAATTGCAAAATAAAAAAGCCCTTATGTAATGCGTAAGGGCTTTTTTAATATCTCACGGCGAACACAAAAATATTTTGCTTTAGAAATTAATTTACCGAGCACTTTCATTTCCTAGCTATAGTAAATAACTTTAAGTGGTATTGCCTTAACATAAACCCCAAAATCTAATTTTAAACATAGCACATACGTCCAATTATGAAATCTACATTTTTACTCCTGGCAACATTCGCATTGCTTTTAACAAGCACCTTAGTCCATGCCCAAATAACTACTACAGGGATGGCCATTCAAGGAATAGCTAGAGATGGCAACAATAATGCGATCACTAACACACAAATTGGACTTAAATTCACAGTTCATTATACGAGATCTGGTTCAGACGTAGCCTTAACTCCTTCAACCGCTACGTTAACGACCGATGCATTTGGTGTATTCTCGTACGTGCTTGACATGTCTGCAATTGAAAACACCCTCTTTTATGATTACCAATTAAAGTTAAAAATTGAACAGACAAGTCCGGCATCAGCCGTGATTTCTGATGAAGATCTACGTTTCGTGCCTTATGCAGTTTCGGCAAGCAATGGAGTGCCTACAGGCTCTATTATGCCATTCGTGGGAACAGTAGCTCCAAGAGGTTGGGTTTTGTGCAATGGGCAAGCCTTGCCTTTATCTGCTTCTGCATTAAGAGCCATGGTAGGCGATAATGCTCCCGATTTAAGAGGTATGTTTGTAAGAGGAGCAGGGACCAATTCAAACAACACCTATGCTAACAATGTAGGCCCTGCGTTAAAAGCAGTACAAACTAATGCAGTGGGCCAGCACGCCCATGCTCAGCAAGGAGCGCAAACCATAACAGGGGGGAGTCATGCTCATACTTACAATGATGGAACCTATGTAACTGACGGTAACAATAATTATTACCCAGGTACAGTAACAGGCCGAACCAATCTGGGTGGTGCTGCTAACTGGGACACAAACAACTCGATTGGTTACAGAAAAAATGACGGTACAATTAGTTTTACGGCTGATGAAATCAGTACCTCTACAAGCGCGAGTCATTCACATGGATTAACACTTAGTGGAGATACTGCACTTAATTCAGGAGCCGTAGAAACAAGACCTATTAACTATGGTGTCAATTATATCATCAAACTATAATTTATTCGTCTCTCCATATACAACGTCTGTTAGTCATTTTCCTATCATCAATGAAAAAAGTCGTACTGTTTTTTCTCTTTATTTTAAGCACGACGCTTTGCTTTTCTCAAGAAAAGAAAGGTGCAAAATTCGTATCGACGGCTCGATTTATAGATACAACTGTAACCCGAGGAGTTGGAGCTACCATACGTTATAGTATTCATGTAGGAGTGCCCTTATTAGGAAGATATCTAACACCTGATACTCTGTCATCAACGCGTTTGGACATTCGATTTCCTTGGAACATACTTTACCTATATGACACTTTTTCTGAGGATTATTTTACGGTTTCTAAAGGGTACTATGGTGATAAAATAAAATTGGATTGGGAAATTAAAAATAATGTAACTGGGAATTCAGCTGTTACAGGCATTCGAATTTTTCGCCGAATATATAACCCCAGTTCACCTAATTCTTGGGGTAGTCCCATTGCTAATCTACCAGCAAATGCAACTACATTCGAAGATAAATATGTAGAAGGTGGATTATTATATGAGTATAAAGTGTATGCCTCAGGTGTCAATTTGACTGAACTAAAATACCGAAATTTTATAACGAGCATTGGATTTAGGAGTCCAACAGCTATTGTTACTGGTAATATTAATTACAAAGGAGGAAACCCGGTAAAAGATGTGACGGTGACTGCTATCTCAAAAGGTGGTAAAACCGCTCCGTTAACAGGCTTAAACATCCCAAGAACGAGTGAAGTTGCCATATTGAATATGAAAAATGGCATTAGAAATGCTATGACATTACAGGCTTGGTTAAAACCAAGTACCGATTATACAAATGACACATCATCAGCAATTCGTTTGTTTAAAATTCACAGTTCTTCTGACTTAAACAATGACATAGATGTTCGAGTTACTCTTAAAGCGCTAAGCAAAATTTTAGAAGTAAATATAGAGGGAAGTATCTACCAATTAGCGAATTATTTTCCTTCCGGAAAAATGGATGACCGAGGAAATGATTTGCTAATTCCCGTCACAGAATTCAATAACCAATTTGTGCACATATCCGTTGTGTTAACCAATGGAGCAATTCCGACCCTGTACATCAATGGAAGACCGATTTCAGAAGCCTACCGCTTAAAAACACATACGGCCTTATTAGCTACTAGAGCGGCAAGCTATACTAGCCCTTATTTTACCGTTTCTATACCTACTCAAACAAAGTCCTTAACTCTAATAAATACGAATGCCCTTTGGGATAATGTGTACGTGGGTGGAGAATACGGCGCAAAAATAGATGAAATTAGGGTTTGGAATAAAGCCTTAGACACCGCAACAGTTCGAACTGATTACAAGCGATACATCAGCGGAAATAACCCTAATTTAATCTCCTACTTATCTCTCAATGAAGGTTCTGGGGAATTTGCCTATGATTTATCGAGAACAGGATTCGATTTTAATAAAAACGATGGAAAATTAAAGTCTAATACCACTTGGGTGAATGGGGCAGGCAATACGCCTAGCGACGACCAATTAGGTGTTTTAGGTGTTACTGATGAAAAAGGAAATTATGAAATCACCAATATTCCTTATTCTGGAACAGGTGAATCCTTTTCAATTACCCCCCTATTTGGTCAACATAAATTTGAAGCTAAACAACAGCTCGTATTTTTAGGACAAGGGTCAGAGGTAGCGAACAAAATCGACTTTACTGATGTATCCTCTTTTAGCTTCAAGGGTACTGTTATGTACGATACCAGAAAAGTATTCCCTTCCTATGTCGATGTGAATGCCATTGCACATCCAACCAATAAATTTAATACGTTAAGGGATGGAAATGAATATGTTTCTGGTGGTGCAACGATTCAAGATATTGGATATAATTACTACCAAAAAGGAGACTTAAAATATAATAAAGGGGAATTTTGGAAAAATAATAACGGCACTCCATCAGACGAATCCGATGATTATTTAGAGCGATATGGTAGAATATATGTAGACGGCGCTAATGTATACGTCGATGGAACACTACAGTTAGATGCTAATAATTTACCAGTTGTAACGAATAGAGAAGGTTATTTTGATGTGAGCGTACCTATTGGCAATCATGCGGTTACAGTCAAAAAAGAAGGTCATACATTCCTATACAATGGTCGTTTCCCCGCAGAATCAGGCACATTTAAAGAATTTTTTGAGGATTCAAATGAGCCTGTCGTTTTCGTAGACAGTACAAAAATTCAGTTTGTCGGCAAAGTGGTCGGAGGCCCTATTGAAGCTGCTAAAACGATCGGTTTTGGAGAAAATGGACTATTTACGAAGACTACTAGAGATTCACTTGGAAATACGCAATTGCTGCAAGTTAGTGCCCGAAATAATATCGGTGTCGCTTCACTTAAGCTAGAATACGGGCCTAATGGGGCACCTTCTACCGTGTATACCCAAAACACCTTCAGAACAAATCCAAAATCCGGAGAATTCCGAGTTAATCTACTTCCTTTAATCTATGAATTAAAGGAGGAAAACCTCCGTATTCCTACCCAATCGGATGTGCATTTATTAACGGTAGGAACGAGTGAAACCCTAGATTTTACACGAATTATCGAAAAAACAACTCCGATATTCAAATATAAATCTTTTGAAGATAGAGATTCCTCCATTGTTAGGGGAAAGCCTTATCATTACGCCAAAAATTACATTTACAGATCAACTCCTCAATTAGAGGTAACCAAGCAAACCTCTGACGACATCATAAAAGTGGGTGGTGTAGAAATGTCAACTAATGGCTTTGCTTCTCCTATTTACACACAATTCTTTCCTTACGAAATCGAGCTTAAACGATTTGAACGATATATAAACAAAGATTCAACAACACAAATTACATCTACGGTTCCTGTATCGGACGGTCAACTAATTGCAACGAATAATTTAGCATTACCTAACTCTGAGGTAGTCGTTACGAATAAGAATGATGGTAGCATTTTGCATTATACATTTAAAGCAGGTATTCCTTCCATTGTCCCACCATTCACAAAGACAATTAGTCTGAAATACCGCGTAAACAATGTAGATTATGATGTAACTGGTTTACGAAGCACAGGCCTTATTTTAGGAGGAGCATCTGATGGAAGCCAAACATTTGTTACCGCAGCACCTGATGTTCCGGCAATTATTCTAAGAGATCCACCTGGAACAAATAGCTTTGCCACTATTGAAAAAGGGACAAGTATATCGATTAATTCATCTTCTTCCTTTTCTAATTCAATGGGAGAACAGCGCGAAATGGCTGTTTCGACTGGATTTTCGTTTGAACTACAAGGTGGGTTAGTGCCTTTTCCTAAAATAAAAATTGAAGCCATTGCTGAAGCATCGACTGGAATAAGTGTTAACAATACCTCCACTGATGGTAAAAGCCTTACCAGTACGTATACATTCAATAAAAGTATTTCTACCAGTGGAGAGTCGGGATATGTAGGTGCAGATGGAGACCTTTATATTGGTAATTCAAAGAATATCTATTACGGATCTTATGATAATATAGTAGCCTCCAAAACTATCCCTAAAAGATTCGTCAATGGAATAGCTCAAGAATTATCAGCGAATGAATATATCAACTTAGGGACATCAGATTCGCCTATTTATATTAGTAAACAAAAGGCTTTAAGTTTCGTAGACAAGCCAACTCAGACGTTTTTTGTCTATTCACAAAAGCATATCCTGAACACATTAATTCCTGAATATGAATTATTCATTTCTACTAATCTAAATGGCCCCTCTCCTAATTCTGCTGAAAACAGAAAGAAACGTGCAGAATACGCGGAGAAAATAAGACTTTGGAAAAAAGTCATTTTTGATAATGAGAAAAGTAAATTTTTAGCGAAAAATAACCGCAGTAAATACAAGGAAAATATATCAACTATTGTTAATTCATTTAGTGATAAAATTGCCGCCACTTATGGCGGAACGACTGATCCTGCATCCCGATTAAGGTTACAAAACCAGCTTAGTGAGTCGAATAGTATTAAGAATTTACTCAACGCTGAATTTGAAAAAAATATCTCATTTGATGCAGGGGTGGGTGAATTCGCACAATCTATCGAAACCAGCATTGTCAAGAATACATCAACTAGTTATAATTTAGTTATTGATGACAACGTAAAACTTTCGCTTGAATTACAAGTCAACGATATTGGTATAACTACCTCAGCGAATTCATTTTTTCAACAGGATATCACTTCCTCTTTATCAGAAGAAAAGACGGAATCTTCAAAAATTGCCTACACGTTAAAAGACGGAGATGATGCAAACTTTTTGAGCGTGGATGTAGTAAATTCTTTTGACGGGAATGGGCCTATATTCTCTGTTATGGGTGGTCGAACGTCGTGCCCTTATGAAGGTGCTGAAACATCACAGTTCTTCCCTGAGTCTAAATTCAAAGAATATTTCGATGGCATAGAGGCAAAGCAAACTCAAATCGACATATTAAATACACAATTAATAGCCACGGAATCAGCCTACTTTACCTTGACAACGGCTGCGGCTAAAACAGCGAATCGTAACGCAAAAGCAGTTTTAGCAGCCCGAAAAATAGCGCTTCAAAACGAAATTGCCGATTTAGACAGCGTCTTTGAGCACAGTTTTGACAATTTCAATAATTCAATCAAGGCTCCTTTAAATTTCGCCACTCAAAAAGTGGAAGTACCTATACTTTCTGTGACCAATAATAATATCACGAATGTACCGGAAGGTAAAAAAGCGGAGTTTGAATTGAAGCTATCCAATAATAGCGCTGCTGGCACGGACGCCGATTTTAGATTAATCGTCGACAATACGACAAATCCAAATAACGCTTTGATTAACATTGAGCAGAACGGTACAATTGTTCATGTTCCTTATGGATCAACCGTGACCTATAAATTGACTTTAGGTAAATCCATTTCAGATGTATATAACTACAATAATATCAGAGTTCGTCTGGAATCTCTTTGCGATGGAGAAAGCGTTAGTTCATCTGTACTCCTGTCTGCACAATTTATACCTTCCTGCACAGATGTAGTTGTAAGTAATCCATTGGGAAATTGGGTCTATAACAAGGAATCCTCTTTGAATCCACTAGCTATTAATGTAAGCGGATTTAATACCAATTTCGCCAGCTTTAGACAGATTGACTTAGAATATCGGGCGACTGGATCTCCCAACTGGACTCGTTTGCAGACCTATTTTAACAGTCAAACTTTCCTAGACAACAGCACCATTGCTGATAAAAAATCGCTGATAGACTCCCGCAGCACCTTACCTTTTGCTTGGAATATAGCAAGTTTAGGGCTGGCAGATGGAAATTACGAAATAAGAGCTAGAAGTAGCTGTACGAATAATACTACGTTCATTTCGGATGCTGTGACAGGTAGAGTTGACTTAAATGCACCCGTGAAATTCAACTCTCCTTCGCCAATTGATGGAATATTAAGCGCTGGAGAAGACATTAAGGTAAGTTTTAACGAACCTATTTTATATAACTCGGCAGTTAGTCAAGTAGAGATCAAAGGTCAAACAAACCAGCTGAAAATCGATCACAATGTATCCTTGCTTTTTGATGGAGCAAATAATACCGCAGTGATTAACCAGCCGAAGATTATGACAGGGGATTTAACGCTTGAGTTTTGGATGAAACTAAATTCAACTGTTAATTCAACTATTCTTAATCAGACAGATGGATTAAAAATTGAATTAAAGGAGGGTAAAATAAATTTCAACCTAGCTGGAATTCAAACGCAGGGTTCTGCTCCTACTGATGGTCTATTTCATCATTATTCCTTCGTATATAGAAACAAAACAGGGGAGGTATTTATATACCGAGATGATACTGTCCTAGATAGTAAAACAGGGTCAGCTAATATCCCAACGGCAAATAATGAAGCTCTTGTGTTAGGAGGAAATACCTTCAAAGGGAATGTGCATGATTTGCGAATTTGGAACAAAACAATCTCATTATCCGATGCCTATGCTCAAATGTACACTCGATTTAGTGGGAATGAGCCTAATCTAATTGGTTATTGGCCAATGGATGAAGGAAGCGGAACTATCGCTAATGACAAAGCAAGATTTAAGCATGCTGAAGTTAAAACGAACTGGGATATCAAACCGAAGGGTACGTCCTACTCATTTAGTAATAACCAGCACTTAAGTTTAGAGAATGTGACTTTTGTTCAATTAACGAAAGAAATGGATGCAACTATCTCCTTCTGGATAAAGACAGAAGGAAATCAAGAGGCTACCATCTTCTCGAATGGAAAAGGGGACGGAACTGATATAACGCAATCAGATGGTTTTGATAATAAATGGGCCGTTAATTTAACGAATGCAGGAAACCTAACGTTCAATAGTGAAGGAAAGCAACTTGCCTTAACAACCACTCCGATCGCGGATAATTTATGGCACCACATCAGTATTACCTTAAATCGACAAGGCGCTCTATCTACCTATGTAGATGCTGCCGCGGTTTCATCTAATTTGATGACTGGCATTGGTGGTTTCTCTGGAAATCGCATTTGGTTAGGAGCAAGAGGAAGCCAGGATTTAGCCGGAGTCATAACAACAGATCGCAAATTCAAAGGAAAATTAGACGAATTCCAAATTTGGAATACGTTGCGTAACGAAGAACAAATCAAACGAGATCGTTTCTTTGAAGTGGATGCAGAGAGCATCGGTCTATTACTGTATGCGCGCATGAATCAACCAGATCCGATTTCAAGTGATGGACCAAGGTACTTCCATGCGTTTAGTAATAATACAATCAATACGAGTTTAGCTGTTTTAAGTGCGGGAGAGGTTAATTATTCCGTAGATGGGCCAGCGGTGAAGCCCGAGAGAGAAGTCATTAGCTTTAAGGTTAACCGGGTGATCAATAATACAGAAATGATTTTAGAGCCGGAAGTGACGGACATCGCTTCATTGGAAGGTCAAATGGTGGATATTACTGTTCATCGGATGTTTGATTCTGCGAATAATATGCAAGCCTCCCCTATTACTTGGACGGCTTTCTATCGTCGTAATGAGGTTAGTTGGTTTGCTGAAGGGTACAATGAAGTGGTTGAAATCGTTAAACCCGTAAATGAGACTAGCACTTTTGAGATTACCTTATTAAATAAAGGGGGTAAAACACAACCATTTACGATCACCAATATTCCGAAATGGTTGAGTTTAAGTAGAACAACTGGCTCTATTGCAGCTGCCAGCAAATTGATTATTACGGCAAGCATTGACAAAGATTATACGCCAGGCGAATACCTAGAGAACCTCCAGTTAAAAACAAACTTTAACTATGATGAAAAGTTGTTAGTCAAAGTTCGGATTTTGGCCAAAGAGCCGGATTGGAAAGTAAACGCTGCTTCATTCGATAAGTCGATGACAGTGGTTGGTCGAATTCAAATTGATGGTATTTTCTCTAGCGATCCGTATGATAAGGTTGCAGCCTATCAAAATGGAGTCGTAGTTGGTTCGGCAAAACTGACCTATAATGAGGCCTACAAGCAATACTTTGCTTTTTTGACGCTCTATAATTCTGTAAATCTGACAGATAAAATCACGTTCAAGATTTGGGATGCATCAGCCGGAAAAATCGTTCAAGGAACAGTGAACGGGAATTTAACTTTGGACTTCCAGGACAATGAAGTTCGTGGGACTTTGAGTAGCCCGATCATTTTAGCCAACACAACACTGGTTGAACAAAACATCGCTTTAAACAAAGGCTGGACATGGATTTCCATGAATGTGAACGATCCGAACTTTAGTAATTTAAATACGCTAACGAAAGGGCTAAGCTTAGAAACAGACGATCGAATTGTCGCAGGTTCTAGACAAGAATTGTACTCGAAGAATATTGCTGTGCCTACTTGGTCAGGTAGCATCAGTAGCAATGGAGGTCTAAGTACCTCGGCTATGTATAAAGTATACCTTGATAAAGAGCAAACATTAACGATTAATGGAAGTGCTGTCGATATAGCTAACTGGACTTTCCCTGTTAAAACAAATTGGAACTGGTTACCATTTCCGCTGCCGGGTAACCGACTGACAGCAGAATCGATGGCATATTTTGATGCCGTGGATGGTGATGTTATTAAGTCCCAAACTCAGTTTGCGATTTATGACCCAATTCTAGGATGGAACGGTTCGTTAAAATATTTAGAAGCGGGTAAGGGGTATATGTTAAAATCATCTAAGGATCAGACATTCCGTTTCCCAGCGTATTTGGCGAAAAACATGAGTACTCCTAAGGCGATAACTGGTCTATTGCAAGTAGGTGACAATACCCCTATCGAAGAAGAAAAACAGGTTCCTGAATTTAATAAATTCAGTCAAAACATGAATGCCGTGGTATTATTACCGGCCGGTTATACCGAGGTATTCGTTTACGATGAGGAGAATGTATTAAAGGCAAAAGCCACAAGAGGGTCAGACAATGAGCTGGTATTCTTAACGATTTTTGGCGAAAAAGCAGAAAAACTATCATTCTACGTAAGTAAAGGGGAAAACAAACAAAAATCGACAGCATCGATTGACTTTACCGCTAACAAAATTCTAGGTGTCCCAGCGAATCCTTTCCGTCTCGAACTCGCGAATGAAAGAAGTATGCAACCTTATCCTAATCCATTCTCAATGGAATTAACGATTGAGCTTCAGGCGCTAGCTAACCAAGAGACAAAAATTGAGATCGTTTCTGTGACGGGTCAGGTGGTTTATTCGAAAGCAATCGACGTAAAAGCAGGACTAAATGTGATTACCTGTAACCCAGTAATTAGCGATGGAGTTTATTTAGTGAAATCGCAAATTGATGGTAGAGAATTTGTCCAAAAGGTCATCAAACAAGCTGCTTCAAATTAATGGGAAATACATTTATGCATATGAAAGCGCTGGGCTATTTTAGGTGGAGTTTGCTCATTTTCCTGCTCCTGATAGGCAGCATGAAAAGCTTTGCGCAAAGCCCCTCCTGGTCTGTGAAGGAAAATGATTTCCAGTATACCATGACCTATGTAGGTTTCCTTACGATGGATGGAGCTAGATTAAGTAAAACGGCAGATATGGTGGGAGCATTTGTCAATGGAGAATGCCGCGGTGTTGCAAATTTGATTTTTGTGGAAAATCAAAATCGCTATTACGCCTACCTAACCGTTTATTCGAATACTCCAGGTGAAGTAGTCCAATTTAAAATCTATAATTCAAGTACCAACCTAATCAAAGAGGTCCCTAAAACAGCCTCCTTTGTCATCAATCAACATACGGGTAATTTATTCCAGGGCTATAGCTTTGCTAGTCCAGCACTCAATTCAAGTGCCGAATTACTCGATGTAAACTTCGCAGGAGTTACGAGAAAAAGTATTGGTTTTACAGGTAACGTGGTTTCTATTTATCTAGATGCAGCTCAAAACCTCACTGCCCTAAAGCCTCAGCTGAGCATTAGTCCAGGAGCAGGTGCTTTTGTGGGTAACACCCCCATCGTATCAGGAGTGAATTCACTAGACTTTTCTTCTCCCGTTACGTTAAAAATTCGGTCGGAAGATGAATCCATTGTGAAAGAATGGGTACTTCAAATTCCGTCACAGCTAACCTACCTTAGAAAAAATGCTACGTGTTATGCGAAAGGTGAAATAAAAATTCAATATGCAAAAGCTGGAGCCGTTGTAAGCATTGAACAAAATGGCTTACTTGTCGCTAGTCAAAACATCGTGAATGGGGAAACTATTTTCCTTAATTTGAATCCAGGCAACTATCAGGTTAAAGCGGCAGGAATGACAAAAACGATCACTATTCTTCAATTATAATATACCTCAAGTGAGATTACTACTTCTATTACTCCTTTCATTCCTAATTACAAGCTGTCAAAAAGAGGTCGCTCCAATTACTCCTCAAAATGGATCCCTCTCTTCTACTAATATCAGTTTTGTCTATGAAAATGGTAATCCCATTGATGCGGGTAGCTGCATAAATCCAAATACCAATTATGCGATTGCTATAACGTTGAAATCCAACGGCACTATCCCAAGTAATGGCATTACAACCAAATTCACCATCAATGGATTAAATGACGAAATGACATTTTTAACTGATGGGACTAAAACCAAAAAAATTACACTTGTTAATGGGAAAAACTCGGCCATTATCACCGATACAAAACAAGAAGCCACGATCAATTTAATCACTTCGGCATTTGAAGTTATTCCATAAAATAGCGTTAGTTCGAACAAAAAAAGTCCTAAACAAAAAACCCGCTAAAATGAGCGGGTTTTTTGTTAGTCGAAAGTCACTAGTCGTCAGTCGATAGTCGACTAAATCGCGCAGCGATGACCAGGCGACGAAGTCGCGACTTGCCAATCTCGACTAGAGACTTGTGACTAGCGACTGTCGAAGCTTCGCTTCGACTACAACAAGTACTTCAACTTCACTAACTCTCTCTCGGTCAAGAATCTCCAGCTACCGCGTGGAAGGTCTTTCTTTGTTAAGCCAGCAAAAGTTGTGCGGTCTAGTTTTGTTACTTCGTATCCAAGGTGTTCGAAAATACGACGAACGATGCGGTTTTTACCGGAGTGGATTTTAACGCCGATGACGTAGCCGTCTGGAGTGACTTTGGCCAAATCATCTACTTTAATTTCACCATCTTCTAAGGTTAAACCTTCCTTGATTTTCTCGAAATCTTCGTCTGTCAAAGGCTTGTCTAATTCTGCTTGGTAAATCTTCTCGATTTCGTTCGACGGGTGCGTTAACTTATCCGCTAATTCACCGTCATTCGTTAATAACAATAAACCAGTGGTGTTTCTATCCAGACGTCCCACCGGGTAAATACGCGATTCAGTCGCGTTCTTTACGAGTTCCATTACGGTCTTGCGATCGTTCGGGTCTTCGGTAGTGGTTAAGAAGTCTTTTGGCTTGTTTAATAATAAGTAAACTGGTTTTTCGCGGTTCAACTTGCGGTTACCGTATTTCACGATGTCCGTCGGCTTCACCTGGTAGCCCATTTCAGTGATTACCTTGTTGTTTACTTTGATTTCACCCGCTTCGATTAATTTATCGGCATCACGACGAGAACAAATTCCCGCGTTTGCGATGTAGCGATTTAAGCGAATTTCGTCTGAACGACGATCGGTTTGGGCGATTTTCTTTTGAATCTTCGAAGGAGCACGCTCCTTGTAGCGATCTAATTTGTATTGTGGTTCGTAGGCCGGGCCTGCATCGAAACGAGAGCGGCTTTTAAACGTCTCTCGGTCTGAATAACGTGGATTGCGACTTCCTTCCGGACGTTCGCCACGCTCTGCAGAAC
>JACCDQ011064267.1_pt1 | contig 13297 bp, 8 predicted proteins | sample 7446031 | NCBI WGS metagenome assembly JACCDQ01 (sample SAMN15323442, study PRJNA562643) | freshwater metagenome | isolation source: river surface water | place: USA:Blue River Watershed | collected 2017-08-17 | reverse complement strand
TATGTAAGTTTGACACATCAAGAAACAAACCATATTTTTACAAAAATAGCATTTAAACCTTTGCGTACAAACTTATTTAATATCGTTTTATTATCCTTTTTCCTAACAATTGGATCCGGTAATTTGTATTCTCAGGATATCAATAAAAAATCTACTTCAATTACCCCTAAAAAGAACACTAAAAACACTTCTGAAACAGAAATAAAGAGTATCAAAAAGCAATCTGACACCATTAAAAAAGACACCCTAAAATCTAAAAAAGCATTTTTAGAAGGTAAGGTAAAATACAAGGCTCAAAATTACACTAAAATAGATCAGAAGAAAAAGCATATTACATTATATGATAAGGCTGAATTGTACTATCAAGATGTAGAATTAAAATCTGGAATTATACTTTTAGATTATGATAAAAATGAGGTATATGCAGGGAGAATTAAAGATTCTACTGGTAAATACACTCAATTTCCAAATTTTAAACAAGGAGCGAATGTTGTAGAACCTGATTCTATCCGATTCAATTTTAAAACTAAAAAAGCCATTATTTGGAATTCAAGATCTAATCAAGGCGAATTTAAAATAAAAGCTGCTCTAACCAAAAAAGAAAATGATTCAGTTTATTTCTTAAAAGGGGCACGATTTACTACTTCTAAGGATGTTGACAACCCCGAATATTATTTCCAAACTAATAAAGTAAAATTTGTTCCTGGAAAAAAAGTTGTTACAGGCGTTACCAATATGGTAATTGCTAATGTCCCAACTCCTATTGCGTTGCCTTTTGCTTTTTTCCCGATGTCAAAAGAAAAAAGTATATCAGGAATTCTTTTACCTAGCTATAACGACTCTAATACTCGCGGATTTTCTTTGCAAAATGGAGGCTATTATTTTGCATTAAGCGATCATTACGATTTAACTATTCTGGGAGACTATTATACCAACGGAAGTTATGGAATGCGTTTTGAATCCAACTATGCTAAGCGTTATAACTATAGAGGGAATTTAAATATTCGATTTGAAAATCTAGTCACCAGTGAAAGAGGTTATCCAGATTATACAAAACAAAAAATTTACAACATTCAATGGTCTCATTCTAGAGATAGTAAAGCCAATCCTAACTCTAGCTTTTCAGCTTCTGTCAACATAGGAAGCAGTAAATATTTTAAACGATCAATCAATCAGCTTAACATTGGTTCTAATTTAAATAATACTCTTAGCTCTTCTGTATCATATAGTAAAACATTTAGCAGTTTAGGTCCACAAGCACGACTTTCTATAACCGCAACACATTCACAAAATACACAAACAGAACAAATTGACATGACCTTGCCTACACTACAATTTAGTGTAGATCGTATGTATCCTTTTGTTAAAAAAGATGGTATCAAAAAAGGTTTTTTCAAAAACATCAATTTACAATATGATTTAAGTGCTAAAAACAGTATTACTACGACTGACTCTTTATTTTTTAAACCAAAAATGTTTGAAAATGCCAAAGTTGGTTTACAACACACCATTCCTTTGAGCACTAATTTCAAACTATTCAAATACTTTAGTGCCTCTTCTTCATTTAATTACAAAGAAGTTTGGTATACAAAAACCATAAAAAAAGAATATAACAGCTCTTTAGGTAAAGTAGTTGATAGTGAGATAAAAGGCTTTGATGCTTATAGAACCTATTCTTTTTCATCGAGTCTTGGGACAACTATTTACGGAACTTTTAATTTTGGATCCAACAAGAAAATTCAAGCCATTCGCCATGTAATGAGACCCTCTGTAAGCTATAGTTATACTCCTAGTTTTGCTAAATACTACGATACTTACGCAATGGATGGTAGCGGAACAATGTTAAAAGAATATTCACGATTTGAAGGAGGTATTTTTGGCGCTCCAGGAAACTCTAACTCTAATATCCTTGGATTTGAGTTAAGTAATACTTTTGAAGCAAAAGTTACCGATAGAGACAGTACTAAAACAGACCCTAAAAAAGTGATGCTCCTTAATAATCTTAACTTTTCAACAAGCTATGATGTAAATGCTGACGGAGTAAAAACTTTAGCTTGGTCTCCAGTACGCGTTAGCGGTGGTACACAATTTTTTGAGAATAAAATGAATATCAATTTTGGTGCTACTCTAGACCCTTATGCTATTGATAATTCTGGAAAAAGAATTAATGTTTACAACATCAATAATGGAGGAAGTCTATTTCGAATGACTAGTGCTAATATGACATTAAATTACTCCCTTTCGAGTTCTGACAAGATTAAATCCAAGAACGATAATACCACGCAACGAAACGGAGGCCGTGAAGACGATTTATTTGGAAAACCAAACCTTGGAAACCATCAAAAAAGTCAATTTGATGATACTGAAACCAAAGGAGAAGATACAATATCTGAATTTTTTCATTCAAAACTCCCATGGGACATGACTTTTGCTTATTCATTAACATACGGAAACAACAATAGAGAAAAAAAGATTATTGGAAATTCAATAATGATTTCTATTAATGCTGATTTAACTCCAAAATGGAAAACCGGAATCTCAACAGGATACGATTTTGTTCAAAAAGGAGTTACCTATACCCAACTCCGTTTTGAAAGAGATTTATTAAGCTGGAGAATGGATTTTAACTGGTCGCCTTTTGGTACTTATGCTAACTGGGGATTCTTTATCGGTATCAAATCTGGAGTGTTGAGTGATATTAAATGGGACAAACGAAGTACAATAATTAGATAATTACATAGTATGAAAAAAATAATTTTTACTGAAAAAGCACCAGCCCCAATTGGCCCTTACAATCAAGCTGTAATGATAGGAAATACGCTTTATACCTCTGGCCAAATAGCTATTAATCCTGTAAATGGAGAATTAGTTCTAAACACTATTGAAATCGAAACAAAACAAGTCATGGAAAATATGAAAGCAGTTTTAGAAGCCGCCGGAATGACATTTGAAAATGTAGTTAAATCAACTATATTCATCTCAGACATGAATAATTTTGGAAAGATTAATACTATTTACGGATCATATTTTCCCGAAAAAACCGCTCCAGCTCGTGAAACGGTTCAAGTGGCTTGTTTGCCAAAAAATGTAAATGTTGAAATCTCTATGATTGCAGTGCTATAGCATTGAGTAATAATTGTGCCGTTGCCTCATTAGTAGCCAATGGCACATTATGAACATCACAAACACGAATTAACATATTAATATCTGCTTCATGTGGGTGACTTGACAATGGATCTTTAAAAAAGAAAACCATTTGAGTTTTTCCTTCTGCTACTCTACCAGCAATTTGCGCATCACCACCTAAAGGTCCTGAAAGCATTCGCTTTACTTTAAAACCTGCTTCCTCAGCCTTACCACCAGTAGTTCCTGTTGCAATCAATTTTATATTTTCTTGCTGTAAAATGGATTTATTTCTAATTAGAAACTGAACTAAATCGTGTTTCTTTCCATCATGTGCAATTACAGCTATTTCCATTCTATTTTATTTATTGGCAACGTGATATGCTATCAATCCATCAATAGGTCTTCGCAACACATTCCCTAATTTTATTTGGTATTTATCAAAAGTAACTTCTAATTCTTCTTTCAGATAAAAAGCAATAGAGCCCACAAAATGAACAGGCACCTCTTGGTAATTATCATATTGCTTAATATAATTTTTTACAAAAGATTTCATCCCTTTATAAATAATTTTTTTACAAAATGGATCTTCTTTATGCTGAATTAAAAACTTAGCAAAGGTTGCTAAATACGCATTTGGATTGGCATCTTTATACAATTTACTTTTGATATAATCTGGAGACATATCGTATTCTTTTTCAAACTCTACTGCCAAATGTTGTGGCATTTTATTGAAATAATATTTTCTAATCAATTCTTTGCCAAAAACATTACCACTACAATCATCCATGATAATATACCCTAAAGATTGAACTTTTTGATGCAATTGCTTTCCATCAAAATAACTACAGTTAGATCCTGTTCCTAGAATACTCACAATAGCACTTTCCCCTTTTGGAGTAGTAGCATATACTGCTGCATAGGTATCCTCTTCCACCACCACAACGGCATTAGGAAAATACGATTGAAAAACTTGAATCAGAAAAGCTTTCATTCTATCTGTTCCGCAACCTGCCCCATAAAAGAACAGATGTGTTGCATTGTTTTTATTTTGTAAAATATCAAAACGATCATTCAATCGTTCAACAACTTGTTCTTCATCGAGAATTTCAGGGTTCAAACCTAAAGTTTGCGTAGTAAACAATACTTTTCCATTATCGTCTATTGCAATCCAATCAGCTTTAGTAGAACCACTATCAACTATTAATTTCATCTTTTGTTTTTTTTGGTTTTTAGTTTTCTTTTGAGTTTTGGAAATCTTTGCTAAAACTATAAAATTAAAATATTAAATAGTTCAAAATTGGAAATAAAAATCCCGTTATAAACTAATAACGGGATTTATATGTGTATTCTTTAAATTATTTTAACCCTGCAATATGAACAGATAAATCAATTAATTTACTTGAATATCCATATTCATTATCGTACCAAGAAATAATTTTAAAGAAAGTAGAATTCAAACCAATTCCTGCTTTTGCATCAATGATAGAAGTTCTTGCATCCGATACGAAATCATTTGACACAACATCATCTTCAGTAAATCCTAAGATTCCTTTCATTGTAGTTTCAGACGCTTTTTTCAACACAGCCATAATCTCAGCATACGAAGTTTCTTTAGCCAATTTTACTGTTAAATCTACAGCAGAAACGTCAACAGTAGGAACACGCATTGACATACCTGTTAATTTTCCGTTTAATGAAGGAATTACAACTCCTACCGCTTTAGCAGCACCTGTAGAAGAAGGAATCATATTTACTAAAGCTGAACGACCTCCTCTATAATCTTTTCTAGAAGGACCATCATTAGTCATTTGAGTTGAAGTAGTTGCGTGAACAGTTGTCATTAAACCTTCAACAATTTCAAAATTATCGTGAATTACTTTAGCTAATGGAGCTAAACAGTTTGTTGTACAAGAAGCATTAGAAACAACTAAATCAGAAGCTTTTGCTGTTTCGTGATTTACTCCCATTACAAACATTGGAGCATCTGCTGAAGGAGCAGAAATGATTACTTTTTTAGCACCACCTTTGATATGCTCACTAGCAGTTTCAACAGTAGTAAAGAAACCTGTACACTCTGCAACTACATCTACACCTACTTCATTCCATTTCAAATCTGCTGGATTTCTTTCTGCAGTTACACGAATGTGTCTTCCATTTACATATAATTTACCTTCTTTAACCTCAACAGTCCCATTAAAACGACCGTGAACTGAATCATATTTTAAAAGGTATGCTAAGTGGTCTACTTCTAACAAATCATTGATTGCTACTACCTCAACATTGTCTCTATTGAAAGACTCTCTAAAAACAATTCTTCCAATTCTTCCGAAACCGTTTATTCCTAATTTTACTTTTGACATTTTAATTTAATTTTAGTTTATTTAGTGTTTTTAATTTATTTTTTTAAGCTACTTTTAAATTGATACAATATCCGAAACACGTAACAATTCTCGATCAATCTCTGAATGTCCTTTGATAGCTTGTTCTAAAGGAGTCAATGTAATCTTATCAGCAATAATACCGGCCATCAAATTAGATTTTCCCTCCAATAAAGACTCTACTGCTTTAACTCCTAATCTACTAGCTAAAACTCTATCAAAACAAGAAGGAGAACCTCCTCTTTGCATATGACCTAGTACCGATACTCTAACATCATATTCAGGCAAATTGGATTCTACATAATCTTTCAATTCAAAAACGCTTTTCCCAATTTTATCCCCTTCAGCAATTACAACAATACTCGATGATTTTCCTGTAGCTTTACTTTTCTTAAGCGAATCCAATAAACGATCCAATCCCATATCTTCTTCTGGAATCAAAATCTCTTCTGCACCTGCTCCAATACCTGCATTCAAAGCAATATGTCCCGCATCACGTCCCATTACCTCAACTAAAAATAATCGGTTATGCGAACTGGCTGTATCACGAATTTTATCAATTACTTCAACAACGGTGTTTAAAGCAGTATCGTATCCTAATGTATGACTGGTTCCAAAAATATCGTTATCAATTGTTCCAGGAATTCCAATTACTGGAAAATTGAACTCTGAATTAAATATCAAAGCTCCTGTAAAACTTCCATCTCCTCCAATAACAACAAAAGCATCAATCTCAGCTTTTACTAAGTTATCATAAGCCTTTTTTCTCCCTTCTGGAGTTTTAAACTCCATAGAACGAGCCGACTTTAAGATAGTCCCTCCTTTGTTGATAATGTTGTTTACTGTTCGAGGCCCCATTTCTTTGAAGTCTCCCTCAATCATTCCTTGATATCCTCTATAAATCCCTACACATCCAATATTATGAAATGCACAGGTTCTAACTACTGAACGTATTGCAGCATTCATACCTGGAGAATCTCCTCCAGATGTTAAAACACCTATTTTTCTTATTTTATTTGGCATTATTTTAGTTATTTGGCGTAAAATTAATAAACGTGATTTAGTTTCAAAGCGATGTCTTTAATAAATTAACGAAACCCTCTTAAATTCAAACGTTTTCGTTGATAAGTTTTCAAAAAAGCGTTAAAAATTAACTTTATTTAAAAAAATACAGCTATTTAGTTCTTTTTTAATAATTTATAATAACAAATTATTCTTTAGCTTTTAGTCTTCCTCTGGAATTACGGCTTCCTGATTTCTTTTTGGCGCTTCCTTATTCGTCTTTTTTGAATTTGAAAAACGAATGTAATCAGGTGCCATTTCTGAATCTTGGTCTAAATATTCTGCTGGAATTGTTGCAATAACACGTTGTTTTTTAAACATTTTAGTCACCAACTCTTTAAAAGTATCAAAATCCACCTCATACGAAATACCTGCTCCTTGAGTGTAACCAATTCCCTGACCAATATAATTTATATCATTCTCTTTGTTAAAGAATCTCAAATTCATTGTTCCCTCGTCATTTAAACGCCATAATATTTCCAAATTCCCAACAAAAGCAGTTTGGTTAATACCTCCAAAAGGAACTCCAAATTTACCATTAATAGTCAGCCTGTCATTTATCTTAGATGAAATCGAAGCCTCAAATCGACCATCTGTTTCTTTACCTAGCCTTCTATCAGCACCTACAAGATTAATCCCTACGTTAAATTTTTCATCGTCTGATCGTATCACATTACCCAACAAACCTGTTGCCGTTTCAAACAAACTACCAGACAAGTCTGTCTTGCTGATTCCTTCAGAACTCAAGAAACTACCTGATGATAATAAATATAGTGCTTGTGTTTGACGAACTTCTTTATCATATAATTTAGTTTGTATCTCTGATTTTAAAACATTACTTACGGTTGGAAAATCAATATTAAAATCAGGATCTGGACTCATTAAATCTCCCTTAATTCCAATTACTACTTCAACTGGTACTTTCTTGTTAAATGAGGAATTATCTATTAATAAAGAAGGATTAGCGGTAGTTTTGTACACTGCTTCTAAATTCAGTTGGGCTTTTAGAGGATTTCCATCCCAAGATATGGAACCACCTTTTTTAACCGTAAACTTCTTATTAATACCTGTCGTTCTAAAATTATACGTTCCTTCATACGCTTGGAAATCTCCCCACATATTAAACTTACCCAAAGTATTAATCTTAAATAACAGCGACCCATTTCCCTTCCCCTTCATTCCGTGTCCTGAATTTCGATCTAATATAACCTCTACTTCTGCATCTGGTGTAATATCAAAATCAAACTCTAATTCTAGACCATTATAATCTCTAACTTTCTCTACAATTCCTTGTTTTAAATTGAATTTTTCTTTTGCTGTGATAAAGTGCATAAAAGCATTATCGCTTACACTTTCTGCATTGTTAATAGGAATTTTAATGGTTGTTCCTTTTTCTGATTTAGCATCAACCTTAACAAACAGAGCATTTGTAGGCCCTTTAATACTCGCCACACCATCAATAAAAGCAGTTCCAAAATAAGCTGCATCTTCATTATCTTTAGTATCCAATGACAGTAATCTTTTCGAAGCAACAGTTAAATCTAGTTTCCAATCTGAAAAATTCTTATGCTCAATCGTTCCATTCAAAAGTCCTTTGGTACCATATTTAGAATCTGTTAGTAGATTATTTCTAAACAAAAATTTCTCATCTGTCAAATCAATGATAGTTTTATCGGTCAAGAAATAATCTGTTCCCAAATACGGAATCCCCATACCTGCTTTATCAAGATAAAGACGACCATTGATTTCAGGCTTAGTAAAATTTCCTTGAATTGTTGCATTTCCAGAAACCAAACCTCTGATATTTGACAAAACCTCACCCCCTATTGGCTCTAATGTAGCCAACTTGAATTCATCTAATTTTAATCGCAAATCTACTACTGTTTCGTTGTTCTTTACTTGGAAATTTCCACTCGCATTAAATGATTCAAAGTCATCTTTTTTTATTGTAGAGTTTATAGTGAATTTAGATAAATTTTCATCTCCTTCTATATCCAAATCGAGTGTACCTAAATCTGTTTTATTCAAACTCAATTGATCAATTGTCAAAGAGGCTGTTGGGCGATATACTGTCTTATCTTGTTTAAAATTAACCTCCCCATTAATTTTTCCATCAAAGACAAACAATTCATTTTCGGGGGTAATTTTATTTAAATTAACCTCTTTAAAATTCAACTTCAAATCCTTGTATGTATTTCCTTTCAACAGGCCAAACAACTCGATTCTTTGCTGCTCATGAGACAATACTATATCTTCGATTGCAAATTCTTTCAATTCTTTATCAAAAACAATTCGATTGTCTTGGGTATCTTTTTCATTCAAAAACCAGAGATAATCTTTAAATTTTACTTCTGATTTACTAATTCCAACAACATTTTTTTTGTCTTTATTAATAGTGTGATACAAATTCAAATTAAAATAATCTTCTCCCTTAGCGCCTCCTTTGAATTCCGTACGAAAAAAGAGCGAGTCTTTCATAGTCACATTAATCAAACTAAAATCTCGAATCTTATAATATTTTGATTTAATAGAATCTAACTGTATGTAAGCATTGTATAATGGGTTTTTATTATCTATATCAATCCGAATATTATCAAATGTATTTTTAGAAGCTAGTATTTGAGGGGAATTAAAATTGAGTTTAAATTCATTTTTGTCAGAATTTATTTTTCCTTTAACTACGGTATTTTCACCTATCGAAATTTGAGGAAATAATACCGCTACAATTTTATTGTTAATAGAAAAATCAAAATTCAAATATTGCCCTTTCGTTACTTTATTAGGCTTATAATTAGTATACAAGCTTCCTAACGAATTCTCAATAAGCTGTCGTAATTGGTTGAATTTATATTTCCCTTCAATTTTACCCGAAACAATGTCTGGAGAATTCACTACTATCGTTCTTATTTTTTGATCATCAAAACTTGAATTAATAGTAAAATCATCAAAGAAATAGGTTGATTTAGAGTTTTGATAAGTAGTTTGATTTACAAAAATATTTCCTTGTAAATTATCTATTGAATTCCCTGTTACCTGAACTATTACATCCCCTTTTACTAGTGATGTTGAATCGTTAGTAAACTTCAATTGGTATAGATTTGCATTAGCTATATCAATATGAAAATCAAAACGGCTATCTTTTTTAGTCCAATCTACTAATCCATCAAAATTTAAATTCAGATTAGGATCATTGACAGTAACACTTCCTTGATAAATAGGCATTTTAAAATTACCATTAACCTCTAAATTACTGTAGGTATAATTGTTATATCCAATTTTAGAGACAAGACCTTTAATCTTAGTATTTAAATTCTTTTGATTAAATCCCACCCCATCAATGGCAAAGTTTAAACTAATTTTACCTAAATCTTTCTGTGCTACAAATTCCCCTAAATTAAAATCTTCCAACACAACATTACCTACATACGAAGCCTTATCAATAAAATCGATAGAACGGATTCCAAAATTAGTTGTAACCTTACCAAGTGCTGTAATCATAACAAAATCAGCATCAATAGCATTTGTGGTCAATTCTGTTTTACCAACTAAATTACAAACTCCTAACTTTTTTAGATTAACCGGCAACGTTTTCCCTAAAACATTAGGCAACAAGGTTACTAAGGCATTATAATTAGACGAAAGCAAACTGAAATTTCCTTTCATAGAAAATTGTTGTTTGCCTTTTGGAAATAAATTTTTGAATCGGATGCTACCGTTTATTTTGCTTTTTTGGGAATCAACTAATCGCAATTGACTAACTTTCAGATTATTAAGAGTTCCTAGCAAATTTGCTTTAACATAAAAAAACTGATTCTTCCCTAACTCATTATAAAAGCAACGAACATCATTAGAAGCTAAGGTTGACGATGCTAATTGAACATCAAACTGTACTTTATTATTAAAATCCGCAAAATCTTCTATCGCATAATTTAATACAACATTTGCCTTAATCTCTGAATTTTCTTTAGTAAAAGCCTCTAGTTTGGTTAGTTTAATTTGTTTTTTAGTGTAACTAAATAAGCCACTCAGTTTTTTTACATATACCCCGCGATGATCCAAAAAAGACATTTTAAGGATATTAGTATTTACATCTGGACCATACAATTTAAAATCCGAAAGCTGGACATTCAATTTAGTAAAATCAACATCTTTAGGAACCGCTCTATTTTCATCTATCAAAATAAAATGTCCTTTGGTAATTTTAGCCTCTTTTGCAGTCAATAAAAAATGTTTTTTCGAAGGCTTTCCTTCTCCAAAAGCATTAATAAAAACATCTAAATTGGTTAATTTTTCTTTTTTGTAAGTTTTCAAATTGAACAGCACCCCGTCCAAACTTAAATCACTAAAAACCAGGTCTCCATCCAATAATTTTTTACCATCTAAAATGGTAGTTTTAATTCGGTTAGAGTAAATTAATGTATCTTGGTGGTGGTCTTTTATTAGAACATTTTTGAATTTCACACCTCCGAAAGGAGAAATAGCCACCTCATCTATTGAAATTGAAGTACCATAATCCTTATTGATAGTAGTCATTACGTATCGGGCAATTTGGGTTTGCACTATAGGCAAACTCAATATAACACCAAGAACCAGTACAATGAGCACCAATCCAATTAGCGAACGAGATACTATTTTTTTGATATTTTTGATACGCTTTCTCTTTTTAAATTCTAATTTGACCGCTCAAATCAAGATGCTTTAAATAAATTTCTTTAATTTTGGTCGCTCTGATTCAATAGGAACAGAACGCCAAATATAATCTAAAATTCGCGCTTTTTTATGCAAAATTCCGAGGTTTTTATCCTTGCTATCGAAAGTTCTTGCGACGATACCGCTGCAGCTGTATTACATAACGATAAAGTACTGTCTAATGTTGTAGCCAATCAATTGATTCACAATCAATATGGTGGTGTTGTACCTGAACTAGCTTCAAGAGCCCACCAACAAAACATTGTACCGGTTATTGACGCTGCGCTGCGAAAAGCAAATATACAAAAAGAACAACTCTCAGCAATTGCTTTTACACAAGGTCCTGGACTAATGGGTTCTTTATTAGTAGGAACTTCTTTTGCTAAATCAATGGCACTAGCCTTACAAATTCCATTGATTGCTGTTAATCACATGCACGCCCATATATTGGCACATTTTATTGACGAAGAAGGTTTTGATAAGCCTGAATTTCCTTTTCTTGCTTTGACAATAAGTGGCGGTCACACACAAATTGTTCGAGTGGATGGTTTTTTTGATATGACCATTATTGGCGAAACTACCGATGATGCTGTGGGAGAAGCTTTTGATAAAAGTGCTAAAATTCTTGGGCTACCCTATCCTGGTGGACCTTTAATTGATAAGTACGCACAATTAGGTAACCCAAAAGCTTTTCTATTTACCAAACCTAAAGTACCCAATTTAGATTTTAGTTTTTCTGGTTTAAAAACAGCTATTTTGTATTTTATTCAAAAGAAAAAGCAAGAAAATCCTAATTTTATAGACGAGAATTTAAATGACATTTGTGCTTCTATCCAACATACCATCATTGAAATTTTGATGGACAAGCTGAAATTAGCTGTACGCGAAACTGGAATCAAACAAATTGCGATTGGCGGAGGCGTTTCTGCTAATTCCGGAATACGAAATACACTGAAAGAAGCTGAAAAAAAATACGGGTGGAAAACTTTCATTCCAAAATTTGAATACACTACTGATAACGCTGCTATGATTGGAATTGTTGGTTATCAGAAATTTTTATCCGAACATTTTGAAACTTCATCAGTAGTTTCTAAAGCACGAATTCAATTCTAAAACTATGCAATTATTTTATAATCCTAATATAACTGAAGCCACAGAAAGCTTTTCTTTTGACAAAGAAGAAAGTAAACATATTATTAAAGTTTTACGTAAGAAAGATGGTGATATTTTATTTGTAACTAATGGATTAGGTTTTTTATTTACAACAGAAATAATATTGGCTTCGGATTCTAAATGCACCGTTCAAATTACTGCTTTTGAAAAAAGTGCAGCCTCTAATTTTAAATTACATTTGGCTGTTGCTCCAACCAAAATGAATGATCGTTACGAGTGGTTTTTAGAGAAAGCAACCGAGATTGGTATTCAAGAAATCACTCCTATTATTTGCGATCGATCGGAACGAAAAGTAATCAATACAGAACGTTTTGAAAAAATTATTCTTTCAGCAATGAAGCAATCTAACGAATTGTATTTGCCTAAGTTGAATCCCACTATTTCGTTTAAAGAGTTTTTAAAACAAAAAAACGAAGGAATCCAACTTATTGCGCACTGCGAAGAAACGGATAAAAAAACATTAAAATCGGTTTTAAAACCCAATCAAAATGTCACTTTGCTAATTGGACCCGAAGGAGATTTTTCAGAAAAAGAAATCACATTAGCCATAGAAAACAACTACATTCCCGTTTCTTTAGGAAACACACGACTACGCACCGAAACAGCCGCTGTGGTAGCCTGTCATAGCGTGGTATTTTTCAATGAAAATTAATAAATCGTTATGAAAAAAATATATTTCTTGTTGTTTTTCATAGCCATTCAGTGCTTTTCACAAGAAATTGCTTTGATTAAGTACAATGGCGGTGGCGATTGGTATGCCAATCCTACTTCATTACCTAATTTAATTACATTTTGCAACAACACCATTCAAACTAAAATTAAATCGAAGCCCGCTACAGTTGAACCTGACAGTCCTGCTATTTTTACCT
>JACCDQ011693515.1_pt1 | contig 13303 bp, 15 predicted proteins | sample 7446031 | NCBI WGS metagenome assembly JACCDQ01 (sample SAMN15323442, study PRJNA562643) | freshwater metagenome | isolation source: river surface water | place: USA:Blue River Watershed | collected 2017-08-17 | reverse complement strand
CTGTGCGGCACCCGGCGGCAAGACGGGCCATTTGCTCGAACTGTGCCCGCAGGCCCATGTGTTGGCGCTGGATGTGGACGCCCAACGCTGCGAGCGCATCCATCAAAACCTGAACCGGCTGGGCCTCAAGGCCGAAGTCAAAGCCGCCGATGCGGGCAAGCCAGACACCTGGTGGGACGGGCAGGCTTTTGACGTCATCTTGCTGGATGCGCCCTGCACGGCTTCGGGCATTGTGCGCAGGCACCCGGATGTGCGCTGGTTGCGCCGACCCAGCGACAGCGCTCAGCTGGCCAAGATCCAGGCGCAGCTGCTCAAGACCTTGTGGCCTTTGCTTCAGCCAGGCGGCAAACTGCTGTATTGCACCTGCTCGGTGTTCAAGGCCGAGGGCGATGAAACCGTCCAAGCGTTTCTAAAGCGCAACACTGACGCGGTTTTACACCCCTCTCCGGGGCATTTGATCCCCGGTCAGACACCCAGAGGTCTTCCCGTCGAGGACAATTCACTGGGTGAACATGACGGGTTTTATTACGCACTGCTGGAAAAGCGCCGGGCCTGAGCTCTGGCGGGCCTGCCGCTGGCTGCTGGCGGCCTGGCTGTGGGTGTGCATGCCGGTGTGGGCGCAAACGTCCACGGCCGAGTTGACCGAATTCAAAGTGGAGCGACAAGACGGCAGCCTGCTGCTCAATGCCCAGCTGCGTTTGGAGTTGGGGCCGGCCGTGGAAGATGCTTTGGTCAAGGGCCTGGCCGTTCACTTTGTGGCCGAAGCCGAACTCATGCGAGACCGCTGGTACTGGTACGACAAAAAATTGGGCACCGTCGTCAAGTATTACCGGCTGGCCTACCAACCCCTGACGCGCCGGTGGCGCTTGAACGTGTCGAGCGAACCCATTGCCCATTCGGGTGTTACCAGTAGCCTTTCCCAGAGCTTTGACACGCTGCAAGATGCCCTCAGTGTCATCCGCAGGCAAACGGCTTGGAAGGTTGCCGAAATGGCCGATGTCGATGCGGATGCTCGGCAATATTTGAGCTACCGGTTTCGGCTCGATGTCTCCCAGCTGCCCAGGCCTTTTCAGATTGCAGCGGGCAACCAGGCCGATTGGCGGCTGGACGTTGGCCGCAACCTGCGTTTGACGGCCGATATGGTGCGTTGACATGGCACTGTTTGTAGGCCAGCGCTTCAAACCCTCTTTTCTGGATTCACGCACCAGCCGCTGGTTGTGGGCGCTGGGTGCCCTGACCCTGGTGGTCATTGGCCTGGGTTTGCTGGTCTTGCTCACGCAAGCGACCGGCAACCGCGAACGCTATAACCAGAACTACGAATGGCTGGTGCTGGTCAACGCGGTGGTGGCCAGTGGATTGTTGATCACCATTTTGTGGGGCGCGGTGCGCCTGATTCTGCGTTTGCGGCGCGGGCAGTTCGGCTCCCGACTGCTGCTCAAACTGGCGGCGATTTTCGGCCTGGTCGGTGTGGTGCCGGGTGTGCTGATTTATGTGGTGTCTTACCAGTTCGTATCCCGCTCGATTGAAAGTTGGTTTGACGTCAAGGTCGAGGCCGCCCTCATGGCCGGTCTGAACCTGGGCCGTGCCACGTTGGACACCCTCAGCAGTGACATGCTCAAACAGTCAAAGGCGGCGGCCTCGCAGTTGTCGGAGGTCAGCGATGCGAGCGCGGGTCTGGCCCTTGAAAAAATCCGTGAACAGCTGGGCGTCAGTGATGCCGTGCTGTGGTCCACCAGTGGACGCATGCTCGCCAGCGCTGGGCAATCTCGGTTCCAGATCCGTCCAGAGCGACCAGCGCCTTTGCTGTTCAAAGAGGCGCGCCAAAAAGGCAGTTCCTCCTGGGTGGAGGGCTTGGATGAATCCATTCCCGGCGGTGACAAAGGGCGGATCAAGGTTCTGGTGATGGTGCCCGCAACCGGCATGGCGTTTGATGAGGATCAGCGCTTGCTGCAACTGACGCAGGACCTGCCGCCCACCTTGGTCAACAACGCACTGGAAGTGGAAGCCGCCAACCGGGAGTACCAGGAACGGGCCTTGGCGCGCGATGGCTTGCGGCGCATGTACATCGGCACCTTGACGCTCAGTTTGTTCATGGCGGTGCTCGGGGCCATTTTGTTGGCTTTCTTTTTGGGCAACCAGCTGGCCAGGCCTTTGCTGTTGCTGGCCCACGGCATGCGGCAAGTGGCTGCCGGTGACTTGACCCCCAAGCTGGCTTTGCAAGGCAAGGACGAGCTGGGCGGTCTGACCCGATCCTTTGCCGACATGACCCAGCAGCTGTCGGACGCTCGCTCGGCGGTCGAGCGCAGCCTGAGCCAGCTCGATGCGGCGCGCGGCAATTTGCAAACCATTTTGGACAACCTGACGGCGGGTGTGATGGTGCTGGATGCGCAGGGTGTGATCCACTCGGCCAACCCCGGTGCCACCCGGATCTTGCGCGTGCCAGTGGCCGCGCACAAAGGCCTGCCTTTGTTGTCCTTGCCCACGCTGCAAAAATTTGCACAAGACGTGGCCGAGCAATTTGCTTTGCTGCGCTCAGACAAAGAGACCCATGAGCTGGACCACTGGCAAAAGTCTTTCGAGATCCACACCACAGGTCAGGGCCTGAGCGAGACGGCCGTGACCTTGCTGGCCCGTGGGGCAGTCTTGCCTGATGGCATGCGTTTGCTGGTGTTTGATGACATCTCCGAAATCGTGTCGGCCGAGCGCGCCCAGGCCTGGGGCGAAGTGGCCCGCAGATTGGCGCATGAAATCAAGAACCCGCTGACCCCGATCCAGCTGTCGGCTGAGCGCCTGGAGCGCAAACTGATCGGCAAGCTGGATGCGCAAGACGACGCGGTGTTGAGCAAGTCGGTCAAAACCATCGTGGACCAAGTGGATGCGATGAAGCGACTGGTCAACGAATTCAGGGACTATGCCCGCTTGCCCACCGCAGAGCTGCAGCCCGTGCAACTGAACACCCTCATTTCAGACCTGATGGTTTTGTATGCCAACGAGCCCAGCGATCAGGTGCATCGGGCACTGGTGGTGACCGAGCTCGACCCAAGCTGTCCGCCCATTGCCGGCGATGAGCAGCAACTGCGGCAAGTGATTCACAACCTCCTTCAAAACGCACAGGACGCTTGCGAAGCGCGACCCGATGTCCGCCAGGATGCCCGAGTGCGTGTGCGTACCGAGTGGAATGCCGCACGTTCACGCGTGCGCCTGAGCGTCACCGACACAGGCCCTGGATTTGAGCCCAACATCTTGCAGCGGGCCTTTGAGCCCTATGTCACCACCAAGGCCAAAGGCACTGGCCTGGGGCTGGCCGTGGTCAAGAAAATCGTGGACGAACACAAAGCCAAAATCGAATTGAGCAACGTCATGCAGGACGGTGAAATCAAGGGCGCCCAAGTCTCGTTATCATTCGCACTGGCTACAACACAAGGAGGGCAGAATTTGCCCTCTGCATGAACTGAGACAAGACAGGCAATATGGCAAATATTTTGGTGGTCGATGATGAGCTGGGCATCCGCGACCTGCTCTCTGAAATCCTCTTCGACGAAGGGCACCAGGTGGAGCTTGCCGAAAACGCGGCGCAAGCCCGCGCCGCTCGCCAGCGCACACGACCTGACTTGGTGTTGCTCGACATCTGGATGCCGGACACCGATGGCGTGAGTCTGCTCAAGGAGTGGGCCGCCACAGGCTTGCTCAACATGCCCGTGATCATGATGAGCGGTCACGCCACCATCGATACCGCGGTGGATGCCGTCAAAATCGGTGCGCAAGCCTTTTTGGAAAAACCCATCACCTTGCAAAAGTTGCTCAAAGCGGTGGAGCAAGGGCTGGCCAAAGACCACGCCAAGCCGCTACTCAGCAGTGTGGCGCAAGCGCATGCGCCCTCCAGCGTGTTGTCGATCGCTGCCGTGGTCAGCGAGGAGATGCAGGCCCCCGAAGTGGAGCAAAGCTTTGACCTTGACCGGCCTTTGCGCGAAGCACGTGATGCGTTTGAAAAAGCGTATTTCGAATTTCACCTCTCGCACGAAGGTGGCTCCATGACCAAGGTGGCCGAAAAAACCGGTCTGGAGCGCACGCACCTGTATCGCAAGCTCAAGCAGTTGGGCGTGGATTTGTCCCGCAGCAAACGCGAGGGCTGAGCAATGTTTTCCCGTTTTCCTGGAAAACGGCACAATCCTCTGTTATAATTTTCGCTTACCGGCCCGGTAGCTCAGTTGGTAGAGCAGCGGATTGAAAATCCGCGTGTCGGCAGTTCGATTCTGCCCCAGGCCACCAAAATTGAAACCCCATTGGTTAACTCCAGTGGGGTTTTCTGTTTTATTGGTGTCCATTGGGCATAGCAGCATTGGGAAGTTCGGCGGGTTCGATGGCGCAAGCAAAACGGCAAAAAGTACTGGCCAAATCACCAGTATTAATTCATAATTCGAGCAACAACTAACGGAACCAAACATTTATGGCGATCAAAATTGTTTCCCTTTTCTCAGGAGCAGGAGGGATGGACTTCGGGGCACATGCAGCTGGGTTTGAAACTGCGTTGGCGCTCGATAACTTCGCGGCATCGACAGAAACGTTTCAAAAGTACTTTCCATCAGCTGATGTACGCACCACAGGTATTTTTGAATTTAACGACTCAAAAAAGAACCCATACCCTAAGGTAGATGTCGTGACCGGTGGCTACCCTTGCCAGTCATTCTCAATGGGCGGTGTTCGCGACCCATCAAAGGATGACAGATCGAATCTATTCCTAGGTTTTGCGGATGCAGTGAACAAAATCCGCCCGAAAGTGTTTGTGGCAGAGAACGTTTCTGGATTGGCAAAACTTCAAAATGGAGAATGGTTCAAGCGACAAATTCATGTTTATGAAAATGAGTTGGCGGTCAAGTACAGGGTCTATTCACTGTTGTTGAACGCTGCCGACTACGGTGTTCCGCAGATGCGAAAACGGGTGATCATCGTCGGTGTTCGGCATGATGTGAAAGAGGAGTTTGAATTCCCAAATCAAACGCACTGCAAACCAGCACAAGTGAAGAAAACAGGTCTGTTACCGCATGCGTCACATGGTGAGGCAATCAAACATCTGCCGCCATATCCGATCGGTGAATACTATGAACGCCCGCACGATCCAGAAGGAAACTTCGCGTGGTACTTCATGTCTCGCAATCGTCGCCATCGATGGGACGAACCAGCCTTTACTGTTGTTGCAAATTTCAGGCACATTACGCTACACCCCGCTTCGCCCGTAATGGAGTTGGAGTGGAGTGACTTGGCAAATGGCTGGAAGCAAAAGTGGCGATTCAGTGATCAATGGGATCACGAAAAATTTTGTCAGGGCTTTCCACTTCTACAGCCACGTAGGCTTTCCTGGCGGGAAGCTGCCGCGATTCAAACATTTCCTAAAAACTTCGAGCCGAGTGGCACTCTAGAGGAGAAGTTTGCACAGATAGGAAATGCCGTTCCGCCACTGCTCATGCAGCAGGTCATGACTCAAGTAAAAAAACTTCTCTAACCTGCTCCAAACAGTTCCCGCGCTTTTTGCTGCAAAGTGATCGGAGCAGGCTTAGGTAACTCGAATACAGGTGTAATGTACAAGGCGTCTTTTAGTTTTGGATAGTATTTAAACTGACTCCCTGAGAGCGCAAACCACTCATACAACACGCCGCCATCTTCATCGTAGCCAACCAGCGTTGGGTTTACTGCTTTTGAACTCTTGGGCGCACGAAAGGCCCACTTGTGTGGTTTTGGTAGATAGATTGGGTAGGACGCGACTAGGTATTGACGTTCCTTTTTCTTACCGACGGGCTGCGTGTAAAGTAATGAGATGAAGATGGAGTGATCATGCGAAAACTTTTTTGCGTGACCATTTTTTATGTACTCGTCTTCATGCTTCTGACGCTGAATACTTTGCCTATCCAAGATTAACTGACCGAATTTTTGTGCTACAGCATCACGCTCTGTTGGACTTTGACCAGCGATACCAATCCAGTCTTCTTCTCTAAGATTTCTGTCTTTGCAGAGTTTCCAGTCCGCGGCACTGGAATTTGAAACCTCCATGTGAGCTCTTAACTCGGGCTTCACTTTCGGGAAATCAGCAATTTCAGCAAGTTCTTTGGATTTAATGGATGCACCACGAACAGTGATACCGCCCGAATCATTTTCGCTAACGCAGAAATCATAGTATTTCTTGTTGCCGAATGCCTTGCCACCTAGCAATTCGGCGAAGCTTACTTCGATCTGCTTATAGTCGGCCCGAGTGGTTCCGTCAGCCTCTGGATAGTTTCCAGAACCATCACGAAAAGTGCCGAGAAATTTTGCTAACAGCGCTACTTCAGCGTCTGTGGGCTTCTTGGTGAAAAATGCAATAGACCGCATGGAGATTTTCTGTATTTGACTTGGAGCTAGCGACGATCATATCGCGCAGCACTTAGACGGAGCGGGACCAAAGTCATGCATCTTTCAATTCAGCCAACCATTCTGCCGCCTTCTTGTCCCTAGCTCCTGGCTTCAACTGGTGCAACGCCAGTAACAACGCAGCTACTTTGTCATCCTCGCAATATATGTAGGCCAGTGGTACTTTGAGAGCCTCTGCAATGAGTCTCGTAGTAGAGACCGGAGGCTCATGCACCCCAAGTTCGTACCGGCTGATCCGTGCTCTTGCGCTGGATTCATCTAAGCCAATCGCTACACCTACTTTTTCTTGAGCAAGACCCAAGGCTTCACGGCGTTCGCGCATACGGCGACCAACGATTGAGCTTGACGGTTTTTGCTTTTCTTGCATGTCACGATGTTCGTGACAGCGTTTAAACTTGTCGTCACGTAATTCGTGACATGCGAGGTGTGACTGATTTTCTCAGTCGATTGTCAACTAACGAAAGGAGATCTATGAGAGGGATTTTGATAGTGATGCTTGCCAGCGCCTTGGCAGGGTGCGGTAACTCTGATGTATCGGCAATAAAAGCTGCAGTCAAGGAGCGGCTGATTGATCCAGATTCAGTGAAGTTTGGCAACACAAGAATCGGAGAGGCAGGTGTTGAAGCGTGCATCGAATACAACGCAAAAAATCGAATGGGAGGCTATGGCGGTCAGAAAGTCGCCTATGCCTCAAAGTCGCCGGATGGCTGGAAGGTGAAAGACATGGAAAAACATCCCGATTTCTGTCCGATCAGCGGCAAAACCTATTGAACTGGCTGTGTAGGCTAAAAAATGAAAGGGAAAGCAAATGAAAATCACAGTGAAATCCGTGGCACTGGTTGCAAGCATGACCATGGCATCAGCACAGGTGCTGGCGCAGGTGTACGGTGAAATAGGCTACCAAGCCACCACAATCAAGTCCACCGTCAACGGCAACGATGTGCAATCTAAGCCCGATGCTGTCGTTGGCTACATTGGCTATGACCTACACAACAATTTGGCAATCGAAGGCTCATTGAGTCTTGGCGTTGGCAGTGCAGACACAACGGTCAACGGGGCAAGCCAAAGCAATCGTGTCAGCACAAAAATCAACCATGGCTATGGCATTTATGTGAAACCCAAAGTCAGGGTGAATGAGTCGGTGGAGGTCTTCGGACGTTTGGGATATGCCCAAGGTAAAAGCACATCCTCGACTGCGACTGTCTCAAGCTCAGAAACGAAATCAGATTGGGCATATGGTCTTGGGGTGAACTATGCTCTCAGCACCAAAACCTACCTCACGGCAACTTGGATGCGGCTTTATGACAAGGACAACACAAAGAGCACAGGCATGACTGTAGGCGTGGGCTACAGGTTCTGATTCGCGCAATCTCTCACACATCGCACTACACCCGCCCTGGAGCAATCCTCGGCGGGTTTTTCTTTGTCCAAACGAAAGGAGCCCTATGCAGATATTGCGCCATCCCAGTGAGGTGTTGGCATTTGTTGAAAGAAATCCAGACCCATGTACCACTGCCCTGATACAGCAGCGAATGCAAGAACTGGTAGGTGAAGACACCCACATGGAGGAATTGGTGGTGTTCGTGGTCCTCGAATCCGGGGATGGTATCGAGCACCTACAAACCCAATTGGACATGCATGTCATGACCACTGCGGGCTATCCCCTGTGGGAAGTGATCGAGGAGCATGCCACCTGTTATGAGCTGGTGTTCGTGTTGTCTTCGTCAGGGTATGGCGCACTGGTCTTTGTGCCCAAACAAAGCACAGCGCCAGAGATATTGGATTTGTGCCGAGAGCATGCCTACCGAAGTTCACCATGCCCACTACCCGACGCAACCGACGCAACCGTCGCCACAGACACCGCCCACCGAGGCGGTTTTTTATTGCCTGCACAGAAAGGAAAACGATGAAACCAGTCGATGAGCTTGTGGCTGCGATGGTGGCGTGTTTGACGGATGACCTGCATGAACTCTTCCAAGAGCGTGCAGCTATTCGCCAGCACGACGGTGGACAGCCTTGTGAATTGGCCGAAGCCATGGCGGTGCTGGATGTGATCCGTATGTACCCCAAGCAAGCCTGTGCCTGCTGGCAGTGATGTCCATTGCGGTAATCGAACCACCTTATATGAAAACAACCCGCGCCACGTGCGCACAACACATTGAAAGGAAATCCATGGAAAGTGAAACCGAAACCACACAAGAAAACCTGTCGCCCATCGAGGCGATCTACACCGGGGAATGTTCGTCCTTGTCTGGTCAGTCCACATTGACCTATGCCATCGGTCGGCACCCCGAAGACCAATCACTGCATTTGCGGATCGTCACCAATTCAGGTGGTGGAATGTTCTGCGATGAATGGGCCAGTGGCTCAGCAATTGACGCATTGGTGCAATCCAGCACCGTCTTGGTATCTCGCTCGATGTGCGAACTGCATGCAGGGCGAAGCATCAACACGGGTGGATTTATCTTGTCAACCCTCAAGCACTTGGGCTTGGTGCGTGTCAATGCAGAGAACAGTCGCCATCACGAAATGGTTCCCGGCACCACCTTTGAACAGGTGGCATTGGAAGCCATGGGCTACGCGGCATCTGGTGACAAACGCAAAACCCTGAAACTTAAGAAGGCGGAGGCTTGAACTGGCATCCATCACTGCCGCCTTGATCGCAGCCGCACTGCTTGGCATCTGGTTCAACGCCACACGTTGGATATCGGTAGCCGCCTTTGCTGTGCTGTGCCTTTTGTACCCGTGGCTCGTGGCCTTCGTCATTGCTGGCGTGGCTTGGGCATTTTTTCACTTCAAAGTTCGTAACCCTCGGAGATAAACATGACTTACCTCGACAGTATCAGCACCGCCGTCCAACGTGCCTTGGATTGGAGCGACATTCCCGAAGACCTCTTGCCTCTGGTGATTGTGTCGGAGGCGGCGCACCTGAGCGCCACCGATTCGGACGCCATGGGACGCGCGACTTGGCACTGAGTAGGGCGGCCATCCCCGGCCCCCAAACGGCCCGTATGCGGCCAACCTGCCCACCCCTCGGGCACCCCACGGCCCCGAGCGGCCACCGCCAGCGGTAGCAACCGGCTTCAGCATCTCTTCCCCTTCCCCAGTCTGACACCCCAAAGCACACAACCGTATCTGCACCCGCAGAGGCATACGTGCGTCTGGTGTGGATTGGGGGAGGGGTTTCCCATTCCATTTTTTCGGAGAAACCTATGACCACACCTACCATCACCAACACCATCGTCACTGAGTCCGAGCGCCTGAACATCGTGGACGGCCTCTTTGGCATGGCCTACATGCTCAAGCTGGAGCCTGCTGTGTTCCGTACCGCCGAACGCCTTGCATCCGAGTACACGGGCGGCTATTGGGATTTCCATGACCTGTCCAATGGCGGTTTCTATATGGCCCCGCACTTCGATACCGAGTTCACACTGACCTGCGAAAACGGCTTTGTAGGCAAGCTGTCCCCGGACGCATTCGGGATCACGGTCTGCCTGTATGTGTTCAGTGAACTTTCCTTTGGGGAAGACCGACTGGCAAGGGCCTGTGCAGATCAGTACCACTTGCTACGTGAGTACGCCGCAGAGCACCCCGAGGCCACTGCAATTTATCGGGCCATCGACTGACCGCACATTGACACTGCAAAACTCCCCCGTCGCTCCTGACGCTCCCGTCGTAACCGTCGCCTCAATCAGGGTCGTCGGTAGCGTCGGCAGCGTCGGCACGCATGGGGAAGTTCTTTGACTTCTCCCTTTTGCAATCGCTTGGCTGGGGCACCTTCTGGGGTGGGTAATGACGGACACCCGCGAGGGCATCGCAAGCGGTCGAAAAATGCGGAATGCATTTTGGGATCGCGCACAGAAAGACGGCAGGCTTGCAAGATTTTTTGCTTGTCCCTATTGCGTTCTTGGCAAGTCAAGAATTACAATTGAACTGCGCTTACAACTATCGCAGTTTTGTCCTCAGCCGCCCATGGACATTACGGTGAGCTTCTACTTCGGGCTGGCAGGTGATTCAGAGCGATAGCAGCTCTCACCTTGATGTGTCTTGTACCTCACTGCCTTGCTATTTACGCAGCCTTGGGTTCGATGGAAAAACGCTGTCGCGTCGTACGACTTGCCGTTGACCATCTAAATTTTTTCTTCGCGTAACGACCTTCTTCGTCGCCTAGCTACGTCCCTGGGTGTCGCGGAAGCCATTCGCTTGGACGCGGAAAAGCTACATGTTTACATCTTCAACCGAGGCACTCAAGGCGCAATTGTTCCCGAAGGAAAGCACCGCCACGAGTCCTAATCAGTCAGTGTCCCAGGAGCAAGCTGAAAGTCTTGCCCCCACCGACACGACCACTGAAAACTCACCTCATCCTGCCGTCGATGCTGACGCAACTGACGAAACCGTCGGCAGCGTCGGTAGCGACAGCACGCCAGCAGAAGAAGCCCGCACGGATGCCGCAGTAGTGGCTAAGCGTGTGTGGCCCACGATGCTCCATGCCAATCTGCCCGTGCCCATGCAAGGACTGGCCGGGTTTGCGCAAGATATCGGCTCTGGCAGGTATTACGCCGCGTTCCATGTTCGCGGTGCGCATCACACCATTTTGATCGAGTCATCGCAAATGACCGACCGAATCCGCCGATACGCATTGCAAAAAGAACTGATCTTAAAACCACGTGAGATTCAAGAGATCAAAGAGACCCTGCTTGCACTGGCCTCTGTCCATGCTGTTCAAGATCATGTGCTGCCGCGTGTCGCACCGATCGAAGGTGGTGTTGAGATTGACCTGATGGACGAACGCTTCCAGACCGTTCAGATCACGGCATCGGCAACATTGGTTCGCCATGCAGCCACCAGTTTCTTTGCACGCCCCGCTGAGGCAAGAGCACTGCCAGTTCCGGTGCTTGACGATACCGCAGACATTGGTTTGTTGCGTAGCTACATCAACGTCAAAGGGTTGGCCTTCCATCTGCTAGTGGCATACATCACCTTCACTATTGCAAGCCCAAAAATTGACCAAAGCAAGTTCGTTTTTTTGGTCTTGCGTGGCGCACAGGGGACTGGCAAAACGTTTGCGAGCAAGGTCATCAAAAACCTGATCGATCCGAGTTCCATCGACGCGCAGACACTACCCAATACGGCACGCGACCTGGGCATCATGTTACAAGCCTGTCACCTTGCCCTCGTTGACAATGTCCGTGATTTAAGTCCGCAGATGTCCGATTTGTTGTGCATGGCAAGCACTGGAGGCGTCACGGTGCAGCGCAAGCTGTACACCGATGAAGGTCTCAAAGCTCTCAAGCTCCATGGTGCGATCCTGTTCAACGGCATTCACCCATTCATGGGGCAATCTGATTTCAGTGACCGCACTGTGTGCATTGAGTTGGCTCCCATTGGCAGTGATGTTCGTCGCTCGGACAGTGAGTTACTCCGTGCCTTGGAGTCCGACCAACCCCGCATCTTGGGGGGCTTGTATAAGCTCATTCAGCAAGTCTTGCAGGTTCTCCCTGATGTGCGTGCCAATGCTCCGACCCGCATGGTGGAGTTCTGTCGCTGGCTTGCTGCGGTGGAGCAGGTCATGCAGTTAGAGACACGCAGCCTACAGGACGCATATAAGGCCACCTTGGTTGATTCGCAACTTGAGAGCCTGATGGACAACCCGTTGGCAGCAGTGCTGTTGCAATTTGCCGAGCAGCAAGAAAGTTGGAATGGCACACCAACTGATCTCTACCAAGCGCTGTCAACAACTGCCTCGTTTGCGCACCAACGCTCTAGAGCTTGGCCTTCCAGTGCGGCCAGCATGTCGAAAAGGCTGCATGGTCTGCAAGGGCCATTGCTGAGCCAAGGCGTGGAAATCCACATCGCCCGTGGCAAAGAGCGCCAGATCGTCGTGCACAACAATAACTTTGTGCCGAAGCCGCCCGCAAACGTGAACGTCGAGGCGCTTGACTTCTAAGCCATGTTGCCCTGCCCCCATTGCGGGGCGGGGGCATTTCATCCACTTGGGCCTAGAGGTGTAACCCCATGAAAAACAAGCAATTTTTGAATCAATTCCACCTGTTGGTGGTTCCCGCAATGGCGTCCCCTGAGGGCGCATTTTCATTAACCCAGATCGAAGAGGAGGTTACATGTCAGTCATGAATTTCACACCAGCCTTTATGGCAACGGGTTTGATCGTTCCACCCGGAAAACAAAAGATCGAATACAGCGTTTCTGACGAACCCGGTTTGTTTGTCGAGTGCCGTGCCAGTGTCAAGGCCATCCCCACTTGGTATCTGCGACTGAAAAATGCCAAGGGCACGAACACCTACCGAAAGCTGGGCACAGTCAGGGAGGTCAGTCTGGTGCAGGCCAAACGCATGGCAAGGCAATTGAAGGTCGAGCATGCCAATGCCCCCAAGATGGAGGTCTTACCCGAGCCTGTCAAAAGTGACATGACCTTAGAAAAGTTCGTCACCGACTACGTGAACCCGCACAACAAGATGAGAAAGCGAAGCCATTGGCGCGACCTTCAGTTGTTCACCCGTATTGGTGCCAAGTTCGGCCACCTCAAACTCAGTGAGATCAAACGCCATGATGTGCAGCAGTTCCACAATGACTTGGTCACGGTCGAAGGATTGGCACCTGCCACCGCCGATCACCATGTCGTGTACTTCCGCCGAATCCTGAGCTTGGCCCAGCAATGGGAATACTTGGAGAAGAATGTGCTTGCCAACATCCCATTGATGAAAGTGGACAACAAGGTCGAGCGCTATCTGTCCGACGATGAGGTCAAAAGGTTGGTCGATGTTCTGACCACTGACTTGGCCTTTGGTGCGTCATACCTGCTGCTGTACTTGCTGAGCACTGGGGCACGACTGAACGAAGCCATGCAAGCCAAATGGGATCAGGTTGATCTAGAGAAAGGCAT
>JACCDQ011864824.1_pt1 | contig 13305 bp, 10 predicted proteins | sample 7446031 | NCBI WGS metagenome assembly JACCDQ01 (sample SAMN15323442, study PRJNA562643) | freshwater metagenome | isolation source: river surface water | place: USA:Blue River Watershed | collected 2017-08-17 | reverse complement strand
TCGTCTCAATAATCCGATTGAATAAAAATAATTTTCCAGAAAAATCTCAGGAATCTTAGATGACCCGTAATATGGGAATTAAAAATTTTTGGGATTTTAGGGGAAAGTGGTGGCGTGGGGGTTGGGATTTGACTTTCTAAAAAAAATAGTGTATACTTTTAAAACGAAGGATGATAATGGTAAAAATTGTCTTTTAAAAACTTGAAAATATTTTATAACGTCCTAAAGATATGTGATGCCACACATAAATTGGGGTTTATTATTCAAAATGAAAAACAAAACAACATTTATTAGAGAAAAAAAATCATTGAACTACACTTGTATATCAAATAAAATTATACAATCAACTAAATTAAAATCAGAAGAGAAAGACGTCTTAATCTATCTCTTGAGTCTCCCCGACGACTGGATTATATATAAATCACAAATACAGACCCGGTATAGAGAATCTCTAAGTAAACATAAATTTGACAATGCTTGGAAAGGATTGAAAGAGAAAAAATATATTATTGGTACTAAAGAAAAGGGTACGAATGGAAAGTTTAATTCTTGGAAATATGAAGTAATAGAAAACCCTACAACCGACATACTAGATTCCGAGACATCAGAAACCCGAGAATTCGAGAATCCCACATCTCCTATAATAATTGATATACAAAGTACTAATGAACAAAGTACTAATGAACAAAATACTAATTTAGAAAGTACTGTTACTAGTATAATACTAGAGGAAAATCAAATTATTCCAATCAAAATTGATAATAAACGATTATCCAATAAAGAAATAGCAAGAAATTTAAATCTTGAAGGGTTAACAAATTTATTGAAGAATTCAGGATTAAATTGGTTGGAAGATATTTCTTCGAAACCTGTTGAAGAGTTTATTTCAAAATACCATTCTTATTCAGGAGATAGTGATGATTATCGTTTAAGATTTTTAGTTAATAGTTACATTGAATTTAATAAATAATAACTTCCAACCACCGTGGGTTAAAAATATATTTCTCAAATCAATTTAGAAGGGAAATGTACCAATAAGTAAAATTTTACCTTAACTTTGACACGTTTATAAAAATATACGTATGTCAGTTGAACTCCGTCTTAAAGAGGTAATTAAGGAAAAAAAGATACATCAAAAGGATTTGGCACTACAAATTGGTGTTTCAAGAATAACGGTATCATATTGGTGTTCTAATCACACGATGCCGAGTATAGAAACGTTATCATCGATTGCAAAGGTATTGAAAGTTCGTATCTCAGATTTAATTGTAGAAAATTAGATATGAAGATAATCAACAACCAAGACCTACGTCTAATTGACGAAGTAAAGAAAAGTATCAATAGTGATTCCAAGGTATTCCTGAGTTGTAATCACTTCACCACATTTGCAATGTTTGAGTTGATTGAGACTTTCTCTATTGCGAATCAAGTTTCTATTTTACTTTCTTACAATTCAACTGATGAGGATAATTTTAGATTTATCCAAAACGGTTCAGAAGGTAAACTGAATTTATTGTTAGACCGAAAATTCAAGATTAATAAGGTTTTAGACCTTTTACAGAATAAAGTACAAATCAGAAATGGAAGTTTAGGAAATCAAAACGTTCTGATTATAGAAAATAATGGGATTTCAACCTGTTATACATTAACTCCATTAGATTTAGATTCAGTCTGTTTGGGAGTCCTAAATTCAGAAACACCAGTTTTTATTAATTCATTTGAGGATACCAACAATCAATACTTAGGTCTTTTCAATAACGTATGGAATCACAGTAATCGTTCTATGAATGAATCAATTACTGGGTTATTAAAAAAAGGTACTAAAAACTACACGGGTGAATCTATCTACAAATATAGTATACGTGAGATTTTTCAATACTCAACGATAAGTGAAAGGGCAGACGAGAAATTAGAAAAAGTTGGATTCAAGAACTCTAAGATTTGGAGTATGTTATACAACTTCCAAAAGGACGCAGTTATCGGTGCGATTGAGAAAATTGAAACTTACGGAGGGTGTATTATTGCGGATTCAGTTGGATTGGGAAAAACATTCGAAGCCCTCGCGGTGATGAAGTACTACCAACTACGTAATGATAGAATTTTATTGTTAGCACCCAAGAAGTTAAGAGATAACTGGACTGTCTATCAACAAAATGACATATACAATATTCTTTCAGAGGACAGATTAAACTATGATGTATTGAATCATACCGACTTATCAAGAGATAAGGGTAAATCGGGAGATATCAACCTTGAAACAATTAACTGGGGGAATTACGACTTAGTAGTAATTGATGAATCCCATAATTTCCGTAACAACCCCAATCGAAGAGAAGGAATGACTCGATATAAAAGGTTGATGAACGACGTAATCAAATCCAACATAAGAACTAAGGTCTTAATGTTATCCGCAACCCCAGTTAATAACAAAATGAATGATTTGAAAAATCAAATATCATTTATAACAGAGGGTGAAGATAAATATTTCTCCTCCTATGGGATTGATAGTATAACTCAGGTTATGAGGGATGCCCAAAGGAAGTTTACGAGTTGGTTTAGAAACGGAGACCCTAATAACCTTGATGTGAACAATCTAATGGAACATTTAGACGGTTCTTACTTTAGGATATTAGATATGTTGACCATTGCGAGGTCAAGAAAACATATTGAAAAATACTACGACACCACTGATATAGGTAAGTTTCCTAATCGTTTATCTCCAATAACCATATATCCTGAAATTGACACTAAAAACCAGTTTAAGGATATTGGAGTAATCTATGATGAGATAAGTACCTTGACGTTGGCGTCATACTCTCCATTAGGATATGTGAGGTCAGATAAACGTGAGTTCTACGAACAAAAGTATGATATGTTGACCCAAACAGGTAGTGTTTTCAAACAGGTTGACCGTGAACAGAGTTTGATTTATTTAATGAGGATTAACCTCTTAAAAAGACTTGAAAGTTCTGTACACTCCTTCAAATTAACAGTAGAGAAATTAATTCATACAATTGATTTGAATCTTAATCAGATTGAAGAACATAGAACAGGTGATGTGGATTTTGATATGAATATCACAGACATTGACATCGATGATACAGAGTTAGAAGACTTGTTGGTTGGAGGAAAAACGAAAATCTTAATTCAAGACATAGACATCATTAGGTGGAAACAGGACTTAAAACAAGATAAGTCTGTGTTAATGACGTTGATGAGTAATATAGAACTCATCAATAATGAACGTGACGCAAAATTACTTGAACTAAAAAAGATTATTCAGAATAAGTTAAGTAACCCTATCAATCCTGATAATAAAAAGATTATAGTGTTCACTGCGTTCGCAGACACCGCAAAATACATTCACGAGGAAATGACCCATTGGTTAAAGAATGAACATGGACTTTACAGTGCGTTGGTTACAGGTTCAGATACCAATAAGACTAATATGCCTCATTGTAAATCTGACCTTGGTTCAATTTTAACCAACTTCTCCCCACGGTCTAAAAAGAGAAGTGAACTTAATCCCAACGAGGAAAATGAAATCAGTGTTCTTTTCTGTACAGATTGTATTTCAGAAGGTCAGAACTTACAGGACTGTGACTACCTTATCAATTATGATATCCATTGGAACCCAGTACGTATTATTCAACGATTTGGTAGAATAGACCGTATTGGTTCCGTTAACGAGAAGATTCAGTTGGTTAACTTCTTCCCAAGTATGGAGTTAGATAGTTTTATCGACTTGGTGGCAAGGGTACAGGGGAAAATGATAATGTTAGATGTGTCTGCGACTGGTGAGGATAATATCATTTCTCAAAACAGTAGAGAGATGCAAGACTTGGACTACCGTAAACGACAATTGAAACAACTTCAAAATCAGGTAATAGATTTAGAGGATGTTCAAGGAAACATATCTATAACCGACCTTACATTTAATGATTTTAAAATTGATTTGGAGAAAAGTTCTGACGTCGAATTAGAAGAACTAAACCATATCCCAAGGTCATCGTTTGCGGTTGTTAAATCTAATATCCCAAACGTAAAGAAAGGGGTTATATTTTGTTTAAAAGGTTCGGGTGAAGACTTTACCTCGAAGTTGAAAAACAACATCTTATATCCTTTCTTTTTAGTCTACATTAGTTTAGATGGAACTGAAATTATCAAGGCGTCACAGACTAAAACATCCTTAGATTACTTTAGAAAATTATGTATGGGGAATCAAAAAGTTCTACCTGAACTAATAGAGGAATTTGATAAGGAGACCAAAGGAAATAAGAGAATGGAACTGTATACTAAATTACTCCATACTACCATGAAGGAAGTTGTAGGGGTTCAAGAAGAGGTAGGTTTAGATTCATTGGCAACCCCAGGAGGAACAGTGATGATGAGTAATTCAATAAGTCAGGAGGAGAATTTAGAGTTAATCAGTTATCTAATCATTAAGTAAGTTGAGTTTTAATTACAATAACATATTAAACATCCCTGAACGGAGTCTTTTAAACAAAAAGATTACGAAGTCCTTCTTTTTGAAAAATTTTGAACTTTCATCCACAGAGAAAAAAGTATTGAACAACACTATTCAAAGTATGGATTGGATGTCGAGTATTAAACCCTCTAACAGTAACATCCCTGAATATAGAGATGAGAATTACGTATTCGAGGAGATTCAGTTTATGATATGTACACTCAACGAGAATACATTATCCGAAAACTCAGACAAGTGTATTTCCTTGTTTCAAAAGTACATCCCATACCAAATAGTATTGATTGTAGAAGATGACCATGGATTTGTTCTGAATACATGTGACAAGAGAATCAACTTGAATGACAAGTCCAAACGTACCATTGAAAGACAAATTTCAACTCCAGTAATCTCAAAACTGTATAAAAATGAGATTACTTCAAGTTTTCTTGATTCATTAGATTTTATTAATCAAGATAAAATATCTTTACAACGACTTTATAAGGGGTATATAAATTCGATAATTCAACTTCAAAGTTCATTAGTAACAGGAAGTTTTAGTAAAAGAACTGGTACCAGAACGGAGGAGGATTTGAAACTATTAGAGTCAATGAATACGATTGAAAAAGAAGTAATTCGATTAACCAATCAATTAAAAAAAGAAACACAAATGAGTTCCAAGGTTTCCCTTAATATAGAAATCCAAAAACAGAGGAACGAAATAGAGAATATTAAAAATAAACTGAGTACACTATGAGTATTGATAAAATTAAAACAGGAGACGATTTAACTCAAAGTTTGGATGTCGTTTCAGACAATATTTCAAAATTAAAAGAACTTTTCCCTGAGGTATTAACCGAGGGTAAAATTGATTTTAAAGTACTTCAAGACATTTTAGGAAATGAGATTGAGGAAGAGGAAGAATTCTACCGTTTTACGTGGGCAGGGAAATCTCAATCAAGACGTGAGGCTCATAAACCAAGTACCGGTACATTAAGACCTTGTAAAGAAGAAAGTGTGGATTGGGACACCACCCAAAATTTATACATTGAGGGGGATAATCTTGAGGTATTGAAACTTCTTCAAAAGAGTTATTCTAACAAGGTCAAAATGATATATATTGACCCACCGTATAATACGGGTAAAGACTTTGTATACAAAGACAATTACAAAGACAACCTAAAAAACTATCAACAAGTTACCGGTCAAGTAGATGATGATGGTAATAAAATGTCGACCAATTCAGAAAGTGAGGGACGTTATCATTCCAATTGGTTAAATATGATGTACCCAAGATTGAGATTGGCAAGAAATCTATTAAAAGAGGACGGAGTTATTTTTATTAGTATTGATGACAATGAAGTAGACAATTTAAGGAAAATATGTGACGAAGTTTTTGGGGAATATAATTTTAGAGGAAACATTATTAGAGCTACTGGAACTACTACTGGTCAGGACGCTAAAAAAATAGGAAGTTCATATGATTATTGTTTGTCCTATTCAAAAGGGTCTTTATTTACACTAAAGGGACTCCCGTTATTAGGAAAAGATTTGAATAGATTTAACAATGATGACAGTGATGGAAAAGGGAAGTACGCCTTACTACAATTAAGAAAAACAGGAAATGCTGATAGAAAGGAAGATAGAGAAAATATGTTTTTTCCAATCGAGGCTCCCGACGGAACTTTAGTGTATCCTATCGGACCCACAGATTATTTAAGTCGATGGAGAGTTGGGAAAGATACATTCTCGGAATTTTTAAAAGAAAATCTTATTGTTTGGAAGGAGAATGAATCTACAGAAGAAGAAAATTTAGATATGGATGATGAAGATGATAATGATGAAGTTCAATTGACTTCTAATTCTATAAATTACCAATCCACTGAAAATATTGATAAATATAAATCTAAATGGAGACCATACGTAAAATATTATCTATCTGGAAGGACAAAACAGGTTTCTAACTTATGGACAGATGTCGACGGTAATAAAAAAGGGAGTATCGAACTAAAAAATTTATTTGTTAAAAAGAATTTATTTGACAATCCAAAACCCACTGATTTTCTTAATAGATTAATGGTGGTGAGTATTAATCCGAATGATGTTGTTTTAGATTTTTTCGCAGGTTCATCCTCTACCGCACATTCTGTTATGAAGTTAAATACAGACGGAGGTAATCGAAAATTCATACTTATTCAAATACCACAAATAACAGATGAGAAAAGTGAAGCCTACAAATCAGGTTATAAAACACTTACAGAATTAGGAAAAGAACGTATACGGAGAGCGGGTAAAAAAATTAAAGAAGAGAACCCATTGTTTTCAGATATTTTAGATGTAGGATTTAAAGTATTCAAGTTGGATAGTTCCAATATCAAAGGATGGGATGGATTACCGGATAATCTTGAAAACAGTTTATTCGAATCTCAAGACAATATTAAATCAGACCGTAAAGAGGAAGATGTGTTATTTGAAATCCTTTTGAAATATGGACTTGATTTGACTCTACCAATTGAAGAGAAAATTATTGAAGGAAAGAAAGTTTTCAACGTTGGATTCGGTGCCTTGTTTATCTGTTTAGGTAACGAACTAACTTCAAAGGTTGCAGAAGGTATTGGACAATGGAAGGAAACGTTAAAACCTGAGACTTGTAGAGTAATTTTCAAAGACGGAGGTTTTACAGACGTAGAAAAAACCAACTCGGTTCAGACTCTAAAACGTTTCGGAATTCAAGAAATTAAAAGTATCTAAACTATTAAATTATGAAAATACAATTTGATAGTTCATTATCATATCAACAGGATGCAATAGACTCCATCGTCGACATATTCAAGGGTCAAGAGATGTGTGAGTCTAACTTCACAGTATATTCCCCTGAGTTTATATCCAAACAACAAAATATTGGGTTTAATGAAATTGGATACGGAAACAGATTAACGTTGAATGAGGGTAAAATCCTTGAGAACGTTCAAAGTATTCAATTGAGTAATGGATTAAAACCAAGTACAAGGAGTGAAGTAGATAGAAAGGAATTGGATTTTACAGTTGAAATGGAGACGGGTACTGGTAAAACTTATGTGTACTTAAGAACCATTTTAGACCTATATGTAAAATATGGATTTTCTAAACACATCATTGTTGTTCCATCTATTCCAATTAAAGAAGGGGTTTATAAGTCCCTTCAAATCACTCGTGAACACCTCAGAGAATTATACGACAACATCAATTATAACTTCTTTATCTATGATAGTAGTAAGTTAAACGAGGTTAGAGATTTTGCCACCAACGACCGATTAGAAATAATGGTCATTAACATTGACGCATTCTCAAAAAGTTTTGAGAATCCTTTGGATGAAAAGAAAACGGTTAACATCATCCATAGATACAATGATAGTTTAGGGTACAAACCCCTAGACCTTATCAAAAACACGAATCCCTTCATCATCATTGATGAACCTCAAACTACTATGAGTACTCCTCTTCGAAAGAAGGCAGTTCAGAGTTTAACACCATTGTCAATAGTCCGATATTCCGCAACTCATAAAGAGAAAATCAACTTAATGTACAAGTTAGATGCCGTGGACGCTTACGAAAAGAAACTCGTTAAACAGATTGAAGTTGGTTCAGTTCAAACCTCAGGTTCAAACAACCAAGCATACATCCGATTAGTCGATATTAAAGTAAGTAAAGGGTATCCGGTTGCCAAGGTTGAATTAGACATTTTCAAAGGTGGAAGTATTTCAAGGAAAACTATCAATGTAAAACAGAATGATGACTTGGAACAACTAACTGATAGAACCGAATATGAAGGTTATATCATCAAAGACATCTATGCAAGTTCAGGTAATGAGTACATTGATTTTACCAGTAAGAATGACGTAATAAAATTAGGAGAATCAATCGGTAACGTTGATGAGAAACAAATCAAGACTGCGTTAATCGGTAAAACAATAGAGGAACACTTAAATAAAGAATTAATACTAAATCCTCAAGGAATTAAGGTGTTGAGTTTGTTCTTCATTGACTCTGTAAGCAAGTATAGAACCTATGATGAAGACGGAAATCAATCGAATGGGGAGTACGCGGAGATATTTGAAAAAGAATATGAGAGACTGATACGAAAACCAAAATACGTAAGTCTTTTTGGAGAATTGAAAGACATCGAGGTTAACAAGTCAGAAGTTCATAATGGATACTTCTCTATTGATAAGAAGTCGAAAAGGAGTAATTCTAAAGACAAATTTGAATATTTCAAAGACACCTCAGGAAGTACCAATGCGGATGAAGACACCTACAACCTTATCATGAGGGATAAAGAGGTATTACTTAGTTTTGATTCAAAATTGAGGTTTATATTTTCTCACTCCGCATTGAAGGAAGGTTGGGACAACCCTAACGTTTTTCAAATTTGTACTTTAAAAGAGGCGGGGAATTCAGAAACAAGAAGACGTCAAGAAATTGGTCGAGGACTAAGATTATGTGTTAATCAACAAGGAGACCGTGTGTATGGTCACGAGGTGAATACTCTGACTGTAATGGCAACGGAATCGTATGTTGACTTTGTTGATAATTTCCAAAAAGAGATAGAATCTGAAACTGGTATTAAGTTCGGAATGATTTCACACCATAGTTTTAGTAACGTAGTTGTGGAAATTATAGACGAAGAGATTACCTACTTAGGTCAAGACAAGTCATTAGAATTATATACCCATTTAATTGAAAAGGGTTATATTGATGATAAAGGAAAAGTTCAGGATACATTAAGGATTGCGTTAAAAGAAGATAAGGTAGAAATCCCCTTAGAATTTACAGAGAATCCAAACGTATTGAATCAAATTATCAATACACTTAAAGAAACCTCGGGTAAACTTGAGATTAAGGATAGTTCCAAAAAAGAATTAGTTAGAGTAAATAAACGAGTTTTAGATAGTCCTGAATTTAAGTCTCTTTGGGAACGAGTTAAATATAGAACCACTTTCTCCGTTGACTTTGATTCTGATAAATTGATAAAAGAATGTATTTCTGCATTAGACGATAGATTAAAAATATCAAGAGGGAAACTAACTTATACCAAAGGAAAAATAACAATCAATACTGGTGGAGTTGATGTAGGGAATGTTGTTAATGAAACTGAGAACCTTTACAGTCATGTTGATAGACTCCCCGACATTGTTAGTTATCTTCAAAATGAAACTCAACTTACAAGAAAGTCTATTGTTAAAATATTAACTGGCACCGTTAAACTTCCTTACTTTAAGATAAATCCTCAAAAGTTCATAGAAGGTACAATTGATATCATAAATGAACAGATGAGACTTCACATCATTGATGGAATTAAGTATAAGAAGATTGGAGATGAAGAGTATTACAGTCAAGAACTTTTCGAAAACCAAGAACTCTTCGGATACCTTCAAAGTAATTTGAAATCAAGTGAGAAATCACCTTATAATTACGTCGTATACGATTCGAATATAGAATCAACGATGGCGACCAAATTTGAGGAAAGTAATAACATCTCTGTGTACGCAAAATTACCTGATTGGTTTAAAATTGAAACACCACTTGGAACTTATAATCCCGATTGGGCAGTTCTTTGGAAAGATAATGACGATGAAAAATTATTCTTTGTAGTAGAATCAAAAGGAAGTACAGGATTGTTTGATTTGAGACCAAAAGAACAGTCTAAAATAGACTGTGGTAAAAAACATTTCAAGGCAATTGGTAGTGAAATGATTGTTGCGAGTGGTATTGAAGATGTAGAAGAGTTTGCTCTCAATTCTAAGTAATTCAAGTGGTATCACTTTTTTAAGAACGATTTTGTTTGTCGTAAGAAACGATAGTATCCATTTGCGGATTAATTTCACTTTTTTACTGGTAGTAAATCCTTAAAAGTCAACCTGGGTGTATCAATAACGTGAATTTGATGATTTTTTGATTCAAAAATTAATCCGCAAAATTTACCGTGGGTGATTAATCCATGGATGAAGTTAATTGGCAATTTATCATAAATCCAATCACTATTCCTATCTACTTGTACTATTCATTGATATTTATTTTTAAAGAATAGTATGAAAATCAAGAAAAAACATCCTAAGGGTAAAACAGTTATTATCCTGACTGAAAGTCAAGTTGAGAAACTAATAATTGGATTAGTAAAACCATCCAAACAATGATTCAAGAGACAACCTTAAAAAATGACCAAAGAGACGATTTGATGTTCCATTTCGTTCCTGAGATTGGAGAAAACACATTTAATATAAGTAATGATATAAAAGGTTACGTATCCCATTTTCTTGAGAAATTATGTACAGGTCATAACTTAGAACCAAAAACAATAGGACTTGTGGGTGACGTCAACACGTTGACTAACATAATTGGAAAATTAATACAAGATTATGAGTTGTATAAAAACTTGAACGAAGAATTTTTCCCAATATAGGTGAGGAGTATTTGAGTACACATTACAAGTATATTATATGTGATTTGAAAATTTATTGAGAAATTGCCCATGTGGTTTTAATTAATTAATTTCCCCAATAAATTCTCTACATGAAAGTAAGGGTAGATTCATTAAAACACCATCCTCTCAACGAACTCGTCTATAAACTTTCAGGTTTAGATGAATTAATGGATAGTATCCGAGAAGTTGGGTTACTACAACCTTTAACAATTGACCAATACAATCAAGTTATTAGTGGTAATCGTCGTTTCGAATGTCTTAGGATTTTAGGTGTTGACAAAGTTGAAGTCAATAAAATGAATGTTAAAGAGGGTGATGAAACTCTCCTACTTATCCATTTTAATCAACAACGAGTAAAATCCGTAAGTGAACTCCTTGCGGAATACGATACGTTAAAATTATACTACAAAAACAATCGACATCGATTAGATATAAAAGGAAAGACGATTAGAGAAGTGGTCTCTAATGATATCAATATTAAGGATGGACAGTTGGCTAGGTTACTGTTTATTAGAAAAATGAACCCTGAACACATTGATTTAATCGAGAAGGGGATTTTGTCTATCAACCAATCATATCTGATATCTCAAAGGAGAAATCAAGACGACAAATCACGTAATCACGTTTCAACCGATAAATCAACAGTCATTAATGGTGATAATTTTCGATTTTTTCAAAAATCATCAGATGATATGTCTGAACTTAAAGATGGAGAGGTTTCTCTTATCCTTTGTTCTCCTCCTTTTTGGAATCTGAGATTATACGATAAAGAAAAAGGATTGGGAAATGAAAAAACTCCTGATGAATACGTGGAGAACTTAACCAATCATTTGTTTAATGAATGTTGGAGAACACTCTCAGATGATGGAAACTTCTTTTTAGAAATTGGAGATAGTTTTCTCAATTCCAACCTCCAAAACATACCCCATAAGGTTGCAATTAAACTACAAGAGAAAGGATTCATTCAAAGAAACTCAATAGTAGTTCAAAGAAGTAATCCTAAACCTTCTAGTAGTAAAACTAATCTGACACCAACATACTCCATGTTGTTTCATTTTGTAAAATCAAAAAATTATAAGTACGAACTGACTCTAACCAAACTTTCAGGGAAAACTAAACCTTCACACCCACCCAGACATCGTTCAGTAAAGGATGGTAAGATTACTAATAATTTATCTGTTTATATTCCAAACCCTAATGGGAAAAATGTTGGTGATTTTTTGTCAGAAGATATTATTCGTACTGCGGTTTCAAATCAAAAATCATTTAACGGTATTGTTGAACATCCTGCACAATTTCCCGAACAACTGGTTTGGTTTGTATTAAATTCGACTTGTGTACTTCCTTATAGAAATGACCCTAATAGTTCTCCTCTTGTTTGTGACCCCTTTTGTGGAGGATTAACGGTTAATAGAGTTATAGAGATGATTAACAAACAAAACTCAACCAACATTCGATTTGTTGGATATGACGTTAAAAAATGGTTTTAAGAATTAATTTAAAACATAAATTATATGACATATATAATTTCAACGGTTACTGAAAGTGGAATTCTTATGGGTTCTGACACACGGTTAAACATTCATGATATTGAAACTAATCCAACCACTGGAGAACAATTTCAAATAATAAAAGCAACGGCAGACTGTATGAGGAAAACCTTTGTGATTAAAGAATTTGGAATAGGGATTCAATTTATAGGAATTGGTTATTTTAATCATAATAATGAAAAGTACCCCTTATCATATTTTATTGATTCCTTTACCTCAGAGTTAGAAGTAAATGATAACTTAGAAACTAAGTTTTCCAAAATATTCAATAAAATTACCGGATTAACCCAAGAGAAAAATACGTCCCAATTTGTTAATGGAGTCATGACGGGATATGAAGATGATATCCCTTATATGTGTACATTTAATACATTCGATAAAGACTTTCAAATCTCTAAATGTACAATAGGGTGTCATGTTGAAAGTGGGCACCACAATAATGTAAATCCTATTGATAAAGATAAATCCATAGAATATATTAAAAATAAAATTAAGGAAGTAAGTTCTAAACGTCCGTATGATGTTGGAGGAACAATTGAAATTATTGAAGTCAAAAGTAATGGTGAGTGTTCGTGGGTTGAAGAAAGTAGTTCAATATTTCATGGGAGTTTATCTGAATTGTTTAAAAGGTTTAATAACAACCCTAAAGAAATATCGGGAACTATATTCCCAACCCCACACCGTATAAAAATGGATTTATAGTTCCCAACCCCCACGCCACCACTTTCCCCTAAAATCCCAAAAATTTTTAATTCCCATATTACGGGTCATCTAAGATTCCTGAGATTTTTCTGGAAAATTATTTTTATTCAATCGGATTATTGAGACGA
>JACCDQ010398636.1_pt1 | contig 13307 bp, 12 predicted proteins | sample 7446031 | NCBI WGS metagenome assembly JACCDQ01 (sample SAMN15323442, study PRJNA562643) | freshwater metagenome | isolation source: river surface water | place: USA:Blue River Watershed | collected 2017-08-17 | reverse complement strand
GGTAGAGGGTGCCATCGCGATTGGCGTTGATGAACTCCCCAGACCACGGATCGCCACGGCGTATGTTGGTCCAAAGATCGGTGTAATTTTGGGGCGGTGTCAGGCCCGATTTGACGATGGTGGGGGTGTGGCCCACCACTTCTTCACTGCTGTAGCCTGAGATTTTGCAGAAGTGCGGGTTAACGTATTCAATGTTGCCCAGTGTGTCTGTGACCACGATGGAAGTCGGGCTGTATTCCATGGCGGTGGCCAAAATTTGCAACTGATCGCGCGAGCGCTCTACTTCCAACAGGGTTTGCACCAAGCGAGCGTTCAGCGACTCCAACTCCTCGCGCTGCTGAATCAGACCCAAGTGCAATTTGACCCGCGCCAACAACACGTCGCGGTTGATAGGCTTGTGAATGAAGTCCACCGCACCCGATGCAAGCGCCAGCGACTCGCTGTTGGCATCGGCTGAAGCCGTGATAAAAATGACAGGGATTTTTTGAAGATTGGCATCGTGTTTGAGCAGAGAGCAAAGCTCGTAGCCATCCATGCCTGGCATCATCACATCCAACAGCAGCAAATCCGGTTTGTGACCGGTTTTCAGCATTTGCAGTGCTTTCAAACCCGATGTGGCAAAGCGCACGTCGTGATCCACCGACAAAATCTCGGCCAAGACCTCGATGTTGCTGACCGAATCGTCTACAAGCAGCAGTTTGGGGCGTGACGTCATTCAAACTCTCGCAAAATCAGTAGAAATCGCCCGCGACAAACCCGACGCGTTTGAATGTGGAACCACCAAAACCCATTGTTCAAATCTGTCAAACCTGGGGCCAGCAGCCCGTCAGTAAGCGCCCTTGCTTTTGAGCACCGCAGGTATGGTCTTGAACAAAATGCTGATGTCCAAGCGCAAAGAGTAGTTCATGATGTAGTTCATGTCCATGGCGAACTGTTCCTCAAAGGGAATTTCGCTGCGCCCGCTCACCTGCCATATGCCCGTCAGGCCTGGAATGGCCATGAGACGCATTTTTTGCTCTTCGGTGTATTTTGCGACTTCGGCGGGCAGCGGGGGGCGAGGGCCCACCAGGCTCATTTCACCGGTGAGAACGCACCACAGTTGGGGCAACTCGTCGATGCTGTACTTTCGGATAAAACGCCCAATACCGGTCACACGCGGGTCGTTTTTCATTTTGAACGTGACACCCGCAGAGCCGTGCTGGTTTTGAGCCAGCAATTTCTCGCGCACCTCGTCAGAGTCCGTTCGCATGGAGCGGAACTTGGGAAAGTCAAATTCTTTGCAATCCCAACCGACTCGTTTTTGCCAGTAAAAGACCGGCCCTTTGCTGCTCAATTTGATGGCCAGCGCCACCACCAAAAACAGCGGTGACAGCAAAATCAGGCCGAACAGCGAAGCGAAAAAATCCAAGACCCGCTTCTTGAAGTACCCCCACAGCATTTGCAGTCGATGCTTGCCAGTAAAAGTCTTCAAAATGAATTGAAACATCGTTCAAGGTCCCAGTTTTGAAATGATACAGATGCGGCTTAAAAGCCCTTCGAAGGCATTGTAGGACGTAATGGAGCCGGTGTGTAACCCTTGTGGGACAGCATTTTGGGAACTGTTTGATAAAAACGGCCGGCTCAGCGCAAACCCAGCACGTCAAACATATCGAACAGGCCGTGGGTTTGCCCCGCCAGAAAACGAACCGCGCGCAAACTGCCTTGCGCGTAGGTAGACCGGCTGCTGGACTTGTGGGTGATTTCAATGCGTTCACCGGTGCCCATGAACATGACCGTGTGATCACCGACCACGTCACCCCCGCGCACGGTGGCAAAGCCGATGGAGGAAGGATCGCGCTCGCCCGTGTGCCCGTACCGTTCGTAAACCGCGCATTCTTTCAAGTCTCGGCCCAAAGCATCGGCAATCACCTCGCCCATTTTCAATGCGGTGCCGCTGGGCGCGTCCACTTTGTGGCGGTGGTGCGCTTCCACGATTTCAATGTCATAACCGGTGGCCATGGCTTTGGCGGCCATTTCCAGCAGCTTCATGGTCACGTTCACCCCCACGCTCATGTTGGGGGCCATCATGATGGCAATGGACTTGGAGGCCTCGGCAATCTCCGCTTTTTGGTCGTCGGTGAAGCCGGTGGTGCCGATCACCAGCTTCACGCCGTGCTTCACGCAGGCCCGCAAATGGGTCATGGTGCCTTCGGGGCGCGTGAAATCAATCAGAAAACGGCTGTGGGCCAAACCCACATCCAAATCCGACGCAATCGCGACGCCGGTGGCTTTTCCGAGGTAGGCCGCAGCGTCTTGCCCCAGGGCTGGGCTGTTGGGCAAATCCAGCGCACCGCTCAAGGTGCAGTCGTCGGTGTTTTGAACCGCTTCAATCAGCATGCGGCCCATGCGGCCACTGGCACCCGCAATGCAAACACGGTGTAGGTTGTTCTGGCTCATAAATCAACGCGTCTCTAGGGGCGGGTAGCTGGTGGGCGGGACAGCACTGGGAGCGACCGGGCTGGCAGCAACAGGTGCTTTGTTTTGGGTCTGGAACGCTTTGATTTGTTCCGGCGTGGCCTCTAGTGGGGGCACCTTCTCGTTGCGGCGGCGTTTGTCCAGCGAAGCCACGAACTCGGCTTCGGTGGGCAAGGCATCGGCCTCCACCCGCTCCATGGCGTCGCCCCGGAAAAACACCGACACCCGCCGCTGCTGTGGCTCTTGGCCCTGGCGCTGAAAGGTGAACACATAGTCCCAGCGGTTTGCGTGGAACACACTGGCCAGCAAGGGCGTGCCCAGCACATTGCGCACCTGTTCGCGCGCCATGCCCACTTGCAACACCTGCACCTGCTCGCGCGTGACCACATTGCCCTGCAGCACATCCATGCGGTAGGGCGTGATGATGGAGCCCCGGCTGGAACAGCCCAGCACCAGCAGAGGTGCCAGCAGAGACACGGCCACCGCACGGGCGAGTTTCGAGACTTCAAACGTCTTCATGGGAGAGCTGTAGCGGATAGAGGATGCGCAGACGCGCGCATGGCGATATCATCCGAAGCATTGTAGCCCCTGGGCTTTGCAAGGGTAAGCCTGAGTGCATCTGCCATGACCAACATCGAAGAACTCAAAAACACGGGCCTCAAGGCCACCCTGCCGCGGCTGAAAATACTGGAGGTGTTTCAGACCGGGCAACAACGGCACATGACCGCCGAAGATGTGTTTCGCGTGTTGCTGGATGAACGCTCCGACATCGGCTTGGCGACGGTGTACCGGGTTTTGATGCAATTCGAACAGGCCGGCCTGCTGACCCGCAGCAACTTTGAATCGGGGAAGGCGGTGTACGAGCTGAACGAGGGCCAGCACCACGACCATTTGGTGTGCTTGGACTGCGGCCGGGTGGAAGAGTTCTACGACCCCGAAATTGAAAAACGCCAGCAAACCATAGCGCAAGCCAAAGGTTTTGCCTTGCAAGAACACGCCTTGTCGCTTTATGCAAGCTGCACCAAAAGCGACTGCGAGCACCGGGTGCGCACCCGGCGTTGACCGCGGCACGTTCGAGCCCGGGCTTCAGTACCCCCGCAGCATGGCCGCGCGTTGGCGCTGCACGAACTCCTGGTAGGTATCGATACCGCGCAACTGCAAAATCGTGTTGCGCACGGCCGCTTCGACCAACACCGCCATGTTGCGGCCTGCGACCACTTGAATAACCACCTTGCGCACCGCCACACCCAACACATCTTGGTACAGGGGCTCTGAGGGCATGCGCTCGTAATCGCGCTCCAGGGTTTCTTTGCGCACCAGGTGAACAATGAGACGCATGCGCATTTTGCGGCGCACCGCCGTTTCGCCAAAGATGGCTTTGATGTCCAACAAGCCTATGCCACGGACTTCCAGCAGGTTCTGCAACAGGTCGGGGCAGCGCCCTTCCACTGTGGTCTGGTTGATGCGGTGAAAATCGGTGGCATCGTCTGCCACCAAGCCGTGCCCTCGCGAAATGAGTTCCAGGCCCAGTTCGCTTTTGCCCAGACCGGATTCACCCGTGATCAGCACCCCCAAGCCCAAAATGTCGATGAACACCCCGTGAAGCGTGGTGCGCTCGGCAAAATGGCGCGAGAGGTAAGCGCGCAAAACATCGATCACGAAACCAGCAGAGGCCGTGGTGGAAAACAGGGGGATTTGGGCCCGCTCGCACATGGACACCAATTCGTCGGGGGGGGTCTGTCCATCGGCCACCACCAGCACCGGCGGCTCCAAGGTCACAATGCGGGCGGTGCGGCGCCGGCAGTCTTCTGGGCTGGCGTCGCTCAGGTAAGCCACCTCGCGCCGGCCCAGCACCTGCAAACGGTAAGGGTGTATGTAGTTGAGGTAGCCCACCAGGTCGGCACCCGAGCGGGCCTCTTGCACCGCAGCTTCGTCAAAACGCCGTTCCGAGGCGCTGGACCCCGCCACCCACTGCCATTTGAGGGTCTCCCGGTGGTCCTCAAACAGCACATCGGCGCTGACGACGGTGGGCTTCATGGGTGAAACCGATCAGGCCGCTTCATGGGCCGAATGCCACGAGGCAATCAGCTGGTGGAGGTTGGCCGCGTCAGGCGTTGCTTTCATTTGTTCACGCAAAGCGCTGTCGCTGAGCAGTTCGGCAATTTCGGACAGTATTTCCAGGTGCTTTTGCGTGGCGGCTTCGGGCACCAGCAAAAAAATCATCAGTTTGACGGGTTGTTCGTCCGGGGCGTCGAAACCGATGGGGGCCAGCAATTGAAACACCGCCGCCAAAGGCTGTTTGAGCCCTTTGATGCGGCCATGCGGTATTGCCACACCGTGACCCAGTCCCGTGGAGCCCAGGCGTTCGCGGGCGAACAGGCTGTCGGTGACCAAGGCGCGGTTGAGCCCATGCAACGATTCGAACAGCAAACCCGCCTCTTCGAAAGCACGTTTTTTGCTGGTCGCGTCAACAGACACGAGCACTTGCTCAGCAGGCAAAATGGCAGAAAGTCGGTTCATGTAGGCGCCTCACAGAGCGCAAATTATGCCTATCTGCACGGTTCTGACCAGACCCTGCTCACAAAAAAGCCGCTTGAGGGGACAAGCGGCTTGTTGCGGTGCAGCAAAAATACAACGGTTGCCGCAAACCAGGTCAGATTACTGGAGTTGCCGTTTCACCGTTTCGTGGTGGTGGTCTTGCGCCTTGTCTTTGTGTCTCAGCACTTGGCGGTCCAGTTTGTCGGCCAATTCGTCAACCGCGGCATAAAGATCAGCATGGGCTGTCTCGGCAAAAATGTCTTTGCCCTTGACATGGATGTTGCATTCCGCTTTCTGGCGCAGGTCTTTTTCCTTCATGTTGTCCACCGACAGGATGACCTTGATATCGACCACCTGGTCGAAATGGCGCGAAATGCGATCGAGCTTGCTGGTCACGTAGCTGTGCAGAGCTGGCGTGATCTCGAGATGGTGTCCGCTGATCGTCAAGTTCATGAAGAGCCTCCTATGCTCGGGTAAAACACGAAACCATTGTGACACCAACCACGCGCTTTCCCACCCAAGGCGCCCCTGAAGTTGCTAGGGTTTACCCGTGTTTTTCTGGAGATGCGGCTGACCCATGAAGGTGCAGGCTGCGCACCACCACAATGCTGGCCAGGGCTGCGGCCACCCCCACCACAGCGGCCATCCAGTAATGCTGCAACTGCCCTTGGGCGTCGCGCGCGAGTATGAGGCCACCGACCACGGTGCCAGCCCCCATGGCGGCCGATTGCACCGAGGAATGGAACGCCATGAATGTGCCCCGAACCGCGGGTTCGGCCGCTGAGGTAACAATGGCCATGGCCGGAATCATGCGGCCACTGATGAGCACAAACATGGAGGTGGACACCACCAACACCGCTCCCAAAGGCAAGCGCCCGATCAGTGTGGTGGTGACCAAAGGCACCAAAGCCGCCAAGGCCACCCAGGTGTACATGCGCACCTTGCCCAAACGGTCCGTCAAACGGCCAAACACCCGGGCACTCACCAGGGTGGCGGCACCCCCGCACAGGTAAATCCAGGGCAGCTGCGCGTCGGTCAAGCCCACATTCGCTTGCATGTAAAGCGTGATGTAGGGAATCACCGTGAAGCTGCTGAACATCATGAGGGCAGTGAAAAGCCAAGCCCGCCTGTGGTTGCCGCTGTTGAACACGCGGGCAATGCCCTGCCAGGGCGAAGCAGCGCCCCCTTCCCGCAAGTGGTGCCGCAAAGGCGGCAGGGTGAGGCCGGCACCCACGGCGAACACGGCGCTCACCGCCGCTATGGCCACGAAAGGCAGGCTCCACCCCCAGTGTGAGGCCAGCCACAAACTCAGGGGCACGCCAGCTACCGTGGACACGGAAAAGGCCGACATCACCACGGCCATGGCCCGCCCGCGGCGCTCGAAAGGCACCACGTCCGCCACGATGGTTTGCGACAGCGCAGTGAGCACCCCGCCAAACGCGCCTGCGGCCACCCGGGCTGCCAGCAGGGCCACGTAGTTGGACGCCAAACCGCAAGCCAGGGTGGACAGGGCAAACAAACCGTACAGCGCCAGCAACAGGTGCTTGCGGTCAAATCTGTCCAAGTAGGTGGTGGCCAACAAGCCGGAGGCACCGGCTGCAAAGGTGTAGGCAGACACCAGCAGGCCAAATTGCGCATCGCTTATGAGCAGCGAGCGCGTCAACTGGGGCCCCAGCGGCATCATGACCATGAAGTCCAATATGTGGGTGAATTGCACCCCCGCCAGGGTGAGCAACAACCAACGTTCGCGGCTTGAAGTGAATGGCACAGAACCTCAGAAAATGACAGAATCAAGCACTATAACTGTGGGAGATTTCCGTGGCATTGGACACCATGATTGCCAGCAACTTGATGCCTGCGAATCCACCCGAATCCGGCCCGCTCAATGCCTTGGTGTTGATGGGGGGCGGCGCACGGACCGCCTACCAGGCGGGTGTGCTCAAGGGGCTGCGGCAACTGCTGGTTCAACACCTGGGGCCCGAAGCTGCTTTTCCGTTTCAGCTCTTGCTGGGCACGTCGGCGGGGGCCCTCAACGCCTCCTACTTGGCCAGTCAGTCCACCAAAGGTTTGGAAGCCTTTGCCTGCCTGGCCCAATTTTGGCAACAACTGCATTCGGAGCAGGTGTATCGGCTGAACGCACCCGCCTGGCTCCCGGCGAATTTGCTGGCTGCAGGGTTGACGCTGGTTCGTCAGGTCAAAACACACCACGCATTGCTGGACACACTGCCCCTGGTGGACACCTTGCACCGCCAGATTCAGCTGGAGGCCATTGAGGCGGCACTGGAACAAGGCGCCTTGCGGGCTTTGGCCGTCACCGCTTCGAGCTACACCTCGGGCGAACACTGGACTTTTTGCCAGACCGCCGCCCACGCTGATTACGCCCCGTGGCGACGCCCCGGGCGCAGGGCCACCATGCAGCCCATCACCATCGAACACCTCATGGCTTCCAGCGCCATTCCTTTTTTGTTTCCGGCGGTACCGTTGTGGGTGGATGGGCACAAAGAGTATTTTGGAGACGGCTCCATGCGCCAGCTCTCGCCGCTGTCGCCCGCCATTCAAATGGGCGCTCGCAAGGTGTTGGTGATCGGGGTGGGGCAACCGCAACGCGCTGCCTTGAGGCACCCCAAAAGGCCGAACGGGGAGCCCACCGCCGGCACCATTGCAGGGCACGCCATGGCCAGCGTGTTTCATGACACATTGCTGGCCGATGTTGAACAAGCGCAACGCGTGAGCCAGACGCTGGCGCGCCTTCCGCCCCACCTGGCGGCTTTGTTGCCTTACCGGCCTGTGGAGGTGCTGGCGCTGCAACCCACGCAATCGGTGGACGAATTGGCCCTAAAACATGTTCAGGAGCTGCCCCCGGTTACCCGGCGCACGCTGGAAGGCCTGGGCGTGCTGGATTCCCGGAAAGGCGGCACCAGCAGTGCCGCTGCACTGGCCAGCTACCTGATGTTTGAACCCACCTTCACCCAGGCCTTGATGCAGTGGGGTGAACACGATGCCTATGCACGCAAGGCCGAGTTGCTGGCATTTTTTGACCTGCCCGGTGCGCCATCCGCCTAGCATCCTGCGGGTTCTTTTGGCGCCTGGATCCCTCCGATTGACACATTGCTGTCAACCTCACGGTGCCATAATCACAACATCTTGATCACATGGAGTTCGTCCTTGGAAAGCAGTCCCAGTTGGCTGCTTTCAGCGCCTGACTGACGCCCCCAGCACTTGCCGTGCGCGGGCACAACGGAACGCTGAAAGCGCCCCCACCCGCCCCCTCTTCAGTGCTCCGGAAGTCGCCGCATGCTCAACGTGTTTACCCTGGCCAATGGCCGCCTGTTTCAGGAAGAAATCGAGTCGCTTGAAGAACTCAAGCGGTTCAAGCCCATTTGGGTGGATCTGGAGTCCCCGTCGCCCGAAGAGCGCCGCTGGGTGCGCCAACACTTTGGCCTGTCCATACCCGAAGACGCGATGGACGACGACATCGAAGAATCGGCGCGGTTTTTCGAGGAAGACAACGGCGAGTTGCACATCCGGTCGGACTTTTTGATCGACGACGACGAGGAAGCGCGGTCGGTGCGGGTGGCGTTCATCCTCAACCAGCACAACAGCGAACTCAACAGCCACGGCGTGCTGTTTTCCATCCACGACGAGGACGTGCCCGTGTTCCGCCTGCTGCGCCTGCGCGCGCGCCGCATGCCGGGGTTGATCACCGACGCCAAAGACGTGCTGCTCAGCCTGTTCGACACCGATGCCGAATACTGCGCCGACACGGTAGAAGACATTTACGACGACCTGGACGAGGTGAGCCGCCAAGTGCTAGCAGGCGATGTGACCGACAACAAAGCCGGCGAAGTGCTGGCCGCGATTGCCCGCCACCAGGACATGTCGGGCCGCATCCGCCGCAACGTGATGGACACCCGGCGTGCGGTCAGCTTCATGATGCGCACCCGCATGCTCAGCGCCGAACAGTTTGAAGATGCGCGCCAAATTTTGCGCGACCTCGACAGCCTGGACAGCCACACCGCCTTCTTGTTCGACAAGATCAACTTCTTGATGGATGCGACGGTGGGTTTCATCAACATCAACCAGAACAAGATCATCAAGATCTTCTCGGTGGCCAGTGTGGCCTTGCTGCCGCCCACGCTGATTGCAAGCATTTACGGCATGAACTTTCAGCACATGCCGGAATTGAACCAAACCTGGGGCTACCCCGCTGCGCTGGTGTTGATGGCGCTGTCGGCCGTTGGGCCGATGTTGTACTTCCGCAAGCGCGGTTGGCTCAAGTAAGCTGAGGCCTAGGCTTTTACAACAGGTTGAGTGCCTTGCGCACCACCCGCACGCTGTAGTGGCGGGCAATCTGTTGCAAAAAATGCTGAAAGTCCACATGGGCTTCGTCGTCTGCACGGTCTGAAACGGTGCGTACAGCGCCAAAGGGTACGCCAAAATCGGCACACACTTGGGCCACGGCGGCACTTTCCATGTCGACCGCCAAAGCGGCCGGCACGGCTTGGCGCAGTGCTTCGTTTTCAGCCGCTGTGGCCACAAAACGGTCGCCACTCACGATCAAACCGCTGTGCACGCTGGGCCTGTGCAAACCAAAAGCTGCCAAGGTGGCCGCGTCCACCAGTTTGGGCACCCAGGTGAGGGCGTCCTCGGCCGCCTCGCGCAGCACCTGGGTCAAAGCCAAGTCGGCATTGAACTGCGCCCGGCCATAGCCCGGCACTTCGTACCTGGGGTACAGCGGGGAGGCGTCCATGTCGTGCTGCAAAAACGCTTGGCCCACCACAATGTCGCCCACCTCCACTCCGGTGGCCAAACCACCGGCCACGCCGGTGAATATCACCTGCTGGGGCTTGAAGTGTTCCATCAGCACCGCCGCTGTGGCAGCTGCTGCCACCTTGCCTATGCCCGATTGCACCGCCACCACCTCGTGCCCGTGCAAGTGGCCATGCCAAAAGGTGCGCCCACCCCGGTGGGTTTTGCGTTCATCGGGCATCAGGGCCAACACCTCCACCAATTCTTCGTGTACAGCACTGATGATGGCGATGCATTGACCCATGGCGAGGCTCACTTTCTGTCGCGCAACTCGCGACGCAATATTTTTCCCACCGGTGTTTTGGGCAATTCGGTCCGGAATTCAATCACCTTGGGGTGCTTGTAACCGGTGAGGCGGGATTTGCAGTAGTCCCTGACATCATCTTCGCTCAGGGCCGGGTTTTTCTTGACGATGATCAACTTCACCGCTTCGCCCGAGTGCGCGTCGGCAATGCCCACCACCGCGCATTCCAAGACGCCGTCCATCTGGGCCACCACGTCTTCCACCTCGTTGGGATACACATTGAATCCGCTGACCAGAATCATGTCTTTTTTGCGGTCGACGATTTTGAAGTAGCCGCGCTCGTCCATGACACCCACATCCCCGGTCTTGAACCACCCATCGGGTGTCATGACCTTGGCGGTTTCGTCGGGCCGCTGCCAGTAGCCCGCCATGACCTGTGGGCCGCGTATGGCAATTTCACCCGGCGTACCCAAGGGGACCTCGTTGCCATCGTCGTCAATGCACTTCATGGAGGTGCTGGAAATGGGCACCCCAATGGTGCCGGTGAATTCGGTGCTTGTGACCGGGTTGCAACACACCGACGGGCTGGTCTCAGACAAGCCATACCCCTCGCAAATGGGGCAGCCCGTGCGCTCAAGCCACCGCTTGGCCACGGCCCCCTGCACCGCCATGCCGCCGCCCAAAGACACTTTGAGGTTGCTCCAGTCCACCGTTTCGAAGTCGGGGTGGTTGGTCAATGCGTTGAACAAGGTGTTGACCGCCGGGAAGCTGTGAAAGGTGTGTTTGCTGAGCTCCTTGAGCACGGCGGGCAGGTCGCGCGGATTGGGTATCAAAACGACTTTGCCGCCGTCGCGCATGGTCAGCATCATGTTCACGGTGAAGGCGAAGATGTGATAAAGCGGCAACACACACACGCTGGTGAACTGTTCATGTGCAGGCACCTTTTTCACCACGGGTGCGTTCCATGCTTCGGACTGCAGCACGTTGGCAATGACGTTGCGGTGCAGCAGAACCGCCCCCTTGCTCACGCCTGTGGTGCCGCCGGTGTACTGCAGCAAAGCCACGTCGTCGGTTTTGACTTCGGGGGCCGTGTAACGACCCCGCGCACCCTGCGCCACGGCTTCGTTGAATCGCACCGCGCCTGGCAAATCAAAATGCGGCACCAATTTTTTGATGTTGCGCACCACGTAATTGACCAGCGTGCCTTTGAGCAAACCGAGCATGTCACCCATGGCACACAGCACCACATGCTTGACGGAGGTTTGGCCGATGCAGGCCTGCAGCGTGGCGGCAAAATTCTCGATGATGACGATGGCCTTGGCGCCCGAATCCTTGAGTTGATGTTCCAGCTCGCGCGGCGTGTACAGGGGGTTGACGTTGACCACCACAAAGCCCGCCCGCAACACCGCTGCCACAGCAATCGGGTACTGCGGCAGGTTGGGCATCATCAGGGCCACGCGGTCGCCCCTGATCAACCCCAAACCTTGTAAATAGGCCGCAAACGCCTGCGACAAACGATCGGTCAGCTCATACGAATACTCTTTGCCCAGAAAGCTGTAGGCGGTGCGGTCGGCGTACTTTCGGAAGCTTTCTTCCATCAAGCCCACCAGCGACTTGTACTGACTGGGATCGATCTCGGCGGGCACCCCTTCGGGGTAGGCAGACAGCCAAGGCTTGTCGGATGAGGTCACGGTCATAAAGTCTCCAAGCGGTGGGGCCGCTCACGTTTATTTTGTTGATGGACTTGTTTTGCCCCGCACACGCTGCGTGTCGGGAGCGCGTTCAGCCTGACGTCTGGCTGACATTATGCGGCATACACCGAAAACCCAGGCACAAAAAACCCCCGAAACCGGGGGCTCTTTGCGGTGCGGTCAGGGAACCCAACTCACTCGATGGCTTTGGTCATGTCTTCCACCACTTTCTTGGCGTCGCCAAACACCATCATGGTCTTGTCCATGTAGAACAGTTCGTTGTCCAGACCGGCGTAACCTGCCGCCATGGAGCGCTTGTTCACGATGACGGTCTTGGCCTTGTAAGCCTCCAATATCGGCATGCCGTAAATAGGGCTGCCTTTGGTGAGTGCGGCAGGGTTGACCACGTCATTGGCGCCCAGAATGATGGCCACGTCGGCTTGGCCGAACTCGCCGTTGATGTCTTCCATTTCAAAAACCTGGTCGTAGGGCACTTCGGCTTCGGCCAGCAGCACGTTCATGTGGCCGGGCATGCGGCCCGCTACCGGGTGTATGGCGTACTTCACGGTCACGCCTTTTTCGACCAACTTGTGTGCCAGCTCTTTCACGGCGTGCTGGGCACGGGCCACGGCCAGGCCGTATCCGGGCACAATGACCACGGTTTCAGCGTTGCCCAAAATAAAGGCGGCATCGTCTGCACTGCCGCTTTTGGCGGTGCGCTGCACGCCGCCACCGCTGGCTGCATCCGTACCGGGTTCTGCGCCAAAGCCGCCCAAAATCACGCTGAAGAAGCTGCGGTTCATGGCCTTGCACATGATGTAGCTCAGAATGGCCCCCGACGAACCCACCAGCGAACCGGCAATGATCAGCATGGAGTTGTTCAAGCTGAAGCCAATGCCCGCCGCCGCCCAGCCCGAATAGCTGTTGAGCATGGACACCACCACCGGCATGTCGGCCCCGCCGATGGGGATGATGATGAGCACGCCGAGCACAAAGCTCAACACCAGCAGGCCCAGGAAGGCGTTGAACGCCACGCTGCCGCTGCTGAACGTGAACACCAGCCCCAAAGCCACCGTGGCCACACCCAGCACCAGGTTGAGCATGTGCTGGCCACTGAAGGTGACCGGCGCACCTTGGAACAGGCGGAACTTGTACTTGCCCGAAAGCTTGCCAAACGCGATGACCGAGCCCGAAAACGTGATGGCGCCGATGGCGGCACCTAAGAACAACTCGATCTTGTTGCCCATGGGTGCCTCAGCGCCTTTGGCGATGTTGGGAATCAGCGCCCAGGGTTCAACCACCGCTGCCACAGCAATGAACACCGCCGCCAGGCCGATCATGCTGTGCATGAAGGCGACCAGCTCGGGCATCTTGGTCATTTCGTCCTTGTTGGCCATGTAGGCGCCCAACCCGCCCCCCAACACCAGCCCCACCAGCACATAGCCCAGGCCTTGCACGGCGTTGAGCTGCATTTGCTGGGCCAACGTGGCAATCAGGCCCACGGTGGTGAGCACCGCAATGGCCATGCCGGTCATGCCAAACACATTGCCTTTGATGGACGTGGTGGGGTG
>JACCDQ010752191.1_pt1 | contig 13309 bp, 10 predicted proteins | sample 7446031 | NCBI WGS metagenome assembly JACCDQ01 (sample SAMN15323442, study PRJNA562643) | freshwater metagenome | isolation source: river surface water | place: USA:Blue River Watershed | collected 2017-08-17 | reverse complement strand
GCCTTTTCCACCAGGATTTTCAAAAAACTGGGTGTTCCGGAGTAGGCGTTGGGCTTCAAGTCTGCAATGGCTTGGAGCTGTTGTTCTGTGTTGCCCACGCCCCCAGGCACCACAGCGCAGCCCAAAGCCTGAGCGCCGCTTTCCATCATCCAAGCGCCGGGCGTTAGGTGGTAGCTGAAGCAGTTGTGCACCAAGTCGCCAGGGGCAAAGCCAGCCGCGGCCATGGCGCGGGCGATGCGCCAGTAATTGGGTGCGCAACCCTCAGGTTCGTAGATGGGCCCCGGTGACTGGTAAACACGCCTGACACCGCTGTTGCGCACCAAGCCACGCCAACCTATGGTGGAAAAACCGCCAAAGGGGTCCAATCCGGCAGCACGGGAGGCTTGTTGGCGTTCCAGCAGTTCGGGCTTGCGCACCACAGGCAGTTGGGCCAGCGCCGCCCGGTGGTTGATGGAGGCAGCGTCCACGCCCTGCAGCAGGGGGCCGTAGGCAGCGCTGTGTTGCTGGGCGTGCGCCACCGCTTGGGGCAAGGCACCCATCAACGCGGCCTCACGGTCGGTGGGGGCGCGGGTTTCCAGGGCGTCAAAGTGGTGAGCGTTCATACAATGCGTGCAGCAAAAAGTGGCAAGGATTGATGCAAGGCCAGAAGCAATGCGGCAAGAATCGATCAGGCCAGCCAGCGTTTGCGGCGTTTGTAGCTTTTGACGTCTTTGAAGCTTTTGCGTTCGCCACCGCCCATGCCCAGGTAGAACTCCTTGACGTCCTCGTTGTTGCGCAGGTCGTTGGCGGCACCGTCCATCACAATGCGGCCGCTTTCCATGATGTAGCCGTAGTCGGCGTACTTGAGCGCCATGTTGGTGTTTTGCTCAGCGATCAGGAAGGTGACCTTTTCTTTTTGGTTCAGGTCTTTCACGATTTCGAACACTTCTTCCACGATTTGCGGTGCCAGGCCCATGGAGGGTTCGTCCAGCAGCACCACGCTGGGGTTGGTCATGAGCGCTCGGCCAATGGCGCACATTTGTTGTTCGCCCCCCGAGGTGTAGGCCGCTTGCGAGCTGCGGCGGGTTTTTAAGCGCGGAAAGTAGGTGTAGACCTTTTCAAGGTTGGCTGCAACTTCGGTTTTGCTGCTGCGGGTGTAGGCCCCAGTGAGCAGGTTTTCTTCAATGCTCAGGTGAGCGAAGCAGTGGCGGCCTTCCATGACTTGCACCACGCCGCGCTTGACCAAGTCGGCCGGCGAAAGGTTTTCAATCCGGTCGCCGCGCAGTTCGATGCTGCCTTTGGTGACTTCGCCGCGTTCACCTTTGAGCAGGTTGGAAATGGCGCGCAGTGTGGTGGTTTTGCCCGCGCCGTTGCCGCCCAAGATGGCGGCGATTTGCCCCTCGGATACCGTGAGCGAAACGCCCTTGAGCACCAGGATGACGTGGTTGTAGATGACCTCGATGCCATTGACGTTGAGAACGGTGGACGGAGTGCTCATGGGTGGAACCTTGGGTAAATAAAGTGTGGATTTAGGGGCGACCACACCGCAGCACCACCCGAGGGTGATGCTGGGGTGTGGTGGCTCTTGCGAGCCACCACCCTCATGTCAACCGATCAAGATTGGCAGTCCTTCGCGTCGCGGCGGGCCAGCTTTTTCTCGGCAGCGTACTTCTCGGCAGATGCTTTCACCATGGGGCGAATGATTTGCTCGTCGGCTTGCAGCCAATCGGAAGCCCAGGTGAACTTGGCGCCGTCCCAGGTGTGCACGCGGGTCCAGGCCGAACCCATGTGGTCCGCGCAGCTGGTGGACACCGGGCGCATCACGCCTTTGAATCCCAGCGCGTCCAGTTTGGCTTGGGTGAGGTTCAAGTTCTCGTAACCCCAGCGGGCTTGTTCACCGGTCATCACCTTGCCTTTGCCGAAGCGTTCTTGGGCAGCGCGCACCCCTTCAACGGCCAGCATGGCCCCCAACACGCCGCGCATGTAAAGCACCGAACCCACTTCATCTTTCGGGCCAGTGCCTTCGCCTTTGGCATGCACCTTGTCCAAGATCTCCTTGACAACCGCCGATTGGAACTCGGAGCCGTGCTGCATCATCACCGCGCTGTAGCCCTTGGCACCCGCGCCCACGTCTTTCAGATCGGGTTCAGCGCCGGACCACCAGGTACCGAACATTTTTTCACGCGGGTAACCCGTGGCCACGGCCTCTTTGATGGCGGTGGCGGTCATCACGCCCCAGGTTTGAAGCACGACAAAGTCTGGGCGCTGCTGGCGTATTTGCAGCCAGATGGCCTTTTGTTCCACACCCGGTGCAGGAATGGGCAACAGCTGCAAAGTGATGCCGTGCATGGCGGCGCGCTCCTGCATGATGGGCAGCAGCTCTTTGCCAAACGGGCTGTCGTGGTAGCCAACGGCAATTTTCTTGCCTTTGAGGTTGTCCCAGCCGCCTTGGGTTTTGGCAATGTGTTGGAGCACCGTGTCACCCGCCACCCAGTAGTGGCCGATCAGCGGGAAGTTCCACTTGAAGATGCCACCGTCTGCCGAGTCGCTGCGACCGTAGCCCGATGTGATCATGGGGATTTTGTCGGTGGGGATTTTTTCCGTCAGCGCGAAAGTGATGCCCGTGGACAAAGGCTGGAACACCGTGGCGCCGCCGTGCTTGCCTTTCAGGCGCTCGTAGCATTCCACGCCGCGGTCGGTGGCATAGGCGGTTTCACACTCCTCTACCAGGGTTTTGACGCCGTTGATGCCGCCGCGTGCATTGACCAATTTCATGTAGTCGTTGTGCCCGTTGGCCCATGGGGTGGCGTTGGGGGCAACAGGTCCGGTACGGCCTGACAGCACGGGGAAGAACTGAACTTTTTTGTCCTGTGCCAGGGCGGCCGACGAGACGAGCGCACCCGACAGGGCAGCGCAGGCCATCGAAACTGAGAGGACCAGGTTACGCATTTTCATCATTTATCTCCAAAAAGGAAGGGTCAGACACACACAGGAAATCAATGGGGGAAGGGCCACAGTCGCAGCTTCTGTTTGCCCACACTCCACAGCTTGGCCAAGCCGTGGGGTTCGACGATCAGGAACCAAACGATGAGGGCGCCGAAGATCATGAACTCGGTGTGGGACACGGCAGCGGTGGAAATTTCCACGCCCACCAGTGAACCCAACCAAGGCATGAACTGGTTCAGAAAAATGGGCAGCACCACAATAAAGGCCGCTCCAAAAAAGCTGCCCATGATGGAGCCCATGCCGCCGATGATGACCATGAACAGCAGCTGGAAGGATCGGTCGATCGAGAAAGCGGCGGGTTCCCACGAACCCAGGTGCACAAAGCCCCACAGGCCGCCGGCCACGCCCACTATGAAGGAACTGACCGCGAAGGCGCTGAGCTTGGCGTACATGGGGCGGATGCCAATGACCGCAGCTGCCACGTCCATGTCGCGGATGGCCATCCACTCGCGGCCTACGGCGCTGCGCACCAGGTTTTTGGCCAGCAGCGCGAACACCACCACAAAGGCCAAGCAGAACAAGTACTTCTGCAACGGGGTTTCAATCTGCCAGCCCAGAACCTCGAGGCCGGACACCGCCACCGAGCCCGATGTGCTGTTGTTGGTGAACCAGCTGATGCGGCTGAAGGCCCAATCGCAGAAAAACTGGGCGGCCAGCGTGGCCACGGCCAAATACAGCCCTTTGACCCGCAAACTGGGAATGCCAAACACCATGCCCACCAGCGTGGCAAAAAAGCCGCCGGACAGCAAGGCAACGATCAACGGTATGCCTTCAATGCGCACATAGGTGTTGTAGGCCATGTAGGCGCCCACCGCCATGAAGGCCCCGGAACCCAAGGAAATTTGGCCGCAAAAGCCCACCAGAATGTTCACACCGATGGCCGCCAGCGCCAAAATCAGGAACGGTATGAGGATGGCGCGGAACAGGTATTCGTCTACCAACAGCGGAACGCCTATGGCTGCGAACGCCACAATGGCCAGAATCGCCCAGCGGTCTTGCGCAATCGGGAAGATTTGCTGATCGGCGCGGTAGGAGGTCTTGAATTGACCGTTTTCTCTGTAAAACATGATTTATTCCTTCACACCCGGTCGATGATCTTTTCGCCAAACAAGCCTTGGGGGCGGAACATGAGGAACACCAGCGCGAGCATGTAGGCAAACCAAATTTCGATGCCACCCCCCACCATGGGGCCGATGTAGACCTCGGAGAGTTTTTCGCCCACACCAATGATGAGCCCGCCGATGATGGCGCCCGGCACCGAGGTGAGGCCGCCAAGGATGATGACCGGCAGTGCGCGCAATGCCACGGTGGTGAGCGAAAACTGCACGCCCAGCTTGGAGCCCCAAATCATGCCTGCCACCAAGGCCGTGATGCCCGCCACACACCACACAATCACCCAAATGCGGTTGAGCGGAATGCCTATGGACTGTGCGGCTTGGTGGTCGTCCGCCACGGCGCGAAGGGCGCGGCCGGTGCTGGTTTTTTGGAAGAACAGAGACAGCACTGCCACCAAGCAGGCCGCGATCAGCGCTGCAATGATGTCTTCTTGGTTGACCAGAACACCGCCTTCAAAAAAGCCCTCGAGCAAGAACAAAGGTTCTTTGGGCATGCCCACATTGATTTGGTAAATGTCGCTGCCGAAAATGGTTTGACCCAAGCCGTCCAGAAAATAGGTGATGCCCAGTGTGGCCATCAGCAGCGTGACGCCCTCTTGGTTCACCAGGTGGCGCAGCACCAAGCGTTCGATCAGCCAGGCCAGAACAAACATGCAAGTGGCGGCCATGGCAAAGGCCAAAAGGTTGCCCACCAGTTTGCTTTCCAGGCCCAACCATTGCGGAATCCATTCGGAAAACCGCGCCATGGCCAAGGCTGCGAACAGCACCATGGCGCCTTGTGCAAAGTTGAACACACCCGAGGCCTTGTAGATAAGCACAAAGCCCAGCGCCACCAATGAGTACAGCATGCCTGCCATGAGGCCGCCGAACAGGGTTTCGAGGAAAAATCCCATTTGTCTGTTTCCTTGTGAACGCGATCAGTGGCTGGTGCCCAAGTAGGCGCTGATGACTTCTTCGTTGGCGCGGACTTCGTCGGGTGGCCCGTCGCCAATTTTTTTGCCGTAGTCCAGCACCACCACCCGGTCAGAGATGTCCATCACCACGCCCATGTCGTGCTCGATCAGGACGATGGTGGTGCCGAATTCGTCGTTCACGTCGAGGATGAAACGGCACATGTCCTGCTTCTCTTCAACGTTCATGCCGGCCATGGGCTCATCGAGCAGCAGCACCTGTGGCTCCATGGCCAGGGCGCGGCCCAAGTCCACCCGCTTTTGCAGCCCGTAAGGTAGTTGCCCCACAGGCGTTTTGCGGAAGGCCTGAATTTCCAAAAAGTCGATGATTTGCTCGACCTTTTCGCGGTGGGCTTCTTCCTCGCGTTGGGCTGGGCCTATGCGCAGTGCTTGCAGCAACAGGTTGCTCTTGATGTGCAGGTTGCGCCCGGTCATGATGTTGTCGATCACGCTCATGCCTTTGAACAGGGCCAGGTTCTGGAAGGTGCGGGCAATGCCCATTTCGGCCACCTGCCGGCTGTTCATGTGCTTGAAGGTTTGCCCCCGGAACGTGATGGAGCCTTCTTGTGGCGTGTAAACCCCGTTGATGCAGTTGAGCATCGAGCTTTTGCCCGCGCCGTTGGGGCCGATGATGGAGCGGATCTCGTGTTCCTTGACGTTGAACGAGATGTCGGTGAGCGCTTTGACGCCGCCGAACCGCAGACTGATGTTCTGAACGTCGAGGATGACGTCGCCGATTTTTTTGTGGGCCATGGGTGTGTGGGTCCTTGACTAACGCGCCGGCTCAGGCGGCGTGCTTCATGGCGGGGTAGGTTTGAGCGTCCATGAGCTTGAGGGTGGCACTCACCTTGCCAGTGCGGCCGTCTTCAAACTTCACCTGCGTTTCAATGAATTGCTCGTTCAGGCCTTCGTACAAGGCTTCGACCAGCACGCCGTACTTGTCGCCAATAAAGCCCCGGCGGACTTTGTTGGTGCGGGTGAGTTCGCCGTCGTCTGCGTCCAGTTCTTTGTGCAGCACCAAAAAGCGGCTTACTTGGCTGCCGGCCAGCAGTTCGTCGCGGCTCAGGTCGGCGTTGACTTTTTCCACGCATTCTTTGATGAGGTCGTACACCTGCGGCTTTTGGGCCAGATCGGTGTAGCCGGCATAGGGCAGGTTGCGGCGCTCGGCCCAGTTGCCCACGGCGTCAAAGTCGATGTTGATCATCACGCACACCTTGTCGCGCTTGTCGCCAAAGGCCACCACCTCTTTGATGTGCGAGAAAAACTTGAGCTTGTTCTCGACGTATTTGGGCGCAAACATGGCGCCGTCGTTGGCGCCACCTTGCAGGCGGCCCACGTCTTTTACGCGGTCAATGATCTTGAGGTGCCCGTTGGCGTCAATGAACCCTGCGTCGCTGGTGTGGTACCAGCCATCGGCATTGAGCACTTCGGCGGTGGCTTTGTCGTTTTTGTAATATTCCTTGAGCAAGCCGGGCGACTTGACCAAAATTTCGCCGTTGTCGGCCAGTTTGATTTCCACACCTTCGCACGGCACCCCCACGGTGTCGGCTTTGGCCTCATGGTCGGGTTGCAGGCACACAAACACCGCGGTTTCGGTGGAGCCGTACAGCTGCTTGAGGTTGATGCCTATGCTGCGGTAGAAGCTGAACAAGTCGGGGCCAATGGCCTCACCCGCCGTGTAAGCCACCCGCACCCGCGAAAACCCCAGGGTGTTGCGCAAGGGGCCATAAACCAGCAAATTGCCCAGGCCGTACTTCAGCTTGTCGGCCAGGCCCACGGGTTTGCCATCCATCAGTTGCGGGCCCACTTTGCGCGCCACACCCATGAAAGCGTGGAACATTTTGCGTTTGAGGGCGCTGGCGTCTTCCATGCGGATCATCACGCTGGTGAGCAAGCCTTCGAACACCCGGGGCGGGGCAAAGTAATAGGTGGGGCCGATTTCTTTGAGGTCGATGGTGACTGTGGCGGCCGATTCGGGGCAGTTGACCACGTAGCCACAGGCCAGCCACTGCGCGTAGCTGAATATGTTTTGGCCAATCCAGGCCGGGGGCAGGTAGGCCAGCACTTCCTCGTTGGGCCCCAGTTTGTCGAACTTGGCACCGACTTCGGCACGGTTGAGCAGGGTGTAATGCGTGTGCACCACGCCCTTGGGGTTGCCGGTGGTGCCCGAGGTAAAGAACATGGCGGCCACGTCGTCGGGCTGGGCTTGGTTGACCGTGTCCTGGAAGAAGTCGGGGTGTTCTTCGCTGAAGACTTTGCCGGCCGCGGCCACTTCCTTCAGGCCGGCCAAGCCGGGTTCGTCGTAGTTGCGCAGGCCGCGCGGGTCGTCAAACAGCACGTGCGCAAGCTGCGGGCATTGCTCGCGGATTTCGAGCATTTTGTCGACCTGTTCCTGGTCTTCCACCACCGCAAACCGCACTTCGGCGTTGTTGATGGGAAAAACGCATTCGGTGGCCACGGCGTCTTGATACAGCGGCACCGGAATGGCGCCCAAAGCCTGCGCTGCCAGCATGGTGGCGTACAAACTGGGCCGGTTGGCGCCCACCACGATCAAGTGTTCGCCCCGCTGCAGGCCCAGCTGGTGCAGGCCGCATGCCAAATGCTTTACCAGCACCGCCATTTGTTGCCAAGTGGTGGTTTGCCAAATGCCGTATTCCTTTTCGCGCATGGCAGCAGCCTGGGGCCGTTGGGCCGCGTGCTCAAGCAGCAATCGGGGGAACGTTGTCCGCATGTCATCTCCTGGGTGGCCTCTCAAGTGGGCTTGAGGGCTTGTCTGTGGGTTGCACTGTAGTCAATGGTTTGACGTTATGTTGTCATTACGACGACAATCTAGGGGTTGTTCTGCCTAGGACTTTCCCTGATGAATACCTCAACATCTGTGCAACGACTCAGTGAACGGGCCCGGCCATTGACGCCGGAGGAGGAGGTCAGCATTCCGTGGCGCAGCAGTTTGTCGCCCGACGAATGGGCGCAGGTGTGCGGGACTTTGGTGGTAACGCTGGCGCAGCCCGGGGACTACATCTGCCGGGTGGGGCGGCAGGTAACTTACTGGTTTGGTTTGATCGACGGTTTGCTGAAAATGAGCAACGACGACAGCCAAGGTCCGATCATGACTTTCACGGGCATTGCGCCCGGCGGGTGGTTTGGCGAAGGCACGGTTTTGAAGCGTGAGACCTACCGCTACAACGTGCAGGCCTTGCGCAAGAGTCTGGTCACAGGGTTGCCGGTGGCCACGTTCCATTGGCTGCTGGACCATTCCATCGGGTTCAACCGTTATGTGATGCGGCAGCTCAATGAGCGTTTGGGGCAGTTCATTGCCGCCCGCGAGATCGACCGCATCACCAATCCCGACGTCAAGGTGGCCCGAAGTTTGGCCTCCCTGTTTCACCCTGGGTTGTTTCCTGGGGTGGGGCAGGTGTTGCGTATCACGCAGCAGGAGCTGGCGTATCTGGTGGGGCTGTCGCGTCAGCGGGTGAACGAGGCTTTGTCGGCGTTGGAAGCCACCGGGGCGATACGGGTTGAATACGGGGGCCTTCGGGTGTTGGATTTGAATGCTTTGCGTCAACAATTGCCAGTGGTTCTGTAAACTTTTCGCGGGATCGATACACTGGGTTGCTCGGCCTCGCTCTGCATGGGCTCGCATCGCTGTTTTGGTGATAGAAAGGCATGTATGCAAACACGCGAATCGTTTTTGGGTTTTCCCCTGTTCCGAGGGCGGTCGTTGATTCGGCTGGCGGTGGCGGGCATGGCCCTGGGCCTGACCGCTTGCAGTTCGTACATGCCCGCTGGGCCCGTGTTGACCGAAACCGTTTGGGCAGTCACTGCCGACCATCGACTGATCAAGTTCAGCGCGAATCAACCGCAGAAAGTGCTGGAGTCCAGGCCCCTGCTGGGGTTGCTGGGCAACGACGTTGTGGTGGGCATGGATTTTCGGGTGGCGCGTGGCGTGTTGTATGCCCTGGCCCAGTCAGGCCGGCTCTACACGGTCAACACCGCCACAGGCGCGTTGCAACCCGTGGCGGCTTCTGCTGCGGCAGTGCCCTTGGCGGGCCGTGCGGTTGGCATGGACTTCAACCCCACGGTCGATCGCATTCGGGTGGTCAATGAAGCCGGGCAGAACTTTCGCCTGCACCCTGAAACCAATGCTGTGGTGGCCACCGACCCCTATGTTGCCTACGACGCTGCCGACGCGCGGGCCGGGCAGGTGCCCCAGCTGGTGGCGGCTGCCTACACCTACAACGCCAAAAATGAAAAAATCACAACCAACTACGCTATTGACCGAGCGGCCGGCGCTCTGGTGACGCAAGGCAGCCGTGAAGGTGTTGAGCCGTTGGTTTCCCCCAACACAGGGCGTTTGTTCACCGTAGGGCCTTTGGGTGTAGGGCCGCTGCAAGATGCCTCTTTCGATATTTCGGATGTGAAGAACACAGCCTTGGCTGCCTGGAGCACGGCGGCTCAGCCGCGCACTAATTTGTACCACCTCAACCTCAGCACAGGCCAGGCCCGACCGCTTGGTTTGGTTGCCGATGGCGGTGTTTTGCGAGGGTTGGCGATTGAACCTTGATGCACGGGACGCCACCCAAATGGTTCGTCGAATGGCGCCCCAGGTCTGGCGAGCGTTGGGTGTGGGCGGGGTGTTTTTTTGTGCCGGGCTGGCGCAGGCCGCCACTTTGCAGGTGACTGTGGTGGATGGGCAAGGCCAACCCGTGCCCCACGCCGTGGTGTTTTTGGAGTCGCCCGAAGCGGCCAAAGCCGTTAAGCCCATGGGGGTGGCCGAAATGGCTCAAAAAAACAAGGCGTTTGTGCCAGATGTGATGGTGGTAACAAAAGGCACAGCTGTGTCTTTTCCCAACCAAGATACCGTTCGCCACCACGTGTATTCTTTTTCGCCGGTCAAGCGTTTTGAAATCAAGCTGTACGTGGGCACCCCTGCCACCCCTGTGGTGTTCGACCAAACGGGTGTGGCCGTGTTGGGCTGCAACATCCACGACGACATGGTGGCGTGGATGTTGGTGGTTGACACGCCTTACCACGCCATTGCGGGCCCCGACGGCTTGGTCAAATTGCCTGATGCCCCTGCGGGCAGTTACAGGTTGCGCACCTGGAGCAGCAGGCTGCCAGTGGGCGCACCAGCACAGTCGCAAAACCTGCGCCTGGCGGGTGAAGACACCGCTGTCAAGGTGGCCCTGAAGGATTTGGTGGCCCCATGACCAGCTTGTTCCGGCGGTGGTGCGATGATTGGTTGAACATGCCATTGCCGGCCCGCATCGGCTGGGTGATGTTGCTGCTGCTGTTGCTGGTGCAGGCCGCCGGTTTTTGGACGGTGCGCGGAGCCATGGAGCGCCAAACCCGAAGCGAAATTGCGTCCACTTTGGCGGTGGGGCAGCGGGTGTGGCAACGTTTACAAGAGCAAAATGCGCAACGCTTGCGCGAAGCGTCCACGGTGTTGGCCAGTGACTTCGGGTTCCGGTCTGCAATAGGCACAGCCGACAAGGAAACGATTGATTCGGCCTTGAACAACAGCGCCGCGCGCATTGGGGCATCGGTGGCCGCTTTGTTGGACCCCCAGTTCCGGCTGGTGGGTGCAAGCCTGGGCGACAACACCATGGCGGTTGAGGTGCTGCGCGGTTTGGCAGCGCAGGCTGCGCAAGACACCTCGGTCAACCAGGTGGCACTCATAGGTGGGCAACCCTACCAGTTTGTGATGGTTCCCGTGAAAGCCCCGGTGGTCATTGCTTGGGTGATGATGGGTTTTCCCTTGAACCAGGCCTTGGTCAATGATTTTCACCAACTCTCGGGCTTGCACGCCAGTTTGTGGGTGACGCCCGAGGCTGCGACCACCCAACATTGGGGCGTTGCCAGCTTGCCTGGGAGCGACCTGCAACTGGCCCGGGAGGCCCCCTTTGTGGCGGCGGAAATAGCGTTTGGCAGCGTGACCTATGCCGCACAGCGCTATGCGTTGAAAACCTCGGGCGGCACCTTGAACACGGTGCTCATGCGCTCACTGGATGAAGTGCGCGCCCCTTATCGCGAGTTGCAGTGGACATTGGTTGTCATTGCCTTGGGCGGGGTGCTGTTGTTCGCGTTTGGCAGCCGGTGGGCCGCGGGGCGCATCACCCGGCCGCTCACAGCGCTCACCTTGGTCACGGAGTCTTTGGAGCAAGGCCAGTTCGATGTGGCGGTGGGGGGAACCGAGCGGCGCGATGAAATCGGCCAGTTGGCCCGCGGCTTTGACCGCATGCGTGCCAGCATTGCCAGCCAGCGCGAAGAAATACTGCGTCTGGCTTATTGGGACCGCTTGACCGGTTTGCCCAACCGCGAACAGTTCCGCCAGACCTTGCGTTTGGCCATTGAGGGCGTTCAGGGCTTGGCCCAGCCCTTGGTCGTGATCACTTTGAATGTTGACCGGTTCAAGCATGTGAACGACGTGCTCGGCTACGCGTTTGGCGATGAATTGCTCAAAGCGGTGGCGGTGCGTTTGCAACAGCAAGTGTTGCGTGGTGGCGACCTGGTGGCGCGATTGGGCGGCGATGAATTCGCGATTTTGCTGACACGGTCCGACGCCCAAGGCGCCATGACCCTGACAGAGCGCATCGGCAAAGCTTTTGAAGCCCCCTTGGCTTTGGGCGACCAGACCGTGGACCTCAGTGCCAGCATGGGCTTGGCCTGCTGGCCGACCGATGGCGCCGATGCCGACACCGTGATGAGCCGGTCGGAAATTGCGATGCATGCGGCCAAGTCCAAAACGGCTGGTGTGTTGATGTATTCGCCTGCGTTGGATTCGTCGAGCAGCCAGACCCTGTCACTGCTGAGCGATTTGCGCCGGGCCTTGGTGAACAACGAGTTGCGCCTGTTTTTGCAACCCAAGCTGTCCACCGCCACCGGCCAAGTGGTGGCCGCCGAGGCCTTGGTGCGCTGGCTGCACCCCAGCCGTGGCCTGGTGCCGCCCTTGCAGTTCATTCCTTTTGCCGAACAAACCGGCTTCGTGCGGCAACTGACGCTGTGGATGTTTGAAGAAGCGGCCCGCCAATGGGCCGCACTGCAGCCCACCGAAGGCCATTTGCGGGTTGCCATCAACCTGTCCACCCGCGATTTGCTGGACCTGGACTTCCCTGGTCGCCTGGCCAGCACCATGCAAGTGCACGGCGTGGCAGCCAGTGCGTTTTGCCTGGAGATCACCGAAAGCGCGATCATGGACGACCCGCATCGCGCAGAAACCACCTTGAACCGTTTGGCGCAGCAGGGGTTCAAACTGTCCATCGACGACTTTGGCACAGGCTACTCGTCGCTGGCTTACCTCAAGCGCCTGCCGGTGAGCGAACTCAAAATCGACAAATCGTTTGTGATGGGCATGTCGGAAGACGCAAGCGATGCCAAAATTGTGAGGTCTACGGTGGATTTGGCCCACAACCTGGGCCTCTCGGTGGTTGCAGAAGGGGTGGAGAATGCGTCTATCCTTGCTAGCTTGAGGGAATTGGGTTGCGACGAAGCCCAGGGCTATCACATTGCCAAACCCATGCCAGCCAACGAATTCACGGCTTGGCGCGAGCGCTGGTACGCTCAGCACCCTCCGCAGCCTTTGCGAACCGTTTAATTTATGTCCAAAACCCTGTCTTTGCCCTCTCAAAAATCCGCTGCCAATGGGGCGGAGTCCAAGAAAGGGCCCGCCCGACCTTCGGTGCGCCCCGTGCAGCGCACCTCGCCGCGCCCGGCGCCTGCTTCCAAAGTGCCTGTGCGGCCTTTGGTGCGCGCCAACGTGTGGACGGCTTCTGCGGAACCTCCGCCAACCAAGCCCCCAGCCGCTGTGCGCTTGAACAAGCATTTGTCGGACTTGGGCTATTGCTCGCGTCGAGAAGCTGACGACTGGATTGCCCGGGGCTGGGTGAGTGTGAACGGGGTGGTCGCCGTCATGGGGCAAGCGGTGGTGCCAGCAGATCAGTTGGACATTTCGCCCGAGGCCACGGCCATGCAGGGCGAGCGCGTCACCATTTTGATGCACAAGCCCATGGGGTATGTGAGCGGCTTGCCCGAAGATGGGCACCAAAGCGCAGCTGTTTTGATCAAGCCGGCCAGCCGCTGGCGCGACGACAAAGCCCCGCGCAAGTTTGAGGCGCAGCACACCCGCGGCTTGGCGCCGGCGGGCCGGTTGGACATTGATTCCACCGGTTTGCTGGTCCTGACGCAAGACGGGCGCGTGGCCAAAACATTGATCGGTCAAGAGTCCGACATCGAAAAAGAGTACCTGGTTCGGGTCCAGTT
>JACCDQ012026987.1_pt1 | contig 13310 bp, 12 predicted proteins | sample 7446031 | NCBI WGS metagenome assembly JACCDQ01 (sample SAMN15323442, study PRJNA562643) | freshwater metagenome | isolation source: river surface water | place: USA:Blue River Watershed | collected 2017-08-17 | reverse complement strand
GGGCCAGAACGGCCAAACCCTTTGCTGGAAAGATACTCATATCAGAATGTTGGTCGACTAAAGGTACGGGATCTTTGATACGCTGAAAGATCGCTGATGTGTTTTTTAACAGAATAATTAAACGCCTGGGATACGCTCACTCTGCTTTGCTGTCCACACCCGGCCCAGCAGCACAGCGCTAACGATGACCGGCACAAAGAACAGGTACTTATACGGTATCTGTATGAAGGTGTAGAAGACCGTGAGGTAGACCTTGAATGAGAAAAGCAGGAAATCTGGCAGGGCATATACAGCACGCCTGCGCACGTAGAACCAGAAGAGGCCTGCCACGGTAAGGCCACATGCCGCCAGGTGGATGACCTTGTAAGTGGCCAGTATCTGTGCCGGGTCCCCGGGCAGCAGCGCGAAAGCAAAGCACGTAAAGCCCATACCATTGCGCAGGTAAACCCCGCCATCGAATACCTGCAGGTCGCGGAGCCACTCACCGAGGGCTGCCCGTGTATGATAAGCATACCCACTCATGAAGATGCTGCTATCCTTGCGCAGGAAGGGATACCAATAAAAGGCCACGAAGAACAGTGCCGCTATAGCGCAAATAAAGAATGCCTCGCGCCGCCTGCCGGCGACGAAGTAGAGCGCCATACAAAGCGGCACCCAGAATACGATGCTGTATCGCGACAGCAGGCAAAGGGATATGCCTACCGCCAGCATCAGTACATTTGGCTTGTGGATGCGCTGCGCCACAAAGAAGTAATAAGCGGCTATTAGCCCCTCCACAGTATAGACATATACCTTGTTGTCGTGGATCATGAACACGTACCACACTACCAGCGGCCAAACCGGCACCAGCAATTGCCACACGCTGGCCGCACCCCTGGTTCGGTTGTTCAGAAAATAATAGAGCGAAGCACCCCATAAAGCAATGGCCGGTACCCAGCGATAGTCTTTATGGGCCAACTCGGTAAGGATGTAAGGCATCCACTGCATGGGCAGGTAGGTGGGGAAAAGGTCATATTCCTTGAAGTGAATGGTGTAGTAGGGCTGCTCCCCGGCCAGGAAGCGGGTCACGAGTGCCTGAATCTGCGGTATGACGTCCGAGCTGCTTACTGGGTCGCCGTATTTCTGGAAGTACCACCACAGGTGTTTCAGTTTGGCGAACAGGATATAGGAGATAACAAGGAACAAGACCCACTGGATGACCTTGGCAGCCATGGGGGGTATGCGCCATCGCTCTATAGTAGGCTGTGAGGCTGGTTCAGAGGATAGTCGCAGGTAGAGAAAGGGGATACCCAGCGAGATGCCGAAAAGCAGCAATGCTGATGCATAAGGCCCCAAAGTGCCGATGAGCCAGGTAGAGAAAAGGACCTCCAGGCAACACAGTAAGAACAGCAATTGCTTCATATATGCCGGAATAACGTCACAAATAAAAGAATATTATCCGGTTCGCAGCCAGCAGGAACAGTTAAATGAGATAACGGTCGCGCACCACGTTGATGTGATGTTCGATATGGCCCACCATGATATAGCCCCAGGCACGGGCAGTTGTTGGGACGCCATTGCAGAGCGACATGCCCGCCAGCCGCTCTGCTGCAGTCTCTGCGAAAAGCAACCGGGATGCCTCCCGGATCGCGGCAAACTCGGCCAGGATACTGTCCATGGACCGGTCTGTCAGGTCCACATTGGCGGCATACATATCCTCGTCCATGCTGAACAAGTGCATACCAGCATCGCCACGAGCAGCCACCAGCGCCCGGAATGACATGCCGCGCTCCGTGTCTAGACAGTGCATAAGCACATCTTTGATCGTCCATTTACCAGGTGCGTAGCGGTAGTTATGCCGGTCGCCCGGGATAGAGGAGAAGAACTCTAGCGTGCGTTCCGTGTTCTGCTGCAGGGCATCGAAGAACGGGCCGTTGACAAGGTCGACGTATTTCTGGAAGTACGGTTGGTATTCGGATGGTTGAGGACGGAGCATGAGCAATGAACGATTATTTGTAGTTTTAGGTAATGAGGTCTATTCTTTTGGCACTTCTATGCATGCCCATTTGTTCTTTCTGTCAGGAGTACCGTTACAAAAGAACTGAATTCGAAATTACATATAAAAAGCGTCCCAATGGAAAGTACAGCCGCTTCAGAAAAACGAAGGAGCGACATCAGTACTGTGTTTATGACAAGCGGTGTAACGAAGTGGAAATTGGCGAATATGGTTTGGAATATTGCATCTCTGACAGATCCCAGGAGAGAAAGGAGAAAAATGACAGTGAGATCAATTTCGTTTTGTACCGGGTCTGTGATTATTCAAGGCTGCGGAGTTTGACCTATTTTCTTTATGATACGGTAGGGCGCAAGACCCAGGAAATGTATGTGCAGTTCTTGCCTTATGGCGAAAGTTGGGATACTACTATCACAACGTTCCAATACAATGCAAAGAATCAGCTCGAGGAGAAGAATATCATGTACCTGGGGGACGGGACAGAGAATCATACTAGGAAAATAAGATATCGTTACAGCGCAACGGGGGCAGTTCTTGACATTGTAGATGAGAATGAGCGATCTCTTTTAGATAAGGACATTGTAGAGAAGTATGATTCTGCAGGTAGGTTGATCGAACGGCGCAGTATGCACAACGGGAAGCAAACAGAGCGAATTGTTTATAAAAATGACATGTGCTACAGCAGTATTACTACCTACGGAGCGGACGATGAGTTGACAACGATTCAGGAAACATTTGGTTGCGGGCGCCCCGAGGCCGAATATTTGACGGAGGTCGGAAGGTTGAGTCGTGGTTTCCGGGAATACAAGTATGACCGTAGGGGCAAACTGACGAGTGTCAGATATTACTGGGAAGATAGCAATACCGGCAAGCGAGTGCTCAGGTGGATGAATAAGTATAAATATCAGTTTTACTAATGGCGGCGGTCTGTTTAAAGCAACTTTTTGGCTTTCTACGTTCTACAATCTATTTTTGGCCCCTGCAATGAGCACGTTATCTATAGTCATACCAGCCTACAACGAGGGCCCTACCATTCACCGCATCCTTAATAAGGTGAAGGCGGTGCAGTTGGTGAACGGCATACAGAAAGAGGTGATCATAGTCAACGATTGCTCGCGCGATAATACCGAAGAGGCCATCATGGCGTACAAGGCAGCCAACCCGGAGCTACCTATCAGCTACTACAAGCACGAGGTGAACCAGGGTAAGGGCGCCGCCCTCCATACGGGCATCGCCAGGGCTACCGGCGACTATGTGGTGATACAGGATGCCGACCTGGAATATGACCCGGAGGAGTACAACATCCTGCTGAAACCCATCCTGAACGACTTTGCAGATGTGGTCTATGGCTCGCGGTTCATAGGCGGCAAGCCGCACCGTATCCTGTTCTTCTGGCATTCCATCGGCAACCGCTGGCTTACCATGGCGTCCAATATGTTCACCAACCTGAACCTGACCGACATGGAGACCTGCTACAAGCTGTTCCGCCGGGAAATGATACAGGGTATAAAACTGGAAGAAAAGCGGTTCGGTTTCGAACCGGAGGTGACCGCGAAGATATCACGTGTGCCCAAGGTGCGTATCTACGAGGTAGGCATATCCTATTATGGCCGCACGTATGAAGAAGGCAAGAAGATAGGCATGAAAGACGCCTTCCGCGCCCTGTATTGCATCATCAAATACAACGTATTCAAATAGCTCGTTGTGAGCTCATCGCATAAAAAAAGCACCCCAATGGGTGCTTTTTTTATGCCGTCGCAGATCGTTATAATTTGTGGTTCACGTCCGTGTAGGAGCCCGATATGGTCACATTCGCGCCCTTGGTCACAGTACCGTATATGGTGATGGTATTGCCGGTGCCGGCGAATACCAGTTTGGCATTGCTGTTCAGGTTCAGGTTGCCGTAAATGGTCACATTGCCGCTTATTTTCAGGGTGGCATTGCTGTTCACGGTCAGTGTCTTGCCGGGCGCGCCGAAGGACATTGCGCCCTGTATCTCCAGTATGCCGTTGCTGTTTATGTTGGCGTTCTCAGCAATGGCCAGCGAGCCACAGTAGAACAATGAGGCATTCGAGTTCACGTTCATCGTTGTGAGGGCTAGTGAGCCGCCATAGCTCAGGTTCTGGCCTGTGTTCACATTCATATGTGTGCTGCCGGTATAGTTGAGTAGCGTACTACAGGATGAGCTGGCAGTGGGCGTGAAGCGGACGATCTTCAAGCCGCCGCGCCCCGCTGCTACGAACACATAGTTGTCTTTGCTCTTCACATAGTTGATAGAGTTGCCAGTGCCAAAGCCGAATGAGCCCAGCCGGGTCAGTACGTGCGTAGTAGCGTTCTCGGTGCTGATATAGGCGCCGGCCGCGCCATTTGCCGAGAAGAACCGCCCATTGTTGATGGAAACTGCGTTCGTCACAATGTCCTTGGTCTCCAGCACGCCACTGAGGGTCAGTGGCAGGGAGATCTCACTGACCTTTACGCCACTGGTAGCGTCAAAGTAACGGTTGCCGCTCTTGCCAGAGGCTACGAACAGGTAGTTGCCGTTGAATTCCATGGTCCGCTTAGACTCCGGTATATCCGGTCCATTGCCGATATTACGCACCAGGGCATAAGACGAGCGGTCGTATAGGTTGATACCGGTGCCGGTCTGCACAGCCACGTATGATGGACCGGTGGCCACGCCTCGCGCATCGGTTATGGAGATGGTATTTGTTTGTACCAGGTTGGATGGGTTCATCACATACAGACCACCGGTAGATCCGGTGGTAAGGTATAGCTTGCCATCGCCCACGGCCAGGCCTGTGCCTACATAGCCCGGATAACCAGCTGTAACGAATGTACTGGTCGGCAGTCCGCCGGAAAGCTCCAGGTAACCCACTACGGCCGGCGTTTCACCGTCGCGTGCACCGGCCACATAAAGCCTGTTATTGTAGTAGGCGACCGCGCTGATGTCGGTAGTAGGGAAGTAAACACTGGAGACCAGGACCGGTGTAGTAGCTGTACTGATGTTGAACACATCGATACCACCCTTGTAGGTAGGCCCTTCTGTGTTGTAGGATACATAGGCAAAATTGCCGTTGATCTCCACATGTGTGGCCCGGAGTGTATCACTTCCGTGCACCGGCGCTGAAACCGAGGCCACCAATTCCATCGGGTATTCGTTGGCGCTGCTGTCCGCAGTGATCTTCTGCTGGCCACCCGCAGTAGGATCTACAGCTACCACGCCGGCATCGGACGTGCTGACACGCGAACTGAGCGAAGAGGCATCATTATTCACGGTAGCCTGCCCGTTGGAAGTGCCTGAATTGTTCTTGTCTTTCTTACAGCTGAGAACGGCCATTAGTAAGGCCATGGTGAGTATCCTGACTTTCATATATCGGTTGATCGTGCTGCAAAAATAGGGCTTGCAGGACCAAGCTGCACCTGGCTATGGTTATACGCTCATCCTGAGTGGCCCAGTACTTTTTATATCTTACTCATTCGCAATAGCATATATATCTACATATATAGCAAAAATTTTTTTGCAGGATCGCGTCGGGCGGAACGCTTTTTTTAAAAGGGTAATTTTTTGAACGTAAAACACATATCTTTGCACAAAATTTCAGAGTAGGTGATGAGTTACAAACGGCTGTTTTCCTTACTGGTATTGGTTTTCGCGCTGTTGGGGCATGCAAATTTGTCATTTTCCCAGGAAGAGGGAAACCACGAAATTGCCCCCGAAGAGGGTGTGGAAGCTGCTGCTGAGCCACATGACGAAAAAAAAGGTATCAACATCACCGAACTGGTTTTTGGCCACGTTTCAGACTCCCACGAATGGCATCTGTTCAGCCTGCATGGTGAGCATGGCCATGAAACAGAGGTAGCACTCCCCCTGCCGGTCATCGTTTATCGTCCCGGCATCGGCCTCGACATGTTCCTGTTCAATAAGTTCCACGGTGGCTGGTACGAGGACAGCGCTGGCAATCGCATTAGTAATGTTTCTTATAAGGGGCTGTACGTAGAAAAGAACATAAAGGAAAAGATAAAGGCAGACGATGGCTCTAAGGTATATGACCTGTCCATCACCAAGAATGTACTCTCCATGCTCATAAGCGTTGCGCTCATCCTGTGGCTGATGACCTCCGCCGCTGGCAAGTATAAGAAAGGCCATGTAGCAGCGCCCAAGGGTTTTCAGAACGCATTGGAAGTAATGGTAATATTCATCCGCGATGAGGTGGCCAAGCCGAACCTGGGTAACAAGTACCTGAAGTTCATGCCGCTGCTGCTGACCATTTTCTTCTTTATTTGGGTGAACAACCTGCTGGGCCTGCTGCCCGGTGGCGCCAACTTCACCGGCAACATCGCTGTTACAGCGTGCCTGGCGCTGGTAGCCTTCGTTGTAATGATGGCTAACAGTAACTCCCACTTCTGGAGCCACCTGCTGAACCCACCGAACGTTCCGTTCCTGGTGAAGTGCCTGCTGGTACTTATCGAAGTGATGTCACTGTTCATTAAGCCGGTAGCCCTCATGATACGTCTTTTCGCCAACATGCTGGCGGGCCACATCGTGATACTGAGCGTTATCAGCCTTATATTCATCTTCGCTATGCTGAATGCATACGTGGGCGGTGGTTTCGTTATCGTGTCACTGGCTTTCTCGGTGTTCATGTTCATGCTGGAGCTGCTAGTGGCTGTGATACAGGCGTTCATCTTCACCAACCTTACTGCGGTGTTCATTGGCCAGGCGGCTGAAGAAGCACACCACGATGAGGCACACGGTGCGGCTGCACATCATTAATAGTAAATAAGTATAGTTATAAAGAGTTTTTTTTAATCAAAATCCCATAGTAACATGTCAGTTTTAATGAACACTCTTATGTTAGCCGGCGACATGGCGAAAGCTGGTGGCGCTATAGGCGCAGGCATCGCTGCACTCGCTGCAGGTGTTGGTATTGGCCAGATCGGTAAAGGCGCGGTAGAAGCTATCGCCCGCCAGCCGGAAGCTACAGGCGACATCCGCGCTAACATGATCCTGACAGCTGCGTTCGTGGAAGGTGTGGCACTGTTTGCGGTTATCGCAGGCATCCTCGCTATCTTCGTTTAGTAGTAGCAGGTACGCGACAGTAATAACTGCATCCAACGCACAGGGCCGAGGGTGCAGTTATTTAACTCAAGATCAAAGACTACGTTCAAAAAGCGTCGGTCTTTCAGAATAAAATACAGTACCTGTTGCCCTTTCGACCAATTAACTTTTTAACCAAACTAATACAAAAAAGAGATGGATCTGCTCACCCCGGAACTCGGTTTATTCTTCTGGACATTCATAGCCTTCTGCGTTGTATTCCTGATACTGCGCAAATTTGCATGGGGCCCGATCTTGAGCTCGCTCGGCGAGCGTGAGAAAGGCATCGCTGATTCTATAGCCACCGCCGAACGCGTAAAGGCGGAGATGGGCCAGCTGAAAGCCGAGAACGAAAAGCTGATGGCACAGGCGCGCGAAGAGCGCAGCGCCATGCTGAAAGAAGCAAAAGAGATCAAAGACCGTATGATCAATGACGCTAAGGAACAAGCTAAGGCCGAAGCGAACAAGATCATCATAGACGCACAGCAGCAGATACAGCAGCAGAAGATGGCTGCCCTCACTGAAGTGAAGAACGAGATAGGCAACCTGGCGATAGAAGTGGCGGGCAAGATACTGCGCAAGCAGCTGAGCGCTACCGAGGGCCAGGAAGCTTACATGCAGCTCCTGTCTGAAGATATCAAATTGAATTAAGTCAAACCAAGAATAAAAATGCAAAATCCGCGTCTTGCGTCCCGTTATGCTAAATCGTTGCTAGACCTGGCTGTAGAACAGAACAGCCTGGAAGCGACGCTGAAGGATATGCAGCAACTCAATGCGATCTGCGAAGCAAGCCATGAGTTCGAACTGATGCTGGAAAGCCCCGTAGTAAAGGGCGACAAGAAGCTGGCGGTGCTCAATGCTGTGCTGATAAACCAGGGTATAAGCGAACTGGTGAAAGCATTCATTACCCTGCTGGTGAACAAAGGCCGTGAAGTATTCCTGCCTGAGATCGCAGAGGCCTTTATTGCGCAGTACAATAAGTTGAAGAAGATACGCACGGTGAAGCTGATAACAGCAACACCTGTGAACGATACGATCAAGGAAAGCATCAGGGCGAAAGTAGCTACCTTCATGCCGGGCGATACGATGAAGCTGGAAACAGCCGTGGACGCAAGCCTGATAGGTGGTTTCGTGCTGGAAGTAGAGGATGTGCTGTTCGATGCAAGTGTGAAGAAGAGCCTCAACGAGGTAAGGTCGAAGATAATAGACCATACCTACGAGAGCAAAATGTAATAGGCCGGCCTGCCGAACTGATAGTTGGCTGACCGGTGTGTGAGAGTGATCTTGTGAAAATGCTAAATACGTGTGAGGATGATGACGTGGCAGTTGTGTATCATGGCGTTCGTGCTGGTAAAAGAGTACTTTAGTTTATTCGTATTAATTCTTAATTTTTATATATGGTTAGTATTAAACCAGATGAAATTTCGGCGATCTTACGCCAGCAGCTGGCCCAGGTAGACGGTGGCGCCAGCCTTGAAGAAGTAGGTACCGTATTGCAGATAGGCGATGGTATCGCCCGTGTGTATGGTCTTACCGGCGTTCGCCAGGGTGAGCTCGTTGAGTTCGCTAACGGTGTTAAGGCTATCGCCCTTAACCTGGAAGAAGACAACGTGGGTGTGGTGCTCATGGGTGAGTACCAGGGCATCCGCGAAGGCGACAAGGTGCGCCGTACCAACAAGATCGCTTCTATCAATGTAGGCGATGGTATGGTGGGCCGTGTTGTAAATACACTCGGTGAGGCTATCGACGGTAAGGGTCCGATAAAGGGCGACCTGTACGAGATGCCGCTGGAGCGCAAGGCACCAGGCGTTATCTTCCGTGAGCCGGTAAAAGAACCACTGCAGACAGGTATCAAGGCGATCGACGCGATGATCCCTATCGGCCGTGGCCAGCGTGAGCTTGTGATCGGTGACCGCCAGACAGGTAAGACCGCTATCTGTATCGACACCATCATCAACCAGAAGGAATTTTTTGCAGCAGGCAAGCCTGTTTACTGTATATATGTAGCTATCGGCCAGAAAGCATCTACCGTTGCCGGTGTGATGAAGACGCTGGAGGACAATGGTGCTATGGCCTATACGACCATCGTATCGGCTTCGGCATCTGATCCTGCTCCGCTGCAGTTCTACGCTCCGTTCGCCGGTGCGGCCATAGGAGAGTTCTTCCGCGATACAGGCCGTCCTGCACTGGTTATTTACGATGACCTGTCTAAGCAGGCTGTGGCATACCGCGAGGTGTCTCTGCTGCTCCGCCGTCCTCCGGGTCGCGAGGCTTATCCAGGTGACGTATTCTACCTGCACAGCCGTCTCCTGGAGCGTGCTGCGAAGGTGATCAACAACGACGAGGTGGCTAAGAACATGAACGACCTGCCAGACAGCATCCGTCACATGGTGAAGGGTGGTGGTTCGCTGACGGCCCTGCCGATCATCGAAACACAGGCTGGTGACGTATCTGCTTACATCCCGACGAACGTGATCTCGATCACTGATGGCCAGATATTCCTCGAGTCGAACCTGTTCAACTCTGGTATCCGTCCTGCGATCAACGTAGGTATCTCGGTAAGCCGCGTGGGTGGTAACGCACAGATCAAATCGATGAAGAAAGTAGCCGGTACACTGAAGCTGGACCAGGCGCTCTTCCGCGAGATGGAGGCGTTCTCTAAGTTCGGTGGTGACCTCGATGCCGCTACCAAGAACGTTATCGACAAGGGTAGCCGTAACGTGGAGATCCTGAAGCAGGCGCAGTTCAACCCATATAGCGTAGAGAAGCAGGTAGCTATCATTTACCTGGGTACGAACAACCTGATCCGCGAAGTGCCGGTGAAGAATGTACGTGCATTCGAAGAGGCATTCCTGCAGCAGATGGAACTGAAGTTGCCAGACGTGCTGAAGGAATTCAAGAAGGGCGCACTGCCGGAAGAAGGTATCGCTAAGCTGGTGAAGCTGGCGCAGGACCTGATCCCACAGTTCAAGAACTAATATCCGCATTCACTATAAGGAACCTCCCGCTAACCGGGAGGTTCTTTTGTTTTTATACATCCGCTATCTTTACATGAAAGCGACTTCTCATGGATAGCAGGACCTCACGGATACTGGTCATCAACGTATCGGTGATATTTGTTGTCACTTCCATCCTGGAAATGACCCTGCATGAAGCTGCGCACTTTGTGGCATCAGAGATGGTGGGCTCCAAAGCTACATTGTATCACAATTGTGTGCTGCATGAGGGCACAGATAGCTTGCCCATCAACAGCAGGATATTTTTTGCAGCGGCGGGCCCTGTTGCCAGCCTGCTGATAGGGCTCTTGTTCGGTGCCTTGTTACGCCTGCGGCGCCATGCCGACCTGTTCGGCTTGTTCCTTCTATACATGTCGGTCTTTGGCTACATCGGGTTCCTGGGATATACCATGATAGCTCCCTTCTTCACCTATGGAGATACCGGTTTTGTGCTGGCGGCGCTGGGCGCGCCGCTTTGGGTGTTCATCACCGTTTCCGTAGCATCGATAGCGGCACTGTATATGGTGATGCGGCGGCTGGCATGTTATTTCGTATCGTTCATGAGCGCCGGTGTAGCGGCAGATAAGGACCGACGCTCAGCTTTTGTCAGCCGGCTGATCATGTATCCATTTATCATCGGTACTATTATCACCACACTGCTGAACCTGCCATCGCCCACACCACTCAGCCTTATTGCACCCATATGCAGCCCGTTCTCCATATTGTGGGTGTATCACGAGTACAAGGTGACGCCAGCTGGTCCGTGGGGTCATGATGAGCATGAGGCTATAGCAAAGAAAGTATCAATAGGCGCCATTGCCCTACTGCTGTTAACGGTGATCGTGAACCGCTTACTGGTCAACGGATTTCAATTATAGAAAAATGAACAACGTTACAACACGCCCGGCCACACTTGCCGACTTTGACGCGATCTATGAATTCGTGTGCGGGCTGGAAGAGCAACGGTTCGATAAGGCCGCGCTGAGGCAATGCTATGAGGTGACGTTCTCAATGCCCTACAGCCACTACCTGGTGGCGGAACTAGGTCATAAGCCCGTGGGTTACATAAGCTGCCGGGGACAGATACTTATGCACCACTGCGGGTTGGTGTACGAGATACAGGAACTATATGTATTGCCCGAACATAGGAGCGCAGGTATAGGTAAGATATTGCTGAATGCAATGCTGGAGCGGCTGGCCAAGGAAGACTACGAGCTGGTGGAGGTATGCTCCAACATGCGCCGCAAGGACGCACACCGCTTCTACCTCTCCAATGGTTTTGAACAGACCTCCTATAAATTCAGGAAAGAGCCGAAGTAATTAGGCCAGCAATCCTCTCACCTTGTCTATCACCGCTTGCAGACCACCTACATCCTGTCCGCCGGCCGTGGCCAGTGTTTTCTGACCGCCGCCACCGCCTTTTACCAGCGGGGCAACATGTTCCTTGATGATCTTGCCGGCATCGAGCCCTTTGGCAGCTACTACCTTCTCGTCCACGCCTACGGCCACGAATGCCTTTCCATCTATATTGGCACACAGCACGATGACGTGGTCGTTCACATGCGACTTAAGGTCGAAGCACAGCTTTTTCAGCGCATCAGCGGAGCTTACATTTACCTGCTGGCCGATGAAGGCTACATCACCCACGATCTCATCTTTAGCGAGGAGTTCGTTGCGGATGCCTACTAACTGGCGGGCTTCCAGGCTTTCTACATGCTTCTCCAGCTGGTTGCGTTCTTCTTGCAGTTTCTCTATCGCCTTCAACGGGTCTTTAGCATTCTTCAGCTGTGCAGAAATGTTGGCGATCAGTTGGAACTGTTCATTTACCAGGTCTTCAGCAGCCTTGCCGCTTACAGCCTCTATACGGCGAACACCAGCAGCCACGGCAGCTTCGCTTGTTATCTTGAAGAAACCGAGCTGGCCTGTAGTACCCACGTGGGTGCCACCACAAAGCTCTATGGAGAAATGCGTATCCATGATGACCACGCGCACGATGTTGCCATACTTTTCGCCGAAAAGCGCCATGGCACCCATCGCTACCGCTTCTTCTTTGGGCATGGTGGCTATGATCACGTGCAGGTTCTCGCGTATCTTTTGGTTCACTATAGCCTCTATCTGCGCCAATTCTTCATCAGTCACTTTAGCAAAGTGGGAGAAGTCGAAGCGGAGGTGCTCTTCATTAACCAGTGAGCCTTTCTGAGCTACGTGTGTGCCCAGCACCTGCCTCAGCGCTGCGTGCAGCAGGTGGGTGGCGCTGTGGTGCACAGCGGTCAGGTTGCGCTTGGCCGCATCCACCATGGCGTGCACTGGTGCCGATACATTCTCCGGCAGTACTTCCGAGAAGTGGATGATGAGGTCGTTCTCCTTTTTGGTATCTATTATCTGTATGGTCTCGTTCGGGAATACCAGTTCGCCGGTATCGCCCACCTGGCCGCCACTTTCGGCATAGAACGGGGTCACATCCAGCACTATCTGGAAGAGCTCCTTACCCTTCGCGGTCACGCGGCGATACTTGGTGATATTGGCGTCAGCGCTCAGCTTGTCATAGCCTACGAATGTGGTGCCGCTCTCTTTAAGTACCACCCAGTCGCCGGTGTCCAGCGCAGTGGCAGCGCGGCTGCGTGCTTTTTGCTGTGCCAGCTCCGCCTTGAATATCTCTTCATTCACTTGCAGGCCGTGCTCGCTACCTATCAACCTTGTGAGGTCGATGGGGAAGCCGTAAGTGTCATACAGCTCGAATGCTGCCTTACCATCTATCACATCAGTGTTACGGCCCTTGGTGTCAGCAATGATATCATCTATTTTCTTCAAGCCCTTGTCCAGTGTGCGCAGGAAAGCTTCTTCTTCTTCCTTCACCACGCGGCTCACAAGCGCCACCTGCTTTTGCAGTTCCGGGAATACATCTGCGAACTGGGCAGCCAGTACCGGCATCAGTTGGTGCAGCAGTGGCTGCTTATAGTCGAGGTAAGAGTAGTAATAGCGTACGGCACGGCGCAGGATACGGCGTATCACATAACCAGCGCCGGTGTTCGATGGGAGTTGCCCATCAGCTATCGTGAAGCCGATCGCGCGAATGTGGTCGGCCAGCACACGGAAGGCGATGTCCGGCTTGCTATCAGTATATCCATACTTCCTGCTGGTCAGCTCCTCTATTTTGTGAATGGTGCCGGTGAAGACGTCCGTATCATAGTTGCTTGTTTTGCCCTGCAGCACACGCACCAGT